>ERZ1026850.335-NODE-335-length-30479-cov-9.019294_pt1 | contig 30479 bp, 28 predicted proteins | sample MGYA00380155_ERZ1026850 | MGnify/ENA primary metagenome ERZ1026850 (study PRJEB33269, sample SAMEA4719791) | human gut metagenome | biome: human-associated habitat; feature: organic feature; material: feces | place: Cameroon | collected 2013-10 ... | reverse complement strand
AAATACTAGTGATGAGTGGGAATATTGGCGCTTTAGTTTGACAATTGGAAAAATATATAAGGTATTAGTTTCTGAAAAGTGTATGAAAGAGTGTTTGAGCCGGTGTTTAAAGGAATATATTGTCAGACGAGATGAACTTATGATTGCGGATGGAATATCGGATTTGATATTTTTAAATTAATAAAAAATAACGAGGTGAAACGGATGAGCATAATGGAGGTATTAACATTACTGTTAGTTGTTTTTGAAGTGCTATCATATATAGATGGACATTACTATAAGAAATAACGATTTATCATTAGCAAAAAGGAAGGGCATCTGAAAAATTCAGACCCCTTCCTTTTTATCCCTATCCACAGTATACTTCAATTGCTTTAGCAACGAAGCCAGCCGTACCTTTTCCGGCTGCATGATCGATGTTTTCGGTGAATTCGCCACCGGAAGCATACAGGGAACCAAGTCCGCTTAAAATCGTATTGGTACACTGGTAAAAATGCTCGAAAATGTAATTCTGTAGGTGTTTTACCAGCTTCTGGACTTCTGGAGCATTTGCCGGTTTTTCTTTTAAGCTGCCGAATTCCACAAAGATAAGCATCAGATTTTTCCAGGCATCCTGTTCTTTTTCCAAAGAAGTGGAAGAAAGCTTCTTTTCGTATTCTTTATAGGCATCTGTCTGTCCCCACTGTTTCTTTGCACGCTCGGCATATTCATCCATTTTGGTTGTATCAAATACAGTAAAATCCATTTGTTTCACTCCTGACAATTTTATTTTTCGAGCAAAAGAAATCAGATTTTTAAGATGCTCCTGTTTCATAGTCAACAGCTCAATCTGCTGCTCCAATGCTTTGGCTCGGTCAAAATCAGGAGCGTCGAGAATTCGCTTGATTTCTTTTAAAGGAAATTCCAATTCTTTGAACAGTAAAATCTGTTCCAACCGTTCCATTGCTGTATCGTCATACAACCGGTAGCCGGATGAGGTATAGGAAGCTGGTTTTAAGAGTCCTATGGAATCATAATATTGCAGGGTGCGTATACTCACGCCTGTCAGTTTACTTACTTCATTTACTGTCATCATGGAAAATTCCTCCTCTCGATAAACATAGTCTAAGCTATTACGTAACGTAGGAGTCAAGAAAAAAAAGAAAATTTTTAATAAAAATTATTCCGCTTCCATTTCTGCCTTGATTTCATCTTCGGTTGCAGCCATTGCCTGTAAGGTCATGGTAAGCAGTTTCTCTAAATCCCAGCCCAGCTGAGCGGCACCGCGCTCGATGACTTCGCGGGAACATCCGGCAGCAAAGCCTTTGCTCTTATATTTTTTCTTTAAGGATTTTAGTTCCATATCTTTCGTGCTCTTAGACGGACGCATCAGTGCGGCTGCCCAGATAAGACCGGTTAATTCGTCTGCGGCAAATAAGACCTTTTCCATTTCGTGAACCGGTTCCACATCAATGGTTGTGCCACATTCTACGGTAATGCCGTAGCCGTGGGAGCAGACCGCATGAATAATGTCATCCGAGACACCGCCTTCCTTTAATAATTCCGGAGCCTTAAGACAATGCTCGGCAGGATACAATTCGAAATCAATATCGTGAAGCAGTCCCACGATACCCCAGTATTCGGCATCCTCGCCATAGCCTAATTCATTGGCATACCATTTCATAACAGCTTCAACGGTAAGCGCATGCTGGATATGAAAAGGGTCTTTGTTATATTTTTTCAGTAATGCAAAAGCATCATTTCTTGCAATGTGTTCCATTTGTTTGTCCTTCTTTCTTTTCGAAATAAAGTAAAATACTTCAGTAAAAATATACACCGGATAAAATAAACGTGCAAATCAAATTTGTGTGGAAAAAGGGCTTTTTTTTGCATATAATAAGAGACATAAAATGAAGGGAAAGTGCAGATAAGGAAAGATGGAAAAAGGATTCTACGAAGCACATAAGATGAAAGAGTACCATGCCTTTAAAATTGTGCCGCACACATTATTTGACGTGGCGGTTCATATTCCGGAGGAAAGACAATCCGCCTTGGAAAAAAGGTATTTTGGAAGATATCCGAAACACTGGCATCGCAGTCTGGAGCTTTTTTATGTCTCAAAGACAGGTTGTACTGTCTGGTGTAATGGAAAGACCAGCGTATTAAGAGATGATGACCTTGTGATTATCAACAGTGGAGAACCCCATGAGGTATACGGCTTTGGGGAGGGAGAAAAGGCAGGCTGCTCTCTTATCATTTCCTATGAATTGCTGAAAGAAGTATTTCCGGAATTTGACAACTGGTACTTTGTGGTAGGAGAAAAGAATGAGGCATATCATAAGCTGGCAGAGAAAATGATGGAAATGCTAAGGCTGTATAAGAGTGAAGATCCTTGGAAGGCGTTACAGTTAAGAAGCGTCATGTATGAAATTCTCTATATCTTAGTAAATGATTTTAAAGTGGATAAAGAGAGTATCATGGATGTGAAAACCCAGAAGTATGGCGAGCGGTATAAACAGATATTGGAATATATCAAGAAAAATTATACGGAAGAGCTGACATTGAAAGATACGGCAGAGTATTTTGGACTGTCTCAGGAGCATTTTTCCCGTTCTTTTAAAAATTATGTGGGACAGACCTTTACCGGATATGTGAAAAATCTGCAGGTAGATAGGGCAAGGGAACTGCTGGTAGAGACTGATTTGAATATCATCGATATTGCGGCAAATGTCGGGGAGCCGGATGCGAAAGCATTTATCCGGGATTTTAAAAGGGCATACTCTGTCACACCGCATCAGTACCGGAAGATGGCAAAGGAACGATAAAAGAATAGAACTGCTTTTTTGTACAAAAAGTGGTTCTATTTTTTGTATAATACTTACGATCTTTAAAAATATTGCATATTTACGAAAAAATAGGAAAAAAAGTAAAAAAACCCCCTTGTTCTATCGGAAAACCTGTTTTATAATAGAGGGAAAAATGAACAGGCAATACGGAGGAAGAAGTAGAAATGAGTAAGAAACTGATTATCGTAACATCGCCGCCAGCTTGCGGGAAAACATATATTTCAAAAGAACTGGCAAAGAGATTAAATCATATTGTATATCTGGATAAGGATACTTTAATTACATTATCCAAACAGATTTTTGTAGTGGCTGGACAGCCATATAATAGAAGCAGTGATTTCTTTGAGAAGAACATTCGTGATTACGAATATGAATGTGTCGTAAATCTGGCACTGGAGGCATTGGAGTATGAGGATTTGGTTCTTATCAATGCACCATTTACAAGAGAAATCCGTGACATGGAATATATCAAAGGACTGAAGGCCCAGCTGGCAAAGAAAAATGCTACATTAGTAACTATCTGGGTACAGACAGATCCGGAAATCGTTCACGAAAGAATGATTACCAGAGCATCTGACCGTGATGACTGGAAGTTAGAGCACTGGGATGAATATATTGCATCCTGTAACTTTGAGATTCCGGAAGATCTGCATGATCCGAATGTAAAAGATGATTTACTGATTTTCAATAACAATAATGATGAAGAGTTTGAAAAGTCCATGAAAGAGATTACTGGAATCTTAAATGAGACTATCAATCAGGACTAATTACATAGTTTAAAAGTGAACCCCGGGCAAAATGCTTCTTATGGGAAGAGGCGCATTTTGCCCGGGGATTTTTTACTTTACAGGAAATTGCTTTCCTGCAAAGTAAAAAACGCTCCGCGAGGATGCGCTAAGGCACATTCTTTTTTGTAACAGAATGTGGAGAACTTTTTGGATTTGTGCTATGATGTGGATATGTGGAGCATATATGGAATGGATATCCGACTGTTAAAAGAGCATCCGGAATATAAAGAACAAATAAAATTGCTTCCCACACGTTGGGAGAAGGTAAATAAAATAAAAAAAGAAGAGGACAGACTGCGGAGTCTTGCGGCAGGCATCCTGCTTTCCTATGGGTTACGGGAAAATGGCATAGATTTAGATGCCTGTCAGCTTACAACGGGAACCCATGGTAAGCCGCAGGTGGCAGACTGTGAGGGACTGCATTTTAATCTGTCTCACACGGGAAACTATGCAGTGGCGGTATTTTCAGATGCACCGGTTGGAATTGACATCGAGCACCGGAGATCATTAAAGCAGACGCTTTTGGATAAGTGCTGCACAAAGGACGAGCAGGCATGGATACAGAGCCAGCCGGATAAAGAAATGGCATTTGTACGCCTCTGGACAGCCAAGGAAAGCTATGTAAAATGGAGTGGCGAAGGAATTACCTTTCCCTTAAAGAACATCGCTGTTCACCCGAGGGAGGATGGCATCACATCTTATTCGAAGAAAGATGGCATAGCACTTTACCGGGAAGGCATCCTGCAGCCGGTAAGCTTCAGAGAGTATCAGGAAATACCGGATTACCACATCTGCGTGTGCACGGAGTCTGAGAAAGAAAATGCGGCAGAAATTATATGGCTACAAGAGGACAGCTTCTCGTGAGCAATGTCAGCACATGATTCACATTTGCTGCCTGCTAATTATGTGGCGGGGAAAGTGACAGAAAGGCAGAAGAAGGATGAAAAAATATAACACTGTTATCTTTGACTTGGATGGAACCTTATTAAACACATTAAAGGATTTGACTGATGCAACCAATGATGCATTGGAAAAATATGGACAGCCACAGCACAGTATGGAGGATGTCCGGAAATTTGTCGGAAATGGCATCCGCAAGCTGATTGAGCGTGCTTTAGAGGGCGGAGAGGAAAATCCGGAATTTGGGCATGTATTTGCAGCTTTTAAAGAATATTATGGTGAGCATTGTAATGATACCACCTGTCTTTATCCAGGGGTGGAAGAACTGATTACTTCCTTAAAGGGGCAGGGCTATCGTCTTGCGATTGTTTCAAATAAAGCGGATTTTGCAGTAAAGGAATTACAGCAGATTTATTTTAAGGGAAAGATTGAAGTTGCCATTGGTGAAAAAGAAGGCATTCGTAAGAAACCGGCACCTGACACTGTTATGCAGGCGTTAAAGGAGCTTGGAAGCAGCAGTGAAGAAGCGGTCTATGTAGGGGATTCTGATGTGGACATTGCAACAGCAGCAAATTCCGGTATGCCATGTATCAGTGTGACCTGGGGATTCCGGGATGTTCCATTTTTAAAGGAGCATGGAGCAACACATCTGGCAGCTAGTGCTGAAGAATTGTATGCAATTTTAGATGAATTCAATGCGTAAAAAGGAGAATGGTAAATGGAAATTATCCGACAGATGCAGGAGCGGGAGGACTTGACCGAACGGGAAAGAAATATTCGTGATTATCTGATGGAGCATCCGGAGGCTGTTATTTCCATGACAGCAAAGCAGTTAGGGGAAGTTTCTTATAGCAGTACTGCTGCCGTAAGCCGCTTTTGCCGGAAAATCGGCTGTCAGGATTATGGAGAATTCCGGCTGCGTTTCCTAAGTGAATTGCAGAGTACGGAGGGTGGACAGGAGACGTCCACAGAGCATTTTGTAATACAGCAGCAGGAAAATGCCATGACCATTATGAATAAGATTGCGGACATTGACACCCTTGCCGTTGAAAAGACAAAGCGTCTTCTTACCATAGATCAGATGGCGCGGGTTGGAAAAATGGTGCATGAGGCCAAGTACATTGATTTCTATGCCTTTGATATGAATATACATCTGGCACGCTACGGCTGCAGCCAGTTCTTCCATTGCGATAAGGTGGCAAATACTTATGTGGAAGATAATATACAAAGGATGATGGCATTGCAGAATAATGAAAATCATCTGTCCATCATGATTAGTCATACCGGAAATAATAAGAAGCTGGTGGAACTGGTAAGGGATTTACATCGGGCAAAAGCAAAAACCATTCTGATTACATCCCAGGGCAAAAGCAGGATGAAAGCATATGCGGATGAGGTTCTGCTGACACCAAGAACACTGACAGAGTGTGGAAGTATCCGGATGGAAGGACTGTGGACAGTGGTATTTTCCGCAGCAACAAAATACCTTCTGGATGTTATGTTTGCAATGGAATTTTCTGCCGGTTATGATGAAAATATAAAACTGAGCAAGCAATATTATGAGATTGGTGCAAAGAACCTGTGTTATACAGAAAAATCATAGCAATAAAATGAAACAAAATTTCAAGATTTCATTCATAAGAGCCGGTTCTTTTGAAACAATCATTCAAAATCCGTCACACTTGTTGCAGAGAACAGAAAACGTGCTATTCTTGGGCTGTAAGGAAGACATCGCCATATGTCCCTTGCATTTATAGCATGTTGGAGCCCGGAAAATAAATTCCGGGCTCCGTTCAAAAAAAGGAGAGACGCATATGAGCATAACAGTAAATCTTTATTACACCGGTGAAAATGGAAATGCATTAAAATTTGCTCAGGAGATGGAAAACAGCGGAACAGCAGATGCAATCCGCCGGGAAGAGGGCAATTTAAGATATGAATATTTTCAGCCGCTGCAGGATAAGGAAACAGTACTTCTGATAGACAGCTGGGAGAGCCAGCAGGCACTGGATGTGCACCATGCTTCTCCGATGATGCAGACCATTGCAGCATTGCGGGATAAATACGATCTTCATATGAGAGTAGAACGTTACGTATCGGATGATGAAACCACGCAGGATGATAAATTCATTCGAAAATAAGCAGTGGATATAGATGTGGAAGTAACGTACAGAAAATAAATATTAGATGAAAGAAAAATAGACAGTTGACAAATTTTGGATAATATAATAACATAACGATGTTATGTAAAGCACATATAAAGGCTGGTGGTTCCATGAAGGATGAGAAAGAGACAAAAGCAAAATTATTAATCAGTGCAAAAACAGAATTTATGGAAAAGGGATACCAGGGTGCTTCCCTGCGGAATATCTGTAAGAATGCAGGCGTAACAACGGGAGCATTGTATTTCTTCTTTCAGGATAAAGAGGAATTGTTTGCATCATTGGTGCAGCCTGTAGTAGAAGTGATTCAGAAGCTGATGGAAGCGCATATGAAGCAGGAGCTTTTAGAGGTGGAAGAGCCGACAGAGAAAGCAACGAAAGAAGCGTCAGAAAAGCCGGTGGAAGAATTGCAGGATGATGAAAATGCCATAGGTGACGATGTTTATGCGGCAGGAAAGATTGTACATATTCTTTATGAGAATTATGACAGCGTCCAGTTATTGCTACTTAAGAGCCAGGGTTCTAAGATGGCTGGCTGCATCGAAGCGTTTGTAAGCTTTGCAGAGCAGAATTACCGGGCACTTGCCAAGGCACAGTCAGAAAAGTGGGGCGTTCCACTTCCGGATGAATATACGATTCACTGGCTGGCGCATATGCAGATCGATGCCTTTGTCCATCTTCTGACTCACGAACCGGATGAAGAGAAAGCAATGGCACATCTTCGGGATGTAATCAAATATCTTGTAGCAGGCTGGTATGCGCTGTTTGATGCAGAGGCAACGCCAAAGAAGCAGGAAGCACAGGAGAAGAACAAAAAGAAAAAGAAAAAAAAGAAGCCGGAAAAAAGAAAATAAAAATAGAAAAAGAAAAGCTTACATAAAGAAAAGGCTATGTGTGATATCCACACATAGCTAAAAAAATAACGGCAACATAACAATGTTATGTTGTGGCAATATGTGAAGGAGGAAGAAAATGTATTTAGAAGTATCCGATTTAAAGAAAAGCTATGGAGAGGGAGACAGTTATATCCAGGTATTAAAAGGTGTATCTCTGCAGGTAAAAGAAGGAGACATGTGTGTGATTCAGGGAACCAGCGGTTCCGGTAAATCCACTCTGTTAAACTGTATCGGGGGACTCGATGGCATAGATTCCGGTTCCGTAAAAGTAGATGGAACCGAGATTGCAGGAATGCAGGCAGAAGCATTATCGGATTACCGGAGAGATTATCTGGGATTTATTTTTCAGTTTTATAATCTGGTGCCGAATCTTACAGTAAGAGAAAATATTCAGGTCTGTCAGTATCTTACGAAGCAGCCACTTGAGATGGAAGAATTATTGGAGGTGCTGGGTCTGACGGAGCATCAGAATAAATTCCCTTCCCAGTTGTCCGGTGGACAGCAGCAGCGGTGTGCCATTGCAAGAGCACTGATTAAAAATCCAAAGCTATTGCTCTGTGATGAGCCTACCGGAGCACTGGATTCTAAGACTTCTAAAGATATCCTGATTCTGTTGGAGAAAATCAATGCCAAATATGGCACGACCATGCTGATTGTAACACATAACAATTCCATTAAAAATATGGTAGACCAGGTAGTAGTGGTAAAGGATGGCCAGATTCGGAAGGATTATTATAACGAGCGGAAGATACCGGCAGCAGAATTGGAGGATTTGTAGGATGCAGAAGATATTAAGAAAAAGGATTGTCAGGGATTTCAAAGCAAATCTTCCACGGTATCTGGCACTGGCATTACTGATTGTCTTAAGTATGTATCTGGTGGTCAGCATGATTGGAGCCGCAGAGACGGTTATCCGGGGCAGCGAGAAAGCAGATGAAGCACAGATGGTAGAGGATGGAGAATTTTCCCTGTTTGTTCCCATGAAGGAAAGTGAGTTTGCGGAACTGACAGAGAAGGGCATTACTCTGGAAAAAATGTTTTTCATGGATTATTCCTATGAAGACAGCAAGACGCTTCGTGTATTTGCAAACCGGGAGCAGATAAATACGGTGGCATTAAAAGAGGGAACCCTTCCGGTGGCAGAGGATGAAATTGTCATCGAGCGGCGTTTTGCAGAGGTAAATGAAATCATACCGGGGGACAGGATAGAACTGGGCGGCCGTTCCTTTACGGTAAGCGGAATCGGAACAGTGCCGGACTATGATAATGTAATGAAGTCCTTAGGAGATACCGGCTGTGACAGCAAGAATTTCGGAATTGCATTTGTGACAGCGGATACTTATCATAACTTGGAGAAGGAACAGAAAAGCACAAAATCGGAAGAATATTATTATGCCTACCGTCTGAATGGAAAAATGACAGATGATGCATTAAAGGACAAATTAGAGAAGCTGGAATTTACTTCCGGTGATGTAGAAGACCCGTTCTTTCAGGAATACTGGGAGCGGACCATGGGAAGAAAGGATGACCTGATAAATGGCATCGAGGAGCTTTTCGATGGTGCAGGGGAATTAAAGGATGGGCTTGCAGAGCTGACGGAGAATAATGGAACGCTTACGAAGGGTGCCGATGAAATATTCGAGGCATATCTGAAAGAAGCCAATAAGACACTTGGAGCATATGGAGTAGCAGAACTTACCAAAGATAACTTCGTTACGGTCTTAAAGCAGGAAATCGAAAACTCTGACCAGCCAATTTTGAAAATGTCCTATCGCAGTCTGTTGCAGCAGTTAGAGCAGCTTCAGTTATTTTCGGATGGCGTAAAAGAATATACCGATGGAACGAAGGAAGCAGCAGACGGAGCAGAAGAATTAAAGGATGGCATCAAGACATTAAAGGAAGAGACAGATGATGTAATCGATGAAGTATTTGATGCAGATGCCACGAATCTTCTTACTTTTGTAAAAGCCGGAGACAATGCCAGAATACAGGCAGCTTCCGGCGACCAGGAGTTATACCGCAGTGTGGGTATGATAGCAGGAGTTATTATCCTTGTGCTGATATCCTATGTACTTTCTGTTTTTGTGGTGCATTCCATTGATCGGGAAAGTCAGGTTATCGGAGCCTTATATGTGCTGGGTGTAAAAAGAAAAAATCTGATGGCGCATTATATCACACTGCCGACAGCGGTCGCATTTCTTGCCGGACTAATCGGCATGCTTTTGGGATATTCCTCGGTGGGTGTTCCGGTGCAGATGCAGGATTGCTATAACTATTATTCCCTGCCGGAACTTAAGGTAGTAGTAATGCCATATCTTTTTATCTATGGAATCATTGTTCCGCCGCTGGTTTCACTGGTTGTAAATACGCTGGTAATCCGCAGACGGCTGAATAAGCCGGTGCTGACCCTGCTTCGCAATGAGCAGAAGGCAGTTCGCGGAAAAAGCATGAACCTTAAGAATATGAGCTTTGTGAAGCTCTTTAAAATCCGTCAGATGATACGGGAGAGAAGAACCGGATTTACCGTGGTATTTGGAATGTTTGTAAGTCTCCTGCTTACGATGATGTCCTTGGAAATCTATACATACTGCCATAATGTCAATGTGGAATATGTAGAGGATACGAAGTATGAATATATGTATACCTACAAGTATCCGTCTAAGGAAGCACCGGAAGGCGGATATGAGGCATATGCAAAGACGATGAAAAAAGAAATCTATGGATATACTTTTGACATAACGGTGTTAGGTATTACGGAAAATAATCCGTTCTTTGATGTGGATTTGGAGGACTCTTCCAGCAAAGTAGCCATAAGTTCTTCCATTGCTTATAAATATGGACTGGGAGTTGGCGATACCTTAACGCTTAAGGATGAAGAGTCAGATAAACTTTATGCTTTTGAGATTACCGAGGTAACCCAGTATGCACCATCCTTTATGGTATTTATGCCATATGAGAAAGCATTGCAGTTATTTGGGGAACCGGATGATTACTATAATGTGGTATTTGCAGACCATGACTTAGCTATCGATGCCGGAAGATTATACAGCACCACAACGAAAGCAGATGTGAAAAAGGCAGCAGGCATTTTTACCGACATGATGATGAGCATGATTATTCTTTTGGGCGCAGTATCCGTAATTATCTTTATCGTAGTGCTGTATCTTATGATGAAGGTGATGATAGACCGTTCTTCCTTCCATATTTCTTTGATGAAAATATTCGGCTACAAGGATAAGGAAGTAAAGAGAATGTATCTCGATGGCAACTTCTACATCGTACTTATTGGAGGTCTGGTATCTATCCCGCTGGCAAAATGGATATTGGATCTGGTATATGAACCGGCATTTGTACCAAACGTGGCATGTGGAGTAAGTAAGGCTTTCCCAATGTGGATGTATGGTGCTGTATTGGCTGGCATTCTGGTGCTGTATTTTATCATTAATCACCTTTTAATCCGCCGCATCCACAAGATGATTCCGGCAGAGGTTTTGAAGAACCGGGAGTAAAGGACAATGGATAAACAGAGTGTGTGATAAGAATTGTGAGCGTCATTGGACTAACAGTCCAATGACGTTTTTCTTGACAGGAGATACAATAGAATTGTCAAAAAAGAAATTATTGACACCCTATAATATAGGGTATAATATAATGAGAGAAGGTAAATGCTAATGACAAGAACGTTTATCGAGGTGCCTTTATTTACAAAACACTGGAAAGAGATAGGACTTAATGACGAAGAATTGCAGGCTTTGCAGATTATGTTGCTTAAAGACCCTGAATCGGGACCAATAATGGAAGGCACAGGAGGTATTCGTAAGGTTCGATTTCCCCTTGAGAATAGAGGAAAAAGCAGAAGTGTACGGGTGTGTTACACTGATTTTACGGAATATGAAGCGATTTATTTGATTACTGCATTTGAGAAAAAAGATCAGGAAAACCTCACGACGGAAGAGAAAAATGTTCTTAAGAAATTAGTGAAATCATTAAAGGCAGAAGCCGCTAAGAATAGTAGGAGATGATGCTATGAGTTCATTATTTGAGGATTTGAAGCAGGGATTAGAGGAAGCTATTGAATATGAAAAAGGCAAAGGAAGCGCAAGAGTAAAAACATATTCAATTACTCCTGTAAAAGAATATTCCGGCAAAGAAATAAGAGAAATCAGAATGAAGGCAGGTATGACACAGACTGTATTTGCTGATTATATGGGAGTAGCAAAGAAGACAGTTGAGGCCTGGGAGGCTGGTCGGACCCATCCGACAGGTCCGGTTTTCCGGTTACTTGATATTTTAAATTCTGATGAAATCGAAGAGACAAAGTTTATTGTTGTAAAGAATTAGGAGAAATAATGAAGCAGTCAAAGGCATATCCAAACATAGAAAAGAATTTCCTGCAGTAAGTTTATACGACTAAATAAAATTTGCCCTTGACAAGTAAAAACTCCGGTGCTATTATGTTCACAACTTAAAGAAAGAAGCTTTATCACTTTCCTTCTCAACAAAGTGATGGGGTATTCTTTCTTTTTTATTTCTTTTATACTAGTATGGAACAGAATAATATGATTATTGATGGCAAAGGCGCTGTCTCCGAATAGGAGCGGCGCCTTTTTTGATAGCCAAAGACAGGAGGAATTGTTATGAGCCAGAACTCAAATTTAATTGTGGGAGTAAATGAAAAAGTAAAGCCGGGAAAAGCAATTCTGCTTGCATTCCAGCATATTTTATCCATGGATTTGTATGTATTTCCAATCCTTCTTGCAGCCATGCTTGGGTTATCCGGAGCAGACACCAGTTACCTGATTCAGATGTGTTTCTTTACCTGTGGTATTGCAACCATTATCCAGACAGGTATCGGAATAAAACTTCCCGTGGTACAGGGCGCAAGCTTTGTTGCCTTAAGCGCACTTGCAGCAATTGGTTCCACCAACGGAATGCCGACCTTAATCGGAAGCCTGATTCCGGGAGCAATCATTCTTTGTCTCCTTGGTGTAACAAAGGTATTTTCCAAAATTGTAAATAAATGCGTACCGGCTTATATCGGTGGACTGGTTATTATGATAGTAGGTATTTCTTTAACCTCTACCGCAGCCAGCGGTGTAATCAGCAGTGATGGCGGACTGATGAACAATATGGTTCCGGGACTTGCAGCAATGCTTACATTAGTTATTGTAAATGTAATTTCTTACAAAACAAATTACAGACATAAATTCTTAAGCCTCTTTTCTGTAGTAGGTGCATTGATTGTAGGCTGTATCGTAGCCGGATTTATGGGAACATTGGATTTCTCTGCAGTAAAGGAAGCGGCGTGGTTCCAGGTACCGAACGTATTCCATTTTGGATTACCGAAATTTGAATTATCTCCATGCATTTTAATGACATTTATCTACTTTATCGTATTAATAGAAACAACAGGTGTATGGATTACGGTCAGTGATGTAACCGGAGAACCATTAACCGATGAAAGACTGAACCGTGCAGTTATCGGTGAAGGTTTAGGATGCCTCGTCGGTTCCGTTTTCGGAGGAACTCCATTAACCGGATATTCATCCAATGCAGGTGTTATTTCCATTACAAAAATCGGCAGCCGTGTCGTAGTAATGACAGCAGGTGTGATTCTTGCAATCATGGGCTTTTGTCCGAAGTTAATGGCAATCATTGCATCCGTACCGGGTTGCGTTATCAGTGGTATCTTCATTGTCATCTGTCAGATTCTAATTGCCAATGGTTTAAAAATTGTCGGCCGTGAAAAGATGACACAGAAAAAAATCCTCGTCATTGGATTATCCATTGTATTTACCGTTTCCAGCATGGTTATTTCTTCTGATGTAATGGCAATGTTCCCATCTACCGTTCAGTACTTCTTAAGCAGTGGTACAGCAGTCGGTGGTATTACCGCAGTCATTCTGAATCTGGTTCTGCCGGAAGAGAGTACCGAGAAGGTAAAGAAGAGTGAAGGAGTTGTTGCACAATGATAATCAAGGGAAACTTTTTGTATACACCATCTATTGATGAAATGGTGGTAAAAGAGCAGGCGTATCTTCTCATTGAAAATGGCAAAGCAAAAGCCTTCTATGATACGCTGCCGGAAGAATACCGTCAGGAAAAAGTAATTGATTATGGAGAAGCCATTATCATTCCGGCATTTAACGATGTACATATCCATGCCCCACAGTTAATCAACCGGGGCGTGGGATTTGATAAAGAACTGCTTCCGTGGCTGGAAACCTATACATTTCCGGTAGAAGCAAAGTATAAGGATGTGGCATTTGCAGAAAAGGCATATAAGCTCTTTTTGAACCGCCTATGGGCAGTGGGAACCATGCGTTTTTCCGCATTTGCAACCTTACATAAGGATGCAACCTGGCGGTTCATGGAACTGGCAGAACAGTCCGGTTTATCCGGTTATATCGGAAAAGTAAATATGGACCGCAACTCGCCGGACATTTTAATCGAGGATACAGAGCAGTCCTTAGCAGATACGGAAGAGTTAATCATCCGAAGCAGAGAGGAATTAAAAGAATTCAGTTATATATTAACACCGCGTTTTGTTCCGGCTACAACAGAAAAACTGATGCAGGGGCTGGGAGATTTAGGTGAGAAATATAATCTTCCGGTGCAGTCCCATTTATCCGAAAACCGGAGTGAGATTGCCTGGGTAAAAGAGCTGCATCCTTCCATAGAAGATTATACCAGAGTATATGAAGCTTACGGACTGATGCGGAGTAACCGTACGATTATGGCACATGCTATCTGGCTTTCCGATGAAGAAAAAGATTTCTTAAAGGAAAAAGGCGTGATGCTTGCCCATTGTGCCCAGTCCAACGCAGATCTTTCCAGCGGCGTCATGCCGTTGCGGAAAAATCTGGAAAGAGGACTTAGATGCTGTATTGCCAGTGATATTGCAGGAAGCCACACACCGGATATGAACCGTCACGTAGCAGCTTCCATAGAACTTTCGAAAGTGAACTGGCTTTCTCATCCGGAGGAGAAAGCACTGCAGCTTCCGGAAGCTCTGTATCTTGCAACCAAGCAGAGCGGAAGCTTTTTCGGTAAAGTCGGAAGCTTTGAAGAAGGCTATGATTTTGATGCACTGGTCATTGAAACCGATGAAATGGATGGTCTGCTGCCACGTACGCCATTTGAAAAATTAGAGCAGTATATCTATGATGGCAATGACCGGAATATTCTTGCCAGATATTGTAAAGGAAAATTTGTGGCAAAACCATTTGCATAGCAGACATTGCATAGAATACGAAAGAAGACACGAGGTATGTTCAGACAAACAACAGTTGGTTGAAACATACTTCGTGTCTTTTATGTTGCTAAGAAGCAATAAGATGCCGTCTATGACAGAATCAGCAGGTAGAAAGTTTATCCGTGCAGTCCGGTATACAACTGATAATATTTACCCTTCTGGGCAATCAGTTCGTCGTGGCTGCCCCGCTCAATAATGCGGCCCTGTTCTAATACCATGATACAGTCACTGTTCTTAACGGTAGACAGACGGTGGGCAATGACAAAGGTCGTTCTGCCTGCCATCAGTTTATCCATACCATCCTGAACGATACGCTCGGTTCTGGTATCAATGGAGCTGGTTGCTTCGTCAAGAATCAGTACCGGAGGATTGGCAACAGCTGCACGGGCGATGGCAAGTAACTGCCGCTGTCCCTGGCTTAAGTTGGCACCATCACCGGTCAGCATGGTATTGTAACCATCCGGAAGATGACGGATAAAGGAATCTGCATTGGCAAGCTTTGCGGCAGCGATTACTTCTTCGTCGGTAGCATCCAGTTTACCGTAGCGGATATTTTCCATTACGCTGGCGGTAAAGAGGTGGGTATCCTGTAATACAATGCCAAGAGAGTGTCTTAAGTCGGCTTTTTTAATCTTGTTGACATTGATACCGTCATAACGGATTTTACCGTCCTGGATATCATAGAACCGGTTAATCAGATTCGTAATGGTAGTCTTACCGGCACCGGTAGAACCGACAAAAGCGATTTTCTGACCGGGAGTAGCAAATAATTTTACATTGTGTAAGACAATCTTATCATCATTATATCCAAAGTCTACATCATCGAAGACCACATCTCCCTTTAACTCTACATAGTCAATGGAGCCGTCTGCCTGATGCTGGTGTTTCCAGGCCCAGCGTCCGCTTCGGGTATCGGAAGTCTCCACAAGCTTTTCTCCATCTTTTTCTACATTGACAAGAGTAACATAACCTTCGTCGCTTTCCGGTGTTTCATCCAAAAGAGTGAAGATTCGCTCGGAACCTGCCATAGCCATAACAATACTGTTTAACTGCTGGCTGACCTGGTTGATTGGCATATTAAAGCTCTTGTTAAAGGTTAAGAAACTTGCCAGTCCGCCCAGTGTAAATCCACCGATGCCATTTAAGGCGAGGACACCACCAACCATGGCACAGAGTACATAACTGATGTTACCAATCTGGGCATTTGCCGGCATTAAGATATTGGCAAATTTGTTGGCATTGTCAGCACTGTGGAAAAGCTGGTCATTTAATTTGTTAAAAGCTTCGATACTTTCTTCTTCGTGGCAGAAGACTTTAATTACCTTCTGACCATCCATCATTTCTTCGATAAAACCATTGGTTGCACCAAGGTCACGCTGCTGAGCGATAAAGTATTTACCACTTTTTCCGGCAAGATTTTTCGTGACAAGGAGCATGACACCAACCATTACAAGAGTAAGAACAGTCAGTGGGATATTCAGGATAATCATGTAAATCAGTACACTGACAATGGTAATGACACTGTTGATTAACTGCGGAATACTCTGGCTGATCATCTGACGAAGGGTATCAATGTCATTGGTGTATACAGACATGATATCGCCGTGGGCATGGGTGTCAAAGTATTTAATCGGCAGTGTTTCCATATGGGTAAACAAATCGATTCGCAAATCATTCAAAGTACCCTGCGTAACATAAATCATAATCTTAGAATAAGCAAAGGTACTTAAAACTCCTACACCGTAAAAGCATGCAACACGAAGGATGGCAGCAGCCAGCGGTGCAAAGTCCTTATCCGGTGAATTCAGAATCGGAATAATATAGCTGTCAATCAGGGTTTTCATAAACATGGTTCCCTGGGTGTTGGCAAGAACACTTAATACAATAAAGACAAGTACCAGGAAGCAGGCTATTCCGTATTTCCGGAAAATGTAAGCCATCAGACGGCAGAATAATTTGCCCGGATTCTTTACTTTCCTTTTTTCAGCCATTACTGAGCACCTCCATTCTCATCAAAGTCACCACCGCCGCCGGTCTGGGATTCATAGACATCACGGTAGATGGCATTATTTGCTAATAATTCTTCATGGGTTCCAAAGCCGTTAATCTTACCTTCATCTAAGACAATAATGCGGTCAGCACTCTGGACACTGGAGATTCGCTGGGCAATAATCAGCTTGGTTGTACCCGGAATCTCTTCGGCAAAGGCTTTGCGGATTTTGGTATCGGTTGCGGTATCTACGGCACTGGTGCTGTCGTCCAGAATCAGAATCTTCGGTTTCTTTAAGAGGGCACGGGCAATACAAAGACGCTGCTTCTGTCCGCCGGATACGTTGGTTCCGCCCTGCTCGATGTATGTATTATATTTATCTGGAAAAGTGTTGATGAAATCATCGGCACATGCTAATTTGCAGGCACGGATACATTCTTCTTCCGTAGCATTCTTATCGCCCCAGCGCAGGTTATCAAGAATTGTACCGGAGAAAAGAACATTTTTCTGCAGTACAACGGCAACCTGATTACGCAGGGTATCAAGGTCATACTTTCTTACATCAATGCCGCCAACGGAGACAGAGCCTTCGTTTACGTCATACAGACGGCTGATTAAGTTCACCAGACTGGACTTGGAACTTCCGGTTCCGCCTAAGATACCGATGGTTTCACCGGAATGAATAGACAGATTGATATCGGAAAGAACCGGCTCAGCCGCATCTTCTTTATAGCTGAAGGTAACATGGTCGAAGGTAATACTTCCGTCTTTTACTTCCATAACCGGATGCTTTGGGTTATTTAAGTTACTCTTTTCGTTTAATACTTCAGAAACACGGCGGGCGCTGGCAACACTCATGGTAATCATGACAAATACCATGGAGAGCATCATCAGGCTCATCAGAATATTCATGCAGTAGGTTAAGAGACTCATCAGCTCACCGGTAGTGAGGCTGCTGTTTACAATCATCTTTGCACCAAGCCAGCTGATTAAAAGAATACAGGTATATACTGTAAACTGCATGGCAGGAGCGTTGAACACAACAACGTTTTCAGCTTTTACCAGGAGCTTGTAAATATTTCCGCTGGCTTTCTTAAAAGTAGAAGCTTCATGGTCTTCACGGACATAAGCTTTTACGACACGGATAGCGGAAACATTTTCCTGGACTCTTGCATTTAAGTCATCATATTTTGGAAAAGCTTCATTAAAATATTTGGTAGCAAACCGGATGATGATAGCAAGCACACCGCCTAAGAGGATAACGGCAATCAGATAAACGCTGGCAAGCTTCGGACTGATAAAGAAGGACATTGCCATGGCACAAATCAGACTGGCCGGTGCTCTCGTACACATGCGGAGGATCATCTGGTAAGCATTCTGCAGGTTGGTAACGTCGGTGGTCATACGGGTAACAAGACCTGCAGTGCTGTATTTATCAATGTTAGCAAAGGAAAAGGTCTGAATATTTTCAAACATGGATTTCCTTAAGTTACGGGCAAATCCGGTGGATGCCCGGGCACCATATTTTCCACCCATAATTCCGGCAAACAGGGAGAAGCATGCAGCAACGACCATCCAGGCACCGACTACATAGATGTGATGGATGTCACCCTTGTTGACACCATTATCAATGATGGAAGCCATCAGAAAAGGAATTAAAGTTTCCATCAGAACCTCAAGAATCATAAAGACAGGAGTTAAGATGGAGTCACGTTTAAATTCTTTAATCTGGGCAGCTAAAGTCTTTAACATAAATTTCACTTCCTTTTTTCTAAATTGTATGCTATAACATAAATGTTAGCATACTAACAGATATTGTTATATAACAATATTTTTTATATGTCAATGAATTTTTCGGGAAAGAAAAGAAGGATTATGAAATGTGCAAAGAGAGAAAACTTGGAAACGATATCCGGGTCATACACAATATGATAGGGATGTACTGCGACCGGTATGGTGCGGATCACCGAGATGGTGTGGCACCGATGCAGGGGCGGACACTGGGCTTTTTATATTGTAATAAAGATAAGGTCATCTGCCAGAAGGACATCGAGCAGGAATTCTTGATTTCCAGGGCAACGGCAAGCAAAATGTTACAGTCCATGGAGAAAAAGGAGCTGATTACCAGAAAAGAACTAAAAGAGGACGCACGATTAAAGCAGATTCTTCTGACGAAAAAAGGAGAACAGCAGCATTTGAAAATGATGAACTTCTTTTCTGGAGTGGAGAAGCTCCTGGTGGATGGAATGACAAAAGAGGAAGCGGATGAGCTATCCTCTCTTTTAAAGCGGGTGCGCCATAATCTTGAGAAGAATCTGTAAAGCTTAGGAAAAGACATAAGGAAAAGAGAAGGTTCTACTTCCTATATATATGACTTTTTGCTATAATAGATGCAAACGAAGAAAAGGGAGGAGCAGGAGATGATTATTTTCTGGTTAGCACTTTTTGTAATATTACTGATTATAGAGATTATTACGGTAGGACTGACAACCATCTGGTTTGCAGGCGGAAGCATGGCAGCCCTGATTGTGGCAGCAGTAGGAGGTCCAGTCTGGCTGCAGGTAATTTTATTCCTTGTGGTATCTTTTGTATTGTTATTCTTTACAAGACCATGGGCAGTAAAATATTTAAACCCGCATAAGACCCGGACAAATTACGAGGATGCCATCGGAAAGACCGTACGTGTAACAATGAAGATTGACAATATCGAGGAGACAGGAACAGCTGTATTAAACGGACAGGAATGGACGGCAAGAAGCAATGACGATGCAGTTACCATAGAAGCAGATACTACTGCAGAAGTTGTGGCAATAAGTGGTGTCAAACTGATTGTAAAACCACAGTAGAGTAAGAAAAGATAAGGCAGGCGATTGCATATGAAACTTGGAATGGTATTTGAAGGCGGAGCCAGCAGGACAATTTTTTCCTGTGGAGTGGCAGACGCATTTCTGGAAGAAAATATAATGCCTGATTATTTTATTGGCGTATCGGCAGGAATAGCCTTTGGCTTATCCTATTTGTCAAAGCAGCACGGCAGAAACTTAGAGCTTGCAAGAAAATATATGTCAGATGGCAATTATCAGGGATTTAAGTTCTTATTTGATAAGAACCGCAAGACCTTTTATAATCTGGATTACGTCTTTGATGAAGTGCCAAATAAATTACTGCCCTTTGATTATGATGCATTTGCAGCATTTCCGGGACAGGTGGAAGCAGCAGTGACCAACATTCATTCCGGTAAAGCAGAGTATCTTGAGGTGCCAAGGGACAGCTCCAGTATGGCAGTTATCGAAGCAAGCTGTGCACTTCCGGTATTTTTTAAGCCGGTGCAGGTAGGCAGACGCTATTATCTGGATGGTGGTGTGGCAGACTCCGTTCCGTTTGAGAGGGCATTAGAGCAGGGCTGCGATAAAGTAATTGTCGTACTGACAAGAGAGCGTGGCTATGAGAAGCATACAGATGGCGGAACGAAGATTTCTTCTGCATTATATCGGCGTTATCCGAATATCGTAAAGGATTTGAAGGAGCGTCCGGCAAAATATAATGAGTCCATGCAAAAATTATTCCGGTTGGAAAAAGAAGGACGCGTTTTTGTAATTGCACCGGATACGACCCATGGGGTAGGCAGAACCGAAAGTGACCCGAAGCGGTTAGAAGAATTATACGAAGAAGGTTATCTTGAGGGAAAAGAACAGATGGTAGCATTAAAGAATTATTTGAAGAAGTAAGAAGCAGGAATGATGAGTGAACAGATAGAGCAGGAAAAGACAATTCATTATAATGATGCAAAGAGCTGGCAGATTGCATTTTTTTCCATGAATAATACAGCAGCAAATCTGTATCTGGCTTTGATGGGCTATATCTCATACTATGCCAATTCCATGGCTGGCTTTTCTGTTGTGTTGATTTCTTCACTGGTAACAGCAATGAATATTTTTGATGGTGTAACTGACCCTGTGGTTGGTTTTCTGTTGGATAAGAGTAAAGGACGGTTTGGAAAATTCCGTCCTTTTATGGTGGCTGGAAATATACTGATGGCAGTCAGTGCTGTTCTCCTGTTTGCAACAACACATCTGATTCCAAAGTGGGTACGGATTCCGTATTTTATTATTATCTATGCAATTTTTATTATCGGATATACCTTTCAGACTGTGGTTGCCAAATCGGGGCAGACGATTATTACCAATAATCCGAAGAAACGCCCGCTGTCCACTTATTTCGATTCCATTTTCATCATGGCGGCATACGGCGGCAGTGCCTTGTTTGTAGCCAATTATCTGGTGCCGAAATACGGTGGATTTACCAACGAAGAGCTGTATGTGGAGTATGTATTCTGGGTTGTGGTATTGTCGGCACTGGCAACACTTTTGGCGGTAATCGGAATCTGGAAGAAAGACCAGCCGGGACGCTATGAACATCAGCAGACACAGAAGATTAAGGTGTGGGATTTTTTCTTGATTTTAAAACAGAACAAGCCAATCCGTATGCTGATTATGGCAGCCTGCACCAACCGGTTTGCGGCAACGGTATACAGCCATACAACAGTAGGCGTTATGCTTTATGGCATCATGATGGAAAATTATGGAATCGCCGGATGGATTGGTGTGGTGGCAGCATTGCCAACGCTTTTGGTAGTGACCGTTGGCATCCGGGCAGCACAACGGATGGGACAGAAGAAGGCACTGGTATTATTTACGGGACTTGGCATTTTCTTCCAGTTACTATTGATTGTGGTATTGATGCAGGATAATATCAATACGGTTACTTTTAATCTCAAACATTTTAATGCCATTTCCTTCTGGTTTATGTTATTCTTTGTATTGTTAAATGGCTGTAAGTCCATTACAAATAATATGGTGGTGCCGATGATTGCAGACTGCTCCGATTATGAGCAGTACCGCAGCGGTAAATTTGTACCGGGACTGATGGGAGCACTGTTTTCCTTTGTAGATAAAATCTTTGCAGCACTGGGAACGGCATTTGTAGGACTGGTAATGTTAGTGATTGGATATAATAAAACATTTCCGCAGATTGGTGATGCCTTGACTCCGGTATTGCGTTATACAACCATATTCCTATTTTGCGGAACACCGATTATCGGCTGGGTAAGTTCTTTGATTGCGTTGAAATTTTACCGGCTGGACAAGAAGAAAATGAATGAAATTGCGGCAGCATTGCAGGAGGAAGAGATAGAATGAAAATCGTTTTTTTAGATGCAAAATCAATTGGAGAGGATATTGATTTATCCGCATATGATGCATTGGGAGAAGTTATAAAATATGATTTCTCGACAGCAGAGGAAGCGGCAGTACGAAGCGTGGATGCAGATGTGCTGGTACTAAATAAAGTAGAAGTTAACGAAAAGACCATTGGAAATGCAAGCCACTTAAAGCTTGTGTGTGTGACGGCAACCGGAACGAATAATCTCGATAAGGCATACCTTGAAAAACGTGGTATTGCATGGCGCAACGTAGCGGGATATTCCACGGAATCGGTGGCACAGCATACCTTTGCCATGCTGTTTTATTTACTGGAAAAACTGCCTTATTATGACCGTTATGTAAAAGATGAAAAATATATCGGAGATAAAATGTTTACCCACTTTGATAAACATTTCGGAGAGCTGGCAAAAATGACCTGGGGCATTATCGGACTTGGAAATATCGGAAGAAGAGTTGCAGATATTGCAAAAGCCTTTGGTTGTCGTGTCATTTACTATTCCACTTCCGGACGAAACAGCCAGCCGGGCTATGAGCGTGTCAGCTTCGAAGAACTGTTAAAGGAATCGGATATTGTATCCGTTCATGCACCGTTGGATGAAAACACGTTGGATTTGATGAATAAAGAAGCTTTTCATCAGATGAAGAAAACGGCTATTTTCTTAAACCTTGGAAGAGGACCGATTGTGGTAGAAGAGGATTTGGCAGAAGCCTTGGAACAGGGTGAGATTGCGGCAGCAGGACTGGATGTCCTCCGGGTAGAACCGATGAGTCCGGAAAATCCGCTGCGCAGAATCAAAGACAGTGAGAAATTACTGATTACGCCACATATTGCATGGGCGAGTGTGGAAGCCCGCACCCGCCTCATGGAGATTATCTGTGGTCAGATTCAGGAATTTTTCTCTAATGGAAGTCCGGAATCATAAGAGTTGTTTCCTAGCTCTAAGGAAAGTGCATCTAACTGTTCCCGGTAAACCGGCGTTCCGATTGGAAGCGTAAACAGTCTTGCGGTTTTATTTAAGATGGACTGATATCGGGTTCCCGCAGTATCCAAAAGGTCAAAGAAGGACTCATGGGAGACATCTTCTTTGTTCCATGGATTCCGCCAACGGAAATGACGAAGATTCAGCGGGTCTACCGTAAAAGTAAAGTAGTCACTTGGAATCAACGGAGAAATACATGCATAACCTAAAGTCTTTGCCTCGATTTTACGGGCAAGGACTTTTTTCTTGCCCTGCGGGTCACGAATCCATGCGGTATTAAGCTGCACAGCTTTTAAGGCAGCCTGCATGGAGCGGTAAGTAAAGCGGTACTCTTTATATGTGGAGCTGTAAGTCTTTAATAATAAAGAAGCAATGATGTGCCGTTCCTTCCGGCTGATGTGCAGGGTGGCACTCTGGTTGAATTCAGATGGCGCACAGTTCTTATAATAGGTAAGAAGCTCTGCATCAATATCTGTTTCCAGATATACATGATGACCAAAATAACCCTTATCATAAGTGCCATAGTGTGACTTGGCAAAGATATATGGATGACAGGTAGTATCTAAGACATAATGTCCAAGAAAGCCGCAGATATAGGAAATGGCAATCTGCTGCTCCGTCTCTTCCAAGAACATGTCCTTACTTTTTAAAAGCTGGGTAAGAAAAACACCGGTATTTTTGTGGTGTGCCAACTGCCCGATATTTCCGGAAGAGCGAAGGTAGGACGGCAGGTAATAAAAGAAAATATCCGGTCCCTGTAAACCCATACAGAATGCATGTGGAAATTTACGGATGCAGGAAACAAGCTCCGGTTCCTCTAATTCACGAAAAGAATTCAGTCCAAATAAATAGTGGGTGGTAAATCCTGGCATAACAACAATCCTTTCAACTAATTATATTTTAAGTGATTGCAGCAAATTTTAAAGGGGTGAGTTTTTTGCTATTTAAAAGTATCTTTTTCAGCTATAAAATACCGCAGTTCTAAAGTGCATGTTTTTCTTTCTGTGATAAAAACCGTCTTTCCAATGTTTGACAAAAGTACTGCACGGTTCGCCGAAATGCGGATGCATGATAAGGGCTGTTAGGGGCACCCGGAATTTCGTCTGGCATCCGGCAACGCTGGCACAGGACGTGCCAGCGAGGCGCATCTGAACATGGATGTGAATTTGCGCCGGTTGCCAGAACGAATGAAATGTAAATCGAAATTCCCAGTGCCCCTTGCAGGCTTTATGTCGCATCCGCATCCGGCGGACAGTGCAGTACTTCCGTCAAAGCAGGAGGAAAGACAGTTTACAATCAAGAAAAACATGCACTAAGAACTGCAGGCATTTCATATCAAAGAAAAAGATATCTTTTGAATATCAAAAACTCACCATTTAGAATTTCTTTCGTTGCAATCGCTTATATATAGATAATTAAAGTATAGCACTTTTTGCCAGGAAATATAATACAGAAGTTTGACAAAAAATGGATATTTGATATAATCCTGTGTGTGACGAATAATCCATGGAGATACGTGGTAAAATAGACAGGCAGCAGAGGAAAAAGAGAACTGGGAGTGAGGTTTTATTAATAAGCGGACAAAGCAAATATTGAAACTGGTTTTTGTAATTGCTATCGTAGCAATTATCATTTATACGTTCCGAGATTCAGCCGGACCAATTTTAAAGGAGCTTTCTACAACTGCACCTTGGGTGGTCATTACCATCTGCGGTGCCGGTGTTATGTATAATGTGGTAGAAGGATGGATTAATTATTCCTTCGCAAAGCAGTATAATCCACAGTTTACATACCGGATGGGTATAGAGAGCGCCTTTTATTGCTCATTTTACCGTGTGGCAACCTTAGGCAGTGGTGCCGGTGTGGCAGCGGTATATTATTTCAATGAAAAAGGAATTCCGGTTTTTCAGGGAACCGGAATGTATATGGTAGAGTATGCGATTCATAAAGTAACGATTGCAATCTTTTCCATTATTTTCTTCCTGTTAAATTTCGGATTTATGAAGGAACATTATTCCGAATATTTTAATCTTCTGATTGCAGGATATGTTTTGACGGCAGTGATAGCAACTGCATTACTTTTATTCTGCTGTTCAAAGAAGTTCCATGGAATTTTACTTTTCCTGGTGGACAAGCTGAACCGCAAAGGAAAATTCGATGCGCAGGCAGCCATGTTACGGGAACAGTGTGGCATCTTAGAGGATGCAGCAGGCATGCTTCTGACCAAGGGAAAACTAATCGCATCCATTGTAGCTAAGAATCTGTTGAAATTTGCATTCTGCTATGGCATACCATTCGTGATTTTATATCGGGAATATGGATTGACACTGTTACAGTCCTGGGCAGTTACTTCCCTTGCTTTTATGCTGGCAGCAGTCATTCCGTCTCCGGCAGGAATCGGTTCCTCAGAGTTTGTATTTACCGCATTGTTTACAGTATTGGTAGGAACCGGAGAAGCCGGTTCTGCGGCATTGTTATACCGTTTTGCAACATTCGTACTTCCATTTGTTATCGGTGGTGTGGTGGTATTACTGCATAAGCGTATTGACCGACGGATTGCAAAACGCAAGGCAGATAAGGCACAGCAGTAAGGGAAAGAGAAGGAATTAAGATGAAAGAAAGAAAAGGAATCAGTGGCAGCACACTGAAAATCATTGCGATTATAACGATGTTAATTGACCATATCGGAGCCGGAGTCCTTGGCAGACTGCTGGTAGTCCGTGGCATGAATGAGGCGGCAGATCTGAATGCATGGATTGATGCCAACAGTACCCTGGTAATTACATATCAGATGATGCGTTTTGTCGGAAGACTGGCATTTCCGATTTTCTGTTTTCTTTTAATCGAAGGCTTTGAACATACCCATGATGTGAAGAAATATGCACTTCGTCTGCTTTCCTTCTGCCTGGTATCTGAAATTCCATTTGACTTATTATTCAATGGAAAAATATTGGAATCCGGTTACCAGAATGTATTTTTTACACTGTTTATCGGACTGATGGTTATGTGGGGATTCCAGGCAGTGGAGAATCAGGAACGGTTTGCGAAGTTTAAGAAAGTTATTTTTGATGCGGGAATTCTTGCAGCAGGAATCCTTGCGGCAGAATTTTTAAATACCGACTATGCCGGAATTGGCGTTGCCTGCATCGTATTACTCTATGTATTTCGTAAGAAAAAATCCTACCAGCTGCTTGCAGGATGTATCGGATTTTCCTGGGAGCTTACCGCACCGCTGGCATTCATTCCGATTGCATTTTATAATGGAAAACGTGGACTTTCCCTGAAATACTTTTTCTACATTTTCTATCCGGCGCACCTTCTGATTTTGTATATCATCTGCTGGGCAATGGGAATGGGACCGATTGCAGTCGCTTAGATTTCTTTAAGATTTTGTGAAGAGACTTGCAAACAAAAAAGACCTGCGTTATAGTAGCGGATGGACAGAAGTTCTGTCACAGAAGAAGACGGCAGGATTGTAAGAAATGAATGAGAATAAAGCAGAAAGAAATGAAATAGAACAGAATAAGACCATACAGGATAAAACGGAGCAGAATAAAAAATATTCAGTTAGACTTATCAAACTGGATTATAAGAAAACAAATATAAGAGCCGGACTCATTGCTTTTGCAGTGATGTTGGGCTTTTGTCTCTATGGTGGGGTAAATGTGCTACTGGCAGTTGCCGCAGGGTTGATTTATTTTGGAATCAAAAATCTTAGGATTACATTGCCGGAGAAAGCCAATCCACTCTGGGCTGCTCTTGAAATTTTCTTAAGTGCCATCATGACAGAGCATATGGTGCAGTATCTTTTGCTGGATGCAGAGCTGCGGGAGAAAATCAGTGTGAATCACACCCGATGGAATGTGCTCTGCTGCATGGTCTTTTATCTTGCCCTGTTAGTGATTACAGCAAAGCCGAAGATTGCCTGCATGATAGGACATATTTTCCTTTTAAGCCTTTCAGGAATCAATTACTTTGTCTATCAGTTCCGTGGAAATGAATTTTCTTTCGGAGATTTGAAAGCAGCATCCACCGGACTTTCCGTAGCGGCAAATTATAAATTTGTATTGGAAGACCGGGCGGTTTATGTCATACTTCTTAGCATGATATATGTTGCCTTTATAAGAAAGCTGAATTTTGAATTTAAAAAGAAATGGATGCTCCGGATCAGTGCCTTTGCGGCAGCACTGGTGATGGGAATTTATGTGGGAATTGCCACAGAAGATACCGTAATGGAATCCTGGGAACAGAAGGGAACCTACCGTAACGGTTATATCCTAAACTTTGTACTCAGCATCCGGGATTCTTTCGTGGCGGAGCCGGATGGATATTCAAAAGATGCGGTGGAAGAGATTTCCAAAGAATATCCGGCACCGGAAAATAAAGGCTCGGAAGATGACCCGACCATTATTGTCATCATGAATGAGTCCTTTGCGGATTTAAGTGTGATTTCCCATTATGGATTTGAGACAACGGAAGAAGTAACACCATTTTTTGATTCCATGGACAACAATGTCATTAAGGGATATGCATTGTCCTCTGTCTTTGGCGCAAAGACACCGGATTCCGAATGGGAGTTTCTGACCGGAAATTCCATGGCATTCCTGCCAAGCGGTTCCGTTCCGTATCAGCAGTATATGTCAAAGAAACCGTATTCCTTGGTGAGCACCTTAAAGGAGCGGGGATATTCCTGCATTTCCATGCATCCTTACTATGCGTCCGGCTGGAGCAGAAGCAAGGTTTATCCGCTGTTAGGCTTTGATGAGAGTCTCTTTATCGATGATTTTGACCAGACCAATATCATGCGGGAATATATTACGGACCAGGAATTATACAATAAAATCATTGACCAGTATGAGGCAAAGACTTCCGATGAAAAATTATTTATCTTAGGTGTTACCATGCAGAATCATGGTGGCTATACCGATTATTATGATAATTTCCATAATACGATAAATCTTAAGAATCATTATTTCAGTGATGTGAACCAGTATTTAAGCCTGATTCATGAGAGTGATAAGGCACTGGAAAATCTGATTACTTATTTTGAAAATGTGGATGATAAGGTCGAAATCGTATTTTTTGGAGATCATCAGCCGAGCCTGAATAATAATTTCTATCAGTCCATGAATGGCAAGGGATTATCCGGTCTTACCTTGGATGAACTGCAGGAATTATTTACAGTACCATTTTTTGTATGGACGAATTATGACAGTGAAAGTAAAGATGTGGAACTGACCAGCCTGAATTATCTTTCCACGATGACCTTACAGCAGGCGGGCATTGAACTGCCGGCATATAACCAGTTTTTGGCAGACTTGCAGGAAGAGATACCGGCAATGAATTCCAGAGCATTTTATTCGAAGAGCCAGGGTGAATTTCTGCATTATTCCGAGGCGCAGGGGGAAGATGCAGACCTTTTGAACCAGTATAATATCCTGCAATATAACAACATGTTTGAAAAAGAAAAAGACAAGGATAAAAATCTTTTTCCGTATTATGAAACATCGGATTAAAGAGTGAAAAACATGGAGAAAGTGAAGTGTGTAGGAAAAATAGAAAGGCGGAGAGAAAATGTACCGGATTTATCTTGTGGAAGATGATGCCATTATAGCCAGAAGTATTAAGAAACATCTGGAAAACTGGGAATATGAAGTGCAGTGCACAAAAGATTTTTCAGCAGTTACAAAAGAATTTGCGGAGTTTGCACCGCAGCTTGTGCTGATGGACATCGGACTTCCTTTTTACAATGGATATTACTGGTGCAGTGAAATCCGCAAAATTTCCAAGGTGCCGATTATCTTTCTCTCTTCGGCTGCGGACAATATGAATATTGTCATGGCAGTAAATATGGGAGCGGATGATTTTATCGCAAAGCCTTTTGACTTAAGTGTCCTTACGGTAAAGGTGCAGGCAATGCTGCGGCGTACTTATGATTTTGCAGAAGGCGGAGAAATGCTGACCTATCACGGAGTGATGCTTCAGGTGGCGGAAGCAACACTTACCTATCAGGATAAAAAAGTGGAGCTTACCAGGAATGAACTGCGTATTTTAAAGACACTGATGGAAAATAAGGAAAAGGTAGTCTCAAGAGACACGCTGATGACAAAGCTCTGGGAAAGCGACTGCTTTGTGGATGAGAATACACTTTCCGTAAATGTAAACCGCCTTAGAAAGAAGCTTGCAGATGCAGGCCTGGAGGATTTTATTCTTACGAAGAAGGGAATCGGGTACCGGCTGAAATGAGATTTATCAAAAATTATCTGAAGGAAAATCTGAAATGGCTGTTGTTAGTGCTTACCTGCTTTGGAATCCTGTGTTTTGTCGTTGGATTCGAGCAGGTGCCGCTGGCACAATGGGGATATGCGGCATTTTTGTGCTTCTTTCTGTTTTTACTGGTAGTAATCATAGATTTTACAAGGAGTTATCTGCATCATAAGAAGTTAGAAAAGCAGACTTCTGAAATTGCAGTGACAATGGATAAACTGGCACAGCCACAGGGACAGGTGGAAACGGATTATCAGGAAATGCTGCATTCTTTATATATAACCTTGCAACAGCAGATTAATGAACTGGAAAATGGACAGCTGGAACAGGCAGAGTATTTTACTATGTGGGTGCATCAGATTAAGACACCGATTGCGGCACTGCGGCTGTTACTGGCGGAGGAAGAGGATGAGCGAAGCCAGGAAATGTGGGAAGAACTTTTTTCCATTGAACAGTATGTAGAAATGGCATTGCAGTTTACCAGACTGTCTGCGAAGAGCACGGATTTTATAATCGGTGAAGTTTCATTGGATAAGGTAGTGCGGGAGGCAATCCACAAGTATGCCAGACTGTTTGTGCGAAAGAAAATCAGGCTGGAATTAAGTTTCATTGATACACAGGTGCTGACCGATGAAAAATGGCTGGAATTTGTGATAGAGCAGATTTTATCCAATGCCATCAAATATACTGCCGGTGGAACCATTTCTATTTATTTAAAGGAAGAACCGGAGCAAGAGACGAAAGAACTGATTATTGAAGATACCGGAATCGGTATTGCACCGGAGGATTTGCCAAGAATCTTCGAAAAGGGTTATACCGGGTACAATGGACATGCCGACAAGCGTTCTACCGGCATCGGACTGTATCTCTGCCGGAAAATTATGCGCAAGCTGTCCCATGAAATTACAATTGAGTCGGAGAGTGGAGTGGGAACGAAGGTGCATCTTGAAATACGGTAGGAGAGGAAGCGTAAGCGTAAGCTCCCTCTTTTTTCGAGGAAAATCTGCAAGGCGTGTTTCTCGTAGTTCTACAGGGTATTTGAAAAAGGCTTTTGATGAAAAAATAGAATAAAATTTAAACATCACCTGATAAATGTAGTGATGCACTGTTTTATGTCCTTAAAAATGTAAAAATAATTAAATTTGCCACCTTAAAAATGTTGATTAAATTTAAGAATAGGATATACTATAGATA
>ERZ1026850.333-NODE-333-length-30790-cov-5.656320_pt1 | contig 30790 bp, 33 predicted proteins | sample MGYA00380155_ERZ1026850 | MGnify/ENA primary metagenome ERZ1026850 (study PRJEB33269, sample SAMEA4719791) | human gut metagenome | biome: human-associated habitat; feature: organic feature; material: feces | place: Cameroon | collected 2013-10 ... | reverse complement strand
CGCCCCGCACTCGGGCACGATGAACGGTGTAGTGCTAGATATCCGTTCATCTTAGTTTACAGAACCTGTAACGAATCCATAATATAGTGTCCGTCGCTGGGTTATCCTCATGAGAGGTCTATCCTCCAATGAGGTCGCCCAGCGCACGGCCCAAGGTCTTGTCAACGACGCGGAGGTCCGCACAAGTAGGACCTATACCGACATATTCGTAAAGAACGCGTTCACGCCGTTCAATATCGTCCTGTTCATCCTGGGGATACTGCTTCTCATCTGCGAGGAGCCCATCAGTGCCGTCTCGGCCACTGGGATCATCATTGTGAACATCCTGATCTCCACGATACAGGAAATGCGCGCGAAGCGCAGGCTGGACAAGATCACCCTGCTCACGAGACCGAAGGTCAGCGTCCTGAGGGACGGCAACGAGCAGGTCATCGACCAGACCAAGGTAGTCAAGGACGATATCGTCATCCTCCGCGCCGGGGATCAGGCGGTAGTCGACGGAGTGGTGGAGGCCTGCCGCTCCCTCGAGATGGACGAATCCCTTCTGACAGGGGAGTCGAGCACCGTCCGCAAGAAGACGGGGGACCTCATATACTCGGGATCGAACTGCGTGACCGGAGAGGTGTACTACCGCGTCACCGAGTTCGGAAACGAGTCGTACGCCTCCAAGATGCTGAACAGCGCCAAGAAGTTCACATCGAAGAAGACGCCTCTCCAGATGGAGACCGGGACCGTTACCAAGCTCCTGATGTCGATCGCGGGAGTGCTTTTCATCCTGACGATCATCAAATCCATCTTCATAGACTCGAACATCGCTCAGACCTTGGAGATCTTCGTCCTCTGTCTGGACATCGTTCCCATCGCGCTCTTCCTGCTGATCACCCTGACGTACATGATCGCGGCGATGCGCATGGCCGACAGCGGCGTTCTTCTGCAGAGGGCCAATTCGGTCGAGTCGATCAGCCATGTGGACACTGTCTGCATGGACAAGACCGGCACCATTACCACCAACAAGCTGAGATACGAGAAGGAATACGATTTCATCCCCAAGGATGAGGCGGCGAAGCTCATCTCCGCATTCGCATCCACCACAGGAAGCAAGAACCGTACGATCGATGCTCTCATCGCCCATTTCGGGATCAGCGACTGCAGGCTGATCGACGAGATCCAATTCTCCTCCGAGAGGAAGTTCAGCGCGGTCAGGGTCGAGGTGGACGGAGAACCCGTCACCCTCTACATGGGCGCATGGAGCGCCCTGTCCTCACATGTCAAGAGCGATGCCGATATCGGTTCCATCCTGGAATCGGAGGCGAGGAAAGGGCTCAGGACCGTCCTCATCTGCAAAGGCGAGAACGCTCCGATCCACGATCAGAACGGGGATCCCCTCATCACGGACCTCGTACCGATCTCGGCCATCTCCATTCGCGACGAGGTGAGAGCCGATTGCAGGGAGACGATACAGGTCTTCCTTGACAACGGGATGGATCTGAAGGTCATCTCAGGAGACGACCCGGTGACCGTCGATTCCCTGTTCACTATCGCAGGGATCCCGGGCGAGAGGAAGATAGTATCCGGACCCGAGCTGGAGGCCATGTCCTCCGAGGAGTTCGCGAAAGCCGCCGAGGAGTGCAACATATTCGGCAGGATGAAGCCCGAGAACAAGGAGCGCGTAATCGAGGCGCTGAAGGCCAAGGGCCGCTACGTTGCGATGATCGGAGACGGGGTCAACGATGTCAAATCGCTCAAGACGGCGCAGGTCGGCATCTCCCTCCAGTCCGGAGCAGGGGCTGCTCGCGGAGTCGCGGACATGATCCTCATCGACGACAACTTCTCCGCCCTTCCCAAGGCGCTTGTCGAGGGCAGACGCACCGTATCGGGCATGAGGGACATCCTCAAGCTCTACCTCACACGCAACTTCACTCTTGCGATCCTCTTCATCGCCCTGTTCCTGGTATTCGGCAACATCCCCATGATGCCGATACAGAACACGTTCTACGCGTTCATCTCCGTGTCCATAATGGCGTTCTTCATGACGCTCTTCTCGAAGGCGGAGAAGAACAGCGAACTGATCCTGCCGGATGTCCTGAGATACTGCATCCCGTCTTCCCTGATCATAGCGGCATTCTCGCTAATGGTCTACGGAACCGTATGGTTCGCCGTATCCCAGGGGTATTTCGATCTGAGCGGCGTCGATGTGGACAAGTTCTCATGGCACGGCTCGAGCATCGCGGAATGCGCCGCAAGGACCGCTATGGTCCTGTTCGTATCCATCGGCGGTCTCTTCCAGATATTCATCATCTGCCCCAGATGGAGGTTCCTATCAGTCGACGGCAGGACGAACAAGAGCTTCGTCCCGGCGATCATAACGCTGTTGATCCTCGGACTGGTCACCGCCATGTTCATGTTCTTCCCGGTGGTGGCGACCGACCTCGTGGATCTGGTCCCGCTTCCGTTGGAGCTCTACCTGTACATCATCGGAGCCATAGCCGCTCTGCTGATCGTGGAGATAGTCGTCCTCAAACGCAATCTCCTCGCCAAGCTCATCGGACGCTTCGAATCGTATTACATGACGAAGCTCGCGGAGGAGTACAGCAAGGGGGACGTCTACGAGGAGGAGGGACCGAACCTCGACGATCTGAAGAACGCCGTGCTGAAAAAATGATCAGGGATGATAGCGCCCGTTCTCGTGGAGCGCTATCATCAGGTACGAGGCCATCCTCGCGTCCGAGAGGGCGCGATGGTCCTGTACCCCGTTTATGCCTGCGGGATCCCCTTCGACGCACTTCGCATATGCGAAATCGAGCTTCGGATACCTGTATTCGCGGCCGTAGTACTCGCTGGGGATCTTGCAGACGTCCGTTGCCGCCTTCATTATATCGCAGCACTCGACGAACCATCCGCGCATCGACCAGGGTTCCTCGTAGAGGAACTTGCCGAAGTCGTACTCGGTGTTGTAGGACGTCACGGGCTTCTTCCTGAGGAGCCTGCGGACGTCGGCAATGACATTCAACGCCGGAGGGGCCTCCTCGACCATATCGAGGGTCATGTCGGTGTTCTCGAAGATCCATGCGTTCTTCAGGTAGTCGTCCCACTCGTCGGTGTCGTAACCGAGGACGGATGAATAGACATCCTCGACCGTTCCCCTCTCGAGGGACACCTTGCAGATCCCGACGTCCACAACGACATCCTTCGGAGCTCCGAAGAGTCCAGTCGTCTCCGTGTCCAGGACGTAGATCTCATCATCGGACGACCCGTAATCCTCGATGGCGCGGAAGGTCTGTCCCTTCTGCGTTTTAACCCTCTCATAGGTCATGAAGCCGTCCATGACCATCCCGATTGCCTGCATGGTTATAGAACTTCACTGACCGCGTCATTCCGTCGAGGTCTTTGGAGATGCCGCCCGTACGCATGACCAGAAGTTATATCGAGGAGGCAACATCGGGATTCTTATAGAACCGTGCCGCCAACGGCATGATTCCAACCGGAAATGAAGAGCGCATGAGATACGATCGCGTCATAACAGGAACATTCGTGAATCGGCCCAACAGATTCGTCGCCGAATGCATGCTCGGATCCGACGAGATCGCGGTCCATGTGAAGAACACCGGGAGGTGCAGGGAGCTCCTCGTACCCGGTGCTGGAGTGGTCCTTTCCGAATCCGACAATCCCGAAAGGAAGTACCGCTACGACCTGGTGGCCGTCTACAAAGGGGATCTCCTGGTCAACATGGACTCGCAGGCCCCCAACACCGTTTTCATGGAATGGCTGGAATCCGAGCATCCTTTCGGTTCCGGCGCGGTCGTCCACCAGGAATACACCCATGGGGACTCCAGATTCGATTTCATGGTGGAATCCCCCGACGGGCCGGCCCTCATCGAGGTGAAGGGCGTGACGTTGGAGAACGATGGTTTCTGCAGATTCCCCGACGCTCCGACCGAGCGCGGTGCGAAGCATCTGCGCGGCCTCCGGAAGGCTCTTGAAGAAGGGTACAGGACCTACGTGGCGTTCGTGATACAGATGGAGGGGATGAAGGGATTCGGACCCAATCGCGACACGGACCCCGTGTTCTCATCGGAGCTGGATGCCGCTGTCGAAGCGGGAGTAGGCGTGCTATGCCTGGGATGCCATGTGGAGGAGGATTCCGTATCCATAACCCACACGGTTCCGTTCATTCGTAATCGACGGCTTCGTTCTTCCTGGATTCCGAGGGATCCATCTCCTCGAGGGCCTTGACGAGCCTGATGTAATCGGCGAGGGCCTTCTCCTGGTCGCTGATCATCTGGTGGACCAGGTAGATGTTCTTCATCGTGGGGTTGGCATCGACGAAACGACCGTCGTCGGGCTCCTCCCGGATCATCGCTATGACCATCGTCTTCATCGACCTAGTACCGGCCCTGGTGTCCTCGTAGCTGACGACCGCATCCAAGGCGGCCTCCCCGTAGGAGCTGGCGTTGAGGAAGCGCATCGCGGCGTCGGCGATCTCCGGATAGAACATGAAATCCACGCTCTCGATGAGCTTCTCGAAGTCGTCATGCAGCTCGGACTGGAAATGAGCGTATCTGCGGATCTTGGAGATCCCCACATCGGACACGAGCTCCGAGGAGCCGAACATATCCTTCATGTCCTTGATGGTGAACTGCGACTGGAGCTGGAATTTGCGGACCGGCTTGCCGCTGGGGGTGATCACCATGTTCTTGCGGACCAGATACATGTCGATATCCGGTGCGATGACGCGATGATGCCTCATGATCTTCCTCGCCTCGTCCCTCCTCTGACGGGAATCCCTGTTCCTGTTGACCAGCGTATCGAGGCAGAGGACCACGATGAACATGGCGAGGATGTTGCAGCCCATGTTGTAGAAGAAGTCCTTGTAGGTCCATTCGCCCTTGAAGAAGAATCCGACCAGGAAGAACGCCGCGCTGGAGACGACGATTATGAAGAACGATCTCCACATCACCGAGAACTCGTGGACCTTCTCAACCCTGTCGGCCCTGGTCCTGTTGAACTCGGTATCGAGCACGCCCTTCGCGGATGAAGCGGATGAGCCGATGACGTCCTTGATGCGGTTGCCGGTGTTCTTCAGTTTCTCCTTCGCATCGGAAGATACGATGGGGCGGCCCTTGGTCGGAACGAGGCTCATATGGAGCACCTCGACCGCAGTATCTGCCGTATGACATCCTGGGTGGCCTCGGCCGGCATGGTGGTGTTCACCATGAACGTCTCGCATTCGGACAGATACCTGCGGAAGAACTCCCCCCTCCGGGCCATGCGCCCCTCGTCGCGGAGGAGCTGATGGGGATTGCAGAAATCATGCTCCCTCAGATAATCGAATGCCTCCTGGGACGATATCCCGCGCACCCCGGGCTGTTCGTCCGCGTTCCTCTTGAGCAGGAACACGTAGCGCATCCTCGTCCCGTGGACGACGGAGTCCTCTCCTGCGATCCAACGGACGTTGCCTATGCCCCTGCCCTTGTTATCGAAGCGCACCTCCTTGACAAGGGGCTTGTACTCATCCCATACGTCGCCGATGTCGGAGTCGATGTAGCAGTTCTTCTCGGATCCCTCGGCCCAGGGACGGCCGTTGCCGAACTGGACGAAGTACCAATCGTCTGTGATGAGATGGGCGTTCTTCGCACGGAGGAGACCCCATGACTGGGTCGTCTTCCCCGTCTTGGACGGTGCGATGAGCGTGACTCCGGCCCCGTCGATGTCCAGAGCAGCGCCGTGGACCGAGTAGACCGAATGGGCGTCCTCGAGGATGTTTCCGGCCATGCCGAGGGCGATGCTCTTGATCCACCCGTAATAATCGAAGTTGAACAGGAACATGGTCCTCGTCTCGACGTCGTACTCGGCATGGAGGTCCTCGCCCGGGTCGTTGAGGCAGAAGATCCTGGCATGCGACCTGACCGAATCGGACATGTGGTAGAAGTTGTCGGTCCACATCTCCATGTAATCGCGGTTCTCCGTGTACAGCGCGATGCAGAGCCCGTGGATATCGGCTTTCGAAGAGTAGTTCTTCAGACGCATGCACCTGTCCCTCAGCTCCCTCGACCTTTCTCCCCCGATGGTTATGAGTCTGTATGCCATGGTTACAGGTCCATATAGGTTCGACTCCGATAAAAATCTGGCTCATGCGGTTTCAGACATCGTCGAGCGCCCGGAACCCGTGTTCTCGGCCAATCCGTCCGGCAGAACGACCTGTATCATCTGATATCTGGCCCCCCATTCGGCCATGGATGCCATGAGAGGGATTATCGTTCTGCCCTTGCCTGTGAGCTCGTAGGTCACGCAGAGCTTCCGATCGGAGGTGACGACGCGATCTATCATGCCGTCCCTCTCGAGCTCCTTGAGCTGCTTGGACAGGATCCTCGACGATACATCGGATATCTTCCGCTGGAGTTCGGAATAGCGCATCGGACCGTTGCGGAAGAGCATGCAGAGGATGGTGCATTTCCAACGTCCCTCTATGACAGACATGGTGGCATCGATGCAGCAGTTGTATCTGGCATCCGTGCTAGCGCGTCCCGACTCTTCCGATTTGCTGACCATGAGTATCGATAACAATAGGGCAGTTAATAACATTATGTAGCCAAATATTAATATGGAAAGGCAGATAGACCTTGCTGGGTACTACCATGTCGGAAGTCACAGCAATCATTGCATCACCCAGGAAGAACGGAAACTGCCAGGCCATCGTCGGCAAGATGGCCGAGGTCCTCAAAGCCAAGGGCAAGACCGTCAACGTGTTCAACCTCAACGAGATGGACCTCAAGGGATGCCAGGCTTGCTACGCATGCAAGAAGGCCGGACACTGCGTCAGGAAGGACGACCTCACCGCCGTTCTGGAATCCATGAAGGACAGCGAGAGCATCATCCTCGCCACACCCAACTACTTCGGACAGCCCTGCGCACAGTTCAGGATGGCGGAGGACCGCTTCTACGGATTCGTCGGAAAGGATGCAGACGGCAACTTCTGCTCCAACCTCCCTGCAGGCAAGAAGGTCGCGGTCGTCGTCACCTCAGGATCCGGAGCCGGCTCGGACAGCATCATCAAGAGCATCTCCGGTGTCATGGGCGGATTCCTTAAGTGCGAGGTCGTCGGTGCCATCGATTACAGAGAGGGTCCCAGCGGACCTGCCAAGGACAACGCCGACACTATGAAAGAGACCGAGGCGCTGGCCGAGAAGCTCTGAGAACCTACACAATAGAGGGATTCCGGATGGGAAAGGCAATCATCTATGCGACAGGATTGACCAAGCACACCAAGCAGCTTGCAGACTACATGGCCAAAGAGCTCAAGGCTGATATCTTCAACCTCAAGCAGATGACGAAGATCAACGTCACCGACTACGACACAGTGATATTCGGAACCGGGGTAAGCGCCGGAAAGGCATACAAACCCGTCGCCGAATTCCTGGAGGCCAACAAGGACGCTCTCGCAGGCAAGAAGCTCTATCTCTTCATCGATTGCAAGGTCAACGCAGACAAGGAGGAGGCCCTCCGCGACAAGATCGCCGAGGAACTGGACATCGCCGATGCGGTAAGCATCAACTCCAAGGGTTGCGAGATGAACGAGGCCGAGATCCCGGTGTCCGTGGACGAGTTCCTCGCGAGGCTCTGATTCCGATGGTGATATCGATCGGCCTCGGACTGCTCGTATACATCGTGATCAACCTGATCGTATTCGGGATGTACGTCTGGGACAAGCACAAGGCCAAATCCGACAAATGGCGCACCAAGGAGTCCACGCTCATAATCGGAGCGCTGTTCGGCCCCTGGGGAGCCTTCGCCGGGATGCAACTGACCCATCACAAGACGAGGAAGCTGAAGTTCAAGCTGGTCTACGTCTTCCTCGTCCTGCACATAGCGGTCATCGCCTACCTGTTCGGAACAGGATACCTCTGATCCGCAAAACGGCCCCTCGGGGCCACCTTTTCATTCTTCCATTCCGTGGATCTTGCGGACGTCGGTCTCCATCCCGGGCTGTCCGAGGAGGACGACCCTGCTGTCCTCCCTCTCGTTGATGATGGACATCCCGATCCTCTCCCCCAGCTGTCCGGAGAAGTCGCGGATCTCGGCGAAGGACGGCATGCAATCAATGGAGAGCCTGGTGCGCGATCCTCCGACGAAGACGTAGCCCTTGGGTTCGACCATGTCGGGATCCGCGATGCGGTCCAATGCGGCGTACTCGTCGAGCCATCCGAAGTTCTCATTCTTCACCAGGGTGTGACGGATCACCGTGCGAGTATCCAAGGAGGGCAGGAGCTCGAGGGTGCGCATGATCCTCTCCCATCCGTCCTTTATCTTGGGACGGCAGACCCTCCTGTACACCTCGGGATTGGGAGCTGCGACGGTGACGTAGAGCTGCATCGGAAGGACGTCGAGCTCCTCCAGCCTCTCCGGGTAGGTCCCGTTGGTGACCATGAACGTGGTCATCCTGCGCGAATGGCATTCCTTGAGGAATTCGGAGAGGTACGGATAGGTTATCGGCTCCCCGGCAAGGGATATGGCGACCTGGTTGGGATTGCGGGCCTCCTCGAACCTCTTCATGTCGCAGCGGGGATCCCCTTTGAATCCGGATACGAGCTTCCTCTGCTGCTCGATCAGAGAATCGAGCATCTCCTTGGGTTCGATCCAGTCCTTGACCTCGAAGTCATGCTCCTGCACCCTCCAGCAGAACGTGCAGCGGTGGCTGCATTCGTTGATGGCAGGGGTCATCTGGAGACAGCGGTGGGATTGGATCCCGTAGAAGTCCTGCTTGTAGCAGTGCCTCTCCCTGAGCATGCTCTCCTTCATCCAATGGCAAAGCTTCACTGCAGCATGGTCCCCGCAGAGGCGGTACTGCTGCTTGATCAGGAGGTCGCGGTATGTATCGTCCATGTTATCAGAAATCGAATAGGCTGCGTTGAGCCTTGGGAAGCGGCTTGGCTGGAGGTTCCGGCACGGGAGGTTCGACCTTGACGGGTTCGACGGGTGCTGCAGGCGGAGCATCGATGTGAACAGGCTCGGAAGGCTTCTTGACAGCCTTGGAGGCAAGCGAGCGCTCCTCGAGGATCCTCTCGGCAGCCGCCATGGCTGCCTTCACGTCCTTGGAATCGGCCTTCTTCCCGATGAGGAAACCGAGCTCGTTCTCGTCGAGGCACAGATCGGCGACGATCTCCGCCCGTAGCTCGGGATCGGAGGTCGCCATCATCGAAAGGTAGGGGATCAGATCCGAATCGGCCCTGGAAGGAGTGCAGTGCATGAACACCGAGAGCTTCATCTCCAGAGAGGATTTGGTTCCCCTGACGGACCTGCTACGGGACATCTTGGTCATGTATCCCGGGAAGCGCATGCGGTCGCGGCCGTAGCGATCGGACATCTTCGATGACGCGAGAGCGAACGACATGTAATCCGAAGCATAGGACCAGAATCCGTAGTACTGGCGGCGTCCGGCTCTGCCTAGGAAGATGGCGGAACGGGAAAGCTTGTCGTACCCTCTTACGAGATCCCCCGGTTCGACGAACTCCGTGGGAAGATTCTCGTCTATCCAGAGCAGCTTGGTTCCGGGCTCCTCGTCGGTTTCGATGACGGCCTTGCGGGCGATGGCCGGATCGCCCTTTCTGAAGACTGCAGATAGCATACCGAAGAGATCGGTGCGGGAATCGCGTCTGGAGAGCTGGTCCGACATCTCCGCGGTCACCGAATCCTCGCCGATGGCCATGGATTCGAGGTTGCGTACAGCCGCACGCATATCGCCGGCGGCGTTCTCGGCTATGGCCTCCATGGCGACGGGATCGACCTCCACGCCCTCGTTCTCCGCGATCTTGTAGAGCGCCTTGGCGATGGTCGAGGCCTGAGGGCGTTTGTAGGTTATCTGCAGCGTCTTGGTCTTGATGGCGCTGCTCTTCCTGCTGAGCCCGTAGAAATCGTTGACGATGAGGATCACAGGCTGCATCGTGGTCGAGATCAGCTCGTTGACCGCCGGTATGGCGCCGCGGTCGTTGTTCCCGAAGAAGTTGTCGGCTTCATCGAGGATGATGAGCTTCTTCCCTCCGGAACCGGCATCGAGGTAGGAGCCGTCGGAATCGAAGGTGTTGAACCTGGATCCGCGGATGGCGATGTCCTCGATCGCGGATCCCTTCCTCTGATCGGAGGCGTTCATCTCCACTACCCCCCAGCCCATCTCGCGGGCCAGAGCCTCGGCGGAAGTGGTCTTGCCCACTCCGGGAGGACCCATCAGGACGACCGCGCGGTATTCCGGAACCCCGGACTCCCAAGCCTTGGCCCAGGCTCTCAGAGCGTTGACCGCGGAGGGATTCCCTATGACACCGTCCAACGTCTGCGGACGGTACTTCTCGGTCCAGTCCATCATTGCCCTCCTTGAACGTAGATGTGACGCATCAGATCCAAGGCCTGATAGAAGAACAGGGTTATGGAGAGTACGGATACGAGGAAGCTCTGGCTGAACAGCTGCCATCCGTTGAGATACCAGAGAACAGCCGTCATCACCAGGAACATGACTCCGCGGGAGTACTGCTTCAGAACGAGATGTCCCAATCCGAATATGTTGAAGAATCCGGGGATCAGACCGAGAACCAGCGCCAGACCGCTTCTCCGGTTCATGACCGGCATCGTGTATCCGGGACCTGCGACGGGAGGAAGACGTGTTCCGCACCCTCCGCAGAAGGTGTCGGCACGGCTGCACATGTTTCCGCATGAAGGGCATATCCTCCCGACGGCGTTGCCGTCGTCCAATGCCATGGCATGATCTATGGTGCATCCGCAACGGGGACAGAAGTCCATCCCCTCGGGTATCGCATTCCTGCACTCGCCGCAAATCAGCTTCATCGCTCCGACCTCAGATGCATTCTGTACAGCCCGCGGCCCTGCTCCACATCGATCGGCTCTCCGAACAATTCGGAGACCTTCTCGCTTGTGAGCAGCTCGCCCTTCGGGCCGTCGGCGAAGATCCTGCCGTCCTTCACCATGACCACCCTCTTCACCGATTCCGGGATGTCCGTCAATTCGTGGGTGATCATCACTATGCTGACGCCCGCATCGATGAGTATATCGAACATGGAACGGAACTTGGACTTCATAACGATATCCAATCCGGTCATGGGCTCGTCGAGTACCAGCAGGTCGGGTTTCGTCACCAATGCCCTGGCGATCAGAGCGCGACGCACCTCTCCCAATGACAGATTCTGGATCTCGCGGTCGTAGATGTCGTCGATCCCGAGGGCGACGGCTGATTCGTACGATGCCCTGTTCATCTCCTCGGTCACGGTCTGGTTCCTGAAAACGTCGAGGCTGTTGAAGAATCCGGAGCATATGACCTCGCAGACCTTGGTGTCGTCATGGAACTGCTGCTGGAGGTCCATGGATACGACGCCCATCCTGCTACGGACATCGAAGAGATTCCAGCGATCCATCTCGAAGATACGGAATGTCGCCGGATTATCCTCGTCATAATAGGGGCGTATGTCCCCTCTCAGAAGTTTGATGAGTGTGGTTTTTCCGGAGCCGTTCGGACCGATGACCGCGACATTCTCTCCTTTGTAGATGTCGAGATCGACGGATTTCAGGATATAGTTCCCGTCCCTGACGATGGATACGTTCCTCAGCTCCAGTGCCTTGTCCATGAAGGCACGATACCCAGAACCTACTTAAGTTCTGGGCGCCGACCTGATGGTCTTGTCGACGGCGAGCAGGAGGCTGGCCACCTCATCACCGGATTCCGTCAGGGAAACGACGGTCGCACGTGTGACCGGATCCATGTCCTGCTGTACGAGTCCCATATCCTCGAGAAGATTGAGCTTGTCGGGCATCCGCGGGTTGGAAGACACCCCGTCGTAGATGTCGATCTTCCTGCTGGGGCCGTTGGCAGCGAGAAAAACCAGCATCGCGATCATATGCTTCTCCTCAAGCGCTGTAACTCCTGTGGGGTCTTTCTCTCTCATAATGTCACTCCGAATCGTGCATCCACATATTATGGAACAGTACCTCGTATTACACATTTCGTATTTATATCACATGATAGAAACGTCCGATTAGGGACATTTTGTCCTGTTCAAAATCATACGAAATGAATATCGTTGTCTTCTACGAATAAATGACATTTTGTCACTTATTCGTGATTTTCAGCCTATTTGGGAGTGATTGATGTATTTTTACCTTTTTAGACGAAAATTCGAACATTAGGCGGATTTTTAACATGATTTAAAACTTTTCAAAAACGCTTGGTTGTCAACCATTATGCTAATACTCATAATAATGAACTAATCACAATGAAGTTAAACTGATGGTGTCCAAAATGAACACCATCAGACAAAGAGTTTAGAATCAGACAGATGAGGGTTCCGCTTTGTTCTCGGTTCTGAAGAAGAACAGCGACATGGTCATCACGATGATCGACAGGGGAAGAGCGATCACCAACGGGTCTATGCCTGCGAACACGCTGTCCGGGAAGAGCACGGCGTTGCCTGTGATCATCTTGCATACCGGAAGGAAGATGCTGGTTCCGGAGTTGATGAACAGAGCGAGGAACAGGTAGGATACGGTCCCTGCGGAGATGCTTGCGATAGCGGCCTTCCTGTTGGGGTTCTTCGAGTAGAGGGCATGGAAGTATGCCGGAAGAAGAGCGGCTGCCGTCATGCCCATGAAGATCGAAGTCGCCTTGGCGATGATGTCCTTGGGCATCAGGTAGCAGTAGACGACCATGAGGACCATGATGACCACGATGCAGATCCTGTTGAGGTTGACGCTCTGGGAATCGCCCTTCATGGTTCCCTTCCTGTTCCTGTAGAGCGTGTACAGGTCGTATCCTCCGGCTGCTCCGATGGTGTGGAGCAGAGCGCTGATGGTGGAGATCGCAGCGCAGACGAGAGACAGCAGGAAGAGCGAGACGAACACATCGCCGAAGGTCATTCCTTCGAAGATCTCAAGGATGAACTGAGGGATGATGAAATCGGTTCCCAGACCGATGGATGACATGTATTCGGATGCTATCATGCCGTGGGTGTCGAAGAAGTAGACGTTGCTCAGAGGTCCGACGGTGTAGGCGGATCCGACGATGACGAGCATGAATATCGAACCGACCAGGAGGGACTTGTTCAGGTCCCTGTCGGATTTGGCGGACATGAACCTGACGGCCAGCTGGGGCTGGGTGAGGGCACCGATACCCACTCCGAGCAGGAATGTGGTGACCACTGTCAGCCATTCGGTGGATCCGAATGATGAGAAATTCGTCCAACCGTTGAATCCATCCAACGTGCCCGGAACCTTGTCCATCTGGGAGAACTTGGTGTCCCAAAGGTTCACGAGGGCCTCGTTTCCGGCGGTGACTCCTCCGAAGTAGGAGTAGGTGACGATCAGGATGACCAGCATCCCGATGAACATCACAGCGGCCTGGAGGGCATCGTTGTACATGACGGCGATGATGCCTCCGTATACGACGTAGACCGCAACGATGACTGCGAGACAGATCAGGATGAGGTCGTAGTACTCGTTGAGTCCTGTGATGGTAGCGAGGGAGTTCACCCCTCCCTTCAGCACGGCAGCCGCGTAGATGGGCATCATCACGATGATCAGGATCGCGGTGAATGCGCGGATGCCTTTGGATCCGTAGATCTTGCCGAGAAGATCGGCGTATGTGGATGCACCGAGAGCACGCCCCTTGCGCCTGGTGGGTCCTCCGAATATCAGGAAGGCGACGATGAGACCGACGAAAAGATTCAGGAAGCACAGCCACATCAGCGACATGCCGTGTACGGCGGCCTGACCGCCGAATCCTATGACCGCCGATGCGGAGAGGAAGGTGGAGCCGTAGGAGAGGGCGATGATCATAGGCCCTGCCTTGCTGCGGCCGAGAAGGAATTCCTCGTTGTTCTTGGTGTTCTTGTATCCGAACCATCCGAGGATCAACGTGACGGCCACGAATACGACGACCATCGCTCCGAAGACCGTGAGGTCAACTCCGTCATTCATCGGAATCTTCCTCCGCTTTGATTCCCTTGACGTAGGCGTACGAGCAGCAGAATACCACACTCAGTATGCTGAGCACATATCCGCCCAAGATCCAAGGGTCCGATAATCCCAAGATGTCCATGATTCTCACCGTGTGATACGTGCTATCATTTAGCACGCTAATTGGACCATATGATCGCCATACTTAAAGATGATGCACGGAAGAGGGCTGCATGAGCCTGCTGGACCCTCTGACGACAGACCATCCGACGAGATGTGGTGTTTCCGAACCAGACCTTTAAGGGATTGATGCCGGATTAGCGGTCATGAGGGATTCCTGTTCCTGCGGGAGATGCATCGAGGTCAGAGGGGCGAGGGTACACAATCTGAAGGACATCGATGTCGACATCCCTCTCGGAGAAATGGTGGGTATAGCAGGTGTCTCCGGTTCCGGGAAATCCTCTCTCGCCTTGGGGGTCCTCTATGCCGAGGGTTTCCGCAGGTATCTGGAGGCTCTCTCGACCTACATGCGCAGGCGCATCTCGCAGTCCTCGGAGGCATCCGTCGACAGCGTTGACAACATGCCTGCCGCACTTGCGCTCCATCAACGCCCCGCGGTACCGGGGATACGCAGCACATTCGGCACGATGACCGAGCTGCTCAACGTGATCCGCCTGATGTTCTCCCGTCTCGGCTCATACGTATGTCCGAACGGTCATCGCGTCCCTCCGGACATCCACACCGCCACGGACATGAAGATGGTCTGCCCCGAATGCGGCGAGCATTTCCTCTCCATGGGAGCAGAAGAGTTCGCTTTCAACAGCGGAGGCGCCTGTCCGTCCTGCTCCGGAACCGGTACAATCCGCGAGGTGGACGATTCGAAGCTCGTTCCCGACGACACCCTGACCCTCAGAGAAGGAGCAGTCACCGCATGGAACCAGATGGGGATACAATGGATGTACCGTGTCGCAGGGGAGCTCGGAGTGAGGATGGACACTCCGTATAGGGATCTCACGGACGAGGAGAAGGACATCGTTATGAACGGTCCCGAGGTCCAGAGATTGGTGATGATACCCTCCAGCAACGGGAAGCTGTTCGAGTTGAACTGCAACTACAGGAACGCCCGTCGTGCCGTGGAGGAGAGCCTCTCCAAGGCTACGACCGAGAAGGCCGTGGAGAAGGTCGACAGGTTCCTCAGAACATGCAGATGCACCTCATGCGACGGTACAAGGCTGAACGAGCGTGTCAGGTCGGTGACGCTCGACGGACTTACGCTTCCAGAGGTCTGCGCCATGCCTCTCGAGGACCTCGTCGGATGGATCCATCATGTTCCTGATTCTCTCGATGGAACGGTCAGGAGCATGGCCGAGCCCATGGTCGACGTTTTCGATGATATGGTCAACAGGCTCCTGCAGCTCGGGTTGGGATATCTCTCGCTGGACAGAGAGGGTTCGACGCTATCCACTGGCGAGAGGCAGAGGGTCCAATTGGCCAGATCAGTCCGCAGCCGTCTGACGGGTGCCCTGTACGTCCTCGACGAGCCTTCGATAGGACTCCACCCCTCGAATGTCGAAGGATTGCTCGGGGTGGTGCGCGACCTCATCGGTGCGGGGAACACGGTCGTCATGGTCGACCACGATGTCAATGCCCTGAAGGAATGCGACACGCTCATCGAGATGGGCCCGGCATCAGGAGAGAAGGGAGGCACCGTGATAGCCCAGGGTACTGTCGATGAGGTCTGCCGCGATCCGAGATCGCTCATAGGCCCTTACATCGAAGGAACAGCCGATACTTGCACGAGGCACAGGGCATCGAAGGAGGTCATGTTCGATAAAGGCACCATCTCAATGAAGACATCCGACATCCACACCGTCCGTCCTCTCGACGTCGGGATCCCGCGCGGAAGGCTGACAGTGGTGACCGGCGTCTCCGGTTCCGGGAAGACCACGATGGTCCTGGAGAGTCTGGTACCGGCAATCAACGGCCAAATGCCGTCCCATGTGGTCTCCTTGGATGCCGACGGGATCGCTCGCGCATTGCTCATCGATGCCACACCGATAGGATCGAACGTCCGTTCGACCGTTGCTACATACTCCGGGATACTCGACGATCTGAGGAGGATGTTCGCATCGACGGATGATGCCAAGGCCAAAGGGTTGAAGACCGGAGACTTCTCGTATAACACCGGATCGCTCAGATGCCCCGATTGCGACGGAACGGGATCGGTGACGCTCGATGTTCAGTTCCTCCCCGATGTGGAGATCGAATGCCCCGCCTGCCGTGGGGGGAGATATTCGGAAGTCGCTCGTTCCGTGAGATGGGCATCCCGTTCAGAGGTCTGCTATTCCATACCGGAGCTCATGGAGATGACCGTCGAAACCGCATCGGGAGTTCTGGAAGGAACCAAGGCCCATCAAAAGTTGAAGGCCCTTTCCGACATAGGCCTCGGATACCTCACATTGGGCGAGGCGACGCCTACGCTCTCCGGCGGAGAGGCCCAGAGGCTTAAACTGGCATCGGAGATGGGGAGATCGCAGGAGGACACGGTGTTCGTGTTCGATGAGCCCACCATCGGCCTCCATCCTTCCGATGTCCGTACTCTGGTATCGGTCTTCGACAGACTCCTCGATTCGGGTGCTACCGTCGTGGTCATAGAGCACGATCTCGATATGATCCGCAATGCGGACTACATCATCGACATGGGTCCGGGAGGAGGGACGATGGGCGGAATGATCGTGGTATCCGGCACACCCGAGGATGTCGCCAGGTGTCCCGATAGCATCACTGGAAGATACGTCCGTCTGCCCGTCAGGCAAGGATGAAACCTCGCAACCCCAGGAGGCTCTGGATGACGACCACCGGGGTTCGCAATCGGGCGATTGTAGCCGCCGGTTCCGATCGGAAGCGACGATTTCCGAGTGATTTATCGAGAGGTTTAATAAAGGATACCAGCAATCGGGTGTTGTCTGGCTTGGCCGGGGTGCTTGGCGTGCCCTATACCCGAAATCGTCAATACGCGGGGGCGACAGCAGGGGACGGCCCCGCTGAACTATCCAAGCCCACAGAGCGACGATGAAATCTTGTCCTGCAGAGTCGGTGTTTGCGCAGGAAGCGGCCGGAGGGTCGCGGTCCACGCATCAACCGGGGGAACCGGGTCAGGTCCTGACGGGAGCAGCCTCACCTCGGACTACTGACGTTTGCGGGGTGACAGGGTCGAGAAGCGAAGTGGTCAACTTGGACAGAGAGGTAGGGTCAACCCCTGTGGCCAGGCGCTTCCTCATTCTTCCTTCGGCTTGCATCCGGTTATGATGTCCTTGGCGAAATCGAACAGGACTTCCGTATCCTTGCCGTCGGTGAGCTTCAGCTTCCTGGAGTCGTCGACCTTCCCGACGACGGCGCCCTCGCAGGACACCTTGGAGAATATGTCGATGATCTCCTGGGAGTTCTCGGGAGGGCAGGCGAAGCAGAATCCGCATCCCTGGTAGGACAGATGCCACCGGATGGGATCGACGTCCTTCGGAGCGGGGATCTTCGTCACATCGACGATGGCACCGGTCTCGGAGCATTCGAGCATCATGCCGAGGGTCCCGATGCCTCCGGGATTGCTCATATCCTTGCAGGCATGGGCCAGATGCTTCTCGCCCACGATAGCGACGGCCTCCATCTGGTCCCTCACGATCTCGTCCGATTTCTGAACGGTCGTGACGAACGCGTAGCGCAGATGATCGGGGTAGAATCCATCGGTATCGATGACGAAGACGATGTCGTCCCCCGGAGCCGCGGTGCTGCTCCTGAGGAGCGCATCCTTGGCGACCTTGCCGACGATGGAGATGTCGATCGCATTGTAGTGGCAGTCGGGATGGACGTGACCGCCCACGATGGGGACCCCGAACTTCCTGATGCCGTCCTGCATACCGCGGATGATCTCCTTGCAGACGTTGCCGTGGACGATGGACATGACATCGACCATCGCCAGAGGCCTTCCGCCCATGGCTGCGATGTCGTTGACATTGACCAGCACGGCGAAGTATCCCGCGTAGTACGGATCGGTCTGCACGAGGGATTCCATGATCCCGTCTGCAGCGAAGAGGATGTACTGGTCGCCGATATCGATCGCCGCCGCATCCTCCCCCTCCGCCGCCGCTACCTGAGGGAACTCCTTCGTGGGAAGAAGGTCCACGATCCTGTGGATCGCGTGCTTGCGGGTGACGCCGGGATAATTCCGGATTGCCTCTGCGATTTCTGAGATCGACGCCATAGTCCTTTCCTCTTGAGTCCCCAGATCGAGAGGCCGCAGGATGCGATCATCGCGATGAGGAGGATGATGTACATGTAGGAGTTTCCGTCGCCTGGAAGCGCGACGTTCATGCCGTAGAAGCTGGCGAGCATCGTCGGGATGGCGATGATGAGTGTGATGGATGTCAGGAACTTCATGACCAGGGCCAGGGAGTTGTTGAGATCGGCCTCCACCAGCTGCCTGGTACCTTTGATGATCTGACTGTACGTGGTGGTCATCTCAAGAGCCTGGTTGGTCTCGATGATGACATCGTCCATGAGGTCGCGGTCCTCCTCCGTGGAGACGAAGCGGGACTGCTTGCTCATCCTGTCGATGATGGATACGTTGACGCTCAGAGACGTCTTGAAGTAGACCAGGTTGGACTCCAGCTCGTGGAGCTCGAAGAGGTCGTCCCTGCGGGTGGCCTTGCGGATGGACTCCTCGATCGCCATCCTCTTCACCTCGATGTACTTCAGATCGGTCTGATAGTTGATGGCGACCCTGAACAGGATCTGCAGGACGAACCTGGCCCTGTTGGCTACATCGAAGGTGCTCTTGCTCTTCGTCTTCCCGGAGACGATGTTTGTCAGGGCGAAGAGCTCCTGCAGACAGACTGTGACGATGGCCGTGTCGGTGACCGTGATGGAGAGAGGATACGTGGTGAACTCCTCGCGGTTGTTCCTCCACTCCCTTGTAGGAGCATCGATGAGGATCAGAGTGTAGTCCTGAGACACCTCGGTCCTGGAACCCTCTTCATCGTCCAGAGCGGACGTCAGGGCCTCGCGGTCGATGTTGAGGGCGCTCTGGACCTGCTCGATCTCCTCCGCGGTGGGAGCGGTCAGATTGATCCAAACGTCCTGCTTTATCTCGTCCGTCCTGACGGGACGGCCGTCGCGCATCTCGAATATCTCCATCATCCTGAATTCACCTCCTTCATATGACCATGGCTATTATCACTAGCATGAAAAGGAACAGGGTCACTGTGGACACGTTCCCGGCGATGTTCTGAGTCAGCTTCTCGCGGCGCTCCTCGGACACCTTCAGCTTCTCCAGCAACCAGCTGACACCGCCCGCGAATATGAATCCTCCGTCGAGGATGTATGTGGGAAGGGCGTTGGATATCGCCAGCAGGATGTCCAGCCAGAACAGCCAGTACATCAGCGTGATGACCATCCAGAACACGTCTCCGATCGGGACGTCGTACCACCACTTCACCTCGTCGGAAACGGGATCCATGCCGTTGAACGGACCGGAGAGGTACGAGAAGAACGCCTGAACGTGTCCGTACGCGCCATCGGCACCGTAGAACGGGTTGACCGCCCTGTCCATCAGGAGGTTCGGCGTGGTGAGGGTCATCCCTCCGGTTGTGGCCGTGATGCCGAGGAATCCGATGGAGCCCTTGATTCCGAGCGTGACCATGTGCGGGGTCTCCACCCTCGAATCGTCGACTGTGATGACCTTGATCTCCTGTCCGGGAGTCGTCTTCGACATCACATCGATGAAATCCCTGGGTCCGCCGATATCGACTCCATCGATGGATTTGATGAACGTCCCTAGAGCGATCCCGGCGGAATCGGCGGGACCGCCTTTGGTGAGCGTTTTCACATAAGCACCCATCTGGACGTCGTATGCGACCTTCTCCCCGCTGCTGTCCCGATACAGGATATCGTAGGATTTGATCGGATCGAACTTGTAATCCAGATAAGCGGCGGTTCCGTTCTGGACTGCCGTTACCGGGGTGTAGACTTCGGCACCGTGCTCCTTCACGGAAAGGATGAGTGCGGAAGCAGGGATGCCCGCGTCGTACGCAGGAGATCCGCTGTCGATGTAGAATGCACCGGCGTTGTCCCCGTAATCGGAGGAGACGCATCCGCAGGCTCCGATCATGATGAAGACGCTCAGGACAGCGACGATCGTGTTGACCGTGATCCCTGCGGCGTAGACATCCATCTGGGCCTTGCGGGGGGCCTTCTCCAGATCCTCCTCGTTGGGCTCGACGAAGGCTCCGAGGGGAACCACTCCGTACAGGAGTCCGGAGGAATCCACGCGCATGCCGTTGACACGGGCCTGTATGCCGTGTCCGAGCTCGTGGACCACCATGGCGATGAGCAGAGCCACGACACCGTAGCTCAGAGGCATGATGGGGTTGAATCCCGGAATCGCCAACGCATACTCGATCCCTATCGACGAACCGGATGCCAGCCTCGTAGGCAGCGCTATCACTGCGACGATTAGCATATACATCATCATCAGGAACAGGACCGCGGAGACGAGCTTCGACGCGAACCCGAAAGCGTGCCAGAATCTGGGGTATTTGGCGAAGCGGTCCATGGTCTTCATGCCCAGCTGCGTGCGGATCATGAGACAGGGGCCGTACTTCTGGAGGTGCCACCTGGCTGCAGCCTCGGGATTGCGCCATGCCCAGAACCAGATCGGCACATAGACGATGAGCAGGATCAACAGAACGATATACGCTACACTCATCGATATCTCCGGTCCTGCGGATGCCCTACTTCTATAAAAGGCTCGGCGGAAAACGAAGGACTTCGATGAAGAGTCAGAGCTGTCCCGTCGGACATGAGGACGTCGATCCCGGTGAGCGACGATACGATCTCCTTGGCCCAGCCGAGCTTGCGGAGCTTGACAGCCGGATCCGAGCCGTTCTTCGGCCTCGGATGATCGAAATCGAATCCCATCAGGTGCACCTTGCGAACTCCCATCTCCTGGGCGATGCAGACGGCCCTGTCGCCGTCGGTGAAACCTCCGAAATCGAACACCGTGGATTCCGGACGGGATTGGGTGGTCATGACCACAGGGCCCTCGAACCTCCAGGCCCATTCGCGGATCGCATCCGCATTATCTCCGTGCGCATGGATGAACGAGATCGCCCCCCGGGAGCTCGCGTCGATCTGAGGCCCCATATCCCCGTCGAGATCGGTCACGACGATATCCGGCAGGATCCCGGCGGCGAGAAGACGACCTACGGAGGAGCCCGATGCGACCAGGGTGCCGATGGGGCGCGAACGGGCCAGATCGTCCTCGAGGCACGATGCGTCGCCGAACACGGTGCATTCGCTCCCGAACCTCTCCTTGATGTCGTCGGGGTCGATGAGGTCGCAGTTGACGGTCACGGCCTTGAGTATGCGGACGGCGGATTCGTCACCGTCGCGGTCGTATCCCATGTCGGCGAGGATCCTCGTGTAGACGGGTTCCCAATCAGTAAACCTCATCCGGAGCCGTCCCCTCCTTCGCCAGCGGCATGCGGGATTTGAAGAAGTTGCTGAAGATGGACAGCGCCACTCCTGCGATGATCTCCAGGATCCCGAAGTTCGAGCCGTTCTCCAGACCCATGTAGAGCATGGCGACATCCAGGATGCCCAGGGCCACTAGCCCGAGGCTCGCGAGTCCGATGAGCCCGAAAACAACCGATACGCTGACTGACTTCTGACGGATGAACTTCTCGATCATCATGCCGGTCATGTAGATGATGACGGTGATGATCAGGGGCCAGATCATGGTCGAGACGAAGTACACGACCTTCAGCGCATCGCTCTTGAGATACAGGTTCCCGATCTCCATCGCCGCGTAGGCCGCCATTATGAAGAGGAACGCCGCAGATACGCACAGGAAGATGATGGATGTGGTGCGTCCGATGAGAGAGGCCATGATGACCGTGCGGAGATTGTACATCCGTTCGGTTATATCGTAGCCGTAGGCCAATACTATCAGGCCGATGATGAAGATCGCCAACGGCCCGGACAACGCCGAGAGCTGGTACGGGCTCCTGTCGGCCAGATAGACCAGGAGGCCGGGGATCAGATAGAACATCGAGAGCAGGACCAGGACGAATCCCAGAGGGACCAGGAACCTCTTCCTCTTATCAACATCGCTCATCATCTTCTTGACGATGTAGAACATGCCCTCCAAGCCGGGTGCCTGCTTGACGTAGACCTTCCTGACCGAGTCGACATGGGCGCGGGACGAAATGATGGGATAGATGTACTCGTCCTCCGCACCGTCGCCGACCAGAACGACGCTGTCCGGCTCGATCTCCTCGAGGACCTCCTCGAGCTGCGAGACCAGCGCCAGGTCGGACCTGTGGCCGACCTTCTCGTCGCCGCAGATCAATGCGACATCGGCCTCGTGTCCGTCCTCCTGGATCTCCAGGCAGACGCTGACCGCCGCATACAGCGCATTGAGATCGGAATCCTCTGGATCCGCTATTCCGAAGGCTGTGGCCGCATCCAGGCAGTTCTGCACCCCTATGACCGGGGTGTTCACCTTGCCCTTGACGCCGAAGTCGTCGTCCCTATCGACGACCAGGACCAGAGTCTTCTTCATGCTTCCGCATCTCCCTGGGGCTTAATAGGATTGTCCCCCGATCGCTCGGATACCGTGCGATACCGTTGCTGGCCATCGGACCGGGGGATTCAACGGGGAGGTCGTCCATCGGCAAAGATTCTTACGAGGACGAGGTCGCCAAGGGGCTGCGATGAGGATATCGGACGATGACCGCCCTCCATCCATCATGCTTATTAGGGACTTGCCGATGGGACAGTCATGCGCATCGTGATGCACGGACATTCATGCTTCGAGTTCGCCGATTCCAAGCTGACCGTCGTCGTGGACCCCCATGACGGCAAGTCCATAGGGATAAAGGCGCCCAACGCCTCGGCCGACGTCGTTCTGATGACCCATTCGCATTACGATCATTCCGCAGCCCGCGTGATTCGCGGGAACCATGCCGACATCATGGCTCAGAACGGGGAGTTCGATGTCAAAGGGCTCCATGTGAACGGACTGCCCACGTTCCACGATCATCACAACGGGGAACAGAGGGGACCCAACACGATGTACCTCTTCTCCATGGACGGGATTTCCATCTGCCACTGCGGAGACCTGGGATGCATCCCCTCTCAGGAGGTTCTCGACCGCATCCGCGGCGTCGACATGCTGTTCGTCCCTGTCGGAGAGACGTTCACGCTGCCTCTCGAGGAGGTCAAGGAGTTCATCGGGAAGGTGAACCCCCGCATCGTCGTACCCATGCACTACAGGGTGGGAGGACTGTCCATCCCTCTGACCCCCCTGGACGACTTCCTCAGCCTCATACCGGAGGAGGTCGTGGAGTACATGGGCAACGAGATCGACCTCCTGCCCGAGGACTTCTCGGACATCAAGGAATGCTGGATCTTCACCCGCTGATCATCCACCTACGTGCGGAGAAGCATCGATCCGGCTACGTGATGCCGGATCAGAAGAGAGCGAGGGCGTCCTCGATCTTGCCGAGCTCGATGGGCGTGGATTCGTCGCCTACGACGGCTCCCTTGGAGTTGGCGATTATGCCTGCTCCGACGGCCCTGACACCGTGGTTGACGGTGGTGCGGACGGCCTCCACCTTCAGAACATCCTTGATGAGCTGGATCTCCTCGTCGGATGCGTCCATATGGCAGGCGCATCCCTTGTTGGTGACCCTGCAGATCGACCCGACGGTGTTGATGCCGCCGATGGACGAGCGGACCGCCTCCACGCCGAGGATGTCGCCGATCATCTCGGCGGTCTTCTCGGAGTACTCGGGACTGACTATCGCACCGTTGTCGTTGACGAGGATGTTGTTCCCGGCGGCATTGAGCCTGTCGTCCAGCCTGACGCATCTGATCTTCTCGGAGATCGCGACCATCTCGCCGTCGTCGGCGAGACCGGAGACGATCGCCCCGTTGGAGTTCATCGCCACGAGCGAGCCCACGACGAACGAGCCTCCGACGGAGACCTTGATAACATCGACGCCGAGCGCCGACTCGAGGGTCCTTATGAATCCCGGGTCGGCGTCGGCGGCGGTAAGAGCGAGGCCCTCGCCCGCAGTGGCGAACACCGCAATGTTCGGATTTCCCGAATAGCGCGAGAGCCTCATCATTGGAATCACTCCGCAAGGGAGACTTCGACGAGGCCGTCCTCGAACTTGACAGCCTTGACGGTGATCTTGGAAGGGGGGTTGCGCATTCCGTTCTCCCAGAGCTTTTCGTTGACGCTGGCGTCGATCCAGACGTTGCCCTCGGAGACCCTCATGTGCCTCATGACGGTCTCACGGACCTCTTTGACCGCGCGCTTTGCCCTCCTGGTGCGGGGAGCCTGCTTGGTCGCCCTGAGCGGGATGACCATGATTCTCTCGATTTCGTCTGCCATCCTAATCACTCCTTAATCTTGCTCATGCGCCACGACCTTCTCTTGGGGTGGCGGAGGAACTGCCTGTTGGTCCTGATCATGACCCATGCGGGTACACGGCGGTTCTGCTTGACCTTCTTGTTAAGCCTCTGTTTCATCGCGGGGGCTTTTGTGCTTGACATGATTATCTCCTCTCTATGGTGATCTCCCTGCGCTGCGGGGCGATCTGGGCCAGGATGTTCCTCAGCATGGTGTCGTCGATGACTCCCCTGAGCCTTCCGCTCTGGGCGAGCTGGATGAGCTGCATCTCGACAGATTCCGCCATCTGGGGGTTGGCGAGCCTGATGTTGGCGAGCCTGTCGCGCGCCTCGGGAGTCAGGATCTGCCGGAGAACGCCCTGCTTCTGGGCCTCCATCCTCTGGGCCTGCTCCTGCTGAGAAGCCTGGGACTGTGCCTGCTGCTGGAGCTCGGCCATCCTCCTCTGTCTGATCGCTTCCAATTCGGGGTCTTCCATGCTGATTCCTCCTCAGGCCTTCATTTCGTCATAGACCTCTTTCGCGGTGTTGTCCAGAAGAGACTGCCCCGCGGGGCTGATCGCACGGCCTTCTTTGTCTTTGGAGACAAGGTATCCGGCGGCCTCGAGCTGCATCATGCACTTCCTGGCGATGTTGCGGCTTCCCTTGACTGCCCTGTTGGGCATGGAACCCTTGTCTGCAAATCCACCGTACTCGGCGGCAAGCTTGGAGGAGCCCATGGGGCCCTTAACGTACAGCTTCCTCATGATGGAGGCGGCCCTAGTGTACCACCAGTCATCCTGAACGGGAGCCTTCTCTGTGTGCCTGCCGGTCTTCACGAACTCTGCCCACTCAGGGGGAACGATGTTGGGGTTCTCCTTGAGCTTCTGGGCCGTCTTGAGTATGAGTGCCTCGGCGGGAACGTCGTAGACGGTAACCATATCGATACCTCGCACCGAACCGCGATCTGAGTCGCGGACGGCTACGGGGCTGGGATTAAGGATGTGGTATATAAGCGTTGCTAAAAGTCAAGTAAGTTGATGGAGAACTCGGGCGAACTCCGCACGTTCGACCAGATGGTCCCCGTACGGCCTGGGAAGGAAACCTCCCCCACGGCAGGAAGCAGACAAGAGCCGGATCCTGAACTCCGTGGAAGGGTCGATGACTAACGCGTATATAACAACTTCTTGCCGCTGAAACGTAATCCGCATCGTTTTCGAACGAACTCGGGAAGGATAATCTATAATATCGGCGGTACAGGGGGCATGGAAGAGTACAGATTCTGCACCAGATGCGGTGCCGAACTTCCCGATGGGGCATCGTTCTGTCCTGAATGCGGTTCGCCGATTGGACAGGACGCCGCATCGGACCCGGACTATCACGCCGCTCCGGTCGGGCAGGGAATCGGGTTCCTCGGCGTGATGATTCTCCTCTACGGGATCCTCGCCGTCATCTCCGGACTGATGGATATGATCTCGTCGATCGGCCTCACCGAGGCCGCATACAACGATCTGCTCCAGGAACTGTCCAATGTGGCAGGGATGGACATCTCCGAATTCATGCCCGCATGGAGCGACAACTTCCCGCTCCTCATGACCCTCAGCACGGCATTCGTGACGATCAGCGGAGTGCTGGCCATAGTCTGCTACTACAAATGCAAGAATGGAGGGAACTGGAAGACCTGCGTGACCCTCTGCGCGGCATCCTCGATAGCATGCCTCGGAATGGGATGCTTCCCGTTCTTCCTGTCCACAGGCGTGGTCCTCTGCACCATCGGACTCCTGGTGACCGTCCTCATGTACACGAGGAGGGACGCATTCCCCAATTGAAGAAAGACAAGGAGGGCAGAGGGCCCTCCCCTCCTAAATCAGTTTATCGTCGCACGCCTGCCTGTGACCATGAAGCAGATCTTCTCGGCCATCTTGCAGGCGTGATCGCCCACCCTTTCGAGGAACTTCAGGATGGAGATGTAGTAGATGCACACATCCGCCGATCCCCCGTGGGTGTTGATGAAGTCGACGATCCTCTCGAGATCCTCCTTCATCGCATCGTCGAGACGGTCGTCCGTCTCGCGGATGCTCTTGAATCCGTCGATGCTCTTGTTCTCGAAACCGGTGACCACGCGCTTCACCAGGCTGAGGGCCATCTCGCCCACGGGCTCGATCAGGTCCACGACCTCGTACGAGGGCTTGTCCGCCAGGTACTTGGTCGCGGTCGCGATGTTCGTGCTGTATTTCGCGATTCTCTCCAGGTGCGTGATGGATTTCAGGATGGTCGCCACGGTCCTCGTATCGACCTCGGTGGGCTGATACAGGGTCAGGATCCTGATGGCCGCATCCTCGATCTCATCGTCGAACTTCTCGATCTTCGCCTGGTCGGCTATGATGGAATCGGCCAGGTCCACATCCCCGTCCGTGACGGCCTGGATGGCCCTCTCCAACATCTCGGTGGACAGCTTCGCCATCTCGCAGGTCTCTGCCACGACGGCGTCGATATCGTCTTCGAATCTCTGCATGGTATCACCCGAACCTGCCAGTCAGGTAGCGTTCGGTAATCTCCTTCTCGGGTTTGTTGAACATCGGCTCCGTCTCGTTGAATTCGATCATCTTGCCGATGTACATGAATCCGGTGTAGTCGCTGATCCTCGATGCCTGCTGCATGTTGTGGGTCACTATGGCGACAGTGTAGTCCTTCTTCAGCTGGATCGCCAGATCCTCGATCTTCGATGTGGCGATGGGGTCCAGGGCGGAGGTGGGCTCGTCCATTAGGATGACCTCCGGGTTGACGGACAGGGCACGTGCGATGCACAGCCTCTGCTGCTGTCCTCCCGAGAGTCCGAGTGCGGAGGTATCGAGACGGTCGGCCACCTCATCATACAGGGTGGCCTGCTGAAGGCACCTCTCGACGATCTCGTTCAGTTCCTTCTTGTCCTTGATGCCGTGGATCTTCGGGCCGTAGGTGATGTTCTCCCTGATCGTCATGGGGAACGGGTTGGGCTTCTGGAAGATCATCCCGATGCGGGTCCTGAGGGCGTTGATGTCCACATCGTGGTCGTACAGGTTCTCCCCGTGGAAGGTCATGGTACCCTCGATCCTGCATCCGTCCACCATGTCGTTCATCCTGTTGATGCTCCTGAGCAGGGTGGACTTGCCGCATCCGGAGGGGCCGATGAGGGCGGTGATGGACTTGTTCTTGATGGGCAGGTCCACGTCGAACAGGGCCTGCTTCTTCCCGTACCAGAGATTGATGTTGCGGATATCGATGCAGACGTCCTCCGGATCGATCTTGGCTACCATGGGGTCGGTGTTGTTCTGCCAATCCCTGAAATTGATGTCGGACGAGGTGCTGTCGTCCATCTCCACCGCCATCTCGACCTTGGAGGGGGCGGGAGCCTCCTGTCCTTCGTTCTTCTTTCCGAACTTCATGATTCACCACCTCACTTTCTTGCTGTAGTGGCTTCTGATTAGCGATGCCGCGACGAAGAAGACCAGCACGATTATCAGGAGGACCGTCGCGGTCCCGTACTGGAGCTCCGTCGTTCCCGGCAGATCCATCGCGAGATGGTAAAGGTGCAGCGGAAGGGCCATGACGGGATCCAGGATGGAGCCTGCCAGGTGGGGCTGCGATATGACGGCCGCAGTGAGCATGATGGGGGCGGTCTCTCCGGCGGCGCGTCCTATGGAGAGGATCGCACCGGTGACCACTCCGCCCATCGCGGCGGGGAGGACTACCTTGTAGATGGTCCTCCACTTGGTGGCGCCCATCGCTCTGGACGCCTCCCTGAGGTCCTTGGGGACCGATTTGAGAGCCTCCTCCGTCGTCCTGATTATGACGGGGAGGATCATGAACGCCAGGGTTATCCATCCTGCAAGGAGGCTGTAACCGAATCCCATGGCGGTGACGAACAGCACCATGCCGAACATTCCGAAGACGATGGACGGGGTTCCGTTCAGCAGGTCGATGGCCTCTCTGATGATGCGGGTGAATCTCGTATCCTTGGCGTATTCGTTGAGATAGATCCCTGTGAGCACTCCGAGCGGGAATGCTATGACCGCGGTTCCTGCGATGAGCTCGAGGCTTCCGATGATCGCGGGATAGATCCCTCCGCCCCTTCCTCCGGGAGCGGGGCTCGTGGTGAGGAACTCGATGCTGAGGGCGGGGATCCCTTTGATCAGGATGTGACCGATGATGATGGCGAGCATTAGGATGACGGCTCCCATGACGACGGTGACTCCGCCTATGCAGACGGTCTGCCTGCTTGTGGAATCGACCTTGTCGAACACGTATCCCAACCCGACGAGGGCTGCGACGACGACCGCCGCCGAGACGAGGGCCATGACATCGCTGGTGAGCAGGGATGCGAACATCCAGACGCCGATGAAGGCCAGGAGGAGCATGCCGCACCTCATGAGGGTCGATCTGTGCTCCGAGAGCCTGTCGGACACGCTCTCGGGGATGATGGAGCTCCTTCCGGTCATGCGGAAGAGGAGGGACGGCTTGCCGTCTCCCTCCCCGATCCTCCTCTTGGCGGAGTTGACAACGTGCCTTGACAGCATGTTGATGATCAGGACTATGATCATGAGCAGCACGCCCAGCTCGAAGAGGGCTGACTGCGTGACGGATCCCGTGACCGCTTCGGGAAGCTGCAGGGCGATCGTTCCCGTGAGGGTGCTGATCAGCGAGTAGACGTTCCAAAGGGGATCGGGGATGATCGGTGCGTTCCCGGTGAGCATCAGAACGGCCATCGTCTCTCCGATGGCCCTTCCGATACCGAGTATGATGGCGGCCGACACTCCGGACACCGCCGCGGGGAGGACCACCTTGACGATGGACTCCCATTTGGTGGCCCCCATCGCGAGGGAGGCCTCCCTGTAGGAGCGGGGGACGGCATGGATGGCATCCTCCGAGACTGAGATTATGGTGGGCATGGCCATCAGGGCGAGCACGATGGACGCCGCGAGCCAGGAGTTGCTGAACAGCTGCTGGTCGGGGAAGAGCACCTTGAGCGCCGGCACGATGACCATCATGCCTACGAATCCGAACACGACCGAAGGGATCGCCGAGAACAGCTCGACGATCGGCTTCAGGGTAGTGCGGAGTTTCGCGGGGGCTATCTCCGAGATGTAGATGGCGCAGGCGATGCCCACAGGCACCGCGAGGACCATCGATCCCAGAGTCACGAGGATAGACCCGGTGATGAGGGGCAGGGCCCCGTAGTCGCCTCCGGAGGGGCGCCAGACGTCACCGAAGAGGAAATCGAGGATCCCGATCTCCTTGATTGCGGTGACGCTGTTCCCGAGGGTGAACAGGATGATGAGTAAGACTATCAGTACGGCCAGCGAGGAAACCGCCAGCAGCACGTACCTCATCACCTTGTCACTATCGGTCCTGCTTCTCCGCTCGAGGCCGTACTGATAGGATTCCATCCTAGGACCTTCTTTCAGATGTTGGCAACCTGTCCGATGCTGATGTATCCGATGGATCCCTCGGTGTCCTGAACCTGCTTTATGACGAGTCCGGTGGAGGAGCACGAGACGGCGCCGGATATGGCGGACCAGCTGGAATCGACCTTGACCATGGCCTTGTCGAAGCACTCGCGGGTACCGGATCCATCCTCACGGATGATGACCTGGATGCTCTTGTCGGATCCTCCGACGTCCTTCCAGTTGGTGATCTTTCCGCTGAAGATGTCGGCGACCTGCTTGGTTGTCAGGTTGTCTACTCCCTCGGCGTTGACGATGACGGCGACTCCATCCTGACCGATGGTGATCGGGACGAGGTTTCCGGCGTACTTGGAGCCCATGTCCCTGGAGAGCATTCCGATGTCGAATGTTCCCTTGTCGGCTCCGCTCTCTCCTGCTCCGGATCCGCCACCCTGGACGGAAACGGTCATGAAGGAGTACTTCTGCATGTAGGCGGCTGCGAGCTTGTCAGCGGTCTCGCTGAGAGAGGTGGAACCTCCCATGACGATGGTGGCCTTTCCGGACTTCTCGGGAGCGACCTCCGTGGTGTATGAATCGAGTTTGACGAACTCCTCTCCGAGGATCTTCTGTCCCTCCTCGCTGGTGATCCAGCTGAGGAAGGCTGCGACGTTTCCGGTCGGCTCACCCTTGGTGACGAGGACCAGGTTCCTCTTGATATCGTATGTTCCGTTGACGACGTTGCTGTCCTTCGCCTCCACTCCGTTGAGTGTGACGGCGTGGACAGAAGAGTCGTCGCTGTCGGATGATCCTCCGACGGCCATGTAGACTCCGACCGCCGCAACGGCCAGAATGACTACGGCACAGATTGCCATTATCTTGTTGTCCAAGGTATTTACACCTCAGGAGGCGATTATCCTCAATCTGTGTATATAGTTAGTCGATAGAATATCTGTATCTATTCATATCAATAT
>ERZ1026850.331-NODE-331-length-30851-cov-9.089655_pt1 | contig 30851 bp, 28 predicted proteins | sample MGYA00380155_ERZ1026850 | MGnify/ENA primary metagenome ERZ1026850 (study PRJEB33269, sample SAMEA4719791) | human gut metagenome | biome: human-associated habitat; feature: organic feature; material: feces | place: Cameroon | collected 2013-10 ... | reverse complement strand
TTTCTGAAGAATTACGGGAAATGGACAGGAATACTGTCAGATATATGATCGATGAACTACAGAAGGAAGTAGATACGCAGAAGGCTCTGCTTGAAGAAAAGGATGCTGCCCTTGCCAAGAAAGACGCTATCATTGCCGAGAAAGATGCTCTGATTGCTTCTTTGCAGGCAAAATCTGCTAACGTATAAATCAATGCTGAGACACTATACCAGATGTGTCGGAATGTGGAGAATGTTATGGGTTTCTTTTCTGAGGAATTACGGGAAATGGACAGGAATACTGTCAGATATATGATCGATGAGCTGCAGAAGGAAGTAGATACGCAGAAGGCTCTGCTTGAAGAAAAGGATGCAGTGATTGCTGAAAACGCTGCTGCCCTTGCCAAGAAAGACGCTATCATTGCAAATCTGCAGGCCAAACTGGCAGAAAAATAATTTCCTGCTAATTGGCATCATCAAAAAGGAAAAGGAATCCTGCAGTCGATATGCACTCTCTTTATCGGACACCTCCGGCAAGGAGAATACCTGTCGCTGCAGGATTCCTTTTATTCTAAATTTTACAGTGATTCAAATTCACTTTCATCAATGGCTTCATCTGTAAATTCATCTGCATCCATATAATTCAGGGTATTATCCAGAAGCTCATCTATCGTATATGTCTCTTCAAATACCGTCATCTTATTATAGCTGTATCTGTCAATTACCGTAATGGAAACATCATCCTCGCTGCTGTTCAGTTCCCATGCCAGAGCAACCATAATCGTTGTACCAGGTGATATATTATTAGAGTTATAAGAACTTGCTCCCGGTACATAAGTAGACTGCATTTCCATGCCGGACTGTCTTGCTGTAATATCCAGTGCGGTACTGAAGGAAATATCTTCATCAGAATTATTGGTAAACTCTCCTACCATAACGACCACATAATCATCATTATAATCAGAATAGCCAATCAGAATTTCATCCATGGAAAATTCATAAGCGCTTTCAGCAACAACTGCTTCTACCCCGGATAAATCAATTGTTTCCTCCAGGATTTTCTTCTGATCAAATGAATCAAAATCAATACAGCTGAGTTCTACATCGGAATCCATATCATTCAGCCCATATACCCTTCTTATCGCAATAGAATTACCTGGCTGGATATCCGTATAATCGCTTCCGTACATTTCTTCATCATACATCGGATGTCTGTATGGCAGATACGCACTTGTAAGTCCTACTCCATTCTGAAACATCTGCATTTCCACTGCACTGCCAAAGCTGGTAGCTTTACTGCTGTTATTGGTAAAAGTAAGATCCAGTACCAAAAGCGGATTTCCATCTTCATCATCTGTAAGTTTTTTATCATCAAGGGTAACATCATATACAGCCTCTGATACCACCTTCTCTACTGTCGAAAGATCAATATCCTGTTCCAGCACGGTAATCTGCGACTTTCCATCCGTGCTGAGTGCCACAACCAGAACAGAAAGTGTTCCTTCAGTCACTCCGTCCGGCAGCAGATAGGCCGCCTGTGCCTGTCCTGTTTCACCTGCTGCGATCATCTGACTGTTATCAATGGCCTCCGGATTATCAGAAAGCAGAAAAGCTGTTTCCAGATTTGCTCCATCCAGAGAAGCTGTCATTTCATAAACCGGCGTGTAGGCTGATATATAATCACCTGTGTTATTGGTCACATCAAGATTAATTGCTATTATGCTTCCAGTATATGCATCATCGCACATAAATACCTTACTCACCGTTGCTTCATAAGGTGCCTTGCCGCTCTTTCCACAGCCGGTAGCCATGCATAACATGACAAATACAGCCAAAAGTATCATTTGTAGTTTCCTGTTTTTCATTTCACTATCCTTTCCCCTTTAGAAATTAAATTACATCCTTGCATTTTCCACATTATCCTTGAACCACTGATAAGCCAGCTCCACGCCCTCTTTCAGTTCTACCTTATGTGTCCATCCAAGTCCATGCAGCTTCGTTACGTCGGTCAGCTTTCTCGGTGTACCATCCGGCATATCCTTATTCCATATGATGTCTCCCTGATACCCAACTACTTCCTTTACAGTTTCTGCAAGCTGTCTGATTGTCACTTCCTTTCCGGTTCCAATATTTACGTGCTGCTCACCGCTGTAATTCTCAAGCAGGAATACACACGCATCTGCCATATCATCCACATAAAGGAATTCACGAAGTGGTGTACCGGTTCCCCAGAGTTCTACGGAAGGTGCACCATTTACCTTGGCTTCATGGAACTTACGGATCATTGCCGGCATTACATGGGAACCGGACAGATCATAATTGTCATGAGGTCCGTAAAGATTCGTTGGCATACAGCTGATAAAATCATCCCCATACTGTCTCTTATAGAATTTGCACATTTCAAGACCGGAGATCTTGGCAATGGCATAAGCTTCATTTGTTGTCTCAAGCGGTCCTGTCAGCAGTGCATCCTCCGGGATCGGCTGAGGTGCCATTCTCGGATATATACAGGTGCTTCCAAGGAACAGCAGCTTCTTTACATGATATCTGTGACAGCATTCGATCACATTACACTGGATCTGCATATTCTCATAGGCGAATTCTGCAGGGGTTGTATTATTGGCATTGATACCACCAACCTTTGCAGCAGCCAGTACTACTACATCCGGCTTTTCTGTTTCAAAAAATTCTCTGACAGCAGCCTGATTGGTCAGATCCAGTTCCTTATGGGTTCTTCCAATGACATTTTCATAGCCTTTGGATTTCAGATTTCTCACAATAGCACTTCCTACAAGGCCTCTGTGTCCTGCCACATATATTTTGTCGTTTTTGTTTAACATAGCTTTTTCCTCTTTTCCTGCATTTTGCAATTCTTATCTTTTAAGACTCCGTTTTCACTTTGTATGGATCACATCGTGAAAACCGTCCTCTATCGTATCACCTATGAAGATATCCTCAGCCTTTACCGGCGATGCCGGAAAATCAATATATCCTGTCCTGTCACCTTCCTTTGGATAATAAAATGTATAACCATGAAGGTCATAGGACATTGTTTCAAAGATTTCGTAATCCTGCTGTACCAGTAAATACTGCCTGGCATGACCCGCATCCCGGATCAGCTCCCTGCCAAACATGGCTCCCTTGTATATCCCAAGCAGCCCAAGAGCTATCACTGCCAGCTTATATCTGTCACACCTTGGGCTGAGCTTCTGGTACAGATATCCATACAGAAGTGTCGGATAAACCCACAGAAATACGCACCCATATCGGATCAGCGGTGCACTCAGAAGCCAGAACAGGAAACAGCACCCCAGTATACACGTAAGAAAAAGTACACCATAAGTTTCCTTTTTTCTTCTGAATATGTTCCATATGACAAGCATTCCCAAAATCAGAAGCCCTGCCAGTGCCGCCAGAAGGAATACCTGATTTATCATATCCAGGTTTCTGACCCAGTCCGGGAACCATTTTACAATAGATTCCCCAAACCGTTCCACATCACTGTAGCCTCTTCCATACACCTGGATCTCCCGGGAATCATATTCTGCCACTCCCTTTGGGATCTTAAAGGGCAGGTCAAAAAGATCTATGGCTGTAAATGGATAAAGCAGCCATCCCGATAAAATCACATTCCGGATCAGGAACGGTACAAGCACGATCAGTCCACATACAATATAACGGATGATCTCCTGCACCCTTTTCCCCCGGATCAGTTTTACTGCCGGCCAGATCGTGAGCAATACGATCAGTGCTCCCGAAAACTTGATGGTACACACATATACACCAAGGATACACAACAGGCTGTACGGTACTGTAGATTTCTCTTTTCTTTCGAGCAGCTCCAGCCAGCGGATCACCAGCCAGAATACTGTAAGCACCATGAAATAATCCGATGCCGGAGATATCATTTCATCAAAAATATTCAACAGATAGTATACTGCCATCACACGGATCAGATCCGATAACAGCATCTTTTTTTCTCTTTCCCTGCAGCATGCGTCTGTACAGCATACAGCCAGCAAAAATGCAAAATACCCTGTACAGCAGTGAAAGGATCTTCCTGTCAGAAAAGCCATGCTGTACAATGCAGACAAACTGAAGGCTGCGCTGTTATAGGCCAGTCTGGAATGAAGATTTCCAAGTCCTGGAACAATACCATACTCCTCTATCCACCGGATGCTCTGCGCATGATACAGTCCTGTATCATAATGTTCCAGTCCGCTCGCCGTCCCATACGCAAATAGAAAAAACAGAACCAGGATCAGTATTACTCTCTGTGGTGTTACTGTAAGCCGTATATTCCTAAAATGTCCTGCCAATTCCTCCTTTTTGACAAAAAAACATATCAGGCAGATCGCCAGAAGCAACGCATTGGCAAGAAACGAAACACCTCCAAACAGGCTGAACATCTCTGCATATACCGTCATCAGGACAATTCCTGTGAAAAGATAACTGCTCTCATTCCTGATCTGATAGTTTCCCTTCCTGCAGATTCCTGTCAACACAGAATAACCTGTAATATAGCAGGTAACCGTCATATAAATCCATATAAGAATTACTGATACCATCTATAAAAAGCCTCTTGCCGGCCGCTCTTTTCTCAGCCTTTTTTGCTCTCTTTGTATTCCCCGCAGCTCATTCCTGCGATCGCACGCAGGTCAGCATCCATCATCATGCTTACAAGCCCCCTGAAATCCACATCTCTCTCCCAGCCAAGAGCTTTCTGTGCTTTCTCTGCATTGCCCCAGAGGAATTCAACCTCTGCCGGACGATAAAACTCAGGATTTACATCTACTAACAGTCTGCCTGTCTCTGCATCATAGCCCTTCTCATTGACACCGGTTCCTTCCCATCTTATGGAAATGCCAAGCTCAGCGAAGGATGCCTCTACGAATTCACGTACTGTATGTGTCTCATTGGTTGCAAGTACATAATCATCTGCCTTATCCTGCTGCAGCATCAGCCACATACCCTTTACATAATCTCCGGCAAATCCCCAGTCTCTCTTGGCATTCATATTTCCAAGAGAAAGCTTCTCCTGCTTTCCTGCGATGATGTTTGCAATCGCCAGTGTAATCTTCCTGGTAACAAAATTCTCACCTCTTCTGGGTGATTCATGATTAAAGAGAATACCATTACATGCAAACATGTTATAGGACTCTCTGTAGTTTACAGTGATCCAGTAGGAATACAGCTTTGCCACACCATAAGGGCTCTTGGGATAAAAAGGAGTCTTCTCACTCTGAGGTGCTGTCTCCGGAAGTCCGCCAAAAAGCTCTGAGGTAGATGCCTGATAATAACGGCAGGTGCCACCATTAACACGAAGTGCCTCAAGAAGCTTCAGTGTGCTGACACCGGTTGCCTCTGCTGTATATTCAGGTACTTCAAAGGAAACACCTACATGGGACTGTGCTGCCAGATTGTAAACCTCAGTCGGTCTGATCTCTGCTACCAGTCTCATCAGATTACTGGAATCTGTAGTATCTGCATAATGAAGGAAAAACTTTACCTTATTATATTCTGACTGAAGGATGTGATCGATACGTGCCGTGTTGCTGATACTGTGTCTCCTCACGAGGCCATGTACCTCATATCCCTTTTCCAGCAGGAACTCCGCAAGATAAGAGCCGTCCTGTCCTGTAATACCTGTAATTAATGCTATGTTCTGATTCTGCATTCTGATCTCCTTATTCTTTGTTCTTTATCCTTTATAAGTAACAGATGACCACTGCGATCACAATACCGAGAATTGCCCCGGCAAGTACCTGCAGCGGTGTATGTCCCACAAATTCCTTCAGCTTCTCTTCCGGGCTCATTTTTTTGCCCATGGTACTGAAAGCCTCCAGCATTTCGTTTAAAACTTTCGCCTGGATCCCCGTTTCCCTGCGCACACCCATGGCATCATACATAACGATGATTGCGAGGATCACGGAAATGGCAAATTCAAAGCTGCCGCCTCCATAAGTGATCCCTGCAGCAGTAGCCAGACCACATACCGTCGCAGAATGAGAACTTGGCATGCCTCCACTGCCTACCATTCTTTCAGCTACAAACTCCTTGGTCAGGATCAGATGGATCACTGTTTTCATCACCTGCGCCACCAGCCAGCCGGTTACTGCTGAAAGAAAGATCGTATTATGAAATAAATCTGCTAAAAATGTCATTCCTTTTTCCTTCTTTGGTTACTGTGCCTTCATATAATAGTCAAGTGCGTCATGCCAGTCTGCGAACTGATAACCACCGGTCAGCTTCAGCATATAATTCTCCAAAATGGAATACGCCGGTCTGGGTGCCTTTGCAGCAAATTCCGCTGATGTGATTCCCTCCACATAGGTATCCCTGCCTGCCAGGCGGAAAATTTCCCTTGCAAAATCTGCCCAGCTGCAGTTTCCTTCGCAGGTTGCATGGAACAGTCCGTAATTATCGGTAAAAAGCTGTGAAGTAATGGCTCTTGCCAGCTCTCTGGCACTGGTAGGGCTTCCTACCTGATCCTCTACCACTCTGACCTTGTCCCCATTTTCAGCAAGCCTCAGCATAGTCTTTACAAAATTCCTGCCATCTCCATACAGCCATGCAGTACGGAAGATCATGTATCTGTCCGCAAAATCCTTTACCATGTTTTCTCCTGCCAGCTTGGTCTTTCCATAAGCCCCCTGGGGATTTGGCGTATCAAACTCTACGTAGGGTCTTGTACCCTTTCCATCAAAAACATAGTCTGTGGAAACATGGATCAGCTTTGCACCTGTTTCTGTCGCTGCAATACCTAAATTTCTCGGACCAATGGCATTGATCCTGTAGGCATTATCCAGATCTGTTTCACAGGCATCTACAGCCGTGTGAGCTGCGCAGTTGATTATCGCATAAGGCTTAACCTCCCTGACCAGCGCAAGTACCTCATCCACACTCGTAATATCCAGCTCTGCCACATCTGTATTTACAATACTGACCTCTGTATTTCCTGCAAGCTCCTGATTAATTGCTCTTCCCAGCTGTCCGTTACAGCCTGTAACAATTATTTTCTTCATCCCATATATCCTTTCCTTCAAAAGCTATAAGCTCAGTTGTTTCTATTTTACCCTTATTTACGTATTAATACAAGCCTTCCTTCGTTGTAACAATTTTTTAATATTTTTGTATAATAAATTACACATTTTCTAGTGACGGTCATTTTCTTCTGTGTTATAATAACGGTTATGTGGCATAATCGCATATGCTGCTACCAAGAAGAAAGTGAGGAGATTTAAAAGATGAAAAGATTACAAGTGCTCTTTCTTGTAGCCTTGTCTTCATCTCTTTTATTATTCGGCTGTGGCAAGTCAGAAGAAACTGCAGTACAGCCTATTGTTCAGCCTATTGTTGAACAACAGCCGGAAAAGGAAGAAGACAGTTCCTCTGAAGAGGCTGAGACAGAAGAAGATCTCGATACGCCTCCCGCAGAGGGTATGGTCAGAAGCCGTCTGACAAATGAATGGGTTGATGAGGATGTTGCAAATACACGTCCTGTTGCTATCATGATCCCCAACTCCAAAACAGCAAGCCAGTACAGTATTTCAGATGCATCCATTCTTTATGAATGTAATGTAGAAGGAAGCATGACACGTCTTATGGCTGTGTTTGAAGACTGGAAGAACCTTGAAAAGGTCGGTAATATTAGAAGCTGCCGTGATTATTATTTATACTGGGCATTTGAATGGGATGCTATTTATATCCATTACGGCGGACCTTTCTACATAGATGATCTTGTCGGCCGTTCTGATACCCAGAATATTAACTGCATTGATTATGGCAAAGCCTCCTTCAGAGACACAGCCAAGAATTCTACAGACAACGCCTTTACAAGTGGATCTCTGATCCAGGATGCCATAAACCACTACGGCTATCCTCTGACATACAGAGATGGATATTCCGATGCAACCCATTATCAGTTTGCAGGCAGCTCTGAACCGAATACGCTGGAGCAGTACAGTGATGCGATCAACGCTTCCAAGATCGATCTTTCACCTGCATACCCTGTGACAAACTGCTACTTCATTTATAACGAAGAAACCGGTCTGTATGACAGATATCAGCACCTTTCCGGTGACAGTGACGGTCCGCATATTGATCTGGCTAACAATAAGCAGCTCGCATTCAAGAATGTCCTGATCCAGAATACCTACTTTGAGGTAAGAGACCAGAAAGGCTACCTTTCCTTCCAGTGTCATGATACTACAAGAGATGGCTGGTTCTTTACAAACGGAAAAGGAATCCACGTAACCTGGGAAAAGACATCTGACTACGGTGCTACCAGATACTATGATGATAATGGAAATGAGATCAAGCTCAACACCGGCAAGACCATGGTATGTATCGTTGAAGACGGTGACACCTTTAACGTAGATGACAAGTCAATCGAATCCAATTAGGATTTAATCAAAAAAGAGAACAGCGTTGCTGTTCTCTTTTTTTGTTTGCTATTCACCAAGTCCACTCTCAATCGCATCTACTAATGTCTTCAAGGCTATCTCTTCATCCTCACCATCGCAGATCACCTCAATCACATCTCCACTTTTCACACAGGCACCAAGTACACTGAGTACACTTTTGGCATTTGCTGTGTTCCCTCTGAATGTAAATGTGATCAAGGATTTGAACTGCATCGCTTCCTTACATAAAATACCTGCCGGTCTTAAATGCAGCCCGGTGGGATTTTTGATAGTCACCTTCTGACTTACCATAACAACATCCTCCTAACATCCCATATCATTCTTTGCTATGACTACAACATAATGTTCTGAATCAGATCTGCCAGCTCCCTGGCATCCTTTTCAATCATCTGCTGATCCTTGCCTTCTATCATAACACGCACAAGAGGCTCTGTTCCGGACGGTCTGATCAGCACTCTTCCCTCTCCGGCAAATTTCTCTGTCAGTTTTTCAATGGCTCCTGCAATCTCAGGATATTCCATATATTTTTCTTTCTTGTGGTTTGGAACCTTTGCGTTCACGAGTGCCTGTGGCAGCACTTCCATGACAGATGCCAGCTCTGAAAGCGGCTTACCAGTTTCCACCATAACCTGAAGCAGATGCAGTGCACTTAAAAGTCCGTCTCCGGTTGTATTCTCCTTCAGGAAAATAATATGTCCTGACTGCTCTCCTCCAAGGCTTGCACCTATCTCCTTCATGTGCTCCAAAACATAACGGTCTCCCACCTTGGTCTGATCCACCTGGATTCCATTCTTTTCAGCCATCAGGAAAAATCCCAGATTGCTCATTACCGTTGCCACGATCACATCTCCGCTAAGTTCTCCCTTGCTCTTCATGTGATTACCTACAATAGCCATGATCTGGTCACCATCAACTACATTACCAAGCTCATCAACCGCCATTAATCTGTCTGCATCACCGTCAAAGGCAAGACCTACATCCGCTTTTTCATAGACCACTCTTGCCCTGATCTCTTCCATATGTGTGGAACCACAGTTGGCATTGATATTGGTGCCATCCGGCATATTATGAATGGCAACTACATTGCCACCAAGCTCTTTTAATGCTTCTACTGACGTATAATAGGATGCACCCTCTGCGCAGTCTACCACGATCTTTAATCCCGTAAGATCCACATTAACAGACTGAATGGAATGATTGATATACTCCTCTCTGGCATCCGTACGGTACTTGATTTTTCCTACGTTAGCGCCAATCGGAAATTTGATTCCATTCATATTATTTTTGATCAGTACTTCAATTTCATCTTCCAGTGCGTCCGGAAGCTTATACCCATTTCCATCAAAAAATTTAATCCCGTTAAACTCAACCGGGTTGTGGGATGCTGAAATGACAACACCTGCATCTACCTTATACTTTCTTGTAAGATAAGCTACCGCCGGTGTTGGGATCACACCAACATAAACAGCGTTTGCTCCTACCGAGCATATGCCTGCCATCAGGGCATTTGCCAGCATATCACCAGAAATACGTGTATCACATCCTACCATAATTGTTGGTTTATGCTCATTTTCCTTCGTCAGTACATAGGCGCCTGCCTGGCCAAGCTGCATGGCAAGAAGCGGTGTCAGCTCATCATTTGCCACACCACGCACGCCGTCTGTTCCAAATAATCTTCCCATTTTTATTCCTCCACCTTTGATAAATGCATTGTCACTATTAATGGATCCTCCACAACAGCACTTCCAGGTAGGCCAAAATCAACCTCTACCTGATAGTAACCCGCTACCGGCTCTGTCATTCCTTCGCTTTCCATCCATTTCGTTACATCCACAGTTCCCCGGATCTCTGATGCCCGCAAGCCTGCCACATCCTCAGAAAGTCCTTTTACCTGGATTGTAATACTGCTGTCCAGTTCTGAAATCGTAGCTCTGTATCCGTCCGGGATACCAGTTACTTCCACCCGGTCGCCAGAGATCACCAGTTCTTTGGTGATCTGCGGATCTATCTTTATGGTTACTTCCACATTCTTGTCAGATGTATCTGCCAGGAACGTTCCTGCAGGCAGATAATCCTCCAGATTAATGGTAACCATATAATCCTCTCTCTGATCAGATATATCAATCTCCTCAGCCGGGATCTCTATGGCCGTAACATTCTTCAGAATGCTCTCTTTTCCCGCCAGCTTCACACTGCTTATGCTTCCCTTTGCATCACCATTTACTTCATAACCGTCAGCAGGCTTACCCGCATAATTAAATATGATAGGTACCTCTGTTGTCTTATAAATGGTCACTCTGATACCAACTGTCTTGATATTCTGGACAATCCTGCTGTCCTGGATCAGATTGTCATCTGCATCATACAGCCTGATCTCTGCATTATCACTAATATCACTGGTAAATCCCGTTACTGGCACATCTACAACTGCCCGGCTGACTTTACTGATCACAGATTCTGGTCCCGAAATCCTTACCAGATTCTGATCTGTGGAAATTTCACCTATCATATATCCTGATTCTGTCGTTCCTGAAGTAGTCACTTCCAGAGCCAGCGTTTTCGTCTTCTTGTTTTCAATATGCAGCTTTACTGTATCATTGCTTGCCTTGATTTTTTCAATATCGCCTGAGCTTAAATTCGTTGTCAGCTTAATACTGATCGTATCAAGACTGCTGAGCTCGCTGACATCCGCTGTCGCTATGATATTACTGGCTGTCAGTGAACTGAAAACTGACCTCGGTGCCCATATCGTAACTCTGTCAATTACTGCCGTATCATCCAGCACCTCATACACCTGACCGGAATCTGTGATCAGCTCTGTATTTAACAGCTTCACCGGAATGTTGCTGAATGAGCGGTCAATGGTCGGATCATTCATGTTATTTACAACAAGCCAGAGCATAAAGGAAAAAAGCAGTGATATAATTTTCAGACCCAGATTTGCCGTAAGCTTATTTTTCACTCTTTGACCGTCCTTTCCACAGAATACGCTTCTTGGGCTCTTCCTCCGGCTTATTCTGTATCGACTTCAGTCTTTCCTTAAGCCTGTCACCATCCAGGCTCCTTTCCAGCTCTCCCTTATAAGCAACACTGATCTTACCAGTTTCCTCTGATACGATCACTGTCATGGAATCTGTTGCTTCTGAAATCCCGACACCAGCCCTATGTCTGGTCCCCAGATCCTTGCTCAGTGCCATATTATCAGAGAGAGGCAGATAACAGGTTGCTGAGGTGATCCTGTTTCCTCTTACAATAACCGCCCCGTCATGAAGAGGTGTATTCTTTTCAAAAATATTAATCAGAAGCTGGCTGGTAACGATACCGTCTACATCAATACCGGTTCTTTCGTATTCACTGAGTGACTGGTTCTGCTCAATTACGATCAGTGCACCTGTTTTCACCTTTCCCATTTCCACACAGGCCTTGGTAATCTCATTGATGGTCTTATCCGAAAATCTTCCTTCTTCTGATGTTCTGTTGGTTTCAAAAGGAATAATGGAGCTGATGATATTTTTCTGCCCAAGCTCCTCCAGTGCCTTCCGCAGTTCAGGCTGGAGAATAACTACTACCGCCGTTACCGCTACTCCAAAAGCATTCTGCACGATCCACAGAATTGTATTCATCTGAAAATAGGCAGCTATCAGGATAAAAACCGCGATCACAATAATTCCCTTAAGAAGTGACCATGCCCTGGTATTCTTTACCCACACCAGAATATGGTACATCAGGAATGCAATCAGCAGGATCTCCACAATATCTACCCACCTGATGCTTGGCATCCTCGCTATATATGTTGCTATAAAATTATTTAGCTGAGACATTTATGTTCCCCGTTTCACAAACGTTTTCCGTTATCTCCGTCCCTGTGTGGAAGCTGGTCTTCTTCGGGCGGTATTGATCTTTTTCACGGTGCGGGATGGTGCAGAAACCGTGATCTTTGGTATTGCTTTCACATAGTAATAATATTCATCATCCTCAAACTGCACCTTTTCTGTCCTGCTGTAGTCTACATGGAAAGCAAAAAACTCGATCACCTTCGCCAGAAGTCCTGAAACGATCGTACCAATAATCAGTCCCAGAATGGAAACATTGGTATCAAAGATCAGATCCCCTACCAGAAGGATCATGACATCTGCCAGCGCACCGGCAATAATAGCGATTGTCCATGCATAATCTACAGAAAGTCTGCGGATCAGATATACAATGATGATCGTTGCCGTAAAGGCCACAATCGTAAGGATCATTCCCTTATTACTGATAAATCCGTCAATAATATAGCGGAATCTGGATGCCATATCCTCTGCCTCCATTGCCGAGAACGTGGAAGATCCATCTGCTATATTCCGGATAAAGAAAGTTACGATCACACCGCAGCCCACCGATACTGCGGAGGCCGGGCTCCCAAGAAGTCCCATTGCCAGAGGCATTATATAAGGGATTCCTAAAATAAAGCTCATTGGCGTAAGCAGTACCACGATCGTATCCTTCGGTGAAAACCTGAAATACAATAAAAACAGCACCAGCAGCAGCACCAGTGTCACAACCGCACATTCCAGTGACAGTGCATACATATGTAATACCGTAAACACTGCTGCCACAACAATAATAAAATTCATTGGCATAAAGGAACACATCAGTGCTGCGATCAGCACTATGGAAATACTGTCAAGCCGATGCATATATCCAATCTTTCCGTTGATCAGCATCAGTGATGAAAGGGCTAATATCAGTTTTAACAGGGGTTTTAGATATACTTCATACTTGGAAATAAAATGTTTGATATACTGCTTCGCAACAAGTAAAGTTGTCATTCTGTCATCCTCATATCTTATCGTTCATACATACTGGCCAGCCTTTTCAGATTGGCATAATATGTCCGCAAATGCTTTTGCGCTTTGTTGTATCTGTTTGCATACACCACATAAGAGATCACTCCATAAGCCGCAGTTACACACAGATACAGTATAATAATACTCTTTCCAAAAGCCAGCAGATCCAGCTTGTAAATATCCTGCATGATGTTTTCAAAGTTATAAAAAGCATAAACTGCAAATATCGCCAAAAAGGAAATGGTTGCCGAAATGACTGACTTTAATAATTGAAATCCTATATAATCGTTCCGAAAATAGTTCAGAATGCTGATATCTTTTTTTCCTTCGCCGGATTCATAAGAGGCCAGCTTCGTCATCATAATGACTTTTTCCTCATTAATCATAATCTTTCCTTTCCGGATATCTCTACAGATAACGCATTCTGTCTCTTTCTGAGCGAAGTCCTTCCGTCTTCCGGTTAACAGGCTTAGTATCCGGTGTAAATGCATTACGGAAAGTATTGGTCATCTCTGCCTTACACTGCTCACAGAAACGTCCTGAACGGATCATCTTCCCACATTTTTCACAGGGGATCATAATCGGTGAATCATCAGCAAACTGCAGCCGGTCTTCCCTGATCCACTGGCGGATCTGCGCAGGATCCACATCACATGCCTCAGATACTTCCGGAATATCTGCCCCATGATTGTCCTGGATATATTTCTTTACTTCCTGAAATTTTTCCTCCAGCTTTTCCTTGCATCTGGGACATACTACCGGTCCAACAACATAGTTAAAAATTTTTCCACAGATTCTGCAATTACGTATATCGTTCATAGTCATAGTCCTCTTTATACTCCTCGGCCAGATGCTAACGCCATGCCATATATTTTCCTGACACCGTTCCGGTGAAGTTCCTCTGCCATAGCATCCATCGTACTGCCCGTGGTATATATGTCATCTATAATTACAATCGTACTTAATTTTACATCATTTTGGCAGATTTTAAAAGCCTTTTTCAAATTATTTTGCCTTTCCCTGAGGGTAAGGTTTTTCTGTGGCCCCGTTTTATGGATTCTTTGGATCAGGTCTTTTTTTACCGGAATTCCCGACACCGCAGAAAGAGCTTCTGCCAGAAGCTCTGCCTGATTATATCCTCTCTGCCTCCTTCTGGAGCTGTGGCATGGCACAGGGATCAGTGCATCCGGTTTTCTTACAGCCAGCCACTCCCGGTATCCCCGGTACAGTTCCTCTCCATAGAACCTTGCATATTCACGCCGTCCTCTGTATTTGAACCGGAACAGTGAATCGGCAACACTTCCATAATCATATAACGTCACATTTTGTAAAAAAACGTGTTTCCTGCTGCTGCAGTCTTTACAATACTCTTCCTGGTCTTTCCCAAGCTGCCTTCCGCACCTCATACAGAAGGGTTCTCTGATATATCGGATCTTTGACCGGCATCTGTCACATATCCCCTCTTTTCTTCTGTCAAACGGAATGATCTCATCACAAAGGACACATCTTTTCGGAAAAATAAGATCGGCTGCTGCCCCTGTCAGCCATTTTACCATCTCCTTCCATCCCGTATTTCTCCGGCTTCCGCTGCCATCAGTCCTTTTCCATTTCTTCACACTGGATTTCCCTGATTCTATCATTCAGACTGGTATACCTCCTGTTTTCTCTTGCATTGTCGATCATCTCCTGCACCAGTCTGCTGCTGCCAAGTATGGTAACGCACTTTCTGGCTCTGGTCACTCCGGTATACAGCAGATTTCTGTTAAGAAGAAGCCTTGGTCCCGTAAGCAGCGGCAGAATGACCGCCGGATATTCACTTCCCTGGGCTTTATGGATGGTGATAGCATAAGCCAGCTCAATCTCGTCCAGCTGGGAAAAAGGATATTCTACCAGTCTATGTTCATCATACTCTACCGTCATGATCTGTGCTGGCTCACTGATGTCTCTGATGATCCCCATATCTCCATTAAATACCCCCATTCCTTTATCAACGGAGATTCCATAGCGGCTTCTGACTTCCCAGGCAATCTGATAGTTATTTTTTATCTGCATCACCTTATCTCCCTCACGGAAAAGACGTTCCCCGGTCTGATATTCCTTTTTCTGAGGGCTTTCCGGATTCAGATATTTCTGCAGTATCCCATTCAGAGTTTCCACTCCAAGGCTCCCTTTTCTCATGGGTGTCAGTACCTGTATATCAAATGGATCTGCATCTACATACCTTGGCAGCTTCTCCCGGATCAGCTGTATCATGTGCTTATAGATCACACCGGGCTCTGTTCTCTCCAGAAGAAAGAAATCCCTGCTCTTATTATCAAAGCTGATCCTTTCCCCGGCATTGATCCTGTGTGCATTCAGGACAATATCACTTTCCTGCGCCTGCCGGAAGATCTTCTGCAGAATAACCACCGGGAAGCAGTCACTCTCAATCAGATCATGAAGCACCTGTCCAGGCCCCACACTGGGAAGCTGGTTCACATCCCCCACCATGATCAGCCTGGTTCCCACACTGACCGCCTCCAGGAGTGCTTTGAAAAGATGGATATCTACCATGGACATTTCATCTATAATAATAACGTCTGCTTCCAGTGGATTTTCTTCATTCCGTTCAAATTCTGCCCCCCTGCCTTCCTCCACAGCGCCATTGATCTCCAGTAATCTGTGAATCGTCCTGGCCTCAAACCCTGTAGTTTCTGTCATACGTTTGGCAGCCCGTCCTGTTGGTGCTGCAAGCAGAATATCCATTCCCTCTGCCTCAAAAAGTTGAATGATCGTATTGATCGTTGTCGTTTTCCCTGTACCGGGACCTCCGGAAAGGATCATGATACCATTAACGGCACTGGTGATCACTGCTTTTTTCTGAAGGTCATCCAACAATATCCCCTGTTGTTCTTCCATCTGCTCCAGAATACCAAGAAGTCTTTTTTCTTCTTTTCCTGTCAGCCCATCCCCAAAAGATATATTCAGATCATGCAGCATTCGTGCGCATTTCAGTTCTGCATAGTAATAGGCTCCTGCGTATACTCTTTTTTCTTCCTTGAGGGTTTTGATCACCAGTTTTTTATCCATAGCCAGATTATTGATTCCCGGCCATATTGCTTCCTTCCCAATACCAAGAAGCCCCGCCGTGCGTTCCGCAAGCAGATCCCCTGGCAGATAAGTATGCCCCTCCGATGCTGCCTGCATCAGTGCATACAGAATACCGCTCCGGATCCGATAATCAGAGTCCGGACAGATCCCCAGTCTGGCTGCGATCTCGTCCGCAATCTTAAATCCCACTCCGCTGATATCTTCTGCCAGCTTATACGGATTTTCCTTCATGATTCCATACATGGCCGAGCCATATTTTTCATAAATCTTCACTGCGAGAGTATTAGAGATTCCATATTGCTGCAGATAAACAAAGGCCTGACGCAACTCCCTCTTTTCGATCATCTGGTCTGCAATCTCCGAAGCCTTTCTTTCACTGATACCCTTGATCTCCGAAAGTCTCTCCGGTTCTTCTTCTATGATTCGGAATGTGTCCTTTCCAAAGGCTTTCACTATCCTTTTGGCAAGAGCCTCCCCTATTCCCTTGATGGCTCCAGAACCCAGATAGCGTTCCATACTAAGCGCATCATCAGGCGGAACCACCCGGTAGCTTTCTGCCTTCATCTGCATGCCATACATGGGATGCTCCACATAATTTCCCTGTATATCCAGTGTTTCTCCCGCCTCTACATTCCGGAAGAATCCAACACATATAACCTCCTCTTCCTCTTCTATGACACTCAGTACTCCATATCCATTTTCCCTGTTCTGGTATATGATATGGTCTACATATCCATGAACCCTGTCCATTTCTGTTCCTCTTCCCTATCTTTCCGCGCCACCCGGCTCTATCCATTTTTGTAAATATCTGCCTGGTTTTGCGTAAAAAAAGCTGCCTTTGCAAGACGGCATCAACCATCTCACATCAGCAGCCCCATATGATTCATTTTTATAAATTATAATTTCGCTTCATTTGTTCATAAAGCATCTGTGCAATCCCAAGTCCTTCCTTCTCTGTTGAAGTACTTGCCAGCTCCTGAAGTGTATTCTCTCTGAAATAATCCACCAGATTCTGGTTAGGATCGCTGTCATCATCTGATTTGATACAATCTACAGTTTTCTGCATCTCCTTAAATACCTGCTCCAGCAAATAAGATTCAAACTGCTTGCAGGCATCTAACAGCTTCTCATCATCTGCGTCTGAATAATCTGTTTTGTTCAGTGTATTCTTCAGCTCGTCAGCTTTCGTATTCTGCTTTGTCAGATAATCTGTATATGTACCGATACTGCTAACATCCATAACTTATGCCCTTACTTTCCTTACCGTTTCAGATTATTCGCTGTCTGCATCATTTCATCTGTAGTGGTAATTGCCTTGGAATTCATCTCATAAGCACGCTGTGCAACGATCAGATTTACCATCTCATCAGCCACCTGCACATTGGAGCCTTCCAGATATCCCTGTACCATACGGCTTGGCGTTACATTCCGGTTAGTTGCTTCATTCAATACTGCACCACTTGCCGCTGTTGCCTGAAAAAGGCTGTCCCCCGTCCTCTGCAGTCCACCGGGATTATTGAACTGATACATACCGATCTTAATGCCCAGAGACTGTGCATTATTATTGGCATCCGGATAACAGACCGTTCCATCCTGTGAGATCGTAATCTTGCTGGTAATATAATTGCTGCCAAGAGTGATCGTCCGTCCGGTAGAACTCAGTACCGGAAGTCCGTCCTGATTGGTCAGGATCATTCCTCTGTTGCCATTGGTAGCCCAGGTAAAATCACCGTTTCTTGTATAGTAGGTATTGCCATCGCTTCCCTGAATAGCAAAGAATCCCTCGCCCTCAATGGCAAAGGCTGTATCGCTGCTGGATGCTAAAAGGCTTCCCTGGTTAAAGCTGGAATTGATAGAAGAATTTCTTACACCAAGCCCCACCTGGGAAGTAGTAGGCTTCGGATCTCCATTTGCCGTCGTAGTAGCCGTCTGAAGTGTCTGATAAAGCAGTGACTTAAACTGTGCCGTCTGCGCCTTATATCCCGTAGTATTTACATTGGCAAGGTTATTTGCAATTGTATCAACATTTGTCTGCTGGGCATTCATTCCCGTTGCCGCTGACCATAAGCTTCTTACCATTTATTGTAGTCCTCCTTACAGCTTACCTAACTGATTCGCTGCGATGTCCAGCGTTGAATCTATTGTAGTAATGATCTTCTGGTTGGATTCATATGCTCTCTGCACACTGATCATATTTACCATCTCAGTAACAGCAGATACATTGGATGTCTCCAGATAGCCGGAATAGACCTGTGCCTTCGGATCTGTCTCCTCTGCACCCTCGATCGGCTGGAAATAATTCTCACCATAATGCTCCAGATAATTATAGTCAGCGAAGTCCGTTACCTGGATCGTATCTGCAACACGTCCATTCTGGATCAATTGTCCGCTGACATTGATCTGTGTATCCAGATTAGGATTGATCTTCACTGCCTGACCGTTGGTATTCAGTACCGGATCTCCGTCTCTTGTAACCAGCTCACCGTCCTGGGTCAGGGTAAAATCACCATCCCTTGTATATTTCACGGATGTATTTCCGCTTTTATCTGTAAACTCTACAGCAAAGAATCCAGAATCTGTCAGTGCCAGATCAAAGGTGTTCCCTGTAGTCTTGATAGCCCCCTGCTCAAAATCGGTATAGCCTTCTCCTATCTTAACTCCCGGCTGATTGATACCGATTCTTTTCGCCAGATTGTATCCTTCCGATGCATCCTTGATCTTATAGGCAAGTACAGCATCAAAGGACTGGCTGGTTGCCCCTTCCTTCTTATAACCATTGGTATTCACATTGGCAAGGTTGTTTGTCAGGACATCCATGCGATGCTCCTGATTGACCATACCCGAATATGCTGTATAGAGTCCTTTTACCATTTACATTTCCTCTTTAAATCTCGTCTCTGTAACCCGCCAGAAATTCCACATATTTACCGGTACCGATTGCTACCGCCGTCATGGGATCCTCTGCTGTCATGGTATTGATACCTGTCTTTTCACAGATCAGATCCTCCAGCCCGCGCAGAAGACTTCCGCCTCCTGTCAGGACAATTCCTCTGTCAGCAATATCTGCAGCAAGCTCCGGAGGCGTTTTCTCCAGAACGCTGTGGATCGTTTCAATGATCTGAGCTGTTGCTTCTCTTAATGCTTCTTCTGTTTCTTCAGAAGAAACGGTAACTGTCTTTGGAAGTCCTGTTACCAGGTTTCTTCCACGGACATCCATATAATCCACCTCGGAACGTTTGAATGCGGTTCCGATCTTGATCTTGATATCCTCTGCAGTACGTTCACCGATCAGAAGATTATGTTTTTTACGCATATAGCGGACAAGTGCTTCATCAAAATCATCACCCGCAATCTTAATAGAAGCACTGACAACTGTTCCTCCGAGGGAAATAACTGCAATGTCAGAGGTACCTCCTCCAATATCAACGATCATATTTCCACAGGGCTTGGAAATGTCTATTCCTGCACCGATTGCCGCTGCAATAGGTTCTTCTATGATGGAAACCTCTCTGGCTCCCGCCTGCAGCGTTGCATCCTCAACTGCCTTCTTTTCTACTTCTGTGACGCCACTTGGTACACATACAGCGATTCTCGGCTTACGGAAAGCCTTCTTACCCAGTGCCTTCTGGATGAAATATTTCATCATCTGCTCAGTGACCCTATAATCAGAAATAACACCCTGTCTCAAAGGACGGACTGCCATAATATTACCGGGTGTTCTTCCCAGCATCAGTCTGGCATCCTCCCCGATTGCTTTGATCTTATTCGTATCTCTATCGTAAGCTACAACAGAGGGCTCCTTTAATACAACGCCTCTTCCTCTGATGTAAACAAGAATGCTGGCTGTTCCCAAATCAATTCCGATATCTGTATACTGCATATTACGATACCCCTTTCTGCTACTTTCCACCTTAAAAAGGCGCTACGGAATTATTATAACCCATAGATTTGCATTTTCAAAGGGATTTCATAAAATTTTAATGGAAAAAGACGCAGCAATGCAAAACGAATCCGTTCGTTTTTCACTCCTGCGTCCATGCTTATTATTTTAATCGGTATTTTTCCTGGTTTTCTTTATACTTTTCCAACATTTTTTTAATATATTGTCCGGTATAGGAATCAGGATTTTCTGCAACCTCTTCTGGCGTGCCCTTTGCGACAACCTGTCCACCGCCATCTCCGCCTTCCGGTCCCATATCAATAATATAATCTGCACATTTGATCACATCCAGATTGTGTTCGATCACCACAACTGTATTGCCATTCTCTACCAGCCTCTGCAGGATCTCCACCAGCTTGTGTACATCTGCAAAATGCAGTCCGGTAGTAGGTTCATCCAAAATATAAATAGTCTTGCCGGTACTCTGCCTGCTCAGCTCTGTGGCAAGCTTGATCCGCTGTGCCTCTCCTCCCGAAAGGGTAGTAGACGGCTGTCCAAGCTTTACATAAGAAAGTCCCACATCATTCAATGTTTCAATTTTTCTTTTAATGGAAGGAATGCTGTCAAAAAAGGGAACTGCTTCTTCAACTGTCATCTCCAGCACATCATAAATACTCTTTCCCTTATATTTAACATCCAGCGTCTCCCTGTTATAACGCTTTCCGCCACAAACCTCACAGGGTACATACACATCCGGCAGGAAGTGCATTTCGATCTTGATGATCCCGTCACCACCGCAGGCCTCACACCGGCCTCCCTTAACATTAAAGCTGAACCTTCCCTTCTTATAGCCTCTGGCTCTGGCATCCTGTGTTCCCGCAAACAGATCTCTGATCTGGTCAAATACTCCGGTATAGGTGGCCGGGTTGGATCTCGGTGTCCTTCCGATCGGAGACTGATCAATATTGATCACCTTATCAAGCTGGTCAATGCCCTGAATTTCCTTGTGCTTACCGGGAATCGTTCTTGCCCGGTTCAGGCTCTTTGCCAGATGCTTATAAAGGATCTCATTGACAAGAGAGCTTTTACCCGAACCTGAAACACCGGTCACACAGGTCATCACACCAAGGGGGATATCCACTGTCACATTTTTCAGATTATTTTCTGCAGCTCCTATAATCTTAAGAAAACCTGTCGGTTTCTTCCGGGTATCTGGAACCGGAATCTGCAGTATGCCGCTGAGATACTGTCCTGTAACAGAATCTGGGATCTGCATGATCTCTTCTGCGGTTCCCTGTGCTACTACTTCTCCACCATGAGAGCCGGCTCCCGGTCCGATATCCACAATATGATCCGCTGCCAGCATGGTATCCTCATCATGCTCTACAACGATCAGGCTATTGCCAAGATCCCTGAGGTTTTTGAGGGTATTCAGCAATTTATCATTATCTCTCTGATGCAGGCCGATACTTGGCTCATCCAGGATATAGCATACACCCACAAGTCCGGATCCGATCTGGGTTGCCAGACGGATTCTCTGTGCCTCTCCGCCGGAAAGAGTACCTGTTGCTCTGGCAAGAGACAGATAGTTCAGTCCCACATCGATCAGGAAGCCGACTCTTGCACGGATCTCCTTAAGCACCTGGCCGCCGATCAGCACCTGCTGCTTTGTGAGCTTTAGATCCGTCAGAAACTGCTGCAGATTACCAATGGACATGGCTGTGATCTCATAAATATTCTTATCGCATACAGTAACAGCAAGCGCTTCCTTTTTCAGACGCATGCCACCACATTCCTTACAGGGCGTGATCCGCATAAAGCTTTCATATTCCTGCTTCATGGTATCAGATCCCGTTTCCCGGTACCGGCGCTCCACATTTTTGATCAGTCCTTCAAAGGTGACAGGATAAGTTCCTTCTCCCCTCTGTCCGACATAATGTACCTTGACTTCTCCGAAGCCACCATAAATGAGCATATGCTGGATCTTTTCCGGAAGCTCTTCAAAAGGAGTATCCAGGCTGAAATCGTAAGCCTTTGAAAGTGCCCGAAGGAGCGCATTGGTAAAGCTTCCCTTATCCGTACTGGACTGCCAGCCCATCACCTGGATTGCTCCCTGATTCAGGCTCAAATGTCTGTCCGGGATCATCAGCTCCGGATCAAATTCCATCTTATAGCCAAGTCCGAAGCAGACCGGACAGGCTCCAAACGGGTTATTAAAAGAAAAGCTTCTCGGTTCGATCTCACTGATGCTGATGCCGCAGTCCGGGCAGGCAAAGCTCTGACTGAAGGTCACCTGCTCACCGCCGATCACATCCAGCAGAAAAAGTCCTTCCGTGAGTGCCAGTACATTCTCAATAGAATCTGTCAGTCTCCGCTCGATCCCCGGCTTCACTACCAGTCTGTCTACTACGATCTCTATGTTATGCTTGATATTCTTATCCAGCTTGATCTCTTCAGAAAGCTCGTACATGTTTCCATCAACCATGACACGTACATAGCCACTTTTTTTCGCCCTTTCAAATACCTTGGCATGTTCTCCCTTTTTGCCTCGGACTACAGGTGCAAGAAGCTGGATCTTTGTCCCCTCCGGAAGCTCCATCACCTGATCTACCATCTGATCGACACTCTGCTTACGGATCTCCTTGCCGCATTTTGGGCAATGCGGAATGCCTACCCTTGCATACAACAGTCTGAAATAATCATAAATCTCTGTAACAGTTCCCACTGTAGATCTTGGATTTCTGTTTGTGGACTTCTGATCAATGGAAATTGCAGGAGACAGTCCCTCGATTTTCTCCACGTTAGGCTTTTCCATCTGACCCAGGAACTGCCTTGCATAGGAAGACAATGACTCCATATATCTTCTCTGTCCTTCCGCATAGATTGTATCAAATGCCAGGGAGGATTTGCCGGAACCTGACAGTCCTGTCAGAACTACCAGCTCATTTCTCGGGATATCCACATCTATATTCTTCAGATTGTGTTCATTTGCGCCCCTGATCTTAATATATTCTCTTGGGCGTATTCTGGGTGTTTCGATATGCTTATCTGCTATACTCATTTTATTACCTGTACTTTCTCTTCTCTATTCTTCTTCAAGCTCATGGAGCTTTTTCTTCAGCTCTGCCATTTTGTCCCTAAGCTCTGCTGCCGCTTCAAAATTAAGATCCGCTGCCGCTTTCTTCATCTGCTTCTCCACCTTGCTGATCAGCCTCTGCAGTTCCTCCCTGCCCATAGATTCCGGATCCTTCTCAAACCGGAGTTCTTCCTTCTCAATCGTCTTTGAAATACTGATCAGATCCCGGACAGCCTTTTTGATGGTCTGCGGTGTAATACCATGCTCTTCATTATACTTCTGCTGCAGCTTCCGTCTTCTGGCAGTCTCCTCAATAGCTGCCTTCATGGAATCTGTCATATTGTCGGCATACATGATGACATGGCCTTCTGCATTACGGGCAGCACGGCCTACTGTCTGGATCAGGGATGTTTCAGAACGCAGGAAGCCTTCCTTATCCGCATCCAGTATTGCCACCAGTGAGATCTCCGGAATATCCAGGCCTTCCCTCAGCAGGTTGATCCCTACCAGCACGTCAAATACATCAAGACGCATGTCCCGGATGATCTCTGCTCTTTCCAGCGTATCAATATCCGAGTGAAGATATTTCACCCGGATCCCGGCTTCCTTCATATAGCCGGTCAGATCCTCTGCCATACGCTTGGTCAGTGTGGTGACCAACACTTTATTATGCTTATCTGTCTCCTTACGTACCTCACTGATCAGATCATCAATCTGACCTTCTACGGGTTTCACTACGATCTCCGGATCCAGAAGTCCGGTAGGTCTTATGATCTGCTCTGCACGGAGCAGCTCATGCTCTTCTTCGTATTTTGAAGGTGTTGCTGACACGAAAAGGAGCTGATCGATATGCTGCTCAAACTCTTCAAAGCAGAGTGGTCTGTTGTCCAGAGCTGAGGGAAGCCGGAAACCGTAATCTACCAGTGTAGTCTTCCTTGACCGGTCTCCATTATACATAGCCCCGATCTGTGGCACTGTCATATGGGACTCATCTATAATCATCAGAAAATCATTTCCAAAATAATCCAGCAGGGTATGTGGCGGTGTTCCCGGCTGTGCCCCGTACAGATGTCTGGAATAGTTCTCAATACCGGAACAGAAGCCTGTTTCCCGCAGCATCTCTATATCAAAATTAGTACGTTCTGAAATACGCTGGGCTTCCAGCAGCTTATCCTCACTTTTGAAAAAGTGCACTCTCTCATCCAGCTCAGCTTCAATATTCTTACAGGCTGTATTGATACGCTCCTGTGGAATGACATAATGGGATGCCGGGAAAATAGCAATATGCTGCAGAGAAGCATGCACCTGTCCGGTCAGCGGATCTGCTTCCACGATCCTGTCGATCTCATCCCCGAAAAATTCCACCCGGATCAGATAATCTCCGCCCTGTGCCGGAAAAATTTCAAGAACATCTCCACGCACACGGAAGCATCCTCTGCTCACTTCCATATCATTCCTGTCATACTGGATATCGATCAGCTCCCGGATCACCTCATCCCTGTCCTTCACCATACCCGGACGCAGGGAAACGATCATGTCCTGATAATCCTCCGGACTGCCCAGTCCATAAATACAGGACACACTGGCGATCACAATCACGTCCTTCCTCTCTGACAGAGATGCTGTGGCTGACAGACGCAGCTTGTCGATCTCATCATTGATGGAAGAATCCTTGGCAATATAAGTATCTGATGAAGGCACATAAGCCTCCGGCTGGTAATAATCATAATACGACACAAAATATTCCACTGCATTCTCTGGGAAAAATTCCTTGAACTCCCCATAGAGCTGTCCTGCCAGTGTCTTATTATGTGCAATGATCAAAGTAGGTTTATTCAGCGCTGCGATCACATTAGCCATCGTAAAAGTCTTACCGGATCCGGTAACACCTAACAGCGTCTCAAACTGATTGCCTTCCCGAAACCCCTGCACAAGCTCTGCGATCGCCTGTGGCTGGTCTCCGGTCGGCTGATATTCTGAATGCAGTTTAAACTGACCCATATGTTTTCTCCTAATTTAAATCTACCTTTTTAATATACCACGGTAAATTATATTTGTACAGGAGGGCAAGAACATTTGTTTGTGTTTTGAGTAATCTCCTTGATGTACCAATCGGAGATCTATTCATACAAACCGATGAAACTCCAGAAAAAGAGCCTGCAGATCCATAACCTGCAGGCTCTAAATCAAAACAATATTATTTTTATCCAATCTTTTCTTTCAGAATTTCGATTCCCTTTTCCACCTGACTGTCCAGACCTTCTGTTTCTGCCAGATCGGTGTCATATTCTGCTTCAACATCCGGCTCGATTCCACTTCCCTGAATATTATTGCCATTCGGTGTGAACCAGCCGCTGACAGTCAGCTTCACAGCACTGCCATCCTCCAGTGTAATCAGCCTCTGTACGATACCCTTGCCGTAACTGGTTGTTCCCACAACAGTTCCCTTATTGTGATCCTGGATCGCTCCGGCCAGGATCTCCGCTGCACTCGCCGAATACCCATTGATCAGTACCACCATGGGTATGTCAATTTCATATTCACCATCACAGGTATATTCTGTCCGCTGTCCGGAAGGCACCTCTGTATAAGTGATCAGTCCTGCCGGCAGAAGACGTCTTGCAATCTCAACTACCACAGAAAGATCTCCGCCCGGATTGCTCCGAAGATCCAGGATCAGTCCCTTCATGTCATCAGCACGAAGCTCTGCCATAGCCTCATTAAACTGATCCAGGGTAACTGTATCAAACTCTGTGATCTGCAGATAGCCGATTCCTTCTTCCCCTTCCACCATGCCATAGCGCACCGTAGTTGTTTCGATCAGCTTGCTTCTTACAATATCTACTTCAAGGAAGTCAGCCTCTCCCTCCCGGTAAATGGTCAGATGAACGGTAGTCCCTTCTTTTCCCTTGACCATGGAAACAACCCTGCTGGTGCTGAGTCCCCTGGTTTCTTCCCCATCTACTTCATAGATCACATCACCTTCCTTAAGACCAGCCTCCTCGGCAGGCGTTCCTTCCATGACACCGGCAATCACCGCCATATCCTGCTCCTTATCCAGCGTAATATAAGCTCCGATCCCGTAGGAAACACCATTGTTGCCATCCACAACCTCTTTCAGCTCCTCTGCGGTATAGTACTCAGAATAAGGATCATTCAACGCCTCTGTCATACCCTTATAGATACCTGTCTGCAGGTTCTCCTCTGTCGTAGGCTCATCCTTGTAATCGTAGTAATATTTTTCGATTACGCTCTCCAGGCTCCTCATCTTCTGTATGGTTTCTGCATTCACAACACTGGATTCACTCTGCGCACCCCCCTGGGTCTTCACTAATCCATAAATGCTTTTTCCCGCAAAAACCCCGGCTCCAACCAGCACACATACAGCAATCCCTGCTGCCATTCCTCCAAAGAAAAGGGGCAGTCTCCTGTCTTTTTCTTCCTTCTGCAGCCCAGGCTGTTGTTCTTCCTGTAATATTTGTTCTGTTTCCTGCTCTTCCAATCCACACACTCCCGTCTGTTATCAGCCCTTCAGGTAGCTCCACGGATTCACATAGCTTCCACCCTTCCGCACGCTGAAATGCAGATGATTGCCAGTGGATCGCCCTGTAGTTCCCACCGCAGCTATCTTCTGCCCCTTGGAAACCTCGGTTCCCTTGGAAACATAAAGTGCCGATGCATGCATATAAATCGTGTACAGGCTGTCGCCATGATCGATCATGATATAATTTCCCATACTGCTGTTGTAATCAGCAGCAACTACTTTACCGTCATAGGCTGCCAGGATCGCACTGCCTCCCGGTGCTGCCATATCAATTCCATTATGGAATTTCTGAATACCAAGAGTAGGATGGATACGGTTTCCATAATCATCCGATATCCTCGTATACGACGGCGCCGGCCAGGTGAATACTCCACCATCATATCTTCTGCCCTGCTCCTCTGCCAGTCTGGCTCTTTCCTCTGCGACTGCCTTTTCCAATGCCGCAATGGTCTGATTCTGTGCTGCAATATCAGCCTCATATTCCGCAATAGCAGCCTCTTTATTCTTGATATCAGATGTTACATTGCTGATCTCCTGTTCTTTGGCCGAGATCAGCGCATTCATGGAAGCCTCTTCTTCTTCCTGTACCCTCCTGGCCTCATCCAGAACGCTCTTTTCCTCCTCCAGGCTTTCCTTGCACAGGGAAACATACTCAGCCTGTGCTACATATTCATCCAGCTTTTTCCTGTCATATGAGGAAAGCATCTCAATATACTCAGCCTTGTTCAGCACCTCGCCAAAGCTGTCTGCCGCAAAAAGAAGTTCAAGGTATACCGTATCTCCCTTTTCATACATAAACTTGATCCGGGCCTTCATTGCCTCATACTGGGCTTCCTGTACCGCCACAGCCTCTTCCAGCTCTTTTTCCTTGGCAGCAATTTCCTCTTCCTTCTCTGTGATCAGACCCTTAAGTTCTTCTATCTTGGCCTGTATCGTAGACAGATTAGCATCCAGCTCCGTAATATAATTGGCCAGATTATTCTTGGAGGTTTCAAGCTGCTTCTTGATCTCTTTTACATTACTCAGACTGCTTTGAAGGCTGTTCTTTTCTTCTTTTGCTTTTTTTATCTCTTCCTCCTTCTGCCTGATGCTGTCATTCGTCAGCTCCTGTGCACTGGCAGAAAGTGTGCCTGCGCTTCCGGCTGAACTTACCAGCAGAACACTCAGCAAAAGGCAGAGTCCTTTTTTCCATTTTTTCATGAATATGATCACACTCTCAAATGCTTTCTAACCGTAATGATACTTCCAAGGAAACCGATTCCTATGCCCATGATCAGTGATCCCGGCAGGAGCTTCGCAAAGATTTCATTTACAGGCAGAAAGGCAAGCAGCTTTGACAAATTGGAAAACTTACCTATGATATAACCGATCACTTCATTATAAACACTGTAGATGATTCCCATGGGGATCAGTGCTCCGATTGCTCCGATCAACATACCCTCAATGACGAAGGGAGATCTGACGAAGAAGTCTGTAGCACCGATATATTTCATAATGGAAATCTCTTCTTTTCTAACTGAAATACCGATCGTAACAGTATTACTGATCAGGAAAATAGATACCGCAAACAAGATCGCTATGATACCGATGGATGCATAGGCGATCAGCGCATTGATACCGGTCAGTGATGCTGCCGTGATATCAGATCGGTTTACCTCACGAATCCCGTCAAGCCCTTCCAGGAAAGAAACAAGCGCCGGCTGCATGGATACATCATTCAGATAGATCTCATAGCTTGCAGAATTTTCCAGCGGATTTTCTGTAAATCCGTCTGCATATTCACCAAGATATTCCTCCTTAAAGCTGTCCCATGCTTCATCTGCTGAGATAAAATTGATCTTGGAAACCTCAGGTCTCTTCTGGATCTCATCCCCGATCTGCTGAATCCGGTCATCACTGATACCTTCATCAAAGAAAACCGTTACAGATACACCTTCCTGCGCAGTCTTCACAATATTCTGCACATTCATCAGAATGGAATAAAAAAGACCAAACAGAAACAGGCAGGCACTGATCGTAGCTATAGATGCCAGTGAAAACCATTTATTTCTGAAAATGTTAATAAATCCCTGTTTGATGGTATAAAAAAATGTACTAATCCTCATCGTCTATATAACCACCCTTCTCTTCATCACTCACAATGACACCCTTCTTCATTGTAACGACTCTTTTCTGCATGGCATTAACGATCTCACGGTTATGGGTTACGACCAGCACTGTCGTACCGTTCTCATTAATCTGCTCCAGCAGCTTCATGATCTCCCATGAGTTCTTAGGATCCAGATTTCCGGTAGGCTCATCTGCCAGAAGAATACTCGGCCTGTTGACCAAAGCTCTTGCGATCGCCACTCTCTGCTGCTCACCACCGGAAAGCTGCCTCGGCTTCGCCTTATATTTGCCTGCAAGTCCTACCGTTGCCAGTATGCTTGGTACATTTCTCTTTATCTCCTTGGTCGGTTTCTGGATAATTCGCTGTGCAAAGGCAACATTCTCATATACATTCCTGTCCTTTAAAAGACGGAAATCCTGGAACACGATCCCCAGATTCCTGCGGAACATGGGAATTTTTCGGTGCCTGATCCTGACGAGATCATATCCCATAACATTGATCTCTCCCTCCGTAGGCACAAGCTCCCGGAGAAGAAGCTTGATCATGGTTGATTTTCCTGATCCACTATCTCCTACAATAAATACAAACTCTCCCTTTTTAATATGAAGATCTACCCCATTCAGTGCGGGAGCACCTGTTGCATAAGCCTTGCTGACATGATTCATTGTGATGATCTCATCACTTGCAGTTCCTTTTCTTCTTCTGCCCCTTTGCTCTCTTGCCACTTTTTTCACCACCTGTATCTTAATACTCAAAACTTTCCATGTACTTCATATATTTCACGACCATCAGTGCGATACGGAATGTGATCGCATCCTCAAATACCCGAAGGTCAAGCCCTGTTCTCTTCTGCAGCTTATCCAGACGGTATACCAGTGTATTTCTGTGGATAAACAGCTGTCTTGACGTTTCAGAAACATTCAGGCTGTTTTCAAAAAACTTATTGATCGTAACAAGTGTTTCCTCATCAAAATCATCCGGACTCTTATCACCGAAGATCTCACGGATAAACATCTTGCAAAGCGGAATGGGAAGCTGATAGATCAGTCGCCCAATTCCCAGCTCACTGTAAGCGATCACATTCTTTTCATCAAAGAAGATCTTACCGACATCCAGTGCCATCTTTGCCTCCTTGTAGGAACGGCTTACCTCCTTGATCTCCTTCACAACAGTTCCATACGCAATATGGATACCTGTCATATGCTCCTTCTGCAGGAACTTCTCAATGCCTGCCGCCGCCTTCTCGATCTCCTTCATGCTCTCGCCTTCTGAAAGATCCTTTACAATAATAACATTATTCTCATCAACTGCCGTAACAAAATCTCCACTGTTATTACTGTAATAGGAGCGCATCATCTCCAGGATGTTACTGTCCCTTCCATTCTCCGTCTCAACGATCATGACCACTCTGTTGACATCTGTCTGAATATGAAGCTTCTTTGCCCTGCTGTAAATATCAATCAGAAGCAGATTATCAAGCAGCAGGTTTTTGATAAAATTATCCTTGTCAAACCGCTCCTTATAAGCAACCATCAGATTCTGTACCTGGAATGCCGCCATCTTGCCGATCGTATATACATCCTCACCGGTTCCGGCTGTAACCATGACGTACTCCAGCTGCTGTTCATCATAAATCTTAAAGTACTGACACCCCTGGATCTCCTGGGAATCTGCCGGTGACTTGGCAAACTCAGCTACGGCACCTCCATTTACACTGATATTTCCTGTAGAAGCAACCTCCTTGCCCTCGGTATCCATAATGCAGAACTCCACCCGTGCAATAGCTTTCAGTCCTTCAATCGTGCTCTGTAATGTTTGATTTGATATCATATCCCCACTCCTTTAGCTGCACGTATTTTTTACACTTATACATTTTTCACAATACTTCTGTCCTAGAAATGAACCCCAAGAAAAAACT
>ERZ1026850.322-NODE-322-length-31484-cov-16.624646_pt1 | contig 31484 bp, 29 predicted proteins | sample MGYA00380155_ERZ1026850 | MGnify/ENA primary metagenome ERZ1026850 (study PRJEB33269, sample SAMEA4719791) | human gut metagenome | biome: human-associated habitat; feature: organic feature; material: feces | place: Cameroon | collected 2013-10 ... | reverse complement strand
GAGATCAGCCTCGGTCTCGTGGGCTCGGAGATGTGTATAAGAGACAGCTATTATACACCTCTTAAAAAATTATACAAGCACTAAAAAGGTGACTGCACGCTGCGTGCAGCCCCCTTTTCATAATTCATAAATCAGATTTCTTATATTATAATATTCGTTCCATCACGACACTTTTACATACACATCCGGCTTCTATCCCTGTACCTGTGTGTCCTCTGTGCCATTCTTCCAGTCATCAAACTTCTTGAGCACTGCATCATATGTATCCTGACAAATTGATGGCAGCTTGTCTCCCCAGGCTCCTGTTGCCTGTGAAAAGCCCTTCTTGAATGCATTCAAAAGCTCATCTGCCTTGTCCTTATCGCCTCCTGACAGTGCCTTTGCAAAGTCAAGTATACGGTCTGAGGTCTTCTCAACTCCCCAGTATCCATCCTCTGCGATGTCCTTTTTGGCCTGCGCTATTGTATCTGCATCTACAGTCAGATTCTCAAACAGACTCTTTAAGCCCTGTGACTTATCCCAGGTTGTAGCCTGTCCTGTCATAGACTTTCTGACGATCTCGATAAGCTGCTGCTGTCTGGCGTTGGCATCATCCTTAAGTGCCTGTACCAGTGCATCTCTGTCTGCCTTGCTCATCTTCTGGTTTACTGTGCTCTTTGCAGTATCCTTTGATTCATCCTTGCTGTCTGATTTCTCATATACAGCGGCCTCCTCGCTGAAGCCTGAAGCCTTTGAATCCGACTTATCAGTCTTTGCATCCTGCTTCTTTGAAGCGGTATTGGTATTCTTTGCCTGCGCCTCGTCCTTTGCTGTGACACTCTGCGCAGCTACTGCTGAAACTACACTTGAAATAGCATCTAACATTTCTCATCCCTCCCTGGTAATGCGTGTGCGGGAATCCTTTCCCGCTATACTATTATCAACCTGCATAGCGTCTGATATAGCTAAACAGTCTTTCTCTTATATTGTGTATCGGCTGTTTTGTGTCTGTTAATTATAGCCTTTGCCATTATTTTTTCAGCTTTCTGCCAAATATAAATGTCGAAAAATATATTACCGATGCGATAATCACTATCATCGGGCCTGTTGCCACATTGGTGTAGTATGACACCGCAAGGCCGACTATTCCTGAAAATACTGAAAATATCACTGAAAAGAAGTGATACTCACGCATATTTTCTGAAATATTCCTTGATGAAGCCGCAGGCAGTATGAGCAGCGCATTTATTATAAGTATACCTATCCACTTGATGGAGAGCATGACTATGAGTGCTACAAGTACTGCAAACAGATTGTCCAGAAGACGCACATGGATACCCTTGCTTTTTGCCACGCTTCTGTGTATGCAGATGGCGTTGAGCTTATTAAAGCAAAGCACCCAGAACACTATCGTGATCACAAAAATCACGATTAGATATACTATCTCCGTCTTTGTGATGCTTAGCACATCGCCCACCAGTATACTTGAGTATTTGCTGAAATTGCCGCCCTTTGACAGTATCGCAAGGCCTATAGCCACAGAGCACGATGAAAATACCGATATAATGGTATCTGTTGACGCAGTGTTCAGACTGCCTATCTTGTTTAAAAGAAGCGCAAACACTATAGCAAATATCACCATGGCAAGCGAGGTGTCTGCCATGCCGCATACCACTCCGACAGCGATGCCGGTGAGTGCTGAGTGTCCGAGCGCATCTGAAAAGTATGCCATTTTTTTGTTTACAATCATGGTTCCCATTATGCCAAATAGCGGTGTGATGATGAGCACCGCGATAAGGGCATTTCTCATGAAATCATATTGAAGCCAGGAGGTTATATTCATTTATGCTCCTCCTCTCTCACCCAGGATTCCTCTCCTGTGTAAAAAATTCTCTCAAATTCCTTGCTCTCGAAGACATCCTTCACAGTTCCCTGCTTTGCTACTGTCTTATCCAGCAGCACGACATGGTCTGCGTACTTTGCCACATAATCCAAATCATGCGATATGAGTATGATTGCAAGGTCATAGTGAGTCTTTAAATAGTCCATAGTCTTGTAGAAAAGCTCCATGCCGTTTTGGTCTATTCCGGACACAGGCTCGTCCAAAAGGAGCAGATTCGGCTCATCCATGATTGCCATGGAAAGCAGCACTCTCTGCAGCTGTCCTCCCGAGAGGTTGCACACCTGCTTGTCAATGAGCTCCTCTGCCTCAAATACCTCGAGTGTCTCCTTTATCCTTGCCTCTATCTTTTTGCTCTTCGGCAGAAAAACAGGATAATTGTACTGATAGCTTGCTATGAGGTCATACACGCTGACCGGTGTATTTTTCTCGATATTGACAGACTGCGGCACATAGCCGATTTTAAGCTTAGCCATATGTCCGTCCTTAGTATCCTTGAACTCAATCGTACCGGTGTGAGGTATCTCTCCGAGTATCGCCTTTATGAGTGTAGATTTTCCGGCACCGTTTTGGCCTATTATGACATTGAAGGAGCCACAGTGTATGTGCATATTTACATCCTCAAGCACCGTCTGCTCTCCGAAGCTCACTCCAAGGTTATTTATTTTTATGCAATGAAAGCCACATGGCTGTATTATTTTCCGCATATTTTCTCCAATTTTATTTAGTAAATGCCTCTTTGATAAGCTCTATATTGTGCTCCATACCATCAAGATAGCTGTCCTTGTCGTACTCTCCCCTGTTGAGAGGGTCGATATAAACCACATGCACATCTGTCTCACGCGATACGGTATCTCCCATGCTCTTTCCGTAGAGCTCCTCAGCGAGTATTACAGACACTCCGTCATCCTTTATGGCACTAATTACCTGCTTTATCTCACCTGCGCTGACTGAGCGCTCCTCGTCAAGGTCTAACAGATAGCATGCATTCATGGAAAAATCATCAGCTACATACGCATAGGCCTCATGGAATATGATGATATTCTGTCCATTGGTAAGACTCTTTATGCTATTTATCTTTTCTTCAAGCACTGCAAGCTTTGCATCATATGCTTTTGCATTTGCATAATATTCATCAGCATGCTTTGCATCCTTTTCGGCAAGCCGGGATGCAATTGTCTGAACCATGGTGCGGTAACGCGGCACGCTCATCCATGCATGGGCATTCTCATCACCATGGTCATGATCGTGCGCGCTATCTGATTCTGCGTCTGCTTCATGGTCATGGTCGTGGTCACTGTCCGATTCTGTGTCTGCTTCGTGATCATGGTCGTGGTCACTGTCTGCATCTGCATCGTGATCATGATCGTGGTCACTGTCTGATTCATCATCAGAAAGAAGCACCACATCCTCACAGGCCTCAACCACATCAAGCTTCGGATACGCTTTTGCCACATCAGACATAAACGACTCTATACCGCCTCCGTTTATTACAAAAACATCGGCAGTGGATAAAAGCTTCATATCCTCCGGTGTGAGCTGGAAATCGTGCAGACAACCGGTCTGTGGCTCGCTTAAGTTTTCAAGTCTCACGCCTTCCACACCATCCACTATGTTTAAAGTGGCAATGTACATAGGATAGAAGGATGTCACGACAGTAAGCATATCGTCAGCTTCGTCAGTATTTTTTGTATTGTCCGAAGCATTTGATACTCCACCGGCAGCGCCTTTCATACCTGCTGTGTGCTCATATGCCATTACCGCAAGCGTACACACTATCAATATACACAAAAACATAATGCCTACAAATTTGCATTTATTCTTCATATATTAAATATTCGCCTTTCTTTCTATAACTTTATTTCTATGATTCTATTTCGACTTTATTTCTTTTTATGATTATTAACGCTTTTTTTGCTCTTGGCCTTATCTCTGCGTTCTTTAGTCTTTTTGGCAACCGGCTTTCCGGTCTTCTTCCAGCGCTCCTTTTTGTGCGGCTGGGATGCAGCGGCTCTTTTTGCAGCTGATTTAGCCTCGCGCTTTGCTTCTTCCTCCTGTTTCATGGCTAGAAGCGTCTCCTCGTCAAACACGAGTGAATCTATGAGATTCCAGATTTCGTCCCTGCCTTCCTTTGACATGGACGAAAACGGTATAACTACCGTGCCCGGCTTCACATGAAGCACATCCTTGATAGTCTTTATGTGTGCGGCAATCTGGCTTTTTTTCAATTTATCAGATTTGGTTGCAATGATAATCGGTGCAAAGCCCTGGTTTACCATCCAGTCATACATCATGATATCATTGTCCGATGGCTCATGCCTTATATCTATTAAAAGAAACACTGCCTGAAGCTTTTTGGAGGTGTGAAGATAGTTTTCTATCATCTGTCCCCATTTAGCTTTTATCTCGATATTGGCATTGGCATAGCCATAGCCCGGCAGATCGACCAGATACATGGCGTCATTGACGTTATAAAAATTGATGGTCTGTGTCTTGCCGGGCTGTGAAGAGATCCTGGCAAGTGACTTTCTGTTCATGAGTGCGTTGATCAGTGACGACTTGCCTACATTTGACTTGCCGGCGAATGCCACTTCATTATACTCATTGTCAGGGATTGTGCTTGTAATTCCGCAAACTGTCTCTAAATTAACACTTTTAATTACCATAATCTCTTCCTCATTCTTATTTTACAAATGCTATCTTCTCCACCTGTGAAAATCTCTCCACCGGCACGATTTCCATGCCGTCTGTTATTTCTTTTGAAATCTCCTCCAGGTCCTTTTCATTATCCTTTGGAATACATACTGTTTTTATTCCGATTACTTTGGCTGCAAGCAGCTTTTCCTTGAGTCCTCCTATCGGAAGCACCCTGCCGCGCAGTGTTATCTCGCCTGTCATGGCTACATCTGCCCTGACAGCTCTGTCTGTAATGGCTGAGAGCATGGCTGTCGCCATAGTGATACCCGCAGATGGTCCGTCCTTCGGCACTGCGCCCTCCGGGATATGTATATGGATATCATGCTTCGTGTAAAACTCTGCATCAATGCCATATCCTTCGCTTATTGAGCGCACATAGCTAAGTGCCGCCTGTGCCGACTCCTTCATCACGTCGCCAAGCTTACCGGTGAGCACGAGCTCACCCTTGCCCGGCAGCACATTCACCTCAACCTCAAGTGTGACTCCGCCAACGCTGGTCCATGCCAGGCCTCTAACAATTCCAACCTCTGCGTGATCATTTTTCTTCTCCGGACTGTACTTCGGATTGCCCAGATATGTCTTAAGATTGGTCTTTGTAACCTTTACAGCAGCTTCGCTGTCCTTAAAGATTTCCCTGGCAGCCTTGCGGCACAGCTTGCCGATAGTCCTCTCAAGGCTTCTGACTCCGGCCTCTCTGGTGTACAGCCTGATAATATCCTTTAGGGCAGAGTCTGTTATCGTAAGCTGTTCCTTTTTAATTCCGTTTTTGCTCTTTTGCTTCTCAACCAGGTGTTCCTTTGCTATGTGAAACTTCTCATTTTCAGTGTAACTTGACACCTCGATAAGCTCCATCCTGTCAAGAAGCGGCTTTGGAATGCCTGAAACCTCATTTGCCGTTGCAATAAAAAGCACCTCAGACAAATCCACAGGCATCTCAATGTAATGATCCCTGAATCTGCAGTTCTGCTCACTGTCAAGCACCTCGAGAAGAGCGGCTGATGTGTCACCCTTGTAGTCACTTGACACCTTATCTATCTCATCCAACAGCATGAGAGGATTTGAAACGCCTGCCTGTCTTAAGCCATTTACTATACGGCCCGGCATAGCACCGATATATGTCTTTCTGTGTCCACGGATTTCTGCCTCATCACGCACACCACCAAGAGAAATACGCACATATTTCTTCTCCAGTGCAGACGCAATTGAACGGGCTATGCTTGTCTTTCCTGTTCCCGGAGGACCTACAAGACAAATTATAGGACTCTCTCCCTTGCTTGTCAGATTTCTGACTGCCAGAAACTCAAGTATTCTCTCCTTAACATCCTTTAATCCGTAGTGATCATCATCGAGCACCTGTGCTGCATGGTCAAGATCCTTGTTGTCCACAGACATTTTGTTCCACGGAAGCTCAAGTACAGTCTCTATATAGCCTCTCTCAACTGTGCTCTCTGATGAGCTGCTGCTCATATTTCTAAAGCGCTTTATCTCTTTTTTCGTCTTTTCCTTTACGTAGTCAGGCGCATCTAACTCAGATAGCTTTTTCTCATATTCATCAGCCTCCGAGTCGGCATTCTCGCCCAGCTCCTCACGTATCACACCAAGCTGTTCACGAAGCACATACTCCTTCTGATGCTTGTCCACACGAACCTTTACTTTTTTCTGAAGCTCATTCTTTATGGAAATAACCTCCACTTGGGAGAGAAGTAATGATACTATAACCTGATATCTGTCATTGATATCCTCTGCCTCAAGCACCTGCTGCTTAAGCTCATATGACACCGGCAGATTGTTGGTTACATAATCAATGAGCTTTTCAAGATCCTCATACTGATCTATCTGTCTGATAAGCTCCTTGCTGATTTTGCCGACGACTGCCGCATATCTGTGAAAAGCCTCTCTGACTCCGAGAAGCATGGCTTCCCTGAGATCCTCCGGCAGGCTGTCTGCATTACTATCACAATAACAGATTTCTGCCTCAAGGTACTTCTCATTACCGGTAAAGCCAAGCAATGCTGCCCGGCTTATTCCATCTACAAGTATTCTCACAACATCATTCTGTAATCTGACAACCTGCTTTATATCAGCAACAATACCCATCTGATAGAGGTCTTCCTGAGTCGGGTCCTCACTGTCCACATTCCTTTGTGTGACAAGATAAATCTTTTGATCCTGCTCCATAGCCTCCTCGACAGCACGAAGAGAGCGCTCTCTGCTGATGTCGAAATGGGCAATCATCCCCGGCAGAATAGTAAGCCCTCTCAGCGCTACTGCAGGCATATTCATAATCTGTTCTTCCACTTATATCTCCTGTATTATTGCACAGCCTGGCATAAAAACCGCTGTGCAATTTATATTATCCGATGCTGTATCTTTTGTAAAATACCGCCATGTACTTACGATGCCGCTTTTTCCTCGATATATGCCTCCGGCACACACTCACCATCTAGCTTTAAGTTTTCCTCAACTGTATCCTTGTCGATTACGCACTTGCTGATGCTCTTGTCTGACGGTATACGATACATAAGTTCAAGCATAACAGCCTCCATGATGGCACGAAGTCCTCTGGCTCCTGTCTTTCTCTCAAGTGCCTTGTCAGCGATGGCATTTACTGCATCGTCTGTGAACTCAAGACCTACTCCGTCAAGCTCAAAGAGCTTGGTGTACTGCTTGATAAGCGAGTTCTTAGGCTCCTTAAGTATACGGATAAGTGCATCCCTGTCGAGTGCCTCGAGAGAAACGGTAATAGGTACACGTCCGATAAACTCAGGAATCAATCCAAACTTTACAAAATCCTGTGGAAGTGCATGCTTAAACGCCTCTCCTACATTGAGCTCTGTCTTTGACTTTACATCTGAATTGAAGCCTATAGATGATGTATCCATACGACTGTCGATAATTTTTTCCAGACCATCAAATGCTCCACCGCAGATAAAAAGTATATTAGTAGTATCAATAGGTATAAGCTCCTGCTGTGGATGCTTTCTGCCGCCCTGTGGCGGTACAGATGCCTCTGTGCCCTCAAGAATCTTTAAAAGAGCCTGCTGTACACCCTCGCCTGACACATCTCTGGTGATTGAGACATTCTCTGATTTCTTTGTAATTTTATCTATCTCATCTATATAAATGATACCATGCTCTGCACGCTCGATATCATAATCTGCCGCCTGAATAAGCTTTAATAGGATATTCTCCACATCCTCACCTACGTATCCTGCCTCTGTAAGTGTTGTAGCATCAGCGATAGCAAATGGAACATTTATCACTCTGGCAAGTGTCTGCGCAAGAAGTGTCTTTCCTGAGCCTGTAGGTCCAAGCATGAGAATATTACTCTTCTGAAGCTCTACATCTGATGTATCACCTGCCAGAACTCTCTTATAGTGATTGTAAACAGCAACCGAAAGCACCTTCTTTGCCTGGTCCTGTCCTATTACATAATCGTCCAAAAACGCCTTAAGCTCCTCCGGAGTAACAAGATTTATATCATCCTTAGCGCTGCTTTTGTCCTCATGGCCATCTACGCCTTCTTCCTCAAGAATCTCGGCACATATATCTATACACTCATCGCAGATAAAAGCTCCATTAGGTCCGGAAATCAAACGATTTACCTGGTCCTGTGTCTTACCGCAAAATGAGCAGCGAATCTTTCCGTCGTTTTTTCCTGCCATTATTAACTCCTTTTATTGCATGAGGGCATCCCATATGGGGTACCCTCTTAAATTCATCTAACTTCTGATTATCTGTTTGTTATTACACTATCTATGAGACCATACTCTGCGGCTTCCTGTGCTGACATATAGTTGTCTCGCTCTGTATCAGCTGCAATTGTCTCGTATGGCTTGCCTGTATTGGCTGCTAAAATTTCGTTTAATCTCTTCTTTGTCTTTAAAATATTTTCTGCAGCAATCTGAATCTCAGTAGCCTGACCCTTTGCACCGCCCGATGGCTGATGAATCATAATCTCTGCATTTGGAAGAGCATATCTCTTGCCCTTTGCACCGCCTGCAAGAAGGAAAGCTCCCATGCTTGCTGCAAGACCGATACAGATTGTTGAAACATCACACTTGATGTACTGCATAGTATCGTAAATAGCAAGTCCTGCTGTAACCATTCCACCCGGTGAATTGATGTAAAGGTGGATATCCTTATTCGGATCCTCAGACTCAAGGAATAAAAGCTGGGCAACAACAAGGCTGGCTGTTGTCTCATTTACTTCCTCTCCAAGGAAAATGATACGATCTTTTAATAATCTGGAGTAAATGTCGTAGTTGCGCTCTCCTCTGCTGGTCTGTTCAATGACATATGGTACTAAACTCATATAAAATACCTCCTTTATAAAAGCTCAAAAGACCAGCTCAGAAAATAGGCTTCTGAGCCAGTCCATCAAATCTTGATTCAAAAATCTTATTCTTCTGTAGACTCTTCTGCATCAGCCTTTTTCTTTGCCTTTGCACGCTCTTTAACGTTGTCCATGATAAGATCTACAGCCTTTGTGATAGCAAGGTCTTTCTTCATAGACTCCTTCTCAGCATCTCCCATGTACTCTTTAAGCTTATCAGCCTCCATGCCGTATGCCTTAGCCATCTTCTCTACCTCAGCATCGATATCTGCATCAGTAACCTCGATATTTTCCTCCTTGGCAATCTGCTCAAGTACAAGGCTGCTCTGGATACGTGTTGTAGCCTCAGGACGAACCTGATCCTTAAGCTGGTCAACTGTCATGCCTGAGAACTGTAAGTACTGCTCCATTGTAAGACCGCTCTGTGCGATTCTCTGAGCGAACTCCTCAACCATTGTCTCACACTGTGTCTCAATCATTGCCTCAGGAAGATCCATCTTTGACTTATCGATAATCTTCTGGATAGCCTCATCCTCTTTAGTCTTCTTAGCTTCTGTCTCTTTCTTCTCTGTGAGGTTCTTTTTGATTTCCTCTTTGTACTCAGCTAATGTATCAACACCTGCTGCATCCTGTGCAAACTCATCATCAAGCTCTGGAAGCTCCTTAGCCTTGATCTCGTTGATCTTAACCTTGAATGTAGCCGGCTTTCCTGCAAGGTCTGCTGCCTGATACTTCTCAGGGAATGTTACATTGACCTCAACCTCATCGCCTGTGTTCTTTCCTACTAACTGATCCTCGAATGTATCGATGAATGTGTGTGAACCGATCTCTAATGGATGATTCTCACCCTTTCCACCCTCGAAAGCTACTCCGTCAACAAATCCCTCAAAGTCGATAACTGCTGTATCTCCCTCTGCTACAGGACGATCTGTAACTGTAACTGTTCTTGCATTTTTGTTTCTCTGGTTCTCAAGCTCAGCGTCAACCTCTTCATCAGAAACTGATGTGTCGATCTTTGTAACTGTAACGCCCATGTACTTACCAAGAGTAACCTCTGGTCTTACAGCAACCTCTGCTGTGTAGATGAAAGGCTGTCCCTTCTCAATCTGAGTAACCTCAACTGTTGGGCGTGAAACAATGTCAACACCGCTCTCGTCAACCGCACCTGCGTATGTCTGCTGCATAAGAATGTTTGCTGCATCCTCGTAGAACACACCTGCTCCATACATTTTCTCAATCATAGCTCTTGGCACTTTTCCTTTACGGAATCCAGGTACACTAATCTGTTTCTTCTGCTTCTGATATGCAGAATCCAATGCTTTCTCTAATTCCTCAGCTGCTACCTCAATAGTAAGCTTCGCCATATTATGCTCTAAATTCTCAACCTGTACACTCATGTCAATCGTTATCCTCCTTAAAAATATATATGAATGGTATGTACATCAAATGTAATGTGGGCATGTTTTTTAAACTGCTAAGCCCAGTCATTGGATGATTATAACACAACAAATCCACTATTTCCAGTGTTTTTTACATTAAATTTGCTTTTGTGTATAATTCCATAAATTGTCAGCAATACCAAAACATATTTTTGTCATTTTACGGCATAATATTTCCATACACATACAGCTTGTGTATAACGTTTTAAAAGGAGGTATTGCATTATGGCAGCATCAAGTAGTAAAAAGGCTTCTGTACCGGAAGCAAAAGAGGCTATGAGCCGTTTCAAGGAAGAGGTTGCTTCAGAGCTTGGAGTTCCTTTAAAAGAGGGCTACAACGGTGACCTTACTTCTAAGCAGGCCGGTTCAATCGGTGGCGAGATGGTCAAGCAGATGATCATGAAGCAGGAGCAGCAGATGAAATAAGCTCTGCAATAGCAGGCTTCAAATGTACGCTTCAAATGCAAGCATAAAAAGAGGCCGCGCACCATGGGGTTGGTGTGTGACCTCTTTTGTTATAATCCTAATGATATGAGAGTCAAAAGGTATTTTGCCCCTCATTTATGATTAATCTGATTATTTGCTGAACGTTGTATTAGTATACCAGTCCCTGTCGAATATGCTCTACTGTGGCATCGTCTGTGAAGTACCTGACAAGCTCGAGTGCAAACGCAATAGCTGTTCCCATTCCACGACTTGTAATCACATTGCCGTCCACAACTACAGGCTGCTCAAGCCACTGTGCACCGAGCAGCTTTTCCTCAAACCCCGGATGACAGGTAGCTTTTTTGCCCTCAAGTATATGATTCTCACCGAGCACGCTAGGCGCTGCACATATCGCTGCAACAAGTTTTCCCTCAGCGGCAAATCTCTTAATTGTCTTTACTACGGTCTCATCCGCGCCAAGGTTTAATGTACCCGGCATGCCTCCCGGCAGTACGATTGCATCGTAGCTGTCAAAATCAGCCTGTGCCTTTGTGGTATCTGTCTTAAATGTCACCTGATGAGAGCTTGTCACCTCTGCTTTTTCCGTGATTGATATGGTTTCAATCTCAAGCTTTGCTCTTCTAACTATATCGACTACTGTAAGTCCTTCAATCTCCTCACAGCCGTCTGCCATAAAAATTCCTACTTTAATCATATTTTTCTCCTTTATTTTTCTTTGATAATACTAAAAAGCTGCGGTTCATCCTTGAATTTTTAAATACCGGTCATTATAATCATACATAAATGATATGAAGGTAAAACAAAAGTATAAACCGTAACTATAAATCTACCAGTAACCTGAAAGGATATACCATGGAAATCGAAAGAAAATACTTACTTAAACAGCTTCCTTCCAATTTAGACAACTACGCGAGCAAAAAAATCGCCCAGGGCTATCTGTGCACATCTCCTGTTGTCAGAGTCAGACGCTCAAATGACAGCTATTATATGACCTACAAGGGAGCCGGTCTTATGGTGCGCGAGGAGTACAATCTTCCTCTCACAAAAGAAGCCTACGACCATCTTGTCCAAAAGATTGACGGTCGTCTCATCGAAAAGACACGCTATCTCATACCTCTTGACGGTGGTCTGACCGCAGAGCTTGATGTATTTGAGGGTGATCTGGCTCCTCTTACACTTGTAGAGGTTGAATTCGACTCTGTCGACGCAGCAAATGAATTCACAGCGCCTGACTGGTTTGGCGAGGATGTCACCGAATCCGGCAAATATCACAACAGCTATCTGAGCCGATTGGAAAATTCATAGTACTGCCTGGTCTTTATCGTATTCTTTAAATCATCATACCGCTTTTGCAATGGGCCCTCAGGAACTACAACATCCATAACCACCGCTATGTCATCTATAAGGCGGTCGGTTATGATATCCCTCATTGAAATAAGTATATTGTACTTCTCTTCAAAGGTATCCGCATCAAGAAACTCCAGCAAACGCGGATCCGGTGCCTGGCCCTCATCTGCATCCGGTGCCGGCTCATAACATGCCTGTGTCTGAACACTCACAGCTTCAGGTGCATTAGCTGCAATCGCATTAGTGTTGGAAGAGATACTCTTTCCCGACATATCCTCCGGCTTATCCTTAAGTGTGATCTTCTCAAATCTGTATTTCTGCTTCACATCAGGATATTTCTCATGGTCCACCTCACTTACAAACATGTCGAGTGGTCTGGCGTATATCCCAAAATTATCATATAAAGCCTGATAAATCACAAGCTTTTCCCCTGTCTCTGAATGTGTTGCCACTGTAACTATCTGATACAGCTTATTCTTAAAGTGCCTGTAAAGCTCTCCGGGCTTTGGTGTTCTGTCCATCATTTCTGCCTCTTTTCCTATTATTTAAAAGTTGTTAATCATGTCTAAGCCTTCCCCAAGGAAATCTCTCTCAAACTCCAGATTGCCGCTGTATCCCATGGCAATCAGATCCTCAACACTGCCAAACATGCTCTGTGTCTCAGCCTCTATCATCTTTGCACCGTCTGCCGCTTTGGTATGCAGTGTCTGGCAGTTTCTTGAGTGCTCCTGAGCCAGCCTCTGCTGCGCCTCGCTATGTCCGTGCATAGTCTCAAGCTCTTTTTGTGTCGTATCATCCGCAAAGCGTGTGTTATTTTTCACGGCCCTCTGCACTATATCCGGATTGCTCTGCTGCAGTCTCTGCTGTGGCTGTACTCTCTGCTGCATCTGTGGTCTCTGAGGCTGCTGTACTCTCTGCTGCATCTGTGGCTGTGGTTTCTGCTGATATGTCTGGTTCAATGCATTCATACCCGACTGAACTGTATTCTGCATGCTGTTCCATATCTGTTGCATCTGCTTCTGCTGCGGTCTTGGTTTGTTTGGCTGCGTATTTTTGCTGCCTGCGTTCTTTGATTTTTTATTAATATAAAAAATTGCTCCTAAGATAATTGCCAAAATTATAATATCCATATTCTGCTCCTTTATCAATCTACATTTTCTATTTCACTGCCCGTGTTGTTCCTTCTTGCATTCTTTATAGCATTTCTAAATAGTATTGCTCACGTCAATCCCTGAATATCCTGCACATATCGCGCAGTATGTACTCTGCTGTCTGTTCCGGCTCCCATTGCTTTGCAACACCCACAAGAAGCGGCTTAAGCTCTGACAGTATCCTTGCCGTGCGCCGGTCTGTCGTGCCCTCATACTTATCGTTTATGGCCTCAGCCTGCTTCACACATGCCTCAAGCTGCTTTAATATATCCTTCCAGAACTCCTCATAATATATCTCATGCACTCTCTTAGTCTTTTGTGTGAAATTTAGCTCTGCAAGCTCTTTGTTGCTGTGCCCCAGATAGAAATATGACAGAGCAAACAAATCAGGCTTTTTCCTTTCAAGCCCCTCATTTGTCAGGTGTATCAGATTCTCTATCTCACTCTGTAAAATGATACCGTTGTCAAAGGATGACAGATATCTCTCCCCCTGCTTTACAACAGAGTCCAGAGTCGTGTGAAAATCCGTGTCCACCTTGCTGATTAAAAATTCATCGTCAAACATGCCGCTTTTCGCTTTGCAAGCCTTTATCAGCTCTCCAAAGTGCTTCCGGTCGGTTCCTGTGAGCTCACAATACCCGATAACAAGCTGCTCAAGCTCCTTTAAATCTGAAAGCAGGCTGCTTAAGCCTGTCTTCACGCCATAATAGCGCTTTGCAACACCAGAGGAATTCTTTTTGGTTTTGACATACAGCTTAAGCCATCTGTTGACCACTGTCATGTCGGCACCTGCCGTATCCATCGCTGTCTTAAATTTCTTTTCCGTATCACTTAGTCCTAAAATCATCACACACCCTCAAACATCATTCTAAAACTATATAATAACAATTCTACACCATTATCATATTTTTTTAAAGAGCCTTTTTTCGCTCTGAAAAGCCCACTTTAAACGCAAAAAAGGAAGCCATACAATAGCTGTATGACTTCCTGTATACTCTGCATGTTATTCGCATCGTCGTGCGAATGGCACGAGCGGCCTTGTTATGATAGCAAAATCAGATTAACGACCGAACTGCATATCGTTGTTACCTGATTTTGTTGTGAACATCTCAAGCATGTTGATTGGATCGTTGTAATCCATAAGCCATCCCTCACGGGCGAAATCAAACTGTCCGTCCTTACGGCTGTTAAGGAATACGTTCCACTCCTGCTGCTCAACCTTTAAGTTGATACCTACCTTTGAAAGATCAGCCTGGATAGCCTCACCAATCTTTACATTTGACTCTGCGTTGTTTACAAGGTATGTGAACTCAACAGTCTGGTTTACCTGGCCTGTGCTCTCATCTAATAATCCGATAGAAGCAAGAAGCTCTTTAGCCTCCTCAAAGTTCTTATCGTAATCTGTGCCGTAGTAATCTTTGTTCTTGAACTCGCCACCGTTACCATCTGTAACACCCTCTGGGATAAATGTTGTGGCAATCTTCTGTCCGCCCTGGGCGATTGTATCGATAATGTACTGACGATCGATAAGAAGACAGATTGCTTTTCTGAATACCTTAGCCTGGTCAGCATCTAATCCAAGTTCTGAGTAAAGCTTAGAGTTGATGTTGAAGCCTACGTAGTATGTTCCAAGGTTATCTACTGTGTAGAACTCGCTTGTCTTCTTAGCTGCCTCAATCTCTGCTGTAGGAACTGAATCAATAAAATCAAGGTTACCGTTCTGGTAAGCTGTGTAAGCTGAAACATCATCAGATGTAAGCATTACGTTCATCTCATCAACTGTTACATTGTCAGCATCCCAGTAGTTAGGATTCTTAACATATGTCATGCTTGAATCATGCTTCCACTCCTTGAGTGTGAATGCACCGTTTGTAACGAACTTGTCGCTTGCATCGTTTGCCCAGTCATCATTTCCCTCTACTGACTTCTGGTTTACAGGGAAGAAGAATGGGAATGCACATAAGTCAAGGAAGTATGGTGTAACTGCCTTAAGCTTAACTGTAAGAGTCTTTCCATCCTCAGAAGCTACTACATCATCAGCAGCAAGACCCTTTGTATCATCATATCCTGCGAATACTGCACAAAGGTAGCTGTAATCTGCAGCTGTCTTAGGATCTGCAGCTCTCTTCCAAGACCACTCGAAATCCTTTGCAGTAAGCTCATCACCGTTTGACCACTTAAGACCGTCACGCATTGTGAATGTGTATGTGAGGCCATCCTCAGAAACCTCACAGCTCTCTGCACATGCAGGCTCAAGCTTGCCCTCAGCGTTGTAACGCATAAGACCCTCAAAGCTGTTTACTGCAAGACATCCACCGTCAACAGTACTGTTTAATGCAGGATCGATATGATCTGGCTCTGATGCCATGTAGATGTTTAACTTTCCGGCATTCTTTGTGTTCTTTGCATTGTAGAAGTATTTCATGCCCTCTACTGTTGAGTATACGCCTGTTACATAATCCTTGAGCATATACTGGTCATTGTAGTAGTAAAGTGGAATAACACACCATGTATCCATGAGCATATCCTCTGCCTGGTGCATCATCTCTGCACGCTTTGCAAGATCTGTCTCTGTACGGATAGATTCTACTAACTCATCATAGCCTGTCCAGTCTACGCCTGCTGATACAGCAGTATGAGAAGTGCCGTTAGCAGATGTGTCGTTAGTAGATATTTTGCCCTCGCTCTTGCTTCCACAAGCAGTCATGCCAAGTGCCATAGCTGCAACAAGAGTAAGTGCTACTAATCTCTTTTTCATCTTTCTTCCTCCTTATATAATGAAAAATAAATTTATGTTAGAACCGGCACAAGCGGCTTAAGCTATATGCCGGTAGAAACCATATATTAGCGGTTGAAGCATGCAACCATATGTCCGTTTCCTCTGTCTGTAAGCTCCGGACGTGCTGCTGCACACTGCTCTGTCGCGTATTTACAGCGCGAACGGAATGGACAGCCGCTAGGCATGCGAAGAGGTGAAGGAACATCTCCCTCAAGCACGATTCGCTTGCTGTGTCTGGCAGTCTCAGGATCCGGAATCGGAACCGCTGAAAGCAGTGACTGTGTGTACGGATGGATTGGATTATCCATCAGCTCATCAGCATCTGCAAGCTCCATCATATGACCTAAGTACATAACAGCTATTCTGTCAGAGATATGCTGCACTACAAGCAAATCATGCGCTATAAACAGGTATGATAAGCCTCTCTCCTTCTGCAGATCCTCAAACATATTGACTACCTGAGCCTGAATAGAAACATCAAGTGCCGATACCGGCTCATCACAAACGATAAACTTCGGATCTACTGCAAGTGCTCTTGCTATTCCGATACGCTGTCTCTGTCCACCCGAAAACTCATGCGCATAGCGTGTGGCATGGTCTGCGTTTAATCCAACTGTCTCCATGAGATCCATGATCATCTCATGGCGCTCTTTTTTGTTACTATAGAGCTTGTGCACATCGAGAGGCTCTCCGATGATATCCTCAACCGTCATACGAGGATTGAGTGATGAATACGGATCCTGGAATACCATCTGCATCTGCTTACGGTAAGGATGCATATTCACATCTATCTTCTTCTCACTGTCAAACAATACATTGCCGTCGAACTCGATGCGTCCCGCTGTCGGCTGGTACAGACGTAAAAGAGTACGTCCTACTGTTGTCTTTCCACAGCCCGACTCACCAACAAGTCCGAGTGTCTCACCTGGCTTTATGGCAAATGACACATCATCGACTGCCTTTAATTCCATCTTTTTAAATCCGTCATGAACAGGGAAATACTGCTTCAAATGGTCTACCTTGAGCAGGTACTCGTTGTTTTTTGTATCATTACTCATTTGATTTTCCCTCCTCCATCATATTCTTAATATTCATCCAGCAGGCTGCGAGATGATCCTCTCCAACCCAGATCTCCTCCGGCTTTTCAGTGAGACATATCTTCATAGCCGCATCACAGCGAGGGCAGAATGCACAGCCCTTTGGCATGTTGAGCATATTGATTGGTGTTCCTCCGATAGGAACAAGTCTGGTCTTTGAATTGGTCTTTGTAGGGATTGAACGAAGCAGTCCCTTTGTGTACTCATGCGCCGGGCTGTAGAATATAGCATCTGCTGTTCCTCTCTCGCAGACACGGCCGCCATACATAACTATAATCTCGTCACACATTGAAGCAATGACACCCAGATCATGTGTAACCATGATGATTGCCATGCCGAGCTTTTCCTGCAGTGACTGCATAAGCTCAAGAATCTGTGCCTGGATAGTCACATCAAGAGCTGTTGTAGGCTCATCCGCGATAAGGATATCCGGCTCACAGGCTAATGCCATAGCTATCATGACACGCTGTCTCATACCACCTGAAAGCTCGTGAGGATACTGATTTACTCTCTTCTCAGGCTCATTTACTCCTACAAGTGTGAGCATCTCTATAGCACGCTCTTTTGCTTCCTTCTTTGTACGGTCTGTATGAAGAAGCACAGCCTCCTCAAGCTGGTAGCCTACCGTAAATACCGGATTAAGCGATGTCATAGGATCCTGGAAAATGATTGAGCAGCATTTCCCTCTGAAATCTGCCATTTTCTTCTTGTTCCATTTGGTGATATCCTCACCCTTATATTTTACTGAGCCGCCTGTGATGGCACCATTCTCAGCAAGAATCTGCATGATTGAATATGCTGTAACGGACTTTCCTGAGCCCGACTCTCCTACGATTCCAAGAGTCTTTCCCGGCTCAAGCTTAAAGCTGACACCGTTTACAGCAGATACGTCTCCGTTATCGGTCTTGAAGGTAGTGTGCAGATCAGATACTTCAAGAACAAACTTATTATCTTCCATCTTACTCACTCCTTACTATTTCGATAATTTAGGGTCAAATGCATCTCTTAAGCCGTCGCCGATAAGATTCAATGTAAGAACAATGATACAAATCGTAAGCGCCGGGAAAATAAGACGCAGTGGATAGCTCTGAAGTCCGCCACGCGCTGTATTTGCCAGTGAACCAAGTGAAGGCATAGGAGCCGAAACACCAAGTCCGATAAATGACAGATAGCTCTCAGTAAATATAGCTGAAGGTATCTGAAGCGCTGTAGTAATAATGATTACTGACAGACAGTTCGGCAAAATGTGTTTTCTGATAGTGCGAGCTGATGATGTTCCGATACACTTTGCTGCGAGAATGTACTCATTCTGCTTGATGGTAAGAATCTGACCTCTTATAAGTCTTGCCATTCCTACCCAGTATAGCAGTCCAAACACTATGAAAAGTGCAATCATATTGACACCAAGCTTTGAAAGCACTGTACCCTTTATTACAGGTGTGAGCACCTCGTTTAATACAACTGCAAGTAAAATGATGAGCAGCATATCAGGCAATGAATAAATGATATCTACTATTCTCATCATAACCATATCTACCCTGCCTCCGCAGAAGCCTGATACGGAACCGTAAATAATACCGATTATAAGCACAAGCAGTGATGCAAACACACCGACTCCGAGTGATACACGTGCTCCGTAGACAACACGGATAAAATAGTCTCTTCCGAGCTCATCTGTACCAAAAATGTGTGGGAAAAGCTTCTCACCTGCATCAATCTGTGCCTGCTCTGCCTCACTGTACTGGAAAGGTCCTAAATTCTGTGCACCCTTAACAATATCTGCATAGCCGTATGGCACAATCTTTGGTGCCAGAAGAATAACCAAAATAAGTAAAACCAAAACTATAATAGAACCCATAGCCAGTGGATTTTTGCGGAGTCTCTTAAGACCATCCTTTAAGAATGTGGTTGACTCACCCATGACCTCCTGCTGGCGTTTCTCTTCATCTGATGCCTTGGCAAAATCCTTCATATTGAACTTGCTAAGGTCAATCTGTGTAGAGAAAGGTGCTCTCTTCATATTATCTTTCATCTTTATCTCTCCTTAATCAAGCTTAATACGTGGATCAATCACTTTGTATACAATATCTGTAATGAGGTTCGCGCCTACCATGATAACAGCAAGGAAAAGTGTTGTAGCCATAATCATTGTGTAATCACGGTTTGTGATACAGCTTACGAACTTGGAACCGAGTCCTCCGATATTGAAAATACTCTCAATAACCATTGAACCTGTGAGGATACCACCAATCATAGGTCCCACATATGTGATGACCGGAATGAGCGCATTACGAAGCGCATGTACAAATATAATCTTGTACTGGTGCACACCCTTGGCCTTTGCCGTACGGATGTAATCCTGTCCGAGTGCATCAAGCATTGATGTCTTTGTAAGTCTTGTAATATATGCCATCGGTGAAAGTGACAGCGACAATACCGGAAGTAATACCATGTTGCTTCCTGATTTGAAGGCCTGCACCACACCAAGCTTTATACAGAAGAAATAAAGTAATAATGTAGCGATGACAAATGACGGCATCGACGTAATCAGCGTGACGAAGAATACTATAACTCGATCCGGCCATTTATTTCGCATCAGCGCTGCTATCGATCCAAGCACCACTCCGAATACTATCGCAGTGAGCGCCGCTAAAAGTCCCAGCTTCGCTGAAATAGGGAAGCTCTCCCCAATGATATCTGAGATTGGACGGTCAGTCTTTAGACTCACACCGAAATCTCCGTGCAGCACGCCTGCCATGTAGTTCTTGTACTGGACTATAAGTGGCTGATCCAGTCCGTAGCGTGCCTCAAGCTCTTTCATTACCGCCGGACTCTTTGCCTTCTCCGAGTTGAATGGACCACCCGGAATTGCATTCATGGCAAAGAATGTGATAAGACTGATAATGAAGATTGTAAAAATCGCGAGAATAACTCTCTTTACAATGTACTTACCCATAATTTTCTCTCCCTCTTGGATTTATATCGATAATGCAATGTTTTTATTTTTTAAAGCATTATCACTGCACCACGTCAAAGTATTTTGTCTAATACGCAAAAAAGTGCGAATGACGTCATTGTCATTACACACTCCCTAATCTTGCTGTCTGATACAACTGTCGTTCTGACGCGAACAATTCTTTTTTATTATACACAGAAATCATACTTTGTCAATTGGATATATTTTCCTATATCATTTTTATTTTTGCATAAAAATTAGTCATATTTTTATAATACTCATTAATAAGGGCCGTTTATGCAGTCCATAAGCGCTATTTATACATTTTTATTCATTTTTTATTTCTGCATTAAAATATTAATTTTCATCGTATAATTACTTCAAATTATTAAACACCGTCATTAATCTGGCATTAATCAGATATTTGATGTATAATTACATATCATCTATATCAAGGAGCCATATATGCTTACATACGACGATGCACTCAATCTCAACTACTATAAAAAAACAACCTTTACCGGCTGGATGAACGGTATGCGCTTTCTCATAAAGCGTGAGGAGCCTGTCATCAAGGAAGCTACCGAGGATACTCCCGAGGAAAAGGGCGAGCCAATCTTTCATGCCTGGATATGGCCGGGGCCGTATATTTTTGACCTGACCGACGACAGCAAAAAGACCGACAATACCTTTCCTTTTACAGATGACGGTAAAAAGCAGTGCGTAGACTGGATTAATGAGGTCATCAGTGCGCACTCAAACGATTATCCGAAAAATAAAACAGATGGAGAAAACCTGTAAAAAACTCTTGACTTCTCACCAAAAATATTGTAGTATACGTTTTGTGCAAAACACAAGGGCTTGTAGCTCAGCCGGTTAGAGCGCACGCCTGATAAGCGTGAGGTCGGAAGTTCGAGTCTTCTCAAGCCCATCCTTGTAATAAGCGTATTATGAAAGCCACGGATTACTCCGTGGCTTTTATTTACGTCTATATCTTTATTTATGTTTACACTTTTATGTATATCTACACCTGCACAATGCGTCCGTGTCTGCCTATTCCTTTAAAAAATCCCGCATTTATTCCGTCATACCTTTTAGCACTGCACTCAGAAATCATGAGCTGCTGCTTATATTTGTAATCATCCCACTCGAGAATTGCTGTGACGTAGGGCTGTTCCTCCATTACACGCACAGTCGTATTTTTCTTTATAAACACAGGATATTTTCCGGTGTACCCCTTTTGAAGCAGCTCCTGTTCAAGCGCTTTACGCTTTTCTTTTATGCATTCATTTATCTGCTTTCCGTAATTTCTCTCCGGATAATCCTTTGATGCTTTTATCACAAGCTTATAAATATACTGATAAAGTGGTACTCTTTTTGCATCGGCTAAATGTCTGCTCAAAAGCTTTTCAGTTTTCTCACATGGATTTGCCCTGTAGCGTGCAATGAGCTTAAGATAATCAGTGTCCGAAACCTCCCTGCAAAGCTCCTCCATAATGTCTATTCCCTCTACACGGGCCGGAAAATGATACTCCATCAAATCACCGGGGACCGGTGTCCATCTGCGAAACGGTGCAAAGTAAATAAGGCTCTGGATAAAGCATTCTGTCTCGTTGCAGTATTCCTTTCCCATGTACATATACTTGTCCGCGATGGTTCCTACCATATATACAAGCATGCGCCACTGCTCCTGTCCCTTTACCCAGAAATGTCCTATTTCATGGTATTTAAAGCATGCCTCATGCACATGCAAATTATCAAACCAGAGTGTGACCACATTGTCGTGCTGGTGCAGAATAAGTCCGTAGCCTTTTTCATTTCTTAAAACCAACGATGCCGAAATGATTTCTTCCTCGCTATGATAATCGCCCTTTAACACTGCATTTTCCACAGTCAGATAGCATTCCACCGCATCGTTCATGATATATGGGATTATATATTTGTCGTCACTTCTGCATATATCAAATGAACCGTAATCAAAGAGCTCTGCGAGCATGTAAAATGCGCGTGGCATATCCTCTTTTAAGCCCGGAAGTGCTTTTACTAAATCCTTGTAAGCCTGCATTGTGGTATCCTTTCGTATAGGAAAAAATGATAAAAAAATAAGAATTTCAGAAGTAATAAAAACCTCTGAAACCCTTGTAAATAGTACGGGCAACAGGACTTGAACCTGCACGGTCTCCCACTAGAACCTAAATCTAGCGCGTCTGCCAATTCCGCCATGCCCGCAAACACTTTAAAAGTATATCATTTTGTTTCAGGTGTGTCAATATTATTTATCACATTACAAAAGTGAACTATTCACATTCAAACTGTATTTCCACAACAAACCGCTTCCCCTCAAGCCTCGCTTCAATGCTTCCGCCCATTCTCTCCACAAGCTCCTTTGCAATCGAAAGTCCAAGCCCGCTCGATGATATGCTCCTCGCCTCATCAGCCTTGTAAAAGCGCTCAAACACCTTGTCCACGTCTATATCATCAGGATTTTTTACATCGTTTGAAATCCAAATATGGACAATCCTATTTTTTGAAGCACTCTCATCATCTGAAGCCCTGCAATTGCACGAATCCTGCTGCTTCATCTGTATGCATATGCTGTTCTGCCCATGCACCAGTGCATTTTTTATCACATTCTGAAACACACGCCTTAGGGCCTGCGCATTTGCAGTGATAAATATCGTGTCCTCACATATATCAAGCGACGGCTCAATGCCCTGCTTTTTCCACTCCTCATAATAAGAAAACACTGTCTGCTTTAAAAGTCTGCTGACACAGCAATTAGACAGCTCTAGCTTAAAGCTGTCATTTTTAAGCTTTGTGAACATGAAAAGCTCCTCGAGCATATCCTTGAGGCTTGTGATGCGCTCCTGGATAATATCTATATAATGCTCCTGCGCGCTCTTGTCAGTCTCATCCTTAAGCAGCTGAAAATAGCCGTCCAGCGAGGTAAGCGGAGTGCGGATATCGTGCGACAGGTTTGTGTACGTGTCAGATATCATCTGCTCCTTTTTTGCCGCCGCCTCACGCTGCCTGTGCCATTGCTCTAAAAATCTGTTTATGTGCTCCTTAAGCCTTCCGATATCAGCCATGTTGGTATCGGTCAAAAGAAGCATATTTGTATCCTTTTCGCACAAAAAATCAAGCTGTTCATTAATGTCACGAAGCTGTGCCCTTATTTTTACGAGCACAGCTATTAAGACAGCTACCGAAACTGCAAGTATCACAGTCAGTATTTTCCAAATCATATTTTATTCCTCATTCAAAACACATTATATATCCCTGCGTTTAAACACACCGTACACTGCAATCAGTGACACCACAGCCCACACAGTGGCTACCGCAAATGCACCTCCTACAGTCTTTGCAGATGCACTCAGATCAAGCTCAGAAATCTTGTTGACTATAAGGTAATCATTTATATCAAAGTTCTTTGCTCCGATTTTTTCAATAAGTATATTGATTCCGCTGAAAATCAGTGTAAAGATACCTGTACACATGCATACAGCAATAATCATGCTGATTACATTGTTTTTTATAATGATTGCCATTGCCATGACAAAATATACAAATAAAAGTGTGACCACATACTGGCTGCCAAGCATCTTAAATAAGTCTGCTGCATCTCCGAATTCTGCTCCATGCAAAAACAGCGGAGTCGCAATACACTGTACAATCACATCAAGTGCCATAGCCACAAGTGTAAATACCGAAAGCGCTATCATCTTTGAAAACAGCAGCACTCCACGGCACTTCACCTGTCCGCCTACGCTTTTTATATAGCCGCTGTTTAGGTCTGCCGTTGAAAAGAGCACCGTAAATATCGCAAGTAAAAGTGCCAGGTCAAGACCTGCTATATCGCTTTCAACCATTTCTGCTATGGTCGGTACTTCATCCGACATGTCGGAGTCGTCCATTTCAAGCCCTACTGTTGCCGTCGGTCCATTCGACGATTCCACTGATGCTGTATCGTATTCATCTGCTATCTCACTGTCTGACTCACTTACCATAGTGACATCATCAGTTGTTTCCACGATGCTGCCTGCCGCCATGCTTCTGACAAGAGCTGTCATACCGCTCATAGCTATTGCGAGTGCCATAGCTATTACCAGTATAACATAAGCTGACTTTGTATGTATCAGTCTGTAAATATCCATTCTTACCGCATTAAACATTTGTCGCACCTCCTGTGATACTAAGGAAATATGTCTCAAGCTCCATTCCTGTGACCGCCAGCTGTGCCACAGAAACTCCCGCTGTGACAAGTGCTGTATTTAAGGCGGCGCTGTCATTCAGGCGCTCATATACATCTATGTGATTTTTGTCCACTATCATGTAGTGCACAAAGCCCATCTTATCGAGAACAGGCACTGCTTTATTTGGATTGTCCACTGTCAGTGTAATCTTCTCACTGCACTTGGAAAGCAGCTCCTCCCTGGTAATTTCCTGAAGCAGGGCTCCGTTATTTATAATGCCGTAATCTGTGGCAAGCTTTGAAAGCTCCTCCAAAATATGGCTTGAGATAAACACAGTCATATCCTGCTGTGCACACAGTTTCTGAATCGTATCACGCACCTCTGCAATTCCCTGTGGATCAAGTCCGTTTATAGGCTCATCAAGCACTAAAAGGTCAGGCTCTCCAACCAGCGCCATGCCAATTCCAAGCCTCTGCTTCATACCGAGTGAGAAATTTTTTGTCTTTTTCTTTCCCACATTTAACAGACCTACCTTATCAAGTATACCCTCTGCATAGCCCTTTTTACTGATGCCGAAGAGACGGCACTTCATCTCGATATTTTCCTTTGCCGTCATGTTTGGATATACACCCGGTGCCTCAATCAGACAGCCCACTCTTGAGCGTACCTTCGATAAATCCTTTCCAGTGTATCCAAACATGGATATCTCTCCGCTTGTCGGCTTTGCCAGACCACCGATCATTCTCATACAGGTAGTCTTGCCGGCACCGTTTCTGCCGATAAATCCGTAGATTGCACCCTTTTTGATGTGGATATCTACATTGTCTACTGCTTTCTGGTGCCCATACTGCTTGGTCAGTGCCTTTGTCTGCAATAATATTTCACTCACAACTTTTCTCCTTCTTTCTTTTATTACGGCTCTACACAAATGCTTCATGCAGAACCTGTTATTAAATTTCTATACTGATAAGATAAAACATAAATCCTAATACAACGCTAACAAAAAGTAAAAAAAGAGTAAAGATTATTTACCTTTACTCTTTCATTTTGTATCCGATTCCCCATACAGTCTCTATACATTCTTCATCCGTAAGCTTTTTTATCTTCTTTCTGATATTGCTGATGTGCACATCAAGAGTCTTTGTCTCGCCCATGTACGGCTCTTCCCATGCATATTCAAATATGTCCTCCTTGGCAAACACCTGTCTGGGATGCGCCATGAGAAGCTCGAGTATGGCAAATTCCTGCTTTGTGATGCCGTCAACAGCATTATCAGCTACGTAAAGCTGTCTTGAAATCCGATTGAGCACAAGCTGTCTGTGCTCTATTTTAGCGGGACCCGCTATGTATGTATTTGCAGTATCTCCCTGCCCGGTCTCATTATCTGCTTTTGTCTGGTTTTCTCCTGCCTTGCCCGACTTTGAAGGTACATCTGCCACCACATGACGCAGCTGCACAGCCACTCTGGCAACGACCTCCTTTATCTCAAACGGCTTTGTGATGTAATCATCAGCGCCTGCCACGAGCAGATTGATTTTCTCATCCAGCTCATCCTTTGCCGTAAGGATTATCACCGGAAGTGACGCATCCATCTGCCGTATCCGTGCCAGAAGCTCCTCCCCTGAAAGCCCCGGAAGCATCAGATCCAAAAGCACAATCGCATAAGCTTCCCTGTCCAGCTTAAGCAAAAGCTCTCCCTCTGTGCCTGACCATGCCTGCCTTGTCCTATATCCGGCTTTTGAAAGCGCTGTTGCAAGCAGATCATTGATGTCCTTATCGTCCTCTATTATGAGTATCTCCCCGGATTTGTTGTCTGTCATAATATTCCCTTTCTATATCTATTGTACCGTTTCTATTAATAACACTTCTATACTGACAAAATGATGCCGGACGCATTTATCTCACTATGCGTCCTATTCATTTGAATCCGCCTGCTCATCGCATGTATAGGTAAGCTTCTTCTTGTAGGTCTCTTCATAAACCGCTTTCCAGGCCTCGTAGTTCTTATCAAGCATCTCCTTTGCATTTACCGCCTGCTTCTTTGACGGATCCGGATAGATTGACTCACAGAAATGCACTGTGTACTCCTGCACATAAAAACCATCTGAATCGATTACATCGCTGTCACTCATAGTGATAAACACCGGAAGCACCGGCTTATTATTCCTTGCAGCAAATGTGAAGGCTCCCTTCTGAAGAGGTCTTGGCTTTCTGTAGTTCCACCACATGCCCTGCTCCGGATAGACAAGAACAAACTGTTTCTTCTGAAGTACACGGTCCACCGCCGTAATAAACTTCTCCATGGTCTTGAAATTCGAGCTTAGAGGCAGCGTGTTGCAGTGCCTCATCAAAAATCCGTAAAAGCCCGGAAAGCCCGTGTAGTTGCCCTCTCTTATGACACGATACAGCTTTTTCTTTTTAAGCTTTCCCTGCTCAAACGCAAGTGTGATGGCAAAGCTGTCAAACGCATTAAAATGATTGCATGTAATCACTGCTCCGTCAGCCACTTTCTCAAGATTTTCAACACCCTTGTATTCCTTGATGATAAGCTGTTTTTTCTTGATCAGCAGATTTACAAACCATCTGGCAAGCTTAAACGCATACTTGGTCTGTGTCTTGCTCTTTAAGCTCCTTGACAGATAGTTGATATCCTCCGGCAAAAGCGGCGGCGCCGGTGGATTAGCCTGCGCATCCTCTGCAAAGCGCCCTTCCTTTTCCAGCTCTTCAATGTGCTTTAAAAGCTCAAGCTTTTCCTCTGAACGGTGTGTATTTGTCACCTGTCGCAGATAATTGTCCTCCCTGTTGATTTCAGATACTGCAAGCTCAACGAGCTTCTCTCCCGAAACACTGTCCACATATCGCTGCTCATCTGTATAGCTTTCAAGTCCCTCTTTTATCTCACCATAGCTTGATGTGTACTTTGCATATTTCCAGAAATACTCTGCCAGACGGCAATCCTTATAGTGCCATGGCTTGGCAGCCATATTGAAATGGAACAGCCCAACCTCCTCGACAGGACATGCCAGCTCACCAAACACCTGTGCATTCCACTTCGGCTCCATGTAAAGCACCTGGTCCTTGCACAGAATATTCAGATAATCCTGATCCTGCGCCACAACAAACAGATACACATGCAGCAGCTCAAGAAATTCGTCAAGCAGGTGATTTTCCCTGAACTGGCTGCAGTTTATGAGCATTACTCCGGCATTAAAATATTTCTCACGCTTTACACCAAGTACCTTCTCCACATATTCACCGAGTATTTCATTCTGCGCCACTACCCTGTCAGGGCACACACCCGCATAGAGCCTTCCAAGCCTGTGGTCATACATCTGTGAAATGTCACCGACCACTATAGTGTCACTGTCGATATAAAGTGCCTTTCTGTACTGTGGAAACATATCAGGGATAAAAAGCCTGAAATATGTCGTATTAGAATAATAATCCCTGATTGGCAGCTTGCCTGCAATGGAATCCATCTTCTCTGTCACATCAACAAAATCAATATCAAAATCAGCGTCAGCCATTGCCGTCACACGGCTCTGCGTTGCAACCGAAATTCCCATGTGTAGTATATATATGTGATATCTGCGGTCTCTCGATGCATTTTCCATGATAGACTTTATGGACACCATCGTGTACTTCACAAAGCCCTCATCGCATGCAAAAAATATTGGTATTTCCCTTAAGCTTTTAAGATTCAATTCTTTTATTTCCATTTCGTCCGATTCTCCCTGTTAGTATTGTACTTTTTTGTAAAACTATTCCAAACTACCGCATTCGGCGTATTTCTTTTTCAGATAAATATACTCAAACAATATATCATCAAACCGGTCATACTTAAAAATCCTGTGAACCGCGCTGACATTCCACTGCTTGATATTGGCAGTATGCGGATACGGCAGCCAGAAAAGTCTCTTTGAAAAATGTCTGACTATCGTGTGGTCGTGCAGGAATTTTTGATCGTTGAAGCGCTGTGGCAGCATTTTCTTGCGTGTGGTGTTCTTATATATTGCATCCTGATCCGCAAACAAAAGCTTCTTCGTCTTAATCAACGCCCTCGCCTTTTCAAAAAGCCCGATCTGTTTTATCTGCTTCATATTTAGGAGCAATACTCCCGCATTGATATAGTTTGGATTTAGCAGATATTTACCGTAGTGGTCTCTCGCAGCTGCATATTCAAAGCCTGTCACATCTATGTCATATAAAAGCTCCGGCTCCCTGTTAAACAGGATATCTGCGTCCAGATAAAGCAGCTTGTCCGGTATCTGCGGTATTTTGTCCGCAAAAAGCCGAAGCAGTGTATACGGCGAGCAGTACGCTCCCTCGTTCGGACACCCCGAAAACTCACTCATATACAAATCAGTCACATCTATTTTTATGACCTCATTGGCTTTATTGTAGCTCTTTGCCACATCATCCAAGAATGCAATCTGCTCATCTGAAACCGGAACAAAATCGGCCCTCAGATGCGACACATCCATCGTAAATATATAAAAGCGGTACGGCTCATCTGACCTTGTGCGCATGAATATCGAAAGCATACACGTCAGTATGCCGTCAAATACCTTTATATTTCCCGAAAATAAAATGTTTCTCATAAAATCCCCTATTTCTTAATATACTTCGCAAGCTCTATCGTATTTAGCTTACTCCGCTCCACCATGGCTTCATATACCTGATTTCTGAGTGCCTCCTTGCGCGCCTTTCCCTTAAGACTCTCATCCGGGTAAAAAGGCCCGTCAATATATGTGACAATGCGCGGCTTTTGTCCGTGTTTTCTCTTCTGGTAGGTATTCGTAAAACACATGACAGGACACTTAAGCTGCACCGGATAGCGGAACGATGAATCCGTAAACGGACGGATTTTCGTGTAATACGGCCATATATGTGCCTCCGGGTATATCATCACACATTTGTCCTGCTCTATCTTTTTCGATATCTCGTCAAGAAAATGCTTCATCGCCTCGCGGTCATCCGGCAGCGGAAGCGCACCCAGATATGGTGTAACATGCCCGAAAACAGGCATCGACACATTGTTAGGATGGACTATCACATACGCATCCTGCGGATTGGATACCATAGTTGGAATCAGTGCATCCGCACCTGCGTTGGTATGATTGCCGTACAGGAAAAATCCCTTTCCCCTTACAGCCTCCATTTTCTCAAGTCCTACTATCCGGTGCCGGAATTTAAGCTGCAAAAAAAATCGTGCTATAGGCTTTGCTATAATTTTATACCAAAAGAAGTGCAGAAATCGCCTTCCTGCACTATCCATACTATAGTCATAGTCTGCGTCTATCTTTTTTGCCTTGATTGAAGCAGAGGAAAATTCATCCTCCAGCTCGTTTTCGTAATAATATACTCGCATGTATGACATTTTACTATTATTCGGTTGTTTTTGCAAACTTTAGTTTAGGACAAATCAAAAACAAAAAATCAACTGCAGCTTTTTATATTCTAGAAATATCCCTCGACTCCCTGCACCAGTCCGTCTGCCAGATTTTCAAGTGTGGCATCGCTGTGGTCAGAGCATGCGTTGCCAAGCTCTACATCCACTGACGGTACCGTACTGTATGAGGTCTGTGTCAGGTCTATCGCCATAGAGCCATTACCGTTTATCTTTGCTCCATGAGCGCGCAGTCCTTCTATCAGGCTTGCCCCAAGTGCATCATGCTGCTGCCAGTGTGATGCAACCGGCTCCATTCCCTTTATGCCGCCCGGCACTGATATGTAAAAACAGCCCTTATCATAGCTTAGTCCGTCACCATCCCAGTGCAGCGCAATATGACAGTCTGCCGCATTATTGCAGATGACAGTACGTGCCACGTTATCAAGCTGTACATCGCTTCCGTCTCTTACCATAAGCACATCATAGCCTGCCGCAAGCAGCTTGTCCTTTAGTATCTGCGCCATACGCAGTGTGACAGAGCTCTCCGGTGTACCATCATTAAAGGACATACCGCCTGAAACTGCCACTGCTTTTGTTGCGCCTGCGCCTGTTGTACCGCCTGTGGTCTTTGCCGAGCCATCCGGATGACAGAGTGTCTTCACCGAAGTTCCTCCGCTTGTACCGTGACCTGCATTGACACCTACAACTATATTTTTGCGGTTTGCTGTGGCCTTGTACATGACCGCGCAGCCTGAATTTATCGCTGAATGGTCTGCATACTGCCATGAAGGATTTAGTGATACTGATTCTCCATTCTCATAGGATGCTCTTTCTACATACTGATAAGAGGAATCATTATCACCTGAATCGTTCTGCTCCTCGTTGGGCTGTTCGGCAGTCTGTTCTTCCTGCTGCGCTTCTGTCTGCTGTGTTTCTTTTGTGGCCTCTGTTACCACCTCTGTCACAGCTTCTGTTTCCGTAGGCATCTCAACCTTCTCTGCTGCCTGTGTCTCTGTTGCAGGCTCTGTCGGTGTATCCTGTGCTTTTTTGCCACATGATGCGAGGGTAAATATCATCATGCCTGTAAGTAATATTGCGGTAAGTCGTTTCATTTATTAAAGCTCCATTTTCTTTTTCTTACATTATAGACAAACCCATGATATTGTTCAAGTATTAGGCTACATTACTTTCACTGCTATATCGATTTGTGATTAAGTATTTGAAATCCATCACATTATATTGTAATATATGTATATAATAACGTCAAAATATTACTAGGAGGATATCTGGTTGTAATGGATATTGAAACGTATGACCAAAGGGAAAAACAGTTAGAATTACGCGAAAAACTTGTTGAAATTGAAGAAAGACGCCAGGCTGGAATAAAAGATACTCCCGCCCGCGATTTTTTATCTGAATTAAGGGAGATTTACAACAGTAATCGTACATTGCCTCTTTGAAAAAAACAAATGTATCTACTCCCATCAGGAATAATATAATTTCAAAACCATGCATACATATATTTATATCAGCATTTTTTGAAGAAATTCACAAATCACTCCCAAAAGTGAAAGCTATCCTGGCAAGCCTATTATTTTCTTTCACCCCTATCTGTCAATAGTTAGCTGATTCTCAAATTTTCTCTAACTGATTCATAAAACTTAAACAATTGAATGTCTTTATTGTCTATTCCTTCATCCAAGTCTTCTGAATATAACAAAAGGGGGCTTTTAGATGTGTTTTTCATGTCTATATGCAAACACAATACATT
>ERZ1026850.320-NODE-320-length-31510-cov-30.395454_pt1 | contig 31510 bp, 49 predicted proteins | sample MGYA00380155_ERZ1026850 | MGnify/ENA primary metagenome ERZ1026850 (study PRJEB33269, sample SAMEA4719791) | human gut metagenome | biome: human-associated habitat; feature: organic feature; material: feces | place: Cameroon | collected 2013-10 ... | reverse complement strand
TAAATAACCACCATTAAAAACTTTTTTAATTAATCTTTTAATCATAATAACCTCCTTTCTTTAATTAAAAATACAACTATCTTCACAGACTGTTGTACTAAACAATTTATTAATTGGAAAAACGAAAATCATATTAAAAAATGCAGTTATCTTCACAGACCACTACATTTGGGAAATAAACTAAAAATAACTTTTCACTCACTCAATTCACTTAAATCATAAGAATATTCTAGTTTTTCTAATTTAGCAAAGTTTTTCTTCGGAATAATATCCGTCAAAGAAATTCGCAAGTCTAGGAGTTCCTGTGTCATAGTGAAAAGGGCTGTGCATAATCATGTCACCACTAACTATTGTAATTAATAGTTTCTCTGTGTCATCAGGAATCTCTATATAATGTTTTACGCCATTATAAGCTAACAATTTAATTTTCATATTAATATATATATATTTTTAATTAGTTTCATAATAAAAACAGTACTATACTCACGTACCGTACTGCTAAAAATTTCAGTCTTTAAAACTTTACAAATCGTGCATCCAGTGCGACTCGAACGCGCAACCCACAGCTTAGAAGGCTGTTGCTCTATCCATTGAGCTATGGATGCTAAACCTAAAGTGGGCCTGTAGAGAATTGAACTCTAAACCTCCACATTATGAGTCTTTCTTACGAATACCTTGAATGATCTTTCTAGTTAATCCAAAATGTTCTGCAACTTTATTCCAAGTTCCAAGTAATTCATATTGTTCTAGCACTTCTTGTTTAGAAGGATAGCCTTTAGCTTTTTCTCGGCACTATTTAGAACAATATATCTTACCAGTTTCTTTAGGAAATCGTTTACCACATACAGGACATACTGAACCTGTTTCTGGACTACTAAAAGATTTCTTTTCGCAAACCATCTTATTAATAATATATGAGTAAAATAAAAAGTCAAATCTATTTAACAACTTTTAAGATAAAATTTGTAATCTTCCATTACTTTCTTTACCTCTTTAGTTCGGCATTGATAGAATAAAGAAACACAAAGTTCTTCAACAGCTTTTTTAATATTTAGCTTAGTTTTTTGTCCCTCAAGGTGGAGCTTATTAAAAAACTCTGTATTTCTTGTTTTAATGTAATTTCTAGAGTTACATTCTTTGACATATTCTCTAGCTTCTTTTAATATCTTCAACATTCCTTCTTTATAGATAGAATGTTTAGTATCAAAAGTAATGCCATCTTTCACGATTAAGTATCCTGATAAATTAGGATTCTTTCTCATTACTACAGGTATTGCAGAAGAGAATGGAAAACCTCTTAAAGCTTTAGCTAATTGAGGTGTTGTGTATGTACCGCCTTTACTTCTAAATTCATTGAATTTTTGGCAATATACTTCAATATTACTTTCTATATCTAACATAATTATATTTTTTATTAAAGAGAACCCTATTTCTAGAGTTCTCTATTATTTTATTATTTTCTAGCAAGTTCCATATTTGCAAGAATACAATCATCAAGCACTCTTGATATAAGCTGGGCAAAAGTAAAACCATCTTTGTTAATTGGCTTAACCCAATAAAGTGCTTTTACTATTTGAGACCAGTGAATTGTGTTGAGCTTATCAAATTCGTCTGCTTCAAGAATTTTGATAGCTTGTAGCATTGCGACATAATTATTATTATTAAAACTATTGCAAGTCTTATCCGTTCTATAGTATTCTATGGAATTGGTGTTAGTGGAAATAATCCTCTCACTATTATCATTTAAGTCTTTGATACAATGATTAGCACGCTTTTGCAATGCAAATATCAATGTATCTTTATATGAAGCCAAGATATTATCAAAATCTGGCATCTCAAACTTTTCTGAACTTACTTGAAGAGTCTCTACAAATACTGGGCCTTGCTCAGTGAATTTTACTTCTTTCATTTTATTTATTTTATAGTATTAAAATTTATCATTGTTTGCTAAAACCTGCACCCAATAAATATAGTATTGACCAAAAGAGTGCCCATCCAAATGATACTCCTATTATGCTATTTAATAATATAAAAATAGCAATAGCTGACGCAATTAACCACATATCATGCTATTTAAGTCGTTTGTTTCTTTTACCAAATCATACACGTAGTCTTCTGTACGTCCATGATACTTAGAAAACAAGTCAATGCCAGAGAACACACGAGGTTGCATATCGCAGATTTGCTTATTCTTGTCTGTGTATATTGTAATATCCACAGAAGATGCGATAATAACTTTGCCTTGATTGTGACCTACTTGCAAATCTTTGTCAGTTGTATAAATAATTTTTAACATAGAAATTACCTTCCCAGTAAGGATTTAAATTAAATCTGGGGTAGAATTACAGTCTTTGACTGTCAGTCAGTATAATTTTTCAAGCGGAGCTACTATTGTTCACTCAAAACTATACAAAACTAGAAAATTGAGGAAGCTATACGAATCGAACGTACTTTGGCTACTTGATGTATTAAGTTCATCCATTATCATTTATTTGCTAAAACATTACATAGCTAATAATAGAAGACTGTTTACCTGATCATTATCACGTTACCTTTTTGCCTTATCACCTGTCCTATGTATTTGCAACTACATAGGTAGCTTCCTGAGAAATAATTATACTGTCTTAAGTATTATTAACTATACCAAATTTCTGGAAACATAATTTTTAAATTTTAAAGTTTATAACCTGCTTGTTCATATAAATGAAGCTCAGCTTCACCCAATTGGTTCATATATTCTATATTAGAAGTTAATATAGTTTTATATTGATCTAAAACCATATCATATGTACGTCTCTTTTCATTAAGAAAAAAACCATTCGCACCATACAACTCGTTCTTATGATCTTCCCAAAATGGAATTGTATGAGTATTTAATCCCCATATTCCTCCTAGATATACTTCACCAGGAGTCATAGTAAGTATATCTTTTGTTCTAAATATACCATATAGACAAGGCCCTATTGATTTATTTTGGAATCCTGTTTTCCAAGCATCTTTGTGTATTGCTAATAAAGTACTTAGAGAATCAGCAGCTTTGATAGCATTTATAAATTCTTGGCCTCTTTTACTCCATATTGTGTACTTTTTCAAGTTACACGAATTTGATTCTAATTCTTTTTTATGGAATATTCTATTCCACATGTTATTTCTTCTCATATTTTTATTTTATTTTATTTTATTCTATTATTAGACGATTAATTTCTTTATAAGAAATAAAAGTTGAAAACATTGTATTTGCAATCTCTAATTGCTCCTTATGAAATATTATTCTATCGCCTTCATTTATGGCATAATAACCATGGTTATGCACTCCAAGAGTAAGAAAGCCACTACTATTTTTCATGGCTTTCTTTAAATTGCGGATATTCATATAATTTTAGTATAAGTCAATTACTCGCAACCATATTATAACACAAAGCGTGAATAGTATGGTCAGGCATATACTATGCCAAAATACAATGCTTGATATGGCAAGTGCACTCAAGCAAGAAAGAATAATTATATATAAAATATGTTCCAACATGTTATTTAAACTTTAAAATATATTTATTTTTTAAGGATAAAAATAATTTAACAACTGGATCTATAATATCTACATATTCTTTCCAGTCATTATATCCTTCGTTTTCATAAAAGTATTGTGCAGTAGCTATAGTCATACATTGTACTAATTGATGCATAGACATAGTTCTAGGCTGATCCACTATACGTCTGTATAGACGTAACTCATCCTCAGAATGTTCTGATAAGTCTAAATATATCTCAATAGCACCATTAATTGCAGAATACCAATTATTATAAACAAGTTCATCTACTTGTTCCCCAGTAAATTGGCAATAAATCTTATCAAATGCATTAAGATTGACAGCTTTATTAGTTTTTTTGTCAATTATTTGAAATTTCATTGTTTACTAAGTTTAGTAATATTTTTGCGATGGTGTCTACTTCAGGATCGTCTAAATCGGCAAGTAGAGCAGCTTTTACTATTCCATAATTAGAAGAATAGCATTTTGTAAATGAGGAGTTGACATATAAGCCAACTCCTTCTTTTGTTTTAAACACTAGTTTCATGTTACAGTTTATTAAGGTATTCGAGCCACTCATCCCAATCCTCAGCATAATTGTCTTCATCCGAGTCCAGAAATGTATCAGCATAAGCTGTTATATCTTGCGAAAAACCATTATCTTCGACATAAGCAGTTAATTCTGCTTTACCACTATCAAAGATGTATAATGAATAACCACCAGCTTCTTCTGAACCAGCTGAACCGTATTTTTTGAAATATGGGTTAAGATGCTTGTTAACATCTTCCATACTATTTACTTCAAAAGATTCTGAAGTGGTGTTTCCATCATAAGTATCTAATTCTAAATATAGTTTTGCCATATTATATTAAAAGGTTATAATTAATTATACTTCTTCTAAAGCTATAGAACTCCAGCTAACTATTGTACCGTTTACATGAACAGCATACTTAGTTAATACTAAAGTTTCTATCTCTGTAAGATTTGTATTGTTCTCCTTATTGTATGCAGCAATGATGCTGTCAAACAAATCTCTGTTTAATTCTACTTTCATAATTCACAAAGTTTACAAAATTTAAATTTAAAACCATCAGGATGTGCACTGAAGAATTTATTGGCATCACCATCTTCGTAGATTGGATTACCATTCTCATCGTCTTTACCTGAATATCGTCCTGCTTCATTGCAACTCCAATCAAGTAAAGCATTTCTTAAATCAATTGTAGTTCTATCAAGAATATCTGTATCCTCTACTGTCTCTGCGTTAGAAATAAATCCTCCGTCCGTAGTTCTTGTAAAATTACTAAGGTATATACGAAGAGATGCATACTTTTGCATAAGGACATTTATGTCAAGATTTGTTATGGTTACTTTTAGTAATATTTGCTTTTTCATAATTGTAATTTTTTAGTATTTCCATCCATCTTTTGTGAATATACTAGTATTACCATTTCTATAGACGTAATCATAGTCATATTCTACTGATTCTTCACTGTCTAAACATGAGAAGAATTTTTGTATTTGTTCTACAGGTATTTCACCTGTAAAGAATACATCACACCCACCTAATGGGTCAATATAGCAACTTACAAAGTCATAATTTTTTAGAAGCATAATTGCCTTTTTAAGTTGCTTATTCTTAATGTTGTCTAATACATGTATTAACATAATTGTAATTTTTTAAGTTTATTTTTATTTTTATTCCCTTCCATCTGTATTTCTAGAGGCTTTGGACTCTTATGCGTATTGCATAGCTACATTAAAGTAAAATAAATATTATTAACAAATTACAAGAAAACATAACAAAGAAAATAAATAACTAATAATAAAAATAATGGGCATCGTATTATATAATACTAAAGATTGAAAAACTAATTTATACAAAAATGTTGAAATAGTGGCGTGGGTGGATGCTACCACTAACTTCCACTCCGCCACCTATTCCTCACATCTTACACTTTAATTAACAACTATTTACACTAATATATTACTCACATTTTATTTTACAAATATAAATAAATTAATGTATTAGTCATTAATATTAATCTTTCGTGTACATTTCCACCACTCACTTTCACAAATAGGTTCTAGCTGAATGAAGCATTTATTAGCATCAGGTGCAAATAAATTTAATATTCTATATGTCTCACCTTGTTCGGACGTAAAAATATCTCCCTCAAATACACCTTTTTTACAAATTAACACTGTCTGTCTTACATTTGTTTACAAATAAACTAACTATATAGAAAGAATGTAGATTACTCTACATTCCTCCTATATTAGTTTAATTTACTTTGCCTTGACTTCCCAAATAGAAACAGACATTGCACGACGTGAACCCTTTTTAACGGTCTTATCTCCGAATTCATAGTCTTTGGAAGCCGTTGTTTGACGGTAAACCTTACCTAAGTAGGTAAGTTTAAAACCCTTAACATCAAATACGCCTGTAGAAATAAGTCCGTATAACTCAATGTCGGAACGTGTTCCGTGATTGCATACTTTCTTGTTGGCAGTAATCACGTCTTTTACGTCCTTCTTACTTTCATAAGTTGGGTTGCTCACTTTGGCGTCTTCTGAATTCGGCTCGAATTCGTCATAAAACGGCTTCGAGTTGTCCACGGTGTAACCCGCTACACTTTGCGGTATCAATGCCTTTATGGCTATCTTTTCACCCGTTTCGGTGACAAGCGCCAAGTAAACATTGTTGCTGCCTTGGATTTCTCCAAGGGCAACCTCACCCGTAAGAGTAAAGGTATCCCCAACTTGAGTTCCACCACCAACCATTCGTTTGATACGGTCAGTCGAAAACGTTTGCTTTCCCATCTCTGCCAATTGCTTGTTAAGCTTTTCGGCAGTTTCGTTGAGCAAATTAACACGGTCTTCAGAAGTCCACTCACTAAGTTCTTTCTTTGTAGTACTCATAATTTTTAATTTTTTAGATTAATACTTATTTGTTTTATAATTCAATTTTGGGCGGGGGTCTTAAGGGTGTGTGGACTCACTATCTACTCACATTATAAATTATTTGCGTATATGCACAAAAAATTATTTAATATTTACTCTTAATATGTCTATTTATATTATATGCAAGATCTATTAGTATGGGGAGGGGCTTAAATAAACTATATGTTCATATTAAATTATTTTAACACTTTATTGCTTGACAATTTTAAATATAAATATATAATTAGTTGTAACCAAAAAACTAATATATGAATAAAGAATTTATTGACTTATTGACTACCTATTTAGGTGATGCAGTAAAAATTAAAGACAATTAGATAATTATAACCTTAGAAGATTCAAAACTAAAAGATAAAATAAATCAATTATCTGGCGATACATTTACTGCTGTATGTGAATCTCTTGGAAGTGACAAAGTAAAAGAACTTTCAGATAATGAAGATTACGCTGAATTTATTGAGGAAGCTAAGCAGTGGATTGATAATAAGATTGATGAATTGCAAGAAGAACTAGAAATGTTAAATAGCGAAGATTAATAAAATAGCGACTTTAATTAGTCGCTTTATTGCCCTATGTTGTAATTGGTTAGCAATGCGGTCTCTAAAACCGTAAGTCTCAGTTCAAATCTGAGTGGGGCGACTAAATATCTCCCTTAGATGGAAAAAGCTAAGGCTCGCCACTCCTTTATGGGGGGGTGGCTTAATTTAATGTTAATGATTTATGATAATAGCAATTTATGAATTAAATGGTAAGAAATTAAAAACCACTAATCTTACTAAGAAATTAAAAAAACTAAAACAAGAACCTACAATATTATTTCAACAAGAATTTGAAGGTTCAATTAAAGAAGCAGAGTCAATCTTAGATGAACAGTTAAGAGAAGAAGAAGTTATAGAACCTAATGGTGTGATATTGCATCACTTTAAAAATCCAAAAACAGGATTTACTATAACTACTATATATGATTATGTAAATGATAATGATTATGTGCAAATTGATTGACAGATACTTAAAAACAAAATCTATAACTAGCTTAGACGATTGTCAAAAAGTTATGGAATTATATTTTCTTTCAAACAAACAAAACTCCCAATCTTATTTAAACTGGGCTGATGCATTAAATAAGATTTCTACTGTTTGGTAAAAAATAAGGCGGCTTAGTTAATTAACTAGGTCGCCTTTTTATTTTATCTACATATATTTTTAATTTAATTGTGTTAACTGTCTAACAAGGCTAATTTTATTTTCGCCATATTCCTGTAACACTATCAATTCCTAATAATCCCATACAGCATATTAAAACAGTATCAGTAACCTATGGTGCTTCAATATTAGCAATAGCACAACCTATGTTAATACCCAAGCATACTAACCATCCTAATACTCCACAAACTCTTTTACTACTAATACCTGTATGAGCTGTTATTAGTTTTGTTAAAAATTCTTTCATTTACAAATATCTAATATAAATTTTATTAACATCTCTTTAGTTAAATTATTTCAGTTTATTTCTATCGTATGATTTATCTTATAAAGTACTCCATATTTAATATTAGTACGTTCTATCATTTTTTATTTAAATCTCTTTTTATCTATTTATCCGTGAGTTTTACCATATAAGGTTTTCTGCTTAACAAACCTCTTTTAAGTTTGTACACAGCTAAATCTGGATTATCTAAGGTTACAGGTACTTTAGTAGTAGGATGCTATGCATAATGTCCTCCATCAGTGAAAGACGTTGCATATTTGTCAGCGTTACTAATAGTTACTCCATAATCACCTACATAAGACCCTTTTCTAACGTCTTGTTTTAGTAAATTAAGCACTTCAGATTGTTCTGTTGCGAATGTTGGCAAGTTAGGCCATTCTACTTCGGATACTGCTTTATTAACTCCTCCTGTAGTATAATCAATCCAATTCTATAACCAAGGATTACGTCTTCTATTACTAAATAAAACATTAGCAAACTGTATAGTAGGAGAAGATTTCTACGATTTAAGATATTCCTCCCAAGTTCCTATAGAGGGAGTTTTTCTTCCTAATTGTATTCCTTTTCTAGTATCAGGGGTAAACGGATATAACTATTTTAAAGCTTCATTAATTCTGTTAAACTAGGCTTCATTAGCATAGCTATCAGAAGAGAAAGCTCTTAAATCTGACTCACTAAGTTTATCTGACAATTTTTTCATATATCCGTGTAATTCTTTAGAAGTAAATATACCTCTAGGATGCATATTACCTCTAACTATTCCACTCTGTAATAAATCTTTATATCCTTTATCTCCCACTCCTATTAAACGATATAACGTATTAGGCGTGTACTACATAGTAGGTCTAAATCCTGTAGGAAGTTTATCTATAACATTGTAAGTAGCTTTTAAAGTTTTACCAGTTCCTTTAAGTATAGGAGACCCTACATTAGGAGTCAGTACCCAGTTGAATAAGCTATTTAAAGCCTAATCATCTTTAGAAGTACCAAATCCTTCATTATTTTCACTCCACGGCGCAACTCCTGTTCTTATAGTTCCTACCCAATTACTCGGAGTTAATGTTCTAAGTACAGGCATGACTCCAGGAATTTTAGCAATAGGAGCTATTGCTTTACCTACAGTACTTCCTAGTACTTTGTCTGCATCCTAAATTAATTCATTTCTATTAAAAGCGGAATTTCTAGAATCAAACAAAGGAGCTTTACCTATAACTTCAACTTCAGGTGTAGTAACTGTTAATTCAGAGGCGCCTATAACATTAGGATTTACATTATACTAAATACCATTTTTTGTTATAATTGGCATATTATTGTTGTATTAAAACAAAATAATTTAATAAAATAATAATTATCTATAATAGCTATCCTACCAAACCTCCTAACATTGTTGCAGACCAATCTAACCAATCCCATTGATTGCCATACTATTTATCTTTAAACTCTAATCCACTAGCTACACCTAATACACATAGAATAGTAAATAAGAATCCTATAGGTATAGCATATAGAAAATGTTTTTGTCTATTACTTTCTGTTAACCACATATTATTTATTCTTTTTTAATACGAACCAAACAATAAGACCAATAACAGCAAGATTACCAACAATACCAATAAGTACATTAAGTGTTTCCATAATTGTTTATTTTTAAAAGTTTCTTCCATATCTATTTATCTCGTTCATCTATAAATTTTAAAAATTTCTATAATTCATATATTTGCTGCATAATTATATTCTAATTTTATATCTTTAAGTAATCCATTATGTAATTTTCTATGACAATTTCCACAAACTGTGCAAGTTTTGTTAAATTCAGTAAGTAGTTCTTGTTTAGAATATTTACTTTCATTTACACTTCTTAAAGAAAATAATTTTTCTTTAGGATTTATGTGATGAAATTCTAAACAACAATCAGCTTCTTCTCCACAAATCTAACATTTATGTTCATGTTTATATTTCTTTAAAAAGTCGCCAAATGGTTTATGCTAAGTCATTATTAGTATAGTTAATTATGCCTGCAATTAATGGCAATCCATGCTACTGATTATATTGATTAATAATCTATTTATTTTTATTTCTACCTCTATTCATCTCTACATTATAAAACTATGGACGTGAATTATAATGTTTCTATCTTAGTCCTTGTTTGAACTATTGATAATTAGTTGCATTATTAAGATTTTTATACCTACCTACTGTTAAAGAATCTGTTACATTTTTAGTCCAATCCTATAAATTAGCAGACCTTTTACCAAACGAATAATACTTATTAGGTCTACCGTCTTCAATTAGCGAAAGATGTGAAGTATCAAAAGCTACCTATGGCCTAATACCAGCATTTATTAAAGATGTATACCTTTGCAAAATCTAAGGTGAACCTCCTTGTTGAAACATGCCAACAGCAGGATGCTTCTTTTTTAATTCTTTAGTAGATATTCTACCATTATCTAGAATACTTCTATGTCCATAAGGTTTATGTACTGAACCTCCTTCAGAATGTTTCCATTTTTTAGCATTAATTTTCATAATTATTAACTATTTGCTTACAAATATATAACACAGTATCCATATCCCAATTGGACTTTAACTAATTAACTGCGGAACATACTAATTGAATATTATCTTTTGTATATCCCTATCCAGGACATTTCTAATCTAAACTTATATTAGTAAAAATTCTTCCTTTATCTACTTCAAAGGTCATTGGAATTTTAGATATATTACATAAACCCTATTGTTGAATCCATAAATCATGTAAATCCTACTAAGTGATAGTAAAAGGAATTCCTTTATTTGCTGCTCGCTCCTTCGCACTATGCCAACGTTCCTAAAGAACTTTATCTAATCTTTTTTGTTCAGAATAATTTATTCGTGCTTGTTTGTTTTGCTACTTTTTACACTCAGGACAACGTTTATCACGACCATCCCTTATACTGTATTTATTTCCACCAGCAATATGAAAATACTCTGGTGGATAATAATTACCACAAATATGACATAATAATTTATCATCTTTCCATTCTTTATTATAATTTATCTAATCCTCACAATCTCTGCAAATTGTGTGATAATTTAAACCATCTTCTGTTTTATGTGAATACTTTTTAAAATATTCAATTGTTTTTGGTAAACTTTTATTACAACAAGTACATGTTTGATACTTTATCTTTCCCATAATTTTAAATTTATACCGCTTGGTAATAGTATCCAGCCTCCTAATCTCTTTTTATGCCAACTAGCACTGTTTAAAGCAAACTAAGCTCTCTTCTTTTGTAGTTTAGTAGCTTTAGGATTATTTAAAACTGAATGAGCATGTTCTTGTACTGATTCTCCAGCAGCTTTAGCAGCCTTAGTAAACTTTCCTTGATTTTTCTTTTTAATCTTAATTTCCATATATTAGTATTGCTATTATTATATCTAATCTATGTATTTATTTAATCTAAAGTGCGTAATGATTTTGATGTCACATATTAATATATATATAATACCAAGAGATAAAGTATATCTTTAGATGAGAATGTTATATGAATAAAAATGATTAATGATTATGTTAAAAATTGACAAGCAAAATGAAAACATGGCTTTTAATGAGGAAGGCCATGTGTATTTTGATGTTACTGATACTAAGAAAAAATACATTTCAGTAACTACAATGATTGAGAAGTTCGGACAACCTTTCGATAAGGAATTCTGGTCTTCGTATAAAGCTTTAGAAAAATTAATGCCTAAAGATGAATGGGCAATAGAAAAGAAGTCTCTTTTAAATACTAAAGTATTTAGTAAAGATATTCTTGATGCACATAATATAAGTGAAGATGATTTTAACACAGAAAAACAAGCTATTCTAGATGCTTGGCAATCTGAAAATAAGAAGTCTTGTGAACGTGGTACTAAGATACATGCCCAATTAGAGAATTCTTTTTACAAAAAGAAAAAGAATATAGACCTAGCTAAATATCAAGTAGGGGGTAAATTTGAATGTGTCAAAGATAGTACAGAGTTAGACTTAGAAAATGGGGCATATCCAGAATACTTAATTTCGTGGGATTCTCCTTCAGGCAAGTTGCATGTAGCTGGACAGATCGATTTAATAGCTAAAAAAGGTAATTCTATAGTTATTTTAGATTGGAAGGGATTACCATTAGATACTGAAATACCAACATTAGAAGGATGGAGTACTATTGCAGAATTAAAAGAAGGTGATACAATCTTTGATAAAGACGGAAAGCCTACTAAAATCGTACATAAGTCTAAAATACATTTAAACCCCTGTTATAAAATAACATTTGACAATGGTGATTCTATAGTGGCTGACCATGAACATAGGTGGGAAGTAAACTTTAAAAAGAATAAAAATAAATCACATCCAGATGGAATGTATTCTTGTGTAATGACTACAGAAGACCTATTTAACTATTTAAATAATTTAACACAACGCCGCAGTGATTTAATTCCTAAAATATTAAACCCAAAACCATTAGATTTGCCTGATAAACATCTTATAATTGACCCTTATGTACTTGGAGTATGGTTAGGAGATGGTTCTAAGCAAACAGGTATTATTACACAAATGAAAGGATCTCCTGTATGGAAAGAAATAGAGCGTCGTGGCTATACATTAGGAGAAAATGCACAGCATAATCCTGATAGAGAAAATATAGAAGTAAGAACAGTGTATGGGTTAAGAACTTTATTAAAATCTATGAATTTATTAAACAACAAATATATTCCCGATGAATATCAAAGGGCATCATACCATCAAAGACTTGATTTATTAAGAGGGTTAATGGATACTGATGGTTATTATAATGCTTGTAGAAAAAGATATGTGATGTCTACTAGTCAAGAATGGCAACGAGATGACTTAGTTAAGCTACTAGCAAGTTTAGGAGTAAAAACTACTGTATTTTCTGTTATTAAAAAACTTAATGGAAAGAAATTTCAAACTTGGGACGTATGTTTTTCTACTAGTGAATTTAATCCATTCTTAACTAGAAATCAAGATATTAATATAAATGAGCTTAAAAACAATAGTCGAACATTTAGAAACATTGATAAAGTAGAATTAGTAGAAACAATACAAACTCAGTGTCTTGAAGTAGACAGTCCTACTCATACGTTCCTATGCACAAATAAAATGATAGTAACACATAATACCAATAAGAAACTTGATTTAAAAGGCTTTTACGATTCTAAAACTAGAAAGACTACAAAGATGAAATTTCCTTTAAACTCGTTAGATGAATGTAAATATAGCCATTATAATCTTCAGTTAAGCACTTATGCTTATATGCTTACACAAAAGCATCCTGAGTTTGTTATAGAAGACTTAGTATTAGTACACTTTGACCACGATGATAACATGACTGTTTATCATCTTCCTTATTTAAAAACGGAAGTAGAGAAGATGCTAGCCTTCTATGAAAAACAAAGTGTTTTAGAAGATAGAAAGAATAAAAATAAAAGAATAGAATATTAATGGATAACTATATAAATAGAAGACAGAAGATTTGCAATTCTTGTCCTATACATTTAGAAGAATCTAATATATGCGACGCTTACTCTTATGTAAATCCAGAAACAATGGAGAGATCAGATAAACCAAAGAAAGGCTTTATTAAAGGGTGTGGCTGTGCATTAGACTTTAAGATAAAAAATATAAATAGTAAATGTATAGCAGGTTTATGGTAAAACACATAATAAAAGCTTTATTTACAAAGCCATTTTAGATAATTAAAAGTATTTATTACCGACTTTCAAATCAGAACCAACCATTATCAGAAAGTCGTCTTGCTGTTTGTAATAAATGCGACCATAGATTATTATTTATGAATTAGCTAATATGCGATCAATGTGGTTGTATTTTAGCTAATAAGACTAGATTAATTAATGAAAAATGTGACTTAAAAAAATGGTAATGAGAACAGAATTGAATAGTAAAGAAAAACTAGCACAAGTTGTTAATGGTATGGAGAGTACAGGTGTTCCAATAGTAATTAATGGTAAAAGAGCTGATTAGATTTTAGCAGAAGAGAAAAAAGCTAAATTTAATACGCAAGTTGCAGAATATACTGATAAATTTGCAAAACATAATAAAGCTCTTGAAGATTATGCAAAAGAATTATCAAAAGATTTGAACGATTTAGAGATTCTTCCTATGGGATCTTACGCTTTAATTAAACCGTTTGATAGTAATCCATTTCAACAGGTTAAAGTTGAAAGTGGTATTATTACTGATTTAGGCGGGTTTACTCCCACTTATAAATCTCACGAAGACGGCCAAATACATGAAGAGACTCAGTTTATTAAAGTAGGAACAGTAATTGAAACTGGATGGAAATGTGAATTTTTAAAGCCAGGCGATGTTGTATTTTATTCAATTGCTAGTGAAACAATGGTTCCGTTCTTTAAACAAGGATTCGTAGTTGTGGCAGAAGCAAGAATTATATCTGTAGTAAATGAAAAGCTAACTGAACGTAAAAAAGAACTAATTAATGGAACACAAGATTGAAGACGATAAAGTATATCTACGTCCAGGCGATGTAGTTACTTTAAGACAACATGAAAGTATGCACTGTCCCACCATGCTTGTTATCAAGAAGGAATAGTCATATTTTAAAGATGGCATGTTAGGAATGAGATGTAGATGGTTTACTACAACTAATTTATTGTAGGAAGCCATTTTTAATACTCGTGATTTAATACTAATTAAATGATTACAAAATTTTAGTAGGGCGGTCAGATAGAATAGCAGCTTGTGCAATTAGTGCAGGCTGCTATGTCTGGTGATTAGCAAGCCACTCAACAAATTGATAAAATAATGCAAGCTGCCCAGCAAGGAAATCAACAAGCCATATAGATTGCTAACTATATACAAAAAATAGCTAAACAATTATAGGGTTCTAGAAAAGCTAAACTTGGAGCTAAATTAAATTATTACAAATATCTTAAACAAGGGGGTCCGCTTAAATATCAAAAAGGTGGTTGGATTAATAAAAGTAAAGGTATTTGGAATTGGGGATTCTTTGGATAGAATGAATAGAGTTAAGAATTACTATTTAGGTAAAGCTGATGATTTAAGTGATGAGGATTATGCTTATATAGATAGTAATCCAGAATTAGAATCATTTTTACATAATGTATATAAAAATTCTAAAATTCAAGGTGTAAATACAACGGTGTCGGATGCTACTCAATCTACTACTAATAATTTTCCTAAAGGAGCTAATCCAAATGCAAGAATATCTGTCGTTCCAGATAGTGCTAATAACTATAAAGGTTACATAGGAGTAGGCAAATTTAAAATGTTACCTACTAAATAGGTAAACACTTCTACATCCAAACCAAGAAGTGCTAAATAGTCTAATAGAACTACTGTATCTGTTGGTAGACCACATATGAATTAGTTAGCAGCTCAGCAACGGATTTCAAATGAAGCACAAACTAATGGATACATGTATGGAGCAGGCAATCAATTTGAAAATATGGTTGCACGTGAACACACTGGTTTAGATTCTAATTGGAGAAATGACATTAAAACCTATGTAGATCCAAAGACAGGAAAATCTTATAAATATATTACTGTCGGTGGTATTAACTACTTAGATAATGGCAGATATTGGAATCCACAAACTAAGCGAGGAGGCAACTATTCTTGGAAACCTGGATGGAAAATTTTCGGAGGTGGCTTTCACATAATGTAAAGTTTATTCAATAATTAATTAATATGACAGATTTTTTTGAATATGATAATGGTGTTCTTGAATTAACTGATTGTAGTATATTATTACTAAGAGAATTTAAAGCTCTTATGGATAGAGATAAAACAAAAGGAAGAACTAAATTAATGAAGGAATTAACCTATATTTATTTAGCCATTTGTTGGAAATCGCCTTATAATAACTATACAGAACAAGAACGACATGAAGAAGCACTAAGCGATAGTGGTCTTACTGAAAAAGAATTTAATGACCCAGTTTTTCGTGAAGCGTGCAAAAAATTTAGAGCTTTATAGGATTCTAATAAATCTATAAGACTTCTTGAGGCAGCTAAAAAAGCTGCTGATTAGCTCACAGATTACTTTGACGTAATTGTAGATTTAAATGAACGAGATGTAAATGGTAAACCAGTATTCTCTGCTGAGAAGTTTATGAAAGAAGTAGGATAGTTAAGTAAAGTGCACGAAGAACTTGTGCATTTAGAAAAAGAGGTTAAAGAGTCAGTTACCCAGCAATCAGAAACTAGAGGTGGAGTTAGTATGGGATATGACCCAGGAAATATATGAATAAGGATATAGAGCAGCTTAAATTAGAACGTTCTAATAATAAAGCGTATTGGGATGTTCCAAAAGATTAGCCAATAGATGTCTTTGATCCAAATCTTAGTTATGAATTAACTGGTTATAGACCTATTGATGCTACTCATAGTTTAGATTTTAATCCAGAATGGTTTACTGAAGCAAGACGAAACTTTGTTAAAAACAACGGTAAATATTGTGCGGCCTTACCTAATAGTAAACGATGGAAGTTATTTTGGGACGAAGAATACAGAAGATGCAAGTATGGTCTAACTATAAATGGTTATACTTTAACAGGTGATAACTATTTCTTTTTAAACTACTATCAATTACCAACTATAGATTAGAATGAAATAGCTGGTAATGGTACATCTGATGATTTCCCAAATTTTATGATGTCTTAGTATATGTTCTTCCATTATTTGCAAATGTGTAGAGCAACACGTAAAAATGCTTGTCTAATGAAAGCCCGATCGATAAAACTATCTTGTCGATTTCTATAGTAATATAGATTAAAAAATTTCAGAGATTCGGTGAAAGCTAACGTGATTAATCACATTAAAATTTTAATATATTATGAATAAAGACGAACAAATAAAATTTATAGAGGATAATTATCCCTTATCAACACATCATATATCTAATAGAAGAATAAGACACGGATTCTTTAAAGATATACGTACAGAACTACAAGCCTATTTATTAGGATTCTATGCTGCTGATGGTAGCATAAATGAGAAGAGAAAAACTTTTAGAATACATTTACAAAAAAGAGATTCTGAAATAGTATATTTATATAAAGACATAATAAGTCCAGATGCTAGAGTATTTTCTGTAGATGAACACAAAACTACAGGAAGAGGAGGTATGATCATTAATGCCCACGAATCATTTGGTGTAGATATTACTAGTGCAGAATTATGTAATAGTTTAGTAGATTTAGGTATAGGATACGGAAAAAGTTACGCAGATTTACACATACCTAAAATACCACATAATCTAATTAGACACTTTATTCGTGGCTATTTTGATGGTGATGGAAGTTTTGTAGCTAGTGTAAAGAAGCCCAATAATAGACCTAACCTAACTTTGCGTATGTGCTTTAGTATTATTGCTAAGAAAGCTACTTTATTAAATGAATTTATAAAGTTTTTTTCTGAAGAATATGGTCTTACAATAAATCTCAACTATTTAAAACGAGATGATGCATACAGATTAACTACTAGTTCTAAAAAAACATGTAGAAGTATGTATCATATCTTATACGATGATGCTAATTTTTATTTGTCTAGAAAATTTAATAAGTTTAGTTACTACGCTAATACCGAAGATAGTATCATAATTGATGCTGTCCGTAACGCATAGGAACTTAGTTCCCAAGAGTCTGAGACATCCAATAATATGGATGAAAATATATGCTGAACTTATAGGAAACTATAAGAATTTAAGGATAAAAAGCCTTAGAGATAACAAATTGAGGATTTTCAGAGATAATGGCTTCAATTGCTGCTAGAATGTATGTAACTATTAAAAAGAGCAGAACTGTAGTAACTTGTTATGACGAACGCTTCTTGAAAGGTACATTTAGCAAGGTAGACCACGCTTTGACTTTTATTAATACTAACTCTGATGGATTCTTTAAACCAAGACTTAAAGATACAGAACTTGAAATTAAATCTGGTTATCAAACTAAGATTGATGGTTAGTTCGTTGATGCTGGATGGCAGTCTGTAGTAAAAGGAATATTGGCAAATAAACCTTCTAATATTCGTGGTGATCGTGTTGATTTACTAATATATGATGAGAGTGGTTCTTGGCCAGGCTTAACCACAGCTGTAGTGCAAGGACGAGCTTTGTGTGAAGTACAGGGTGTTAATCGAGGAATTCAAGTGTTCGGCGGTAGAATAACCAGATAATTTATTATACAGATATTGTATTACTAGTAAATTTTAAATATTAAAAATAACTAATATGACAAAAGAAGAACGTAACAACCGATTAAATAAAATAGTTAAAATTTATACTACTACAGAATGTAGCATACAAGAATTAAGTGACCAATTTGAAATTGGAAAACAAACAATTAGTAAATTTCTCAAAGCTAATGGTGTTGAAATAAGACATATAGCTGGAAAAAAGAGTGCTCTAGAAGAAGCCTTAGAAGACTTAAAATCAATGTCTTTGGATGATGTTTCTCTTAAATACGGTATCGAAAAAGAAGTACTATTATTAGCTAATTCAGGATTAACTAAAAAAGAATACAAAAAACAAATAATTGAATTAGCTATAGATGAATATATTAATACTGCTTTATATGATAAAAGTATAGCTAAAACTTCATTAAAATACGGCATTAATAAGAAAACATTAACTAAATATTTAAAAGATAGAAACATTCCAATAGTAGCTAATGGTTAGAAATCGGAATTTAATAGAGACTTTTTTGATGAGATAGATACAGAAGAAAAAGCTTATTGGTTAGGGTTTATGTATGCTGATGGATGTATAGGTGCAAAAAGTAATTCAGTTGCGTTGAATATCTCTCTTAAAGATATAGAACATTTAAAAAAGTTTAATAAAGCACTTGCTTATAAAAGAGGTTTGAATATATCAGAAACTCATCAATTTGGGAGTTCTGAACATACTAATAAAAATGGAGAAACTATGTATATGGTATGCACTTGTATAAAAGATGACCATCTATGGAATGGTTTAAACTCTAAAGGATGCGTTCCTAACAAGTCTCTTATATTAACTTTCCCTGATGAAAGTATATTTAAAGAAAAATCTTTAATTTATGACTTTATTAGAGGTTATGTGGATGGTGATGGAACCTTAGGAGTTTATCCTCACAGTGAAACAAATCCAAAACTAGAGGAATCTTTACTTATTGTAGGTACTAAGAATTTTTTGGAAGGAGTGCAAAAATATTTAGGGAAGGGATTTTTAATGCACAAAACTAATTGTAGTGAATATACATACAGATTAGGGTACAGTACTAAAAAAGCTCACAAAGCAGCTGATTTACTATATAAAAATGCAACTATTTATTTAGATCGAAAATACGATATTTATATTAATAAATTTGCCGCATTAGAATCGGGTAAAATTGGTGAACCCTGCGATGGGAATACCAAGGTGAACTAATATATAATAGTATTAGTTCACTATAACGCGTACTAGTTGAACCTCTATAAAGAGAATATAATACTAGCAAGAGTATCCGACACTTATTAAGTGAAAATATACGCTGGACTTACAGGAATTAAATTGTAAGAAGTTAAGATAAAAAGCTTAACGATAACATTCGACTGGTGGTGATAAAGGCCCAAATCTTGAAGGTTTAAAGAAGATATACTATAATCCTAGAAGTTATAAGGTATTACCTTTTAGACATAAATGGACTTAGGATGGTAGTACAGCTGAAACAGGATTCTTTATTCCCTATTTCTTACAATCTCTAAATCCAAAATATATGGACAGCAGAGGCGTTTGTGATATGGAAGCCTATAAGAAGATGCTTGTTAAAGAACGTAATGAATTATTAACTGTTCCTGATGATTATGCTAAACACTGTGCAGAATATTGCTGGAACGCAGAAGAAGCCTTTAGTTAGGAAGGTCAGAATAAGTTTAACAAGACTATAATTGCTAATTAGTTAGCCAATATTAGATTACATAAAATAGGGCCTAAAATAGAAACAGGATTAATAGACTACACTTACAAAGATGGTTAGCATAAACTAGACAACATAAATGGATTCAGATGGATGCCTAGTAAAAATGGCAAAGTCTATATATTAGAACATCCAGTATGGTCTAATCTATATAAAGAAGACATTGCTAAAAAGAAATAGGAAGCTCTAGATAAAGGAGAAGAGTTTAATGCTGTAGCCTATACAGAAATGCAGGATTTATATGTAGCTGGAATTGACGGCATAGATATAGGTGCTGCTCAAACTTCAGAAGCTACGAAGAGTCCTTCTGATTTTTGTATTACTATAAAGAAAAGAGCTTTTGGCCTAAATAATCCTTAGTATGTTGCTTTTTATAAAGATAGACCTTAGAATATTAGAGAAGCTTATAAGATAGCAATGTGTCTTATTAAATACTATAATTGTAAGGTCAACATAGAAGCAACTCGTGTAGGTTTTTTAACATGGGCTAGAGAGCATAAGTGTTTATCTTACTTTATGAAAAGACCTACAGCTACTTTAGGAAACATTAAAAGTAAATCTAATACTTACGGTACTCCTGCTACTAAAGTAATTATTAATTAGCAAACTGATTTAATTGCTAATTTTGTCGAAGATTACGGTGATGAGATTTGGTTTGAAGAAATGCTTGAATAGTTACAAAGTTATAATGACGAGAATAAAGGTAAGTTTGATATTATTGCGTCAATGGGAATGGCGGAGCTTGCTGATTAGGAATTATCTGGCAGAGTACCCTTAAAAATAGAAAAAGATGAAGATAATAAGTTCTAGGATATAGGATATTATACAGATGAATATGGATATAAACATTTTGGAGTTATTCCTTAGAAACAATAGACACAAAATATAAGATTACAGTATGAAAATGACCCATACAGAAATGAAACAAGCGATACTAGATTACATGATTTAGTGTCTAGGAGTAGTGTTTATTGGTAAACTAACTATTGAAGATTTGGAACCCGAAGGTTATAAAGTTCAAATTAACTTAGATAATTCTGAAAATCCTATAACTTTGATGGCTGATTTACCAGATGATGAATTTCTTTGTTTTGTTAAAGAAGAACTAAGAAGTAGGAAATTACATCGTCTAGAACATTTTAAATTATAGAAAATATGACTCAACAAGAGTTAATAGATAAAACAGATTCTGCTATTGCTGAGCTTGTTTATGATAAATAGAAACTATAGAAAGCTTATAATTATTATAATGGTAAACGAGATAAAAGGCAATTTCAGCATCTAGAGGAAAACTTTGGAATAGGAAGTCCAACATCCGTTCAATTTACTCCTTTACTAAGAAAACATGTCGATGAACTAGTTGGCGAATTTTTGGATATTCCTATTCTTCCTAAAATATCATGTAAAGATGAGTAGACTATTAGTAATATTAATAGAGATAAATAGTTAGAAATATCTACTCAAGTAATACGCTTTTTAGAAGAACATCTTAGTAATTCTATATTAAAGATGGCGTAGGGGCAAGATATTACTGATAAATCTATTAAACAGTAGATAGATAGAATAGTAGAAAATATAAATGAATCTTTTGTTTCTTAGTATGAAGAAACTGCTTAGAATGTTTTAAGATATATAATTCAATCTAGATAGACAGACCTAGTAACTAAGCTAAGACAATTGTTTATTGACTTATTAGTTACTGGATATTGTTTTTATAGAGTAAAAAAATCTTAGGGTGAAAATAACATTGATATTGAAGTATTAGATCCCCGCAATGTATTCATTGATCGCAATCCTGAATCACCGTATATAAGAGATTCTTATCAAGCAGTAGTTAGATCATGGATGACTAAAAGTTAGATATTAGCTAAGTATGGTAAAGAACTATCAGCTAGCGATATTAAGAAACTAAAAGATGATTGGAAAGATGATACTGAAGGTAGGTATTATCGCTCTTCTAGCCCTATTATTAGTGTTTATGATGATGAAGAATTGGAAGAGGATGATACTATACCAGGAAAACCTTACGATGATAGAGGCCGTCTTATTCCAGTATATGAAGTAGAATGGATTGAAACTGACAAAAACTTTGTAATGTAGCGGTACAATACTATCCGTATTAGTAGTGACTATTATATACTTAGAGGTATTGATAATACAGTTATTAGAAGTTAGAGTAATCCTAAATACTGTGGCCTATCTGTAAATGGTGTGGTATTTCTTAACAGAAGTAAGGAACCTTACAGTTTAATTCTTAAGTGTGCTTCTTTACAAGATAGATATGACTTACTAATTTATTATCGTGATGTATTAATAGCTAACAGTGGTAATAAAGGCAGTATAATAGACATATCTATGATTCCAACATTCTTAGGTGTTAAATTCCCAGAAAGAGTTACTAAATGGTTAGCTTATAAAAAGCAAGGATTATAGCTCATAGACACCACTATGGAAGGACGAGCTGAAGGACAACCAATTAATACTATTTTTAATGGTTATGACGATTCAATACCAGCTGCTGCTATACAAGCTATAGAACTTACTATTCAATCTATAGAAAACACAGTGTGTTCTATTACAGGTGTATTTAGAGAAAGATTAAACGGTATTTAGTAGCATGATGCTGTATCTAATATATAGCAAGGTGTAACTAATTCATTTACTATTACTAAACCTTATTTTTAGCAAATGGATTTAGTTGTCAATGAAGTATTGTTAGATAGTCTAAATATGGCTAAGATAGTATATAAGAATGGTTTAATTGGAACTCTTGTTCTTGGTGAACACTAGTAGAAATTATTTACAGCCTTGCCAAAATACTTTACAATTACTGACTTCGACGTTAATATAGTTCCTACTACAGAGATTTTATAGGATATACAAACTATTAAATCTATCATTCCTGAATTTATAAAGTCTGGATAGGTTGGAGCTGATGTTATATTTGAAGCTGTTACTGCTAAAAGTTTAACACAATTAAAGAGAGTAGTTAAACAAGCTATTGCTAAGTAGAAGGCTGAGAATAATTAGATGTAGCAACTATCTCAATAGAATGAGCAATTATAGTAGGATAATTAGAATCTTTAGAAATAGTTAAAAGAATTATAGAATTAGGTTCAAAAACTTAACGAGTAGAAGATGCAACTTGACTAGAGAAAGATTCAATTAGAATATCAAGTAGATTGGTTTAAAGCACAAACAGATAAAGCTTATAAAGACAGGTCTCTTGATATACAAGAATAGAGGACTAAATTAGAGATTGCATAGCTACATGATGGCAATCCTTATAATGACAAAATACGAGATATATGACACCATTAGTAAAAATACAAAAAGAAAATAATTGTTCTATAGCGGTAATAGATGTTACTTAGGATTCGGATTAGTATTTAATGGAAGATATAGAAGATACTACAGCATACCATCAAAGAAACAAGTTTAAATATAGTGAAACTGTAACTATCAATATTTTAATGAAACATACTTCTGAAGAAAGTAGTGTAGTACAATTTGTAGTTACAGACCATTGCTCTTATCTTGATGAAGAGCATTTCACATTTAAAGAAGATGGCTATTATACTATTGAACATGCCATTATTCCTAAGATAGATTATGCTGATATACAATCTCCTTTGATATAGTATCTATGGGATGGAACTAATATTCAAAGACTTGAGAGAAACCATAAGACAGAAGTTACGACCGAAGAATTTGTTAGACTAATATCTGATAATAAATTAGATGGTACTACTATATCAGGTGTGTCTTTAACTTAGTTTTCTTTGTGTCATTTATATGAATGTTTCATAAGAAAATGTTAGGAGTCTTTCAAGAACCTTTCTCCTTGTTCTCCTAGTAATAATACTAATAGAGATTTGGTATGGATGACAATTAATATTATTAAATACTATGTAGAATTAGGGTAGTTGTTGCAAGCACAACGGTTGTTAGAGCAACTCAATTATTGTGGAGAATTATGCAGTGAAGGATCTATGTTTTAGAAACATGACTGCGGATGCTCTAAAAGAGCTTAAATAGAAAGCAATTATTGATTTTGAAGAATTAATACATAAGATAAGCTATGGGTATTCACCTGATTATACAAAGTTAATGAATGAAATTTGCTTTATAGAGGTAAATACTTATTTAGATAATTCCGAATTATATTACGAATATTTTATAAACGATGAGTTGTGATAATTAGTTTAGACATGTTTGTTTAAAAGACTTGGATAACTATATAAAACGCGATACTTATTTCTCAGATTTTAGTAAAGAAGAAATCAAGTAGATTCAAGAGAATTTAGGCATTGTTACTAAAGATGATTGGAATACTGATTATAATCCTACTATCTTATCAGGAACATATGAATAGATACGTAATTAGCAAATTTTAGGAAATTTAAAACCAGGATTCATATATGTAATTACTAATTATCGTACTATTTATTATGATTGTGATAATGTAATCTGTGGAACAGATGATAACTAGCCAAGTTAGGAATATTGGGTATTCTTAAAACCTATTAGTACTAATATGTTCGATAAACGAGTTAGTTTATTCTAGCAAGTTGGAACTAGTGTATGTTCTAAATGGATAGTAGAATATGATATTACTCTTAATGATACTCCTAAATCTACTGGTAAGATTACATATCTAAAAGATTAGAATAATAATTCTGCTTATTATGATTTTAAAAATCTTAAATTTAAAAAGAAATTAGCAGAATTAAATAAAGGCCCTTTAAGTTTTTCAACTGATACATATCTTTATACATTTGATAATGGTGGAGTAGATATGTCAGAATAGACTTGTAAAAATAATCACTTAAATGTTAATGCCTATAATAATGTATTCTTAGGATTAACTGTCAATGTTAAGTTAGATACAGATTGCCATAACAATATTTTCTTTAAAAATGCCGAAAACAGTACTTTCTTATTCGGAACTTACAATAATTATTTTAAAAACAATGTAAGTTATTGTTATGGTGTCATACACGATAGAGAGTTGAGTGAATTAACAAGTATTACTTCTACTAAGCACTTTGAATAGCTTGGAGATAGATAGATAGTCACTTATATAGATTCTGAAACTCTTACTAATCAGATTAAAGACGTATGATTCTTGGTAATTCTGATTCTCCAGATTTACTATTAATTCCTTCTGTTTAGCCTCGTGAGATTTCAGAACCATTAAAAACTCCATATACTTGTAAAAGCAAAGTTTTACTAAAAGAAAATTTCTTATCTGAATATAGTACTAAATCTGATAGAGATAAAGTATTAGAAAACTTAGGAATATATGAATTAGCAGGTAGTAAATGGGGTAACATAGTTGGTAATATTTAGGATTAGGAAGATTTAATAGCTTACTTAGATAAATTTAAGTAGGCGGAAAACATTAAGTATGTAAACTCTTCTAATCCTAAAATTACTAATATTAAAGAAGCTTTAGACTATCTTTTATATGAGCCTTTAAAAATAACATTTCAAGTATCTCCTACTTTAGTAGAATTAAATAGTTTAACTAATGTGTATGTTAGTTGGGGTTATAATAAGCCCATTATTTCTTAGGAATTAAATGGAACAGCTTTACCTCTTAATAATAGAGAATAGGTATTTAATAATGTTAATACCACCACTACCTATACACTTAAAGTTAGTGATGATTATAAATCATACTAGGCATCTTCCAAAGTTGAATTTGTACCTGCTATATATTATGGTGATTCTGTAGAAATACCTTCATTTAGTTCCTGTTCTAAAATATTATCAAGAAGTAGAAAATGTGATATTTCTGGAACATTTACAAAATATATCTATATATTAATGCCAACAACTTATGGAGAGCCTAGATTTTTTGTTGGAGGATTTGAAGGAGGTTTTTAGAAATTAAATTAGGTACAATATAATAATATCTCATATACTATATATAGAAGTGATAATAGTAATCTTGGACAAACTATAATAAATATACAATGATTGAATTAATTAGTGAGATTACTCAAAAGAACAATGGATAGTTTCCGCTTATTGATAGTAATAATATAAGAGGTGGCACCTATACAGTAAATTCTTTAATTGAAAGAGATAATATTCCTACAGTTAGGCGTAAAGTAGGTATGTTATGCTATGTACTTGAAACTAATAAATATTATAAATTAGAAAGTACTGGAGCATGGACTGAGTGGACTACTGGAGCTTCTGTTGGTATTCCTATTTTTACTTAGGAATATATAGACAAAGCTACGTCTTTACCTGAACAATGGATTTCTATAGCTGATAAAGAAACTGATTTAAATAATCAACCTTATTCTAGGGAAATTAAGCAATCAGGTACTTATGTTGATATTTTATTTTCAGCAATACGTAAATTACAAAGTGAAGTTGCCAAGTTGAGAAATTCTTTTTAGTATGGTATATATTCATACACTGGATAGAATACGGCAATGTCTTAGTAGGTTCAAGGAATAACTAATCCAGATGAAGAACCTTTGTGGTGTATAGAAGAAAATGATTTATCTTCTTTATATACTATGAGTATAGGTTTAGGACATGATTTAACTCCTACTTAGGAAGTGGACATAAGTACGGAAGGACTATTAAAATTAGGAACTAATGTTTTATGGGAATATAAAGAAGAAGATATAGAAGACCCTAAATTATTTTTATATTTAACTATAACTACATTAGATGCAGAAATACGTCTAAATAACTTTTCATTTAGATTAGATTCTTTAAATATACCTAAAGCAGATGTTTATAATGTAATGGTATGTTTAAATAGAAATAAAGAAAATAGTTTTATATATCTAAGTATTGGTAGTGGTGATTCAGTTTTAAAAGAAGGATATTTATATAATGGACAGCTTTACGATGTTCCAATGTATATTAATACTGAATATCATTTTGAGTCTATATTATTCAATAATCTTTCTTTATCTAAATTAAATTTATATTCCAAATATTAGGACTTCTCTAAGCAAGTTATTCCTAGCGCACCTACTGATTAGGACTATAAGTATAAAGTAGCACATTTAACTATTAGATCTGTTAAATCTAAAGATATATTAGATAGTATCAGTAATTAGTTGCCTGAAAATGAACTTATATTTATAGAAAATGATAGGAAACTATTTATCAAAAATAATAATAATTTAATAGCTGTAGGTAGTAGCAGTACTCCTACGGATAGTGGTATGACAAAAGAAGAATTATTTAAAGAACTCATAGATATAGGTCTTGTTAAAAATACTGGTACTGAACAAAATCCTATCTATGAAGTTAATGATTTTGCAGATATAACATTGATTAATGAAGATACTGGAAAGAAATTTAAGATGAGTGTAGATAGTAATGGTAATATAAGAACTGAACTAGTGCCAGATAACGTAACGTTATTATCTTCAAGAGTAGAAAAAAGTCAGGCACAACTTAAATAGAATGTTAGAGGTTTCGTTGGACAACTTGGATTAGCAGAAGCTGTAAAAGAAGGACAAGCACTTAGTATAGCATCAGATATAAGACTTTATGCTGATAGAGTTAAAATAGGTGCTTTTTACGCTCCTTTAGATACTGATGTTATTCATGGTTGTAACAGAGCCTATATAGAGCTGGAAAACACTTCAGATAAAGATTTCTAGTTATAGGGATGTTATTTACATTTAACTAGACCAAACAAAGATAATAATTAGGTTGTTTACCATTTACCTTTAACTGGTTGTTTAAAAGCAGGTGGTACTTATCTAGTGGTAGGTAAAGAGTATGCAGAATTGGAGGATAAAAATGTAATACTTAAAGTTACAACTTTTGATTAGGAATGGTTTGCTGATGGAGAACTTATTGATCTAACTGTTAATACTTCTTCTAACTTAGGATACGGCATAGCTTTAACTTACGGTAATGCTGAACTAAAAGATACAGATTACTTGTATCACATTTCTGATAGTGCAGCACTTGCACAGATTAGCTCTAGTTTACAAAAATCTAAGTGTCCTAGAGTATATGACCCAAGCTTTATAGATTCAATGTATTATTATAAAGGTATTAAAAATGCTTCTGAATAGGGTTATTGGTGTGCTACCACAGCAGCTATAAAATCTAATACTATTTGTAAAAATACATTTGAGTTAGATCCAGCAAAACAAGCATTTTAGTCATGTAATACTATGGATAGTTCACGTGCTCGTTGGGCAAGTGGTAACGATATACAAATATTAGATTTATCTAAAGATATAATAGAATTTCCACATTCTAAAGATACTTATACAATTGAGCACTTTACTCCTAAAGCTTCATTTGAAAGTAAAAATGTATCTACTGATAAATCTAAATTAGATAATACTAAACCTAATATGGTTACATGTTCATTTGGTATTAATATATACACTACAAGATGTTTTAACTGGATTTCTGTTGGTGTATATGATGAATACATCTATTTAAGAAAACAGGGAACTGAAGAATGGACTAAAATATCTTCTTATACTAAGTAGGATGAATTATCTATTACATTTCCTAAAAAGAAATCTTTTAATAATTTTGATATTTATAATAACATATATAAAAGAATAACAGGAAGATTTCCTGGCGATAATACTCTGTACACAGCTCATAAAGTAGTAGTTTAGGTCAGACGAGACTCTCCAACTACTCCTGAGATTTGGGAATATAAAGTTGGTAGAGATGGGTATATGTCTGATATTCAAACATTTACTCTTTATCCTGAATCATACAAGCCTGTTATTTACCAAATAACTGATTAGCAAGGATTTCATTGGATAGAATACTAGGTTTGGGCAGCAGCTGCATCAAAATTATATGAGAAAATTAAATAGGATTAGGCTGCTAGTAATATTATACCTATACTTATTAATACAGGTGATATGACTTAGAATGGTACACGTATTAATGAGTGGTTTGATTATTATCAAGCTGGCCGAGTTCTGTTTAAAGAATTTGAGCAAATGAATGTGGTCGGTAATAATGATTTATGTGGAACAGATATAAATGAATTAGGTACTGGCGATGATGTTGGTAAATCAAATTCATTCTACTTCCACGTGTTCTATTGTTACGAAGTAAATAGTTCAGTTTGTTATCCCGTAGTAAATGACAAATACATACCAAGCCTTTATTATTTTGATACAAAAGACTTTAGATTTACTATGATTAATAGTGAGATAACAGCTATTAATTGTTAGTAGTGGTTTAAGCTTACAAAAGAAGTAGCATAGGGTGATAATAAATCATAGAAGATAGTTAATATATATACAGGCTACACCGTTGGTACTGATAAGATTTACGATGATTCATTTACCTCTATTTACACAATGGTGTATAACATGCTAAATACTAATAAGCAGTGTGTGGTAGCATGTCACGAAATGCCATTTACTGTAATAACTAATAGTAGTTTATCTACTAACGAAAAAAACAGCTGGCGTTCATGTGGGCCTAATAACGGATCATTAATTGGCAGTCACTGTAACTAGCTTTCCAATAATGATGTTGGTGCAGGTACATATTGGTTAAGTAGATTATTAGAATATAAACATGTAAAACTCTGTATTGGAGGACATAAACATACCTATGCTTGTACTTATCCTCTTAGAGAATATTTCTTGTTTGGTGATGGTAAGAATAGTAAAGATAATTATTCTGAATATAGTATGGAAAGTACATTATAGAATGATAATGTCACTTGGATGCAGAATGGAAATAATCTTACTAAATTTCCATTAACTAAAAGGGAAGCACTAGTAACAGAACCATCTGATACGTTCTATCCATATACTCCTGTTCCAAATCTAGAAGGCGGAGTAACGTATTTCATGTGTTAGGCTACTGGATATAAACTTACTTCTAATAAAGAGTTACCTAGTGCTGATTAGAAATTCTCTAAATTTGTTCCTAAAACAGATAATAAAGGTGGAAAAGATACAGCTAATCCTAATTAGAAATATCCAATGTTTAGCATAATATCTTTAGATACTAGTGAATATACTATTAAACTAGCTAGAATTACTAACATATTTAATTCTTCATTTCAATTTGCTTAGAATGTGTGTAGTTATTCTCCTATGACACTACAATATTTAAAAGCTAATAATACTGATGACTACGGTACTTGGGTTGATGAAGAAACTACAATGTTAACGATATGAGACTAAATGGTACAAATAGAATTATAACAGAAGACGATATAAATCTTTCGGGTAGTTCGCTATCCGAGAGATTTGAGTCTTAGTAGAAATAGATCAATTAGTTACAAAGTAACGTAAAATGGATTTATAAATACGGTGGAGTAGGGAAAGGAGGAAGTGGTGGAGGTTCCTCTACTGCTTTTTCTATATACGCTACTATTAATGAAATTCAGTTAAAAGATTAGACTATTGTTCTTAATGGCACTAATAGCTATAGATTATATATAAAGATTAATAATCCTAATGGTGCAAGCTTCAATGTTCAATATAAATATACTACATTAAATGGAAATGGTAGTATTTCTACACAATCTAATACTAAAATATTATCAATTGAAAATAACTATACTATAGATACAGTAATTACATTAAATAATAATGATACTTTAACTGTAATTGCTTCTGATGGTAATGATACTAAACAAGTTTCATGTAATTATATTACTACTCCATATACTTTTGATTTAGTATTGGCTAACAATAATGAAGTAAATTATGAAAATGAAGAAATATTCATAAACACAGCAGCCACTAAAGGATTAAAAGTACAACTACATTATTAGATTTATATAAATGCTTCCGTTTAGTATGAATATACTTTTAATAACCAAGTAGTAACTGGAGAAATAACGGATAAAAGTGGAATTGTAGATTTTCCTATAGATGCAGATTTGTTTGTACCGAGTAATGCTGGTTTTTATAATGCTTCTATTAATTTATAGATAATTCCAGAAAATTAGACAACCATTGTTAAGCAAATTAATAAATCATTTAGTTTAATACCTGAGGATTTATATTTATTACTATAGGCAGACACTGGAAATATCTATAGTAAAGAAGAAAGTAATCCAGTGTTATATAAGCCTGGTTATATATCATTTAATTACAGAGTATATCAAGGAACTAACTATAATAGAGATTATAATGTCGCTATATATCTAAATGGTGTAGAGGTAGTTAATAATGAAGTACAAGAACGTGTTTAGTATAACTTTAAGATATTCGCTAATACTAAAGGAAAGAATATTTTAACTGTTTCTATTAATAATTATACATACACAGCTGATTATTATCTATATGTAGATGAAAATACAATACAATTAGATTGGTTAAGTAAAGATTGGGAATATTAGTATTACTATAGAATTAATAATGTTACCGAATAGTTTAGCCCTTATAGAAACTAGTTATACATACAATAGACGGTAAATAGTTAGAATATAGAAATAGATAATATAAAAATACCAAATACTACTGGTTAGAGTATATGTAATACACACATTGCTTTTGGTCTATAGTATAATTCCTGTCTCTTATACACATCTCCGAGCCCACGAGACCGAGGCTGA
>ERZ1026850.314-NODE-314-length-31828-cov-8.666163_pt1 | contig 31828 bp, 27 predicted proteins | sample MGYA00380155_ERZ1026850 | MGnify/ENA primary metagenome ERZ1026850 (study PRJEB33269, sample SAMEA4719791) | human gut metagenome | biome: human-associated habitat; feature: organic feature; material: feces | place: Cameroon | collected 2013-10 ... | reverse complement strand
GTATAAGAGACAGAATTTATGTTAACTTAATTGTCTTGTTTTCAGACTCATTGCGTGTGATTGTTATTTGCAGCTTTTCCGAAAATATAATACAATGAAATTACCTCAGCTACACTCAGGATCATGCAAAGAAAAGCCGGCACAGGCTTTAGAAAGGAACAGAACCATGGAAATGATAACCTCCGTTTTTAAAGATGCCATAGCTGCCGCCGCTTCCACTGTCGAAATGCAGAATCCTTTCCTGCATGTTCTGTCTAGCGGCAGCTGTCAGGCCAACGCTCCCTGGTTCCATGAAGCAGCCCCTCTTTCCTGTTATCTTCTGCTCTATACCAGTAAGGGCTGTGGCAAGCTCCTGTTTGGCAGCCAGGTATTTACCCTGACTAAAAACACAATGGTCTTCTGCAGCTGCGAAAAACGTTTCCGTCTGGATGCTGCCCTGTCTCCCTGGGCATTTTCCCTGTATCTGATCTCCGGCTCTTCCCTGAAAAGCTACGCAGGACTGCTGTCAAAGGATCAGGAGCCTGTTGTCATGGATGTACCTCCCTTTTCAGACACTGCCCTGCATCTGCAGAAGCTTCCATCAGCTATTTCCTCTGACCAGAGTTCTCTGCTTTCCCATGCTTTGCTGACAGATATTCTGGTCGCAGGTATTATTAGACATGCCAATCAGGATCCCCAGCCTCTGCTGCCTTCCTATCTTACGGAAGCCAGGATACTGTTTGATCATCATTTTGAGGAGAATTATTCCCTCGATGAGCTTGCCATGCGCTTTCATGTAAGTAAATACCGCTTTTGCCGTGAATTTGGTACTGCCTTTGGCGAGACTCCCCTCCAGTATCTGAATCAGAAACGAATAAAGGTGGCAAAGCATCTGCTGCTCACCACCTCTTTAAAAATCCACGAAGTTGGAAGTGCTGTCGGTATTGACAACACAAACCACTTTATTTCTCTTTTCAAAAAATATACTGGTCTGACTCCTCTTGTTTATCGTCAGACCGGCATGATACCTTAAATTCTTTTGACACTGCTTTTGACCACCATATGTCCGTCTACTACAGTGATCCCCTGCTTATAGCTTTCCCCGTTCATCTTTTTGATCAGGGTATTGATCGCTTTTCTTGCCATCTCCTTGATATCTACTTCATAGGACGTGATCTCCACATTGCAGATCCCTGGATGGATAAAATTATCAAATCCCGCAACGGAAATATCCTCCGGTACCCGGTAGCCTTTTTTCTCAAGCACATTGATCAGAATCCCCGCTGTCAGATCACAGTTGCAGACAAATGCTGTCGGCATCTGCTCTGGAAGTCTGAACTCAAAATCATCACCTCTCTGTCCATCAGAAAGATTCCTGTCCTCGATCACCCAGTCCTCTCTCACCTGCTGTCCATGCTCAAGAAGTGCTTTTGCATAACCAAAATAGCGGTCTGTGATGCTTCCCGTATAAAGAAGCGTTCCCACATAGGCAATATCCTTATGCCCCATCTCAAACAGATAATCCGTCACCTTGTACATTCCGTAGAAATTATCTGTCACCACGCAGTCGCAGTCATGTCCCTTATCATAAAAATCCAGAAACAGCATAGGGACCTGTGCGTCACGGATCAGCATATTCAGATAATCCTCTTTCAGAAGACCAATGATGATCACTCCCTGCACCTTGTTCTCCTGAAGAAGCTTTGGGAGCTCTCTATGCTCCTGTTCTGCCTCCACACTGAGTACCTCCAGCATGGTAAAGCACTCTTTACTGATTGCTTTGGTTGCTACTGCGCGGTACATTTTCCAGTAAAAGGATTCATACTGGTCAAGATACCTGTCAGAAATAATGATTCCGATATTATAGCTTTGATGTTCCTTCTTCCGCCTTGCTTCAGATGGAGACTGATATCCCATCTCCTCTGCCAGCTGCTTGATCTTATCTCTCATCTCCTCGCTGACGCCTTTCTGATCAGAAAGCGCCTTGGAGACGGTTACTGTACTTACATTTAAAATCTTTGCTATATCGGCAAGTCTTACTGCCTTCGCCATGTTCCCCTCCACATATATGTAAGACTTTCCGGATTCTTACACGTTTTATTCGGCCGTTACTTCAAAAATCCTGGCCATTACTTTCTTCTTAAAATCAACTACCAGAACCTTTCTGTCTGTTTCATAAGTATACTCCACATTTTCTTTCATGGCTTCCTGTGGATAAGCCAGCTTTACACCGAGCTTCTTTTCGCCTTCAAACAGATGTGCCAGAGGAATTCTTACCATGGTCCTGTCATCCTCTTCGTCCTTATCTCTTCTGAATACAGCAAGGTAAGCCTTGTTCTCTGTCTTCAGTGCACTGCACAGGAAAGTAGATCTTGTATCAGCAAGACCGATCGGCCAGTCAGGAAGTGCCTTCTTAATATCACTGCGGATCTCCTTGTAATAGGCAATTCCCTCTTTCACCAGTGCCACTCTCTCCGGAGAAAGCTCTGCCAGATGGCCGCTCTGATGGATACGCAGAAGCATGGCATTAACCATGTTGAAGATGGTTTCTTCTTCGTCACCGTTTCTCTGTGGATAAGACCATACCGCTGCCTGCTCCGGTGTCAGACCAGCCGGTGCATTGACTGCAATGGAAGCATAGTTCTGATAGTCCTCCTGATCGCTTGTGGACTGGATGCTGTATCTGGACAGCAGCGCATAATCAATACGCAGGCCACCGCTGGAACAGTTTTCAATCACGAGATCAGGGTATTTCTTAAATACACTGTCAAGCCAGGCAAGATATGCTCTTTCATGGGCAAGGAGTCCTGCTCCCACACTATCCGCGTCAAGCTCTGTACCAATACCGGGCTCAATATTGTAATCCATTTTAATATACCCTACTCCGTACTCATTGACAACCCTGTCTATTACTTCGTTGACATGATCAATGACGGCAGGGTTACGGAAATCAAGCTGATACCTGCTTCTGTCAAAGACTCTCTTTCCATGACGGATGAAGAACCAGTCATCGGGTGCATTCTTTGCCTTCTCGCAGTTAATACCCATAACCTCCAGCTCAAGCCAGACACCAGGAACCATTCCCTTGCTGCGGATATAATCAGTTACTTCTTTGATTCCGCCCGGGAAACGTTCTCTGGATTCCTGCCATTCGCCAACGCTGTCCCACCACAGTCCCGGTGCATACCAGCCGGCATCAATGACATAATACTCACAACCCGCCTCTGCTGCCGCATCAATCAGAGGCAGCTCCTTTTCTGTGGTCGGATCCCCGAAAAGGCAGTTCATATAATCATTAAAGATAACAGGCAGATTCTCATCATCCTTATTTACTCTGCGGATCATACGGCGGTACTTCGTAAGCTGCCCCATGGCCTTCGCAAAATCAGCATCTGATACACCAACTGCCACCGGTACGGTCGTAAAGCTTTCACCTGGCTTTAAATTCTGGAACCAGTGGGACTGTACCTCTGTAGGACCACTCAGCGCCAGATAAAAATGATCATTCTGATCACTGATCTCTGCATGCCAGGAACCATTATGCTCGATCTGCCAGTAGATAGCAGTGCATGCCTCTTCATTGGACAGATATCCCATCGGAAGATACTCTTTGGTCGACCAGTTTCCTGTGTTGGTCAGTTCGATCGTCTTTGACGTTCTCTGATATACTGTAGGCTGGGTCTGTGGCAGTCCCAGTGCCGGGAAGCTGTAGGTATGGAAATTCATTTCCTTCTGCCAGCCATTGTGGGCAAAGGTGAGCTGCATCTTGTCATCAGAGCTCATCTCCCCCTCTTTTTCGATGCCAAGATAATAGAAAGACGAAATGTACTCCAGCGTCTGCACCTCAGTTCCTTCATTGGTCACCTCACTCTGCATCCTGATCGTAGAGGTTCCCTGATAGAACTGCCAGGTTGTCACTACTCTGGCTCCAGTTTCCTCATCCTTCTGGATAAATGTCAGCACTCTTCCTGTCTCGTTGCGCTCATCTTTCATATCCACGAAAGTGAGCATATAACCAGGTGCTGTTACGATATGCTTGTTGCCATGCTTTTCATAAGGTCTGTTATAGCCTGAGAAGTTGACCTGTACCAGCTGGAAGCCTTCCTGCAGAAATGTTTCATTCTCTGTCAGTTTCTTTTCTTCCTGTTCAGAAAGAGGCTTTGCTGAAAAGTGAAATAACTTCAGCTGATTTTCCTTTGTCACTCCAAATACCAGATAGATCCCGTCTTCCTCTATCCTGATCCACTGATTGATATATTCTGATGCCATCTTTTACCTGTTCCTTTCCATTTGTTCTGTGTTTACACCTCTGTCAGGTGAATTAATTTTCCTTTAAAGTCACCAAAGGGATTCTGCACCAGAAGTCCGGCATTCATCAGCTGTTCTCCTGACCATGTTCCTTCTTCTCCTTCAATCGCATAGTACTTCTCTGCTGCCAGTCCCTTCAGATAGATCCTTCTGCTGTGATAGTTTGGACGGTTCAGTACCTGTACATAGGTATACAGTGCTTCTTTCTTATCCTTGCTGACAACGCCGCAGCAGTCAAAATAATGATTCTCCGCATAGGAAGCGATCCTGTAATAATCTCCTTCCCTTACCAGATCATTATATTTATGGTACATGGCAACCTGTGCGGGAATCTGCTCCCTGTCGCTCTCCGGGATTTTCGTTACATCCAGCTCATAACCAAAGGTTCCTGCCAGTGCCACATAACCTCTTGTTTCAAAAGGAGTCACTCTGCCCACCGTATGGTTCGGGCAGTCAGAAACATGTGCTCCCATTGTGGACAACGGATAGATCAGTGCCGTACCTTCCTGGATCTTCAGTCTTTCAATCGCATCGGTATCATCAGAACACCAGATCTGTGGGCTGTAATACAGCATACCAGGATCAAATCTTGCACCGCCGCCGGAGCAGTTCTCCAGAAGAAGGTGCGGGAACTCTGTCATCATTCTCTCCTGCATTTCATAAACAGCCAGTACATAACGGTGATACAGCTCACCCATCTGATCTGCCGGAAGCTCAAGGGAACCAATATCTGAAAGCTGTCTGTTCATATCCCACTTTACATATTCAATATTGGCGCTGCGAAGGATCTTCGCCACACACTCATAAGCATAATCCCTGACTTCCTTTCTGGTCAGATCCAGCACGTACTGATTTCTGCAGAGGCTGGGCTCCCTGCCGGGGATCGCAATGGCATAATCAGGATGTGCACGATAAAGGTCAGAATCCGGAGAAATCATTTCCGGCTCAAACCAGATACCGAACTTCATGCCAAGCTTATTGACCTCGTCAACCAGATATTTCAGTCCGCCCTTCAGCTTCTCTTCATTGACAAACCAGTCACCAAGCGCTCTGTTGTCATCACAGCGGTTACCAAACCATCCATCATCCATAACAAGCATCTCAATGCCAAGGGCAGAAGCCTGCTTTGCAATAGCGATCAGCTTGTCTGTATCAAAGTCAAAATAAGTAGCTTCCCAGTTGTTGATCAGGATCGGTCTCTTCTGATTCTTATACTCACTGCGGATCAGATGATTTCTGTAGAAATCATGGAAGATCCTCGTCATCTGTCCAAGTCCCTGCGCAGAATAAACAAGCACGGTCTCCGGTGCCTGGAAGGATTCTCCCTCTTTCAGCTTCCAGGTAAAATCTTCCGGGTGGATTCCCATGGTCATACGTACCTGATCAAACTGATCAGACTGTACCTGTGCCTTGAAATTGCCGGAATATACAAAATGCATGGCATATACTTCACCATTTTCCTGATCGGCATTCTTCGTCTTCAGTGCAAGGAACGGATGATCCTGATGGCTGGACTCTCCACGTATAGACTCCACACTGTATTTGCCATGACTTACCGGTACTGTCTGGATCTGTCTCTCTCTTGCCCAGGAACCATGCAGGGAAATCGCTTCAAAATCTTTATTATCCATATCAAGGCAGGTAGAATATACCTTGGTCAGATAAAGATCTTCCTTACCTGTGTTCACTACCTTTACACTTCTTGTGATTACATCTGCTTCATCAAAAATGCCATACTGCAGAATCACCTGAAGTCCTGTTACCTTATCCTCGCAAAGGATCTCCAGAGTCTCACACTCTCCTGCTTTTCCAAAGGATGCCGGCAGACCTTCAAGTCCATCTTTCCCCTCTGTGATCTTATGTGACACGTAAGAAAGGGCAAGTCCCACATTTCCTTTCTCTGTGCGGATATTGATGCAGCTTTCTCTGTAATCACCAAGTCCATGTGCCGGGTATTCCATCGGGAAGCTGTCAAGGAAGGATACCCTGTCCCTGTTGTTCTTTGAAGGGACAAAAGGGTTCTCATGGATACGGAGCAGACCGTCTAAATGGACTTCCTTCAGCTTCTTTCCATAATAAACATGTCCTAAAAACTGCTCGTCATCTACTGCTGCAATAACATAAGTTGTATTTCTCGTATCAAGCTTAAATATCTTTTCTTCTTCCAAAAAAACTGCTGCCATAAAACCTCCAAATTTCATTTTACGCAAAAACCATTTAACTAAATTATAAGGTAATTTTTAGTAATGTCAATCAGATCAATGTCTTTTCAATGTTAATTTTCCCACTTTTAAGACATTTTAAGGCAGACTGCAGAAACGCCATTTTCCGCCAGCAGAGCAGAAAAATTGCTGTTTACAACAAAAATGCCGCAGGCGATACGTTATCATCCTGTGACATTTTTCAGGAAAGCAAAAGGATCTTCCTCCCCCTGCTGTAAAAACATGATCAGCAGAAAGGCTGCCCTGAGGGAAACCCTCTCTTCCCTCAGGATCCGCACAGCTTCTTTCTTATCAACTGTCAGCACTTCTATCGTTTCCGTACTTTCCGCAAAAGCCGTGGAAATGCTCCCATCTGCATAGCCAAATACAGATGTACTTGTTTCATCCGTAAGTCCGGCTCCAAGAAAATACGGTTTTGTAAATCCGGGATCGACACCTTCTGCCGGTATAAAGCTAAGCCCTGTTTCTTCTTTCATTTCTCTTGCAGCTGCTTCCTCTGGTGTTTCCCCTGGATCGATCAGACCTGCCGGAAGTTCATACAGGTAATCATTCAGTGGATACCGGTACTGTCTGATCATTACAAGCCTTGACGGATCCTCCTTCAGAAGTGCATAGATCACAATCCCGTTTTTCGGAACCTCTCCTGTCTTTAGCGGAAGCTGATCCTCCGGGTTCCTGGATGCGAAATAGTAGGAAAAAGGCTGTCCTTTCTGATCAAGTGCATCCATTTCATATAAATTCAGGAATCTGTTATCTGTCAGCTTCCTGACAGCCGTAAATTTCTCTTTCATAGCATTCTCCCATCGCCCCAGGAAATGCAGATATCCTGTCAGCCCTCCAGATACCGCAGATATTCTGCCAGTTCTGCAGGAACACCTCCCGTTGTTTCCATCTTTTTGCAAAGAAGTGTAATCTTATGAACCTCTTTGGAATGAATGATCGTATATTTTTCAATCGGCTCTTTGAAAAGAGGATTCACTGCCACCTTATTCCTGACAGCTGCACTGAATGGACAATATACCGCAAGGATCTGACGTACTACTTTATTCAATCTCGGTGAGCCGGTACTCTCATACCGGAGCCACTGTACATAATCACTTACAAACATCTGCCGGTAATTATTTCTGGCACGCCCCATCTGCATTTTGATCTTTTCCTTCGTATCACTGGACAGCTCCCGGTTCCTTTTAAAGAACTGCACATAATCACAGTATTCACTGGTAAGGGAGGGTTCTGAAAGGTCATTCCATCTTCCTCCCTGAATACGTTTGCACATTTCCCACCTGAAATCACCCGCAAGCTCCATAAATGTCTTTTCCAGATCTTCCACATGGAACATGGAACACATCAGACGCCCCGGTGTATCTCTCTTTCTTCCCTCGATCTCCTGCCACATAACACCACGGCTTCCTACATTGGGAAGAAGGATCACATCCGGCAGCACCTCTGTTTTGATCATAAGACCATTCAGTCCACGATCCGGATTGCTGTAAAGTGTATCCCTGTAAAACACACCGAAATCAATACTTCTTATTTTATCGAGTATTGCTTTTACCTTTTCAGCTGTCACCAGGCAGCTGCTTAAGCTCTTCAATACCGTATGCTTCGAAAATACAGGACAGAAGGTAGTCGGCTGTCCGAAGGTGATCTTATTCACTGATATGAACATATTTCTGATCTCAAAATTCACACGGGACAGATTGTTTTTCAGAAGTGCTTCTTCCTCCTCCGGAGAAATCCGTCTCATCCTTTTCTCTTCTCTTAAATATTCCCGGTAATCCATATCCAGCTCATTCCGGCTTGGCTCCTTCTTGCCGGCATAAACCGCTACCAGCCACTGGAACAGAGAATATACGCCCTCTCCCGGATTCGTCGGAAGCTGTTCTACAAGCTGATAAAGATAAACTGCATTTTCCATCCCTGCCAGCTCTTCATCCACATATCCGAATTCCAGGAACATCCGGATCACGACAGGAAGCTTTCCTGTCTTTACGAAAGTTCCAAACACCTTTTCATACAGCTTGTAAAACAATCCCGTCAGTTCATGCCGCAGTATTCTGGCAGCATCATCACTGCTGCTTTTCTGCGAAAGTCTCTTATAGCTGGTAAGGCTTTTGACAAATGCCTCCTCCAGCTTTTTATCACAGTCTGCATATGCCAGTATCTTCTGTAATGAATCTTTTAACTCTTCCTTAATTTCCTGTATTTCCAAAAATGATCCCTCCCTGCTTATCTGGATTCCTCCGCCGCAAAGGCAAGGGCACACCGGACTGCCCTTTTCCACCCTTTCAGAAGTTTTTCTCTGTCAGCTTCTGTCATTTCGCTGCCAAACTCTCTGGAAAGCCTCCAGTTTTCGCTGATCTCCTCTCGGCTCTTATAATAGCCTGTGGCAAGACCTGCAAGATATGCCGCTCCAAGCGCTGTAGTTTCGATGCACTCAGGTCTGTAAACCTTGCCGCCAAGAATATCTGCCTGAAACTGCATCAGGAAATCATTGGCACTGGCACCGCCGTCTACCTTAAGTCCTTTAATATTTACCTGTGCATCCTCTTCCATGGCTCTCAGTACATCCACTGTCTGGTAGGCGATGGATTCCAGCGCTGCACGGATAAAATGCTCCTTTTCACAGCCCCTGGTAATGCCAACGATCGTTCCTCTGGCATAAGGATCCCAGTATGGCGCTCCCATTCCCGCGAAAGCAGGTACAATATAAACACCAGTCGTATCCGGTACTCTTTCTGCATATTCACTGGTCTGGGATGCACTTTTCACCATACGCATGCCATCCCTCAGCCACTGGATCGCAGCGCCCGCCACAAACACACTGCCTTCCAGCGCATATTCCACTTTTTCTGTACAGCTTGCTGCTATCGTGGTCAGCAGTCCATGTCCGGAGGCAATGGCCTTTTCTCCCGTATTCATCAGAAGAAAGCAGCCTGTGCCATAGGTATTTTTCACCTGTCCTGCTTCAAAGCAGCACTGACCGAATAATGCAGCCTGCTGATCTCCTGCAATTCCGCCAATCGGGATCTCACTGCCGGTCACGGATGCGTCCGTATACCCATAGATATAGCTGGAGGGCTTCACCTCCGGAAGCATACATTCCGGTATCTTCAATAAGGAAAGCAGCTCCTGATCCCAGCACAGCTTATGTATATCAAAGATCATGGTTCTTGATGCGTTGGTGTAATCGGTCACATGCACCTTACCCTTGGTCAGATTGTAGATCAACCAGGAATCCACCGTCCCAAAAAGAAGCTCTCCCTTTTCGGCTCTTTCTCTTGCACCCGGTACATTGTCCAGGATCCAGGCAATCTTCGTGCCGCTGAAATAAGCATCCGGCACAAGACCTGTGCGTTCCCTGATCATCTCTCCATAGCCTGCTGCCACCAGTTCATCGATCTTTGGTGCTGTCCTCCGGCACTGCCAGACAATGGCATTGTAAACCGGCTCTCCCGTCTCCTTATCCCAGACAATTGTCGTTTCTCTCTGGTTGGTGATACCGATTCCGCAGATATCCTCCCCGTCTGCCCCTGCCATCGCCATGGCTTCTGTCAGGACAGCGAGCTGCGAAGACCAGATTTCTACCGGATTATGCTCTACCCAGCCGGGCTTTGGATAAATCTGGGTAAACTCCTTCTGCGCCATGCTGCAGATGTTTCCCCCTTTGTCAAACAGGATACATCTTGAGCTGGTTGTACCCTGATCCAGTGCCATGATATATTTCCCCATAAGCATACCCTCTCTTTTATCTGTCTATGACGGTTGCGGTCGCTACAATATCTACCCCCGTACCTGCAGCATTCCTGATCAGAACCTCTCCGAGCTTCACAGGTGCCGTAACCGTAGTATTTCTTATGATCTCCATGCAGTCTTCGATCTTATCTTTAGGGATTTCACCCCTGGTCTTCACCGGCACCACCGGGTCACAGCCCTTCTCTACCCGGATCATGCTGGTCAGACCTCTCTTCGGTGCTGTCATTTCATTTCTGGCGTAGTTTTCACCAATCCTGCAGCTGTTTCCCGTAATGACAAGACTGCCGTCTTCCTCCTTGTCTACCGTGATCATACATCCCTTCGGACAGCCGATACAGATCAGTGTCTTACTGGCATCTCTTCCCTCCGGGATCACACTCTTCGACTTCTCAGGGATCTTCGGCCGGACTGCCCCGCCAAAGCCCTCCGGCTTATTCCGGATATATTCTGCCGCATGAAATCCTGCCTGCTCTGCCTCTTTGGATACGTTATCTACCAGATCATGCACATGCAGTACATTACCGCAGGCAAAAATACCCTCTGCTGTCGTCATCAGACTGGCATTGACCACAGGTCCCTTTGTCACAGGATCCATTTCCGCCCCTGCTCCCTCTGACAGCTCATTCTCAGGGATCAAACCGCAGGAAAGGAGGACAGTATCACAGGAAACATATTCTTCACTACCCGGAATGGGCTTTAAATTTTCATCTACTTTGGATACTGTAACACCGGTCACTCTTTCTTTTCCATGGATCTCCGTTACTGTATGACTGAGCTTTAACGGAATGCCAAAGTCATCCAGGCACTGCACGATATTTCTCCTAAGTCCTCCGGAATACGGCATGATCTCTGCGACCAGCTTTACCCTGGCACCCTGCAGATGCATTCTTCTCGCCATGATAAGGCCAATATCACCGGATCCCAGGATCACGACTTCCCTGCCCGGAAGTCTGCCTTCCCGATTCACAAAGCGCTGCGCTGTTCCTGCAGAATAAATGCCGGAAGGACGGTAACCCGGTATGTTCATGGCACCCCTCGGTCTTTCACGGCAGCCCATGGCAAGTACCACAGCCTTCGCTTCCAGTGTAAACAGTCCCTGTGTGCTGTTCATGGCAGTTACCCGACAGGGATCTCCGCCCTGCACATCCACTACCATGGTATCCAGCAGGTAAGGGATCCTTCTTTCATATACCATCTCTTCATACCGCGCCGCATATTCCGGTCCTGTCAGCTCTTCTGAAAAGGTATGAAGTCCAAATCCATTGTGGATGCACTGATTCAGGATACCTCCAAGCTCCCTGTCTCTCTCCAGGATCAGGATATCAGTGATCCCTTTGTCATATGCGGCAACAGCAGCAGCCATACCTGCCGGGCCGCCTCCGATGATCAGTAAATCCTTCTTCATCTGCAGCCTCCTTTTCCGGCATCTGTGCCTTTCTCTGTCTCTTCTTCCGGAAGCAGATAGGAAGACCCCGCCTCATTCTTCAGGATCTCACTGACGGGTACCTGAAGCTCTCTTGCCAGGATCTCTATGGTCTTTGGCAGACAGAAGCCTGTCTGACACCTTCCCATGCCTGCCCTTGTTCTTCTCTTGATGCCATCTGTGGTAGTAGCACCAAGAGGTCTGTGGATTGCATCCAGGATCTCACCCTCTGTCACCATTTCACAGCGGCAGATCACATTAGCATAAGCCGGATTCTGACGGATCAGCTTCTCTTTCCTTGATTCATCTGCCAGTGCCATGCTGGGAATTCCCTTTCTGGTACTGATAAAATGCTCCTTTTTCTCCGGATGCAGCTTATCCTTCACAAGTGCCGCCACATATTCCCCGACAGCCGGTGCACAGGTCAGTCCCGGTGACTCCATGCCCGCCACGTCAAAGAAGCCTTCTGCCCCATTCACTTCACCAATGATAAAGTCACCCTGATCGCCATGGGCACGAAGTCCGGCAAAGGATGTGATCACAGCTCCTGCCGGGATCTTTTTCACGCTTAAGGATGCCTTCTGCATGATATCGGAAAGACCTTCCGCTGTGGTGTCCGTTCCGTCCTTATCAGGAATATCCTCTGCGGTAGGACCGATCAGAAGATTGCCGTGTACTGTAGGGGTTACGAGAACACCCTTGCCAAGCACTGTAGGAAGCTGGAACAGCGTATGGGATACCAGATTTCCTACCTTCTTATCAAAAAGCTGGTACTCACCCTTTCTCGGTGTGATCGTAAGTCTGTCCTCTTCAGAGCAGACCATATTATGAATCCTGTCAGCATATACACCGGCGGCATTGATCACTGTCTTTGTCTCAAAGCCGCCCTTTGTGGTGCTGACAAGGTAACCGTTTTCTGTCTTTGCGATTCCTGTTACTTCCGCTCCGAAATGGAACTCTGCCCCATTCACTGCCGCATTCTCTGCCAGGGCAATGGTAAGACCAAAGGGACAGATGATCGCACCTGTAGGCGCATACAGCGCTGCCACGGCACTCTCTCCCACCTCCGGCTCCAGCTTCCGGAGCTCTTCCTGATTCAGAATGGAGATCTCACGCACCCCGTTCTTTTCTCCACGCTCTTTCAGCTCCTCCAGCTTATCCATATCCTTTTCATCAAAGCAAAGAACAAGAGATCCGTTTCTCTTATAAGGAAAATCCAGCTCCCTGGAGAGCTTTTCCATCATTTCGCTTCCTTTAAGGTTAAGCCTTGCCATCAGTGTTCCCGGCTTAGCATCAAAGCCGGCATGGGCAATTCCACTGTTCGCCTTGGAAGTACCTTCACATACATCTGTACTCTTTTCCAGCACTGCGATCTGCAGCCTTTCTCTGGACAGCTCTCTTGCAATGGCGCAGCCGCTGACGCCCGCACCGATAATTACTACATCAAGCATAAGGAAACCCCTTTCCCAATACATTTTTATATTTTAGTGATGGAACAGGCGGATACCGGTAAATGCCATCACCATATCATACTTGTCGCAGCATTCGATCACTGCATCATCCCTGACGGAGCCGCCAGGCTGTACGATGTATTTCACGCCACTCTTATGGGCACGCTCCACATTGTCAGAGAAAGGAAAGAATGCATCTGAGCCAACCGTTACACCGTTGAGACTGTCAAGCCATGCTCTCTTTTCCTCTCTGGTAAACTCTGCAGGCTTCTCCTTGAATACACGCTGCCATGCGCCCTCTGCAAGGACATCCATACATTCATCACCCATGTAAACATCAATCGCATTATCTCTGTCTGCCCTGCCAAGCCCGTCCACAAACTTAAGGTTCATAACCTGGGGCGACTGACGCAGGAACCAGTTATCTGCCTTCTGGCCTGCCAGTCTGGTACAGTGGATCCTGGACTGCTGACCTGCACCGATACCGATAGCCTGTCCGTCCTTTACATAGCATACGGAATTGGACTGTGTATATTTCAGTGTGATCAGGGCAATCTTCATATCGATCACTGCCTGCTCAGGAAGCTCTTTATTCTTCGTTACGATATTGGAGAACAGCTCTTCGTTGATCACCAGTTCATTTCTTCCCTGTTCAAAGGTGATGCCATATACCTGCTTGCGTTCGATCGGTGCAGGCACATAGGCTTCATCGATCTGGATCACATTGTAAGCACCCTTTTTCTTGGCCTTTAACAGCTCCAGTGCTTCCTCTGTATATCCCGGTGCGATCACACCGTCTGATACCTCTCTCTTGATCAGTCTTGCCGTGTCCACATCACAGACATCTGACAATGCGATGAAATCACCAAAGGAGCTCATACGGTCTGCACCTCTTGCTCTCGCATATGCACAGGCAAGGGGAGAAAGCTCTCCAAGGTCATCCACCCAGTAGATCTTTGCAAGCGTTTCTGACAGTGGAAGTCCTACTGCTGCCCCTGCAGGAGATACATGCTTAAAGGAAGTAGCTGCCGGAAGTCCTGTGGCTGCCTTCAGTTCCTTTACAAGCTGCCAGCCGTTAAAGGCATCCAGAAAGTTGATGTAGCCGGGTCTGCCGTTTAAAACGGTAACCGGAAGCTCACTGCCATCCTCCATGAAGATACGGGACGGCTTCTGATTCGGGTTGCATCCATATTTTAACTGAATTTCTTTCATTGTATTTCTCCCTTCGTATGACAGCTCTCTATTTGTTCTTATTGATGATCTTTGTAGTATATTTACCGGTTTCAATCTCAATATAGCGGACAAACAGGGATACCTTGTTGTCCTCATTCAGACTCTCCCAGAGCATATCTGCGAAAGCATCCATATCATCCGGGATTGCTACCAGCTTCGGTTCTCCTTCAAAGCTGGGAAGGGGATTGCCGTCATGCATATAGGTATGGATAAAATGTCCCTCTCCTGCTGCCGGATTCTCATAAGCAAAGGTATATCTGTTACAGCTGTCCGGATTACCGTTGTTGCTCTTTAAAATGGACATCGCATAGTTGTAGCCGCCGTTCTCAATGTGCATGATGCCGGAAATACGAGGGGTATAATTAGGACCGTCCGGCTCGAATTCCCTGCTCCTTAAGGACTGCTCAAAGGTAAGCTGCTTATCCATTCCTTCATAAATAGTATCTGTCTGATCGCCGTTTGTTACGATCGTCTTATTCCCGAGTACTCTGACCGGCGCATAGATGATCAGACTGGGATCCTCCAGCTTGGATGGGTCAAATGCCTGTGTACGGATGCCTTCTCCGTCCTCAACAAAAATCCTGTTCCTGCTGTTGGTGCTTCTGCCCATGATAAAGTAAGCTGTGACTGCATATTTACCATTGGCTGATTTCCCGATCACGATGCCTCTGCCGGGATATGCATTGTTCTGTAATTCTTCCTTCAGTGACAGTTGTTTCATGGTTATCCTCCTTGTTTTAAGTTCCAAATGGTCTGCATGATCATTTTTCACATGCATGGTAATGAAAGAACCGCCTGAGCGGCACTTCAAAAGTGTTCGCCCAGGCGGTCGGCATTTTTATTTATTACCACGCTTCCCGTGAGTACTCTCACAACAGTTTTTGACTCCTGTCTTCCGCCAGTTGCGCAGTCCGTTACTATATTTATAGTATCACGTTTTCACAGGGGTTGGCAAGCGGATTTCTATTAATAGGTTAGTACTTCATGCCCAGTTTCTGTAACAGCAACCGTAATCTCCCACTGGGCTGACGGCTTGCCGTCTTCTGTATAGACAGTCCAGCCATCTTCATCATCTACACAGACCTCACAGGTTCCCATATTGACCATAGGCTCAATGGTAAATACCATACCGGGAACCATCAGCATTTCTGTACCCTTCCTGGTAACATAGCTGACAAAGGGCTCCTCATGGAATTCAAGTCCAACGCCATGTCCACCGATATCTACTACCACGCTGTAGCCATTTGCCTTCGCATGGTCATTAATCACCTGCGCCATGTCTCCAAGGAAGTTCCAGGGTTTTACCTGTTCAAGGCCAAGCTCTACGCACTCCTTCGTTACCTGCACCAGCTTTTTCTTTTCCTCACTGACCTCTCCAATGCAGAACATTCTGGAGGAATCGGAGAAGTAACCTTTATATATGGTAGAAACGTCTACATTGACGATCTCCCCCTCCTTCAGGATCCTGTCAGGGGAAGGGATTCCGTGACATACCACTTCATCAATAGATGTACAGACACTCTTCGGAAAGCCTTCATAGTTCAAAGGTGCGGGAATACCGCCCATCCTTGTTGTCACATCATAGACCAGTCTGTCGATCTCTTCTGTGCTGACACCCGGCTTTATCATCTTCGCCACTTCATCCAGTACTGCAATATTGATCACACTGCTGTCACGGATTCCCTGGATCTGTTCCGGCGTCTTCAGGATATCGTGTGTCGGGACGATATGTCCCTGCAATGCGTAATGATGGATCTTTTCATCAAGTGCCATGTGACAGTTCTTGTACTTCTTACCACTGCCGCACCAGCACATGTCATTTCTTCCCAGTTTTTCCATATCTCCTCGGTTCCAGGCCTTCTAACAGGCCTTATTCAGTAACCGGCTTTCCGGCCTCTTCTTCACATTCATGGAATGCCTCCATGAAGTGTGCGATATTCTCACTGATGCTTCTCTTCTTGAATACTGCCGATCCTGCTACACAGATATCGGCTCCTGCCCTCAGAACTTCCCGTACATTTTTCTTGCCGATACCACCATCTACCTCTATCTTCACCGGAAGGCAGTGGCTGTTAATATATTTGCGAAGCTCTGCAATACGCCCATAGGCCTCATCCATAAAGGCCTGCCCGCCAAATCCCGGCTCTACACTCATAATGAGGACAGTATCCAGCTTTGGCAGATAAGGATACACCTCTTCCAGTGGCGTGGTGGGTTTTATGGAAAGTCCCGCCTTCAGTCCCAGGGAATGGATCCTGTCAATGACCTCATTCACATGGTCTGCCGCCTCTAAATGGAATGTGATGCCGTCCGCACCACATTCCGCAAAGTCTTTAATATAACGAATAGGATCTGTAATCATCAGATGTACATCAAAAAACTGGGTGGTTGCACTCCTGATCGAAGCAATCAGCGGCATACCAAAGGAAATACTAGGTACAAACATACCGTCCATAACATCAATATGCAGATAATTCACACCTGCTTTCTGTATCTCCCTGATCTGTTCTCCCAGTATTGTAAAATCCGCTGCAAGCAGGGATGGTGCCAAAATGTACATAATTATTCTATCTCCAGATTCTTTATCCCTTTATTTCAGAAAATCACTGATCTGCCCATAAATGCCCTTGCCATCCAGCTTGTACTTTTCAAGCAGCGCAGAAGCAGATCCTGACTCACCAAAGCAATCCTGCATACCAATCTTCATTACCGGTACTGGATAGCTCTTGCAGAGTGCATCACAGACAGCACTGCCAAGTCCACCGATCACAGAATGCTCTTCCGCAGTCACAACCTTGCCGGTTTTCTTTGCAGACCGGATGATCAGTTCCTCGTCAAGAGGCTTGATCGTGCAGATATTGATGACCTCTGCGCTGATGCCGTCAGCTGCCAGCATCTCTGCTGCTTCCAGTGCATTACCTACACAGATACCGGTGGCAACGATGGTCAGGTCACTTCCTTCTCTGACTACGGTTCCCTTGCCGATCTCGAATTTGTAATCAGGCGTGTCATTGATCACCGGACATGCTGCACGTCCAAAGCGGAGATAAACAGGACCTTCATGCTCAACGGCTGCCCTTACTGCTGCCTTGGCTTCAATATCATCTGCCGGGCACATAACTACCATTCCGGGAATGGTTCTCATCAGGGCGATATCTTCATTACACTGATGGGTTGCACCATCCTCTCCTACGGTAATCCCTGCATGGGTTGCACCGATCTTTACATTCAGATGAGGATAGCCGATAGAATTTCTTACCTGCTCAAAGGCTCTGCCTGCTGCAAACATAGCAAAGCTGCTGGCGAAGGGGATCTTACCCATGGTAGCCAGTCCCGCTGCGATTCCCATCATATTACATTCTGCAATACCACAATCAATATGCCTGTCCGGATACGCTTTCTTAAATACGCCTGTCTTGGTCGCTGCTGCAAGATCCGCGTCAAGCACAACGAGTTCCGGATATTCTGCTCCCAGCTCTACCAGCGCATTGCCGTAGCTTTCTCTGGTCGCGATCTTCTTTACCTCTGCCATTATGCTTCCTCCTTCTTCAGCTCTTCGCTGATCTTCTCAAGATCTGCCATTGCGATAGCATACTCTTCATCGTTAGGTGCCTTGCCATGCCAGCCTGCCTGTCCTTCCATGAAGGAAACGCCCTTGCCCTTGATGCTGTGAGCAATGATTGCGGTTGGCATACCCTTGGTCTCTCTTGCTTCCTTGAAGGCCGCGCGAAGGGCATCAAAATCGTGGGCATCCACATTGATCACGTGGAAGTTGAAAGCCTTGAACTTTTCATCGATCGGATAAGGAGAGCATACCTGATCTACTGCTCCGTCGATCTGCAGTCCGTTATTATCTACGATCACTACCAGATTGTCCAGCTTACGGAATCCTGCAAACATGGATGCCTCCCATACCTGTCCTTCCTGGATCTCACCATCTCCAAGGAGTGTATATACTCTGACATCACTCTGATCCAGCTTGGCACCAAGTGCCATACCTGCTGCTGCGGAAATACCCTGTCCAAGAGATCCGCTTGACATATCCACACCGGGAATATGCTGCATACAGGGATGTCCCTGCAGATAGGAGCCCAGCTTTCTCAGGGTCTTGAGATCCTCAACCGGGAAATATCCTCTGTGTGCCAGTGCAGAGTAAAGTCCGGGGGCTGTATGTCCCTTGGACAGTACAAACCGGTCTCTGTCTGCCTTCCCCGGATCAGCAGGATCAATATTCATTTCTTCAAAATACAGATACGTGAAAATATCTGCTGCAGACAGGGATCCACCAGGATGACCTGCCTTTGCGCTGTGGACAGCTGTTACGATGCCCTTACGCACTTCATTGGCCATTTTCTTTAGCTCCAGATTATTCATGCTTACCTCCGTTTACCCGAAAAAACATTTTTTAAACCTTTTTTAATTTTACCATACCGGCATTCCTTCGTCTACGTTAATTGTTGCTCTGATTTTTCTGTTAACAGGGCATTTTTACAGCATTTTCCCTAACTGCACTGCATATGATGGATAGAAGTCCTCTTTAGGGAGTTTTCCTTGAAATATCATTTCTTCCGTTCCAAAAAATATCTTGTTCCCGTTATGCTCCTCCTGCTCGTACTCCTTGCCGGCAGCTTTTTGGTTTTCCGCAGTGATTCCCTTCTTTTCCGTCTGTATTCATCAAAGCTGTTTCATACGGAGCTGTCCGGCAACACTCTTACACTTCATTACCTGATCGCTGATCCTGCGGCATATGGTCTTAATGAGGATCCCGTTCTTCCTGTTTACACCGGCGCAGAAGAAGACCGGGAAAAGGAGACTGCCTCCCTGAAAAATGCACTGTCCGTGCTTTCCAGGATCTCAACGGACCACCTCTCTTCCGAGGATGCCTATACCTGTCTGCTGACAGAACGCTATCTGCAGTCCCAGCTGAAGGCCTGCTCATTTCCTTATTATCCGGAACCCTTTTCTCCCGGAAGCGGGATCCAGAACAGTCTGCCTTCCCTTCTTGCTGACTATGCCTTCCGCAATAAGAAGGATGTGGAAGATTATCTTTCCCTGCTGGAGCAGTCCGGCGGCTATCTTGACGGTCTCCTTCTCTATGAAAAGGAGAAAGCAGAAGCCGGTCTGTTCATGTCACATGCAGCCGCAGATAAGGTCATAAAGCAGTGCAGTACCATTCTTCCGGAAGATGCCCTCGATGGCTCTCATTTTCTTCAGAAGACATTTGAAGAAAAGGTTTCCCTTCTCATAAAAGACGGCAGTTTAGACGAAGAAGAGGGAAAGGTATTCTGTGCCAGAAATGACAGCCTGCTCCTGTCTGTCCTTGCGCCTGCCTATGAGCGGATGGCAGATACCTTTACTTCCCTCCGGAAATATGGCCACACACCAGCCGGCCTGTCCAGCCTTCCTGACGGAAAAGCTTACTATGAGTATCTTCTTTCTGCCACTACCGGCAGTAACCGCCCCATCTCTGAAACAAAGCTTCTTCTCTACGAAGACTATGAGAATAATTATAATGCCCTGATTTCACTCCTTACAAAATATCCTGAGATCGGTGACAGTGAGCTGACTGCTTCCCTGGATCTTTCCCTGGCCTCCGCCTCCGGTGCCCTAAAGCAGCTCCATGAACGGATCCAGAAGGATTTTCCTGTCCCCTGTGCTTCCGATCCACTCTCTCCGATATCTGTCGTACTGAAAACTGTCCCTTCCTCCATGGAGGAATACACCAGTCCTGCCTACTACCTGATCTCTCCGATTGATGACTGGAGCACCCAGACGATCTGTCTGAACAGAAGCAATTTCCATGATAACCTGTCCCTCTATACCACACTGGCCCATGAAGGCTATCCCGGGCATCTCTACCAGACTATTTACAGCAGACAGTATCTTGGGAAAATGGAAACACCTGCCCTCCGCTATCTTCTCCACTACGGCGGCTACACCGAGGGCTGGGCCTACTATGCGGAAAATCTCTCTTATGATTATGCCAGGGAGATGGCTGTGCACAATCCCCATGCTGCCGCTTACTACGAGGCCTGCCGGTTAAACCGTAATCTCCACCTCGGGCTCTACTCGCTTCTTGATATCGCCATCCATTATGATGGAGCTTCGAAAGAGCAGGTTGCCGGGATCCTTAAGACCATCGGCATCACTGATCCTTCTTCTGTAGATTCCGTTTATGCTTATCTGACAGAGGAGCCCTGCAGCTATCCCAAATACTACGTGGGCTATCTGGAGATCCTGAAGCTGAAGGAAGAAGCCATGGTGCTGTGGGGAAAGGACTTTTCCCTGTACCATTTCCACCAGTTCCTGCTGGAAATGGGGCCTGCAGATTTCCAGTCACTGAGGGAGGCGCTGCCCCTGTATGCGGTCTCCTGACTTTTGCAAAAAAGTCACCACGCAGCATATGGCTGCAGCTGTACGGCGCAGGCCGCCGGACTCAGTTTTCCTCCAGCATACCTTCGATATAGCCACCGTCCCAGAGCAGAATCTTCAGCTTCTTCGCCGCCTCTACCGCCGGTGTCGTGAAGTACTGATTGGTCATGACTGCCCCGACCATCCGGTCATAATAATCTCTTCCCGCATAGGCCTCCTGGATGGCCTTGACCCCTACCGGTGCCGTATAACGCTTGCACTGGATCGCATAGGTCACCCCATCCTTCTGTGCCAGAATATCAATGCCATAATCTCCGCTCCCCTTCGTCACCTCAACCTCGGTAAAGCCCCTGTCAGCCAGAAGGTCTGCGCAGAAATATTCAAATTCATGTCCCTCCATGTCCTCAAAGACATCCGGGGACTTTTTCTTTCTTTTCACAAAAAACACCAGAAGCACGATCAATAATATGATCCCGGCTCCGGCACCCGCTATCCACAGCATTCCATTTATTGTCGCCATGTTGTCCACATCCTTTCCTCCAATTGACAAAACAGCCAAACCGCCTTACAATCGTTTCAGCTTCGACAATACAGCTGCGCAAAGAAGCAATATAAAGGAGTACTTATGGAAAATCTGATATTCAGCCTGAATGCAACTATCCCTATTTTTCTGCTTATGGTCTTTGGCTACATCCTGCAGCAGATCCACTTTCTGGATGCCTCCTTCGTAAAGACCTTAAACTCCTTCAACTTCAAGGTGACGCTTCCCTTCCTGCTCTTCCGCGATATCGCTTCCTCGGATTTCTCTGAGGTCTGGGATACCCGTTATGTCCTGTTCTGCTTCTTCGCCACCTTATTCTGTATTGCCTTTACCTGGATTATAACAGCTTGCCTGTCCCATAGAAAGGACTTGGTTGGAGAATTTGTACAGGCTTCCTACCGGAGCAGTGCCGCTGTCCTTGGAATCGCCTTTATCCAGAATATCTATGGAGATGCCAAAATGGCTCCACTTATGATCATCGGCACGGTGCCTCTTTATAATGTAGCTGCCGTTATCATTCTTTCCCTGACTGCAGAAGGAAATAGCGGCTTGTCTCCTGCTGCCCTGAAGAAGTCACTGAAGGGCATCCTGACAAATCCCATTATCCTCGGCATTGCCGCCGGCATGATCTTTTCCCTGCTTCCCATCTCCATGCCAGTGATTGCAGAAAAGACGGTAAACAATATCGCCGTTCTGGCCACACCGCTTGCCCTGATCGGCCTTGGTGCCGGCTTTGAGGGCAAAAAAGCGCTGGCTGAAATCAAGCCAACGCTGATCTGTTCTGCTATGAAATTATTACTCTGGCCGATCATCTTTCTTCCGATCGCCGCCTATATGGGCTTCACCAGTGAGAAGCTTGTAGGTATCCTTGTGATGCTCGGCTCCCCCACCACTGTAAGCTGCTACATCATGTCCAAAAATATGGGACATGAGGGAGTCCTGACCTCCAGTGTAGTGGTCACCACAACCTTTTTCAGTTCCGTGACCCTGACACTGTTTCTGTATCTCATCAAGAGCTTGGGGCTGATCTGAGACAGTTTATATCATGCTGCTCCAAACAATACCACCCCTTTCTGCTTTTACTACTTTATGTTTTATTAAATTTCGGATCCATGTGCATTTATCTATGATTTTTAATGTTGTCTAGGTGCAAATAACTTTCCATTTTACTTAATAATTGGTGTAAATTATGATACAATACATATATTATATGATATCCGCTTGATGTAAAAAAAGGCCGGGGCACGCTTAACTCTCTTGAAAAATTTTCAAGCCATAATAAGTTTGAATACGCTATTAAGGTTTCAAAAAACAATTACGGTTATAATCCCGAACAAAGCCTTTATCATCCACTGATCACCCCTGCGATCACCACACTGGCTATGATCCCGGAAAGCGTGGCAAGCAGTGCTCCCGGCAGCGTATATCTGGTCTTCGTGACCTTCGCCGCCAGGAAATAAACGCTCATCGTATAAAAAATCGTTTCCGTACAGCTCATCATAATCGAAGTGACAAGCCCGATATAGGAATCTGTCCCGTAATTCTTGAAAATATCCAGCACCAGCCCGGTAGCAGCCGAAGAAGAAAACATCCTGATAAAGGAAAGCGGCAGGAGCTGTGCCGGAAAGTGCAGATATTCTGAGACCGGCAGGAACAGCTCCTCCAGGAAATCAAGAAAGCCGGAAGATCGGAGTACTCCCACTGCGATCATCAGTGCCACCAGTGTCGGCATGATCCCCACCACGGTTTTCAGCCCTTCCTTCGCCCCTTTTACAAAATCCTCATATATCTTACAGTGACTGGCAAGTCCGTAAGCAATAATATAAAAGACCAGCGCCGGGATGATCATATTCGACAGATTGGTAAGCACAAATGCCATATAAAGGCTCCTGATAGGCTGATTCCTTATCAGTATATGCCAGGTTCCTTCAGATCAGCACCGTTCTGGCATCTCCGGTGAGCGGATTTCGTTTCTCATAATCAAACAGCAGGAAGCCCGGCTTCTCCCACCTTTCGCAGATCTTCTCCGGACAGTTCTCCCACACCGGATAAAAGAAAGCTTCCATATGGGTCATTTTCATCACCTGTTTAGCATGATAGCCCTCATATCCCGTAAGGACCTCCGGCTTCTTCTCTTCCTTTTCATAGAAATCCGCCATTTCCCTGTAATAACAGGTCTGATCAGCCGCAAAGGATGGCCTGCTTTTAGCATTTTCCCGAAGATAATAGTCGCAGGTCAGAAGCTCTGTATAAAGGTCTGCTTTTTCCGGTTCCCTTTCCATGGCAAAATCAAGAAGCACCTGATAGCGGTAGCTCCTTGCCGGTGTATTAATAAAATAGCCCTTTTCCTCGTAGTAATCTGCGAGCCTGGAATACATTTGAAAAGGCCCGGAAAAAGCCTGTTCCATCATAAACAGTGTTTTCCGGAACTGATTGGAATTGTAATAAAGCTCTACCATTTCCTCGATCCGTTTGAGCCGCAGGATCTCGTCAAAGCTGAGCCACTTCGTATAAAGCACCTCATAAGGCGGTGTACTCTGATAGACGATCCCGTACTGCTCCGTCATGTGATACATGGGCGAGCCCTTCAGCACCTTCAGGAATCCAAGCTGAAGCTGCTCCGGCTTCATGGCATAGACCTCATCAAAAGAGCGCCCAAAGCTTTCATAATCTTCATAGGGCAGTCCGGCGATCAGATCCAGATGGATATGGATATTGCCAGGCTCCCGGAGCCTTGCGACCACTCCGGCGATATGTCTCGTATCCGCATACCTGTTGATCTCATGAAGTGTCTTATCATTAGTCGTCTGAATACCGATCTCAAGCTGCACAAGCCCTGGCCGCATCGCAGCAAGTGCTGCAAGCTGCTCTTCATTCATGATATCTGCAGCCACCTCAAAGTGGAAATTTGTGACACCATTGTCATGTTCCCTGATATAATTCCAAATGAAAAGGGCATGCTCCCTGTTGCAGTTAAAGGTTCTGTCCACAAACTTTACCTGCGGTACCTTCTTTGCAAGAAAATAAGAAAGCTCCTGCTCCACTTTTTCATGACTCCTAAGGCGCACCTTTCTTTCTATGGAAGAAAGACAGTAGGTACACTGGAACGGACAGCCTCTTGAGGTTTCATAATACAGGATCCTGTTCTCATATTCCTGCAGATCGGTATACAAAAAAGGAAGCTCATCCATCGACAGCTCCCTTCTGCTTCCTGTAAATCCGTCTGGCAGAAGTAATCCCTTTACTCCATGATAATCCTTCTCATCCCTGTAGCAGGAAAGCAGCTCACGGAAGGTTTCCTCTCCTTCTCCTGTCATGATCCCTGTCACATAAGGAAACTGCGCAAGCACTTCTTCTCCTTCAAAGGAAACCTCCGGTCCTCCAAGCCAGATATCCCGGCCGGGCAGTACCTTGTGGATCTCCGGTAAGAGTTCCTGCACCATCCTGAAATTCCAGATATAGCAGGAGATGCCGACCGCATCCGGCCTTCTCCTGTAAATATCGGAAAGGATCTGCTCCTTCAGATGATTGATCGTATACTCCGCCAGTTCAACGGTATTTTGATATTCCTCCCCTGCATACAGCTTCAGATAATGAATCGCAGGGTTGGAATGGATATATTTGGAATTAATTCCAACCAGTAAAAATTTCATATTACAGACTCTTGATAAACCGGTCGAATGCCTCCTGTCCTTCTGCAGTCCTTTTATAAACGCCTGCATCCTCAAGAACCTGCATGAACACCAGACCGATCTCCTTTTCTATGACAGTATCGATATTTTCCTCATCTATCTTATCATACTTTGCAGAAAATTCCTCTACCCAGTCTGCATGTTTTGCAAGAACCTCATCCTTACGGATATCCTTTCCTGTCAGCACAGCTTCCTTTAAGGCTTCCATCTCACCCTTCAGCCTTGCCGGAAGTACGGCAACTCCCATCACCTCGATCAGACCAATATTTTCCTTCTTGATGTGATGCAGCTTTGCATGGGGATGATACACACCAAGAGGATGCTCCTCTGTAGTAATGTTATTGCGGAGTACCAGATCCAGCTCATATCTGTCATCTCTCTTTCTGGCAATGGGTGTGATCGTATTGTGCTTCTCTCCGTCTGTCTCTGCAAAGATAAAGGCTGCCTCATCGCTGTAGCCTCTCCAGGCATCCAGGATCTTATCTGCCAGTGCAATGATCCTCTCTGTATCCTCTCCGGAAAGGCGGATCACGGACATGGGCCACTTCACAACGCCTGCTGCCACATCCTCAAAGCCGGGAACGGTAAAGCTTCTCTCCACACCAGCCCTTGCCATGGCAAACTCATAATGACCGCCCTGGAAATGGTCATGGCTTAAAATAGAGCCTCCCACGATCGGCAGATCCGCGTTGGAGCCAAGGATATAATGCGGGAACTGCTTTACAAAATCAAACAGCTTGCAGAAGGTATTGTGATCGATCTTCATCGGCACATGCTGTCCGTTAAACACGATGCAGTGCTCATTGTAATATACATAAGGAGAATACTGGAATCCCCACTCACTTCCCTGAATAGTGATCGGGATGATCCTGTGGTTCTGTCTGGCCGGATGGTTCAGTCTGCCTGCATAGCCTTCATTTTCGCGGCAGAGCTGACACTTCGGATAGCTTGACTGCTTCGCATTCCTGGCTGCTGCAATAGCCCTTGGATCCTTCTCCGGCTTGGAGAGGTTGATCGTAATATCCAGATCTCCATATTCTGTAGAGGCGATCCACTTTTTATCTTTCCTGATACGGTATCTGCGGATATAGTCCGTATCACAGCTGAATTTGTAATAATATTCGGTAGCCTTCTTCGGGTTCTCTGCATAGAGTGCGCGGAAGGTGCGGATCACTTCACTCGGTCTTGCGACCAGCATACCCATGATCTTCGTATCAAACAGATCCCGGTAAACCACACTGTTTTCTTGCATCAATCCTGCTTCATATGCATAATCCAGCATTTCGGCAAGGATCCCCTCCAGATCTTCTACAGAAACACATACTTCTTCCTCACTGTCATCGATCTCCTGCAGCTGAAAAAGCTCTAACAGTCTGTTAATGGTATAGATTTTGTCCTCCTCCGGCACAAGTCCGGTCAGGATCCCATATGCTGTCAGCTTCCTGATATTGTCAAAAATCTTTTTCTGTTCCATTTCTTATCTCCCCTGCCTTATAAAACTACCGGGCCGTCTCCGATCTCTACTACATAAAAGTCTGCTGCATAGCCGATCTTTGCAAGATAGGCATCACCGACCTGTTTCTTAAAGGTATCAATCGCATCATCCTCTACAATACTTACTGTACAGCCGCCAAAGCCTGCACCTGTCATACGGGAACCGATCACACCGGGCACCTTCCATGCCTCCTCTACCAGCGTATCAAGCTCGATACCGGTTACCTCATAGTCATCACGAAGAGAAATATGGGAAGCATTCATAAGCTGCCCAAACTGTGCGATATCATTAGCCTCCAGTGCCTTTACTGCCTTCAGCGTTCTCTGATTTTCGTAAACAGCGTGCTTTGCCCTTCTGACCCTTGTTTCATCCTTGATCGCATATTTATATTCTTCAAACTGCTCTTCACTCAGCTCGCCTAGGCTCTTGATATCTACTACCTTCTGCAGCTCTGCCAGTGCTGTTTCGCATTCGCTTCTTCTTTCATTGTACTTGGAATCCCCAAGTCCTCTCTTTTTGTTGCTGCAGGCGATCACGATCTTCGCCTTCTGTAATTTCACCGGCACATAGGCATAGGAAAGATCAGCTGTATCCAGGAAGATCGCATGCTCCTTCTTACCCATGGCGATAGCAAACTGATCCATGATGCCGCAGTTGACACCGTTGAATTTATTCTCAGAAAACTGGCCGATCAGTGCCAGATCCTGATTGCTTACCTGGAAACCGAAGAAATCACGCAGGATTGCTCCTGTCAGCACCTCTACGGACGCAGAGGAAGAAAGTCCGGATCCGTTGGGAATATTACCGTTTAACAGGATGTCCATTCCCTGCGGGATCTCAAAGCCTCTCTCCCCGAATGCCCACATAACACCCTTCGGATAGTTGGTCCAGTCTGCTTCCTTCTCCGGCTTCAGACCGTCAAGGGAGGACTCGATCACACCAAGCTGTTCAAAATTCATAGAATAGAAACGAAGTTTTCTGTCATTTCTCACCCTGGCGGCGGCATAGGTTCCGATCGTCAGTGCACAAGGAAAAACATGACCCCCATTATAGTCTGTATGTTCTCCAATCAGATTAACACGTCCCGGTGCAAAAAATACCTTCACGCCATCTGTATCCCCAAATACTTTTTCAAATTCCTTTAAAACTGTTTCTTTCATTGCTAACCCTCCATTCACCTTTGTACCCTTATGGTAAATTAATACCAATAAAAAAAACAGACAGGTTTGTTATACAAACCTGTCAAAATGTTAACCGTTTATTTTATTGACCTGATTGATAAAATCCTCAATCTGCTTCAGATATTCCTGATTCTTCCTGGTTTCCCCCTTCTGCATCTCCTTACGGTATGCTGAGGGTGACATCTGCTTTAACTGCCGGAATGCCTTGGAAAATACCAGCGGATCCGTATAGCCGCAGGAAAGGGCGATACTTTCTACCGGAAGTGCCGTTACCTGCAGAAGCTCCGCCGCCTTAGTCAGGCGGAATACCGAAAGGAACTGCTGGGGTGACATTCCCATGGCTTTCTTAAATAATGTATAGAGATAGCTCCTGTTAATACAGACGTAATCGGCAACATCCGTGATCTTGATGGGATTGCAGTAATTCCCGACAATAAAAGCAACAGCCCGTTTCACATAGGTATCTGCCTTGTCATCCTCTCCCCTTTCTTCAACCGGTGCACTCTCTGCAATCAGGGAAAGAAATAGCTGAAGCTGTCCATTTCTCCGGAGCTCATTGGATACTCCAAAGGTATTGTGCTCCAGCATATCCTTCACAGACTGATAAATCTCTTTCCCTTTATCTGTCTTAAATACCGGGCTTGTCAGGGACAGTCCCATGGAATTCAGCACATCCTGTGCCAGGGAGCCATAGAATCCCACCCACACGTACGTCCAGGGATCTGCTTCATCCGCCTGGTAAAAAGCAAGCTCCTCCGGTGGGATCAGAAAGCCGTAGCCCTGCTCCAGCGGATATTCCTTACCGCCAAGCTGAAGCCTTCCCCTGCCACTAACGATATAGTGGATCAGATAATGGGGCTTTAAGGCCGGGCCAAAGCTGTGAAGTGGCTCTGTTCTTGAAAGTCCGCAGCAATTCACATATAAGCTTCCGCTTTTTTCTCCGGTGAACTCACGCTGATATGCTTTTTCCACACCCGGCTCCTTTCTGTAGCCCTCATTCTGTTCTGCTTCCCTGTTATCTTCTTGCTGCCGCTAGAAGCTCATCCACAGTCGTAAATGCCATACCAGTCACAGTATCTGCACATCCGTAATAGATTGCGATCCTTCCTGTATCTGCATCTGTCAGTGCCGCACAGGGGAAGGTTACATTCGGCACATCGCCCACACACTCATAATATTCGTGAGGTGCCAGAATATATTCTTTGGATCTCGCCAGTACCTTCCATGGCTTCTCCAGATCCAGAAGTGCCACACCCATACGATAAACAAAGCCATTGCAGGTCGTGATAACTCCATGATAGATCAGAAACCAGCCCTCATCAGTCTTGATCGGGATAGGTCCCGGTCCTACCTTAGTGCATTGCCATGCAGACTCATCTCCGGGGATAGGCCCCATGATATGTCTGTGATGTCCCCAGAATTCCATGTCCTTACTGAAGCTGACGAAAATATCACCAAAAGGAGTATGTCCTGTATCACTGGGTCTTGAGAGCAGTGCATACATGCCATCAATTTTCTCCGGGAACAACACACCATTCCTGTTATAGGGAAGGAATGCATTCTCCAGCTGTACAAATTTCTTGAAATCATAGGTATAGGCTACGCCGATCGTCGGTCCATGATAGCCGTTACACCATGTAATATAATATCTGTCCTCCAGAAAGCAGACCCTCGGATCATAACGGTATTCCCTGTGAAGGATCTCCTCATCCGCTCCCTCGAAATGGATCGGCTCATCCTCAATCTCCCAGTGAATGCCATCCCTGCTTCTTCCTGCAAAAATATCCATACTGATAGATCTGCTGTCACAGCGGAATACCCCTGCAAAGCCATCCTCAAACGGAACTACCGCACTGTTAAAAACACTGTTGGAAACCTTATTTCCGTTTCTTCCGATGATCGGATTTTCGCTGTAGCGCCATACCGGCATGGTATATCCTTCCGGCTTGTCCTGCCATGGAATATTTGGCAGTGATTTTCCAATAATCTTACTCATATGTCTCCTTTCTCTTGGCAACCCTTCTGTTTATTTATATTACAATTATACAGTGCAGGCTCATCAAAGGCAATCCGAATCCCGGTCTCTTTTTCTTCGCCTGCCTTCAGACGGATCTTGGTATATCCCTTCAGTTCACGAACACGTCTTGCTACGGAAGTCTGCAGATCCGTGATATACAGCTGTGGAACACAGAAGCCTTCCCTGTCCCCTGTATTTTTTACCTTAAACTGCAGTTCTACTCCTGTTTTCTGAAGCTGTTCTGTTGTTATTTCACTCTGGATCAGCCTTATTTCCGTGTAAATATATTCTGTATAATCAAGACCATAACCAAAGTAAAACAGCGGCGTATGCCCTTCATCCAGATAATGCATGGCAAGATAGGAGCTCTTATAATTATAGTAAACCGGCAGTTGTCCATTAGCCCTTGGCAGCGATACCGGAAGCCTGCCGGGCGGGTTCACAATGCCGCGAATGATCTCCGCAATCGCCTGTCCGCCACAGGGACCCGGATAAAAAGACAACAATAACGCATCAGATTCCTTTTCTACCTCATTCAGGATCATAGGCCGGCCTGCAATCACTACAGTAACGACCTTCCTGCTCTTAGCTCTCACCGTCCGAAACAGCTCCAGCTGCGCCTCAGGAACATTAAGATCAGACCTGTCCATTCCCTCTCCACAATCCATATATAAATGCTCAGAAAGTCTGGCTGCACCATTATCGTCAAAATCAGCTTCTGTAAACCTGCTGGATGAAGAACCCAGAACCACTATGCTTACATCACATTTTTCCGTCTTTTCTTCTGCTTCCAGAAGCATTTCCTCTGTAGTTTCTGTCAGGTCACTTCCTTTCGCAAAGAGGATCTCTGCATCCGGATACTGTTTATGGATTCCCTGATAAACAGTAGTTACTGTATATTCCCTGACAGGAGGGGTATAATCTCCCAGCTGGCTGTAAATATCGTCTGCATTTGGTCCTGTGACAAGAATACTTCCGACATTTTCAAGGGGCAGAATGTTTTCCCTGTTTTTCAGCAGGATTACAGATTCTCTGGCTAGCTCAAGGGCTTCCGGATACTCTTCATAAGAAAACTCAGGCACCTGCTTTTCTTCAATGAGGGGGTGCTCAAAGATACCTGCTTCAAATTTCAGCTTCAGGACACGCGGTGTACTGCCTGATTGATCTCATCCTCTGTGATCAGCCCTTTTTCTACTGCCTCTTCCAAATGACTGTAGGCTTCATCCAGAAGTCCAACGTCTACACCGGCCCGTAGTGCCAGATCTGCCGAAGCTGTTCCATCGCCCGTCATTTTATTCAGCTGATCGACCGCCAGCGCATCTGCCATAACAATGCCGTCAAATTTAAATTCACCCCTCAGCATCTCTGTCAGCAGCTTCCTGTTTGCATGACAATAAATACCATCGATCTCATTATAAGCAGCCATGACACCCCTTACACCGGCCTTTACCGCACTCTGCACGGTCGGCAGATGGATCTCCCGGAGCTCATGCTCTCCATAGCATTCCTCGGATCTGCCCCATCTTGGATCCCGGAGTATATCCAGCATGGAGGAAAGCGCAAGATGGACACCCATGCTTTTCACCTGACTGCCGCAGACACGGTATGCCCTCTGCAAAAGCTCCGGATGAAAGGCTGCACCGGCAGCCAGATTGACCGGAAGAAGATATCCGTCCAGTGCCTAGTGTCCATGGGGACACTCCGAGCTCATCATGACCGGAATATGAAGCCTTGAATGCTCCATGACATATTTCTGTATTTCATTATACAGCCTGACTGCCATTTCTCCACAAAGTCCATTTTCATAATTTCTTTCAGACCAGGGATCGGAACGGTACAGTGCATATAGATTCAGCTGTCCTGCTTTTTCTTTCAGTGTCATTTCTGCAAGCAGCAGGTCTGCACGTTCCTCCGCGCTTTTTCCGGTATCCATCCATGGTCTGTTTTCGCTGATATTTCTGTTCATTCTCCTAAATCCTGCAATCCATTTTTTCTTCATTATGATATCCTGCCTTTATTCATTTTTATTTGGATTGATTTTATTAAACATCATATCAGCCACTTTTTCCTCTTTCATGTTGACCATGTTTTATGGTATATTGATCTCCTCTTTTTTCGAATTTCCTATTGAATTTTTTTGAGTGAATACGTATTTTAT
>ERZ1026850.307-NODE-307-length-32299-cov-10.660960_pt1 | contig 32299 bp, 23 predicted proteins | sample MGYA00380155_ERZ1026850 | MGnify/ENA primary metagenome ERZ1026850 (study PRJEB33269, sample SAMEA4719791) | human gut metagenome | biome: human-associated habitat; feature: organic feature; material: feces | place: Cameroon | collected 2013-10 ... | reverse complement strand
ATAAAGAATAGAGGTTACAGGTATGGCAAGTTCCTGTCCTAATTGTGGCAAAAAGCTACATTGGTATGATGTAAAAGCCGAATGTTCAAATTGCGGCGTAAGTATTCCTAACTTTAATTGGGAAGAAAGGCTTGAGGCCGATAACGAATTGGCTGAAAGAAAGTTTGCTGTTTTTTATCGCGGACTTAATCGAATAGCCTATTCTATATGGGGCACAAAACTCCGAATTGTCAGGATTATTCTTTGTGTCTTGCCCGCCATCGGTTTTATTTTGCCGTGGGCAACTATCAACAGTGACGCCGAAAGCATAGGCTTGGACCTTTTCGGTATAACTTGCAACAAATCACTTATAGATTTGCTCAAGGACTTTTTCGCAAATTCAAGCGTATATATAACTAATATGAAATACGAGGGATTTTCAGGCACGCTGAGTTTCACAATGTATTCGGTGCTGTTTATGGCACTGTCACTCTTGCTTGCCGTTATTGCGTTTTTCCTTATTATAATACTTGCAAAACATTTCAGAACAAGTACAATTACTGTTTTTGAATGTTTAAGCGTTCTTTCTGCCATAGGCAGTGCAGTGTGCTTCACTTTAGGAATAAAGGGTGCTCCGAACGAAGTCGGAATAAACTTCGGCAGTTTCCCTGTGTATAACGCAACGGGAGGAGTTGCTTGGGGATTTTATGTTGCTCTTGCACTTTTGCTTGTTGCCGTCGGCATCAATATTGCCGTTGTCAAATCACCGGCTAAAACCGATGAGGAACTTGAAAGCGAAAGACTTGCACGCAAGGCAGCCAAAGAGCAAAAGGAATATGAAGACGCTTTGAAGAAAGAACTCGAAAGAGAAGAAGCAGAAAAGAAAGAAAAAGAAGAGCAGGCAAGAATTGTTGCCGAGGCAAAGGCAAAACTTGCTGAATCCGAAGAAAAGAAAAATAAAAAGAAGAAGTAATTTTAGAGGTAATTCAAATGGATAATCAAAAGAAAGAAAAAAAGCAAGGCAAATTAATTCCCGGCTCAAAGGTTCATGTTACAACCGTTGCAGTTATATCGGTTATTCTTGTAATCTTGCTTGCTATTTCATCATTTGGAGTTGCAGTATTCAGTGCAAAGCCTTTTGAGGAAAAAGAAGGACAGGTAAATGTCTACGAGCTTAAATCAAAGCTCTATACAAAGGCGGTTATCAAAGCTTTGCCTAAAAAAATCACAGGCAATGACGCCGGTAAAAAAATTGATTTCTATATTGAAGAAAACGATAATTACGATCCTGAAATAAATGAACCTGTTGAGCAATACCGTGTATATTATTATTTAGACGGCAAAAAAGTTGAGGCTCACGGCGGTGTTTATAAGGGTGACTATGAAACTATGTATCCTCTTATAGGCTTCTTTATTAAGGGTATGGATAACCTTAAAGTACTCAAAAAAACATTTATTGCTTTGGTTGTTATAGTTTGCATTGCTATCGTGGCTTTGCTTATTTGGCTTATCGCTCTTCTTATCAAGGTTAAAGAAGAAAGAAAATACAGCGTAAGCTATCAAGAACAAAAGCTTATCAAAGAGGCTGAAAAGAAAGCAAAAAAAGATAAAGATAAAAATAAATAAAAAAATGATTTTATGGGCTTGCCCTCGTTGGCAGGCCTTGTTTTAAGATAATCATAAAGGGGATTTTTATGGATTATAAGATGCTTTTCTCTCCTATGAAAATAGGCAATACTGAAATTAAAAACAGAGTTGTAATGGCACCTATGTGTATGGGATTCGGTCAGTTTGACGGCAAGGTTACCGACATTATGGCAGACCACTATGTTGAGCGTGCCAAGGGCGGTGTCGGTCTTATCATCACCGAGATTACCCGTATCAACGATGTGACCGGTGCTTCGTCATTCGGTCAAATGGCATTAACTCACGATTCACAAATTGCACCGCTCAAGAATATGGTTGACCGTATTCATTCCTACGGTGCAAAAATTTTTGTTGAGCTTCACCATCCGGGCAGACAAAACCTCGGTCTTATGATGGGCACAGTTCCGCTTTCTGTTGCTTGCGACAAAATTATGGGCAAGGCGTATGCAAAACTTCTTACAGGTGCAATTATTCCTCCGGGAAAGAAACTTCAGGATAAGGACATTGTTCCTCGCACTGTTGCTCCGTCAAAATGTGAAAAATCAAAAATGGCTGACAGCGTAAACAGAGGTCTTACAAAAACAGGCATTAAAAAACTTGTTCGCCAGTTTGTTCAAGGTGCTGTAAGAGCACAAAAGGCAGGCTGTGACGGTGTTGAACTCCATGCAGCTCACGGATATCTTATTCAGCAATTTTTGTCACCTAACACCAATCACAGAAATGATGAATACGGTGGCTCACTTGAAAACAGAATGAGATTCCTCAACGAAATTATTGATGGAATAAGACTTGCTTGCGGCAATTATTTCCCTCTTGTTGTTCGTCTTTCGGTTGATGAAATGTATGCAAAAATCGGTCAACCGGGCAAAGGCTACGATTTGCAAGAAGGACTCAAGATTGCCAAGGCACTTAACGATAAGGGCATTGACGCTATTGATGTTTCATCGGCAGCTTATGATACATTCAACTATTGGCTCGAGCCAACAACATTTCCTCTCGGCTGGAGAAAGTATCTTGCCGAGGAAGTTAAAAAGGTTGTTGACATTCCTGTTATCGCAGCAAACCTCATTCGTTCTCCTGAACAAGCAGAACAGCAATTAGAGGATGGTATTCAGGATTTCATTTCCCTTGGCAGACCGCTTCTTGCAGACCCTCATTGGGTTAATAAGGTTAAAGAGGGCAAGGAAGATACAATCAAGCGTTGCATATGCTGTCTGTACTGCTTCGAAAGTATGGAAAATAACGCATATGAATATACACACGGCAGATGTTCGGTCAATCCGTTCATCGGCAGAGATTCTCTTGAACTTGAAAAGAACGGCAATGGCAGAAAAGTTGCAGTTGTCGGCTCAGGTGTTGCAGGTCTTACTGCTGCCGAGCTTCTTTCAAGACGAGGCTTTGATGTCACCGTGTACGAAAAAGAAAGTGCTGTCGGCGGTCAAATTAATCTTGCCGATAAGCCACCACACAAGGAAAAGCTCCATTGGTGCGTTGATGATTTGTACACCAATGCAAAGAACAATGGCGTAAAGTTTGAGTTTAATACAACTGTCACAAAAGAATTGCTTGACGACGCTTCACCTGATTTTGTTATCAATGCAACAGGTGCAAATGCAGTATTTCCAAAGGCTTTTGCAGGCGATAATGTCAGCACCGTTACAGAAATTCTTAATGGCTTAATTAAACTTGAAAACAAAAAAGTTGCAGTTATCGGTTCGGGTATGACCGGACTTGAAACTTCCGAGCTTTTGTGTGAAATGGGCAATAAGGTTACCATTCTTGAAATGGCAGACACCATTGCTCCGGGCGCATATTTCCAACAGCTTGATGACGCTTTGCCAAAGCTAAAAGAGGCAGGCACAGTGTTTATGCCGTCAACCAAATTGCTCGAAATCACAGCAGACGGATTGACAGCAGAGAGCACAAAGAACGGCGACAAGATTAAACTTGATGTTGATTTTGTTGTTCTTTCTATGGGTTGCCGTCCTGACAATGCACTTTATGAGCAAATCAAGGACAGCACAAAATACAAAGTTATTAATATCGGCGACAGCGTAAAGGTTGGCAGAATTGCAAATGCTACCGAATCCGCTTTCCAAGCTGTTATGTCAATAAATTGATCAAAAAACAAAAAGAGTAAAAGGGGTATTTATGGGAAAGAAATTTGTTTGGGAAGACCCGAAGACGGTCTATATAAATAAGGAAAAAGGGCATGCTATTGCAATGCCTTTTGATACTGTTGATGACGCACTTTCGGGCGAACAATCAAAATATAAGCAAAGCCTCAACGGCAAGTGGAAATTCCACTGGCAGAGAGGTCTTGAAAATCAGCCTGACGGTTTTGAGAAGCCAAGCTATGATGTTTCTGCTTGGGATGAAATCTCTGTTCCGTCAGTTTGGCAGTGCGAGGGATATAGCGTGCCTTATTACTACGCAAGCACATTTCCAAGAGCATTCAGCCGTTCAAGAAGCCGTATTCCGTCAATTGACCATACTATGCAGGAAATCGGTTTTTATCGCAGAAGCTTCAACATCAGCAAGGATTGGGATGGCAGAGATGTATTCCTCCATTTCGGTGCGTGCAAAGCTGCTCTTGAAGTTTGGGTAAACGGCGAGTATGTTGGCTATTCAACAGGCTCAATGACTCCTCACGAGTTCGAAATCACAAAGTATCTCAAGGACGGCGAAAATACTGTCGCTGCCAAGGTTTATCGTTATGCTGCTTCAACTTATCTTGAAGATCAGGATATGTGGTGGCTTTGCGGTATTTATCGTGAGGTATATCTTTTTGCAGAACCAAAGGTTAGACTTTTCGACTTCTATGCAAAGACTGACCTTGATGAAGAATATAAGGATTCAACTCTTTCAATTGATTTTTATGTAAACAACCGTCTTTCAAAGGACACATCCGTTACTGTTAAGTCTTATCTCATCAGCGATACAGACAAGATTATTGAACTTGATGATGTTTCTGCAAAGATTGCCGGCAACAACGATGTTGTTTTGAGCATTAAAAATGAGATTAAGAATCCTAAAAAGTGGTCTGCCGAAGCACCAAATCTCTATCGTCTTGTTATGCAAATTCTTGACGAAAACGGCAATGTTATCACTGTTAAGACATATGAAATCGGTTTCAAGAAGGTTGAAATCGTTGGCGAAAAGATTTTGTTCAACGGTATGCCTTTGATGATTAGAGGCGTAAACCGTCACGATTTCGATATGGATAACGGTTGGAATGTTCCAAAGGAAAGATACACTCAGGACCTTGACCTTATGAAGATGGCAAATGTAAACGCTATTCGTACATCTCACTATCCTGATGACCCGTATTTCTACGAACTTTGCAACAGATACGGTTTCTATGTTATGGACGAGTGCGACTTGGAATCTCACGGTGTTCGCCGTAAGGGTGTTCCGGGTTCAAATCCGCTCTGGACAGATATGGCTGTTGACAAGATGGAAAGAATGGTTCTCCGTGACAGAAATAATCCTTGTATCTTTATGTGGTCACTTGGTAATGAAGCAGGCGACGGCGACAACTTTATGAAGATGAAGCAAGCCGCTTTGGCTCTTGACGACACTCGTCAGTTCCACTATGAGGGCGACTTTGACCTTACAAAGAGTGATGTAATTTCTCGTATGTATCCTGATGAGGCTACTATGAAGAAACTCGGCAACAGAGAGCCTATTACAATTTCTCTTTATGACAATATTGCAAATCAGCTTGCTGCCGATTCAAAGCCGATTCCGGCTGAAAAGTACACAAAGCCTGTTCTTCTTTGCGAATATGCTCATAGTATGGAAAACTCAATGGGTAACTTCCAAGAATATATGGACGACTTTGAAAAGTACGACAATATGTGCGGTGGCTTCATTTGGGACTGGGTTGACCAAACTCTCCATGTTGTTGATGAAAACGGCAAGGATAACTATCTCTATGGTACAGACTTTGAAAAGGACGAGCCACGCCATTGGTACAGCGGAATCAACACAACCGCAATGACGGGTTCAAATACATATTTCTGTGCAAACGGCGTTATTTCTGCACTTCGTGAGCCACACCCACAGTACTTTGAGGTTGCTCATGTTTATCAGCCAATCGTAACAACTGCTTATGACCTTTCAAAGGGCAGATTTAATGTTCGTTCAAGATTCTTGTTCACCGATGTTTCTGCTTACAAGTGCAAGTGGAAAATTGAGTGCGAGGGTGAGGAAATTCAGTCAGGCGAAATGGATAAGTTCTCTGTTGCTCCGCTTCAGGAAAACTTCATCGACATTCCATATGACTACGCTTCACTTCCACAGGATAAGGAATGTGTGCTTACAATTTCATTCCATTCAAAGAAAAAGACTCCGGGCATCAAGTCAAATGCAGAAATCGCTTTTGACCAATTTATTCTCAACGCACCTTCAAAGCCTGTAATTTCAAAGGAAGGCAAAGCACCTTCAGCAGAAAAGAAGGGCAACAATGTTGTTGTATCGGGTGATAACTTCACAGTTAAGGTTGACAACGGCGCAGTAACATCATATGTTGTTGACGGAGAAGAACTCCTCAGAGCACCTATGGCTCCAAACTATTTCAGAGCACTTACAGATAACGATATTGACTTCCTCAACTTCGTTTCTCCATTCCTCTTTGTTCATCCTTATTATAAGTGGAAGCGTGCCACAAAGGCTGTCAGAGCACTTAAGACTACTATCGAGGAAAAAGACAACACAGTTAAGGTTAAGGTCGCTCTTGATGTTCAGTTTATGAAGAATGCTTATGTATCATATACTATATATCCTGACGGTAAACTTGCTGTATACCACAGTGCAGTTCCAAAGGCAGCACTTCTTCGTTTTGGCTTCCAATGGAATGTTGACAAGTCGTTGACTCAAATTTCTTGGTACGGCAGAGGTGAAGCTCCGTCTTATCCTGACAGAAAGACAGGCTACAAGATTGGCAAGTATTCATTGCCTATCGACAAGTTCGAATACACATATATGCGTCCGCAGGAATCTTCAACCCGTGCAGATGTAAGATACTTTACATTGACCGACAAGAAGGGTAGCGGTATCAAGGTAACTGCATATTATGACAAGCCGGTATTGTTCTCTGCGCTTCCTTACACACCGTTTATGCTTGATAAGTATGAGCATGTAACCGATATTGACAGAACTCATGACATCACCGTAAATGTTGATTCATCACAGTACGGTATTGGCGGTGATATGCCGGGTCAGGCTTTCGTTCGTGACAAGTATCAGGTTAAGGCAGGCGAAAAGCAGGCACTTTCATTCCTTGTTGAGCCTTACAAAAAATAATTAAATTATGAAAAGAGTATTCACCTGCATAGGGTTTTCTATGGCAACGACGCTGTTTGCGCTTTGCTTTATAAAATACGAATACATATTTCTTTTGACAGTAGGACTTGCGATTGTTTTTATCGCAAGTCTTATTATGCCAAATTTCAGACAGGCTGTTGTCGTGCCGTTGTCCCTTGCGTCAGCGGTGTTTGCCTGTCTTTTATTTGTTGCCACAACGCAAACCACCGTCGAACCTGTTAGGTCGCTTGAAAATCAAACTTCCGATTGTGAGTTTTATGTTATAGATAACGGCACAGTTGGCGACCGTTCAAAAACATATTCGGCAAAGATAGTCAAAATGGACGGCAAAGATGTAAACTTTAAATCTGCCTTGTATTTGGATAAAAAGGTGAATTTGCGTCCGTATACTATTGCAAAGGGCAAATTGAAGTTTTATTCAGTCGGTAAAGACGGCTTTTCAAGTTATGGCAAATACGCTGACGGCATTTATATTTCTGCCAAATGTAACCTGACGGAATGTTTTGGCGAACGGGTCAATTCACCTATGAAGTATGTTGTTGCGCTCCGTCAAAACATAAGAGATAAGTTGTCGTATCTTATGTCGGGCAAAGAGGGCGGATTGTCTGTTGCACTCATAACAGGCGACAAATCGTATCTTGACAGAGATGTAAAAACTGCCTTTATGTATTCGGGAACATCGCATATTATGGCGGTTTCAGGTTTGCATTTGAGTGTCATAATCGGCGCAGTTCTGTTTATTTTTAAAAAGATGAAAATCAGCCATAAGATTTCAAGTCTTGTGTGTATTGCGTCAGTCATTTTGTATATGGGTTTGGCAGGCTTTTCGGGTTCTGTTACAAGAGCAGGAATTATGCTTGTTGTAATGCTGTCGGCAGGACTGTTTTCAATGAGAGGTGACAGCCTTAATTCTCTCGGTGTAGCGGTTACGATTATGTGCATAGCTAATCCGTATTGCGTAACCGATGTCGGCACTGATTTAAGCGTGCTGTCGGTGTTGTCACTCGTCACTGTTTATCCGTTTTTCGCTTCAAAGCTTCAAACTCATTATGTTGACCCGATTGATAAAACTCCAAAGGAAAAGTTGACAGACGGCATTCATTCCGTGTTCGCAACTTTTTATACATCGGTTTGCGTGTTTGTCTTTACAATCCCTGTTTTGTATATCTTTTTCGGTTATGCAAGTATTGCCGGTATGGTTTCAAATTTGCTTGCTGTACCGCTTGGCGGTCTGTGTGTTGTTATGTCATTTTTGACCTATTTTGTGTCGCTGTTCGGCATAATTCCTTTGACCGCTTTTGCAGTGCTTATTGCAACAAAATGCGATGCGTTGCTGATAGATTTTTGTATGCTGTTTAGAGGGCTAAACAACGCTGTTCTCGGCTTTGATTATGTGTTCGGTTTGTGCCTTGCTGTTGTTCTTGTGCTGTTTGGGATTGCTTTTGTTTTCAGCAACAAACATCTTTTTAAAAAGACGGCAGCAATTTCTCTTGTGTTTGTTGCAGTGTTTATGAGCGTAACGACTGCCTGTAATTATAACTCTCTCACGCTTCGGGTTTTTCCGCACGGTGCAACTGTTTGCAGTTATAAAGGCGTAACTGTTGTGTATGGCGTTAACACTTCCGATGATTTTTATTCTGTCAGCAGATATCTGCAAAACAATGAAATTTCGGTTGATTACCTTGTTGTTCAAAGGTCGTATTCGTATCCGGCAAAATTGAGCAATTACACAGGAGTTAATGTTCTGCTATGTGACGGATTCAGTGATTCAATTCTTGTCGGTGGCAGATATAATAATTTAGAGGTGCAAAATACTTATAATGTTTCACTTGATGATGGCTTTGGTTTTTGCTATAATCAAGGAGATATAGCTTTTTATTTTAATGATGTCACAATCGGTTCAACAGACGACTGCGATATAAAAATATCTTCGTCAAAAATCATTGACCCAAAAGGTCTTGTTGAATTCAAAGGCGACACCGTTGTTTATAAAATAAAAGACAAAAATTCTTTTGAGGTAAGGAGGCTCAATCAATGGCAAAAGTAGGGGAAGCAGAGCTTAAAAACCAAATAAAAGCAGGCGACTTTTCAAATGTCTATATGATTTACGGCGAAGAAGATTACTTAAAAGAATTTTATGTAAACAAGCTGAAAAACAAACTTGTTGAGCCGGCATTTGCCGATTTCAATTTTCATCAGTATGACGGCAAAAAGACATCTATTTCAGAGATTTTGAACGATGCCGATATGATGCCGATGATGGCTGAATATTCGCTTTTGCTTGTCAATGATTATCCGTTTGACAAAAGCAAGGAAGATATTGAAAAGGTAAAGAATTACCTAAAAGATATTAATCCGAGTGCCGTTGTTGTGTTCTTATTCACTCAAATTGAAGTTAACGCAAAGTTCAAAACTCTTGAAAATGCAATTGCAAAGGCAGGTACGGTTGTAAATCTTGAAAAAAGAACCGAGGGCGAACTTGCAAAATTAATCATTTCTTCCGCAAAAAAAAGAGGCTGTTCAATAGACACAGCCAACGCAAAATATATGATTTCGCTTGTCGGAAACGATATAAAAACCGTTTTCAACGAGCTTGAAAAGATGTGCTCTTTTGTAGGAGAGGGCGAGATAACACGCAAAATCATTGACGATTTGGCTGTCAAATGCCTTCAGGCAAGAGTGTTTGATTTGTCAAAATTTATCCTTGCTGGCAACAGCGACGGTGCTTACGAGGTGCTTCGTGTTCTTTTTGCACAAAAGGAAGAACCTATTGCTGTGCTGTCGGTCATTTCCTCTTGCTATATTGATATGTACAGGGTGAAGTGCGCCATTGCCTCCGGAGAGGGCGAAAATTCGATTGCAGGTTATTTTAACTATAAGGGTAGAGAGTGGCTCATCAGAAATGCTGTTCGTGACAGCAAAAAACTCAGCCTTGAAAATCTGCGTTCTGCAATTGATGTGCTCTCAAAGACCGATGAACTTTTGAAGTCCACATCTATTGATAAAAATTTGCTTCTTGAAGAAACTGTTATGAAACTTTTGATGTTGAGGAATGGCTGATGGAAGAAAAAATCAAACTTACCGAGGCGGTTATCGTTGAGGGGAAATACGACAAGATCAAGCTGTCAAACATCCTTGATGCGTTTATAATTGAAACAAACGGATTCGCTATTTTTAAAGATAAATCCAAGTTGTCATTTATCAAAAAACTTGCCAAGGAGAGGGGAATAATTATCCTCACCGACTCCGACCACGCAGGCTTTATGATAAGAAATTATATTTCATCCGGCGTGCCAAAAGAACAGATAAAAAATGTCTATATTCCCGACATTTTCGGCAAGGAAAAACGCAAGGATACTCCGTCAAAAGAGGGCAAATTGGGCGTTGAGGGAATGACCAAGGAAGTGATACTTGCATCTCTTGAAAAAGCAGGTGTTTCGTCAACTTCTTCCGTATGTGACAATCCTATTACCACCGTTGATTTTTATGATTTAGGGTTGACCGGCGGAGCGAATTCAAAGGCAAAACGCAAGGCTGTTTGTAAGGCTCTTGACTTGCCTGAATTTCTTTCAACTTCGTCACTCATTTCTTGCATAAATAATTTTATGACAAAGGAAGAATTTTTTGATTTGTGTCAAAATTTGGACTGATTATATAAATGATAAAAGCACCGAAGTCGTCAAAATTTCGGTGCTTTTGCTTATTTTATTATTTCGATTTTTGCTCTTTGTTCTTCTCCGCAGGGCTTAATGTTTGTGTATCCCAAATTGTAAATATCCGTAAATTTACATTCTAAATCAAACAGTTGTTTTACTTCGCTCGACTCTATGTTGCCGTATTTTGTGATTATCGGCAGGGTGGCGGTCTTTTTCATTTGTGCAAGTATTTCTCTGCCTCTGTCGTTGAAAGCCAAAATGTGCAGGTATTTTGGCTCTTTCGGCATATCTTTTGTGATTCCGAGATATGCACGCAAAATAATTCGCCTGATTCGGGAATGTGTGTATCTTTTCGTCTTGATGTTGTCGTACAATTCTTCAAGCGTCAATGAGTCGGCAACAGCTCGTACAATCCTGTTTTCAAGCCCCTCGCCGACATCTTCGATTTGCAAAAAATCTTCTGCCGTCATTGTGCGGAGTTTGTATAAAATAGCCTTTTCGCAGTTCTTCATTGATGAAATTTCGTCAGCGTTTAGGTGCTTTCTTATCTCGCTTGCAGAGTATTCGTCATCGTCTGTGTCGTGACCTTTGCCGATTCTTTTTATTGCCATTGCTTCAAGTTTTGTGTATGTCAAATATTCAATTGCAAGGATGTTATTTGGAGTGTCAAGCAACGGAGAATTAACGGCGTTTTTGCGTGCGGTGGGGTAGGAAACTCCTTTTTTAAGTTCCTCTTTAATCAGACTATCTTTGTTCTGTATTTCTTTTGCAACTGCCTTTAATTCGTCAACATTGTCGCATTCCGCACCGAATGCAAGACAATCGCATATCCCTGTTGCTTCCAAAATTTCAACACCGGCTTTTGCGTATCCCTGTGCAGATTGAATTGTGCATAACGCAGGGATTTCTATCACAAGGTCGGCACCGTTTTCAACAGCGGTTTTGGCACGGGTGTATTTGTCGTATACAGCAAATTCTCCTCGTTGAACAAAGTTACCGCTGAGTGCACATATAACGGCTGAATTTTCACTTTTGCAGTTGTCAAACAGATATTTATGCCCTTTGTGCAGGGGGTTAAGCTCGCAAATTATACCGAAATTCATTTTTTTACCCTTTTTCTTTTGATTTCTCTTGACATTCTTAATTTATAATATTATTATTATTTATATACTATTCTATATTATTATAAAGAAAATTTCAAGTGCGGAGGAAACATAGATGAAAATTCTTGTAATTAACTGTGGTAGTTCTTCTTTGAAGTATCAACTTATTGATATGAAAGACGAGTCTGTACTCTGTAAGGGTGCTATTGAGCGTATCGGCTTAAAGATTACAGGCGGAGAAGAAAATGTTATCATAAAGGTCAATGACCAAAAATATACTTACGATAAGGAATTGCCGACTCATACAGATGCGTTTAATGAAGTTAAGTACATCTTGTGTGAAGGTGAGCATAAGGTTGTTGACAGCTTTGACGAAATTGACGCTATCGGTCACAGAATCGTACAGGGCGGCGACAGATATACACAGTCTGTTATCGTTACACCAAAGGTTTGCGATGAGGTAGAAGAGCTTGCTCCTCTCGCACCGCTTCACACTCACGCTAACATTGCAGGCTACAAGGCTTGCCTTAATGTTGTAGGTCCTGATGTACCTCAGGTATTCGTATTCGACACAGCATTCCATTCAACAATGCCGCCAAAGGCATATATGTATGCTTTGCCATATGAGTATTATGAAAAGTACAGTGTTCGTCGTTACGGCTTCCACGGTACATCTCACAAGTTTGTATCTCACAGAGCAGCAGACAGAATCGGCAAGAACATCAAGGATCTCAGAATCATCACTTGTCACCTCGGCAACGGCTCATCAATCGCTGCTGTTGACCACGGCAAAGTTGTTGATACATCAATGGGCTTCACTCCACTTGATGGTTTTATGATGGGCACTCGTTCGGGCGGTGTTGACCCTTCAGCAGTTACCTTCATTATGAAAAACGAAAACCTTACTCCTGACGAGATGGATGCAATTCTCAACAAACAGTCAGGTGTTCAGGCTATTTCAGGTATTTCATCTGATGACCGTGACATCTGCAAGGCACAGGAGGAGGGCGATGAAAGAGCTATCCTCGCTCACGAAATGCAGGCTTATGAAATTGCAAAGTTCATCGGTTCATATGTTGCCGCAATGAACGGTGTTGATGCAATCGTATTCACAGGCGGTATCGGTGAAAACGGCGTATGGCTTCGTTCAAAGGTTTGCTCTTATCTTGGCTACCTCGGTGTACACATCAATGAGGCTGTTAACTCAAAGACTCAAAAGGGTGCAGAGGCAGAACTTACAGAGCCAACAGACAATGTTAGAGTATTCATTCTTGCAACTGACGAAGAACTTATGATTGCAAGAGATACAGAAGAACTTGTTAAATCATTGTAAATTATTATTTATCGCATAAGTATTACGAAAGGAGAATAGCAAATGCCAGAAATTAAGTACGAAATCACAGAACACCTCGGTGTAATTTCCGAAACCTCTCGTGGTTGGACAAGAGAAGTTAATATGATTTCTTGGAACGGCAGAGAACCAAAGGTTGATGTAAGAGATTGGTCACCTGACCACTCAAAGATGAGCAAAGGTCTTACCTTCACAAAGGAAGAACTTCTTGAGCTCACAAAGATTGCTGAAAAAATGTAATGTCAATAGGCGGAACTTTTGTTCCGCCTTGATGTTGTTTTAGCACAGATTAAATAAATTATAATTTGGCAACTTTTGTTGCCCGATTTGGAGAATATAACTATGGAATGGACATCATTAAATGATATAAGAGAAAAGTATTTGTCATTTTTTGAAAGCAAGGGACATCTTCGTTTGCCGAGCTTTTCATTAGTGCCAAATAACGATAAGAGCCTCCTTCTTATTAATTCGGGTATGGCTCCTATGAAAAAGTATTTTACCGGTGAGGTTACCCCTCCGAGAAGCCGAGTTACAACTTGCCAAAAATGTATCAGAACTCCTGATATTGAGCAGGTAGGCAAAACTGCTCGCCACGGCACATTCTTTGAAATGCTTGGCAACTTCTCATTCGGCGATTACTTCAAAAAAGAAGCAACCGCTTGGGCTTGGGAATTTTGTACCCAAGTTCTCGAAATGCCTGTTGATAAGCTTTATGTCACAATTTATGAAAATGACGATGAAGCGTTTGAAATTTGGACAAAGCAAAACGGCGTAGACCCGTCACACATTGTTCGCCTTGGCAAAGAGGATAACTTCTGGGAGCACGGTTCAGGTCCTTGCGGCCCTTGTTCGGAGATTTATTTTGACCGTGGCGAAAAGTACGGTTGCGGCTCTCCTGATTGCGGTCCGGGCTGTGAGTGCGACAGATTTACCGAATTTTGGAACAATGTATTCAGTCAGTTTAATAATGACGGCAACGGCAACTACACCGAGCTTGCACAGAAGAATATCGACACAGGTATGGGTCTTGAAAGACTTGCTTGCATTATGCAAGGTGTTGACAATATCTTTGAAGTTGACACTGTTCAAAACACAATGAAGAAGATTTCGGAGATTGCAGGTGTTAAGTATCACGATGACGCAAAAAATGATGTTTCGCTTCGTGTAATTACCGACCATGTTCGTTCATCAACATTTATGATTGGTGACGGCGTAATCCCGTCAAATAACGGCAGAGGCTATGTTCTTCGCCGTCTTATCCGCCGAGCTTGCCGTCACGGCAGACTCTTGGGTGTTAACGAGCCGTTCCTTTATAAGGTTTGCGAAACCGTTCTTGAAGATAATAAGGTTGCTTATCCTGAACTTCAGGACAAGGCTGAACTCATCAAAAAGGTTATTTTGTCAGAGGAAGAGTCTTTCGGCAAAACAATCGATGCAGGTCTTGCTCGTCTTGATGAATATATCGAAAACACCGAGGGCACTGTGTTCTCCGGTGAAGATGCGTTCAAACTTAACGATACTTTCGGTTTCCCGCTCGATCTTACAAAGGATGTTCTTGAGGAGCGTGGTATGACCGTTGATGAGGAGAAATTCAACGAACTTCTTGCAAATCAAAAGGCTACTGCCCGTGCTGCTCGTAAGGATGCAGGCGCAGACGCTTGGAAGAATACAAGCGTAAAGATTGACGCTGAAAAGACTGTTTTCACAGGCTATACCGATTTTACTGCCGAGGCAAAGGTTCTTGCTCTTGTCAATGCAGACGGTGAACTTGTTGATATGCTCGGTGCAGGCGAAAAAGGTTCTGTTGTTCTTGACAAAACTCCGTTTTATGCAACATCGGGCGGTCAGGTTGCCGATACAGGTGTTATTACTGCCGACGGTGTTGAGTTTGATGTCGAAGACACTTCAAAGAATGCAGACGGCATCTATATCCACAGCGGTACGGTTAAAGAGGGTGTTGTTTCAGTCGGCAACACTGTAAATGCTCAAATTGACGCAGACAGAAGAAAGTCTATTATGCGTAATCATACTGCGGCTCACTTGCTTCAAGCCGCACTCCGTGAAGTTCTCGGCACTCATGTTGAACAGGCAGGTCAGCTTGTAAATGACAAAGAGGTTCGTTTCGACTTCACTCACTTCAATCCTCTCACAACTGAAGAACTCAGTAGGGTTGAAGCTATTGTAAACAAAGAAATTCTTGCTTGTGCTCCTGTTTCTATGCAGGAAATGCCAATTGAAGAAGCAAAGAAGATGGGCGCTATGATGCTCTTTGGCGAAAAGTACGGCGATATTGTTCGTGTTGTAAAAGCCGGTGATGCTTCAACAGAATTCTGCGGCGGTACTCATGTTGCTTCAACAGGCGAACTTGGTCTTTTCAAGATCGTGTCTGAAGCATCTGTTGCCGCAGGTGTTCGCAGAATTGTTGCTCTCACAGGTACAGGCGTTCTCAATTATCTCAACGAGTGTGAGGACACTGTTAAGTTTGCTTCTGCAACATTCAAGTCTGCCGACAATGAAGTTAAGGATAGAATTACCGCTATCGTTGCCGAAAATAAGGCAAAGGATAAGGAGATCCAAAATCTTAACGCAGAAATGACAAAACTCAAGAGTGCCGATATGTTCTCATCGGCTGTTGATGTTGACGGTCTTGAACTTTACACTGCAAAGGTAGAGGGCACAACTCCTGACGCACTTCGTTCTATGGGCGATGATGTCAAGACAAAGGGCGACAATGTTGTTGCTGTTCTTGCAGGCGTAAACGGCGATAAGGCTAACTTTGTTGCAGTTTGCGGCAAGGGTGCTATTGCCAAGGGCGTAAAGGCAGGCGACCTTGTTAAAGAAGTTGCGAAGATTGCAAACGGTGGCGGTGGCGGCCGTCCTGATTCTGCAATGGCAGGTGCAAAGGATATTACAAAGATTGACGAAGCACTTTCAAAGGCAGAAGAAATTGTAAAGTCATTAATAAAGTAAACAACATCACCCTCAATTGCAGTTTTTGTGATTGAGGGGATAAAAACTTTTGAATTGTAAAAGAATTTTCGGAGGCAAAATATGTGTGTTTTTTGCGAGATAATCAACGGCAATATACCGTCAACAAAGGTGTATGAGGATGATATGATGGTTGCTTTCAAGGATCTTAATCCTGTTGCACCTGTTCATTTTCTCTGTGTTCCAAAGGAGCATATCGAAAGTGCAAATGCACTCAATGAGGAAAATGCAAAATATGTCAGCCATATATTTGCAAAAATTCCCGAGATTGCAAAGTCGCAGGGAATTGAGTCATACAGAATTATTAATAACTGCGGTTCTGATGCCGGTCAAACTGTTATGCACTTGCATTTTCATGTAATCGGCGGAACAGAGTTAGGGGAGAAGTTAATATGAAAGACACTTATACATTAAAAATCGGCGGAATTGAAAGAGAACTTCAAAAGTTCCCTGTGTCGGATAAAATGGATATTGCCGCATTCATCCTTTTTGGTGATGTTGAGCTTACAGAAGTTTGTGCAAGAGAACTTCTCAAAAAAGTTCCGGAGTTTGATTACATAGTAACTCCTGAGGCAAAGTCAATTCCTCTTGCGTATGAAATGAGCCGTATGAGTGGCAAAAAATACATTGTTGTTCGTAAGGGCGTAAAGGTTTATATGGACCGCCCTGAAAAGGTTGTTGATGTTTCTCTTACCACTCAAAAAGAACAGGCTCTTTACCTCGGTCACGAGGACGGCGATTTGCTCGACGGCAAGCGTGTTCTCATTGTTGATGATGTTGTGTCAACAGGCGGAAGCTTAAAGGCTGTTAAGGAACTTCTTGCAAAGTTCAATGCAAATGTTGTTGCTTCCTGCTTCCCGCTTGCAGAGGGCGATGCGGCAGACAGAGATGACATCATTTATCTTGAAAAATTGCCTCTTTTCTTTAAATAAAATATCCAAGGCTGTGATTGCAAATTTGCTTTCACAGTCTTTATTTTTTAAAATTTTTTTAATTATTTCTGTGGTTGTTGACATATGTCGAGATTGTATATATAATGTAGAAAAAAGCAGTTTTTATAAAGGAAGTGAAGTCTATGAAAAGAAGATTAACTGCAATGTTTTTGTCTATTTGTCTTGTGTTTTCGCTTATTCCTGTTTCGGTTCAGGCGGCATCAAAACCTAACATTAAAATAGGTGATTATGTTCAAATGGGAAAGTACAACGGCAGTTCGATTTTGTGGCGTTGTGTAAGCATTGACGCCGACGGACCGCTTATGCTTGCGGACAAAATTGTTGACAAACTTGCATATGATGCAAAAACAAATGACAACAGCAATTCAAAATCACACAGCAGAAGCTATAAGCGTGATGATTACGGTTCTAACTACTGGAGGGACAGTAATATGCGTTCTTGGCTTAATTCAACTGCAACTGCGGGCAAGGTTGACTGGCTTTGCGGAAATCCGCCAAAAGACGGATATGTCAGCGGAACAGGTGCTTATAATAATAAAGCAGGCTTCTTGAATAAATTTTCAAAGGCTGAAATTGCGGCTATGAAGACCGTCACACAGCGTTCTCTCGTTTCTCATCCCGAATATAATAAGGGTATTGTCGAGGGTGACGCAAATTCCGATTTGTTATACTATACCGACATTTCGGAAGCAGTGGCAAATTATGACAGTTCGTATTTTGAAACTACAACCGAAAAGGTTTTTCTTCTTGATGTAAAGCAGGCAAATGCCGTGTGGAGAAATCTCAAAGGCTATTATGTTGCGTATAATAATAACGGTATGGCTTGGCCTTATTGGCTTCGCACTCCTGTTACCGATTGCAATCACGATATGCGTTATATCAGCTCTTCGGGTCAGGTTGGCCGTTATGCTCCGTGGTATTCGGATTTAGGCGTAAGACCGGCGTTTTATCTCGATTCCGAATATTTTGTTTCTGCTTCGGGCAACGGTTCGCAAAGCAATCCTTATGTCGGTTCTGCTCCGAGTAAGCAAGAAGACGACTATACAATTTCGGAACCTGCCGAGGATGCAAATCCTGATTGGAATGTCAGCACCGAGCAAAGCATTCAGCTTACCCTCGGCCCATATTATTCAAATGACGGAAAATATTCTAATCCTACAATCCCTGTTTATACCATCCAAAAAACACGAAGCGACCTTGAAAATATGGTTGTTGTTGTGTGCGGCGAGGGATACACAAAAAGTCAGCAGGGCAAATTCATCAATGATGTCAAACGACTTTGGCAGGACGCTATGAAATATGAACCGTATCGCAGTTATGCCGACAGGTTCAATGTTTACGCTCTTTGCACAGCTTCCGAATCAACTTTTGATAATGGCGGAAGTACCTTTTTTGATGTTATAGTTGACAAATATAATTCACCTTCTATTTCTAATAACCTCCACGGAAGTCAATGGAAAAATCATATTTTTGAGAGATGTATCGGTCCTGAATTTATCGAGAAAATTCACGATGCTCATATCAAAAAAACAACCGACCCAAACACAATTCCGACAAAGCCAAACGGTGAATGGAACGAATATGAACCGTATTACTATGTTCACAATTACATTGCACAGTTTGCTATGGTTGTAAACACAAAGTCCGATTTCGGCGGTGCATACAATAACCGTGAATACGGATTTCACTATTTTATTACATCATCAGACAGTTACCGTGCGTCAAAAACCTTTGCTCACGAGTTCGGACACGGTTTGCTTGGCCTCGGTGATGAATACAGCAACGGATATTTGCTTGAGGATAAGGAACTAAAATCGCTCAATCTTTCTTCGGTTGAAGACCCTGAAAAGATAAAATGGCGACAGCTTTTAGGTTTCAGAAACACATATACCTGCCGTAACGCATACGGCTCAAAAATGCTTGTTTCAAGCTACGAATGTATAATGAGAGATACAAATTATCAGTTCTGCGAAGTTTGCCGTTTGCAGGGCTTCAAGCGAATGTCGCAGCTTGTTAAGGATGTTGACCTCTATGTCTCTCCTCCTGAAGTAAAGGAGTACACAGGCGCTTATTCAAAATCGTCTGATTTTACCGACCTTGAAACAAGTTCGTATTATACTTATACATCTAATCGCAACGACCGTCTTTTGAGCGGCAACAGCAAAAACAGATTCAGCACTGATATGAACGGCAAAAAAATCGAGCTTCGCACCGTTATTCAAAACATTTCGGACAAGAAAGCCCGTCAGCTTAAATTCAAAATGTGGATTAAACATTCCGACGGTAGCGTTGCAACAGATTCTTCGGGCAATCCGCTTCAAACGACGCAAACATTCGATATTCCTGTTTGGAGTGACAAGCCGAATTTCTGGGCACTCGGTGCTTTGGACCATATCAAAAGCGACTTCGATTCGGGCTTGAAGAGTTGTTCTCTTATTTATCAAATTCCGTCAGATGCACAGCTTAAGAACGGCGACACCGTGGCATTTCAGGTGATTGACGAAAACGGAAATGTACTCGCCGATGACAATACCGAAACTCAGCGTTACACATCCGTTACAGTTCAGTACAAATTTGAGGACGGCTCCGAAATTCCAAACACTGCCGGCGGAACATTTACCGTTCCGTATGGCACAAAACTTGATTTAACACCGGCAAAAACGCTTTATGATTACGAATTTGTAAAGGCTGACGGCTTGAACGAACCTGTTGTTTCTGACGGCACGGTTGTTACATATTATTACAAAAGCAAAACCGCTCCTGAAGAAAAGCCCGCTCCTGTAATCAGCACAGTTTCACTTTCGCTTGAGAGTAGCATAACAATGAATTTCAAGGTATTCAAAAACAGTCTTTCGTCTTTTGATGACTTCTATATGACTTTTGAATGTGGCGGAAAAAAAGAAAAAGTTACTGATTATAAGCAGGACGGAAACTATTATGTGTTCTCGTACAAAGGCATAAATCCGCAACTTATGAACGACAAGGTGACTGCTGTTTTGCACGCTAAAAACGGCAAGGAAGAATACACAAGTCCCGAAAAGGTAATAAGCGTCAGAGAGTATGCCTATACAATGCTTGACAGATACAGTTCCGATGAGTACTCAAAACTTCGCACTTTGCTTGTCGATTTACTTAATTACGGCTCGGCGACACAGAAGTATGTTGATTATCAAACCGATAATCTTGCAAATTCAGACCTTACTGCCACTCAAAAAAGTTGGGCAAGCAAGGACACAAAAGCGTTCAAGAATATCAGAAACTTTAATTACAAAACCATAAGTAATCCGACCGTACAGTGGAATTCTTGCGGTTTGGTGCTCGGCAATGCAATTATGTTCAAGGTGAAGTTTACCGCAAATAATGTTGAAAACAAAACCGTTGAAATCACCTTAAGAAACGCAAAGTTCACCTATGATAAAAATGATTTTAAAGATAACGGTGACGGCACATATTATGTGTATTGCAACGAACTTTTTGCACATGAAGTTAGTGACGAGGTGCTTCTCACGGTTTATGAAAACGGTGTTCCTTGCAGCAACACAATGCTTTTCAGCGTTGAATCCTATGCCCGCTTGGTAAGGGATAATTACAAGGGTACACCTCTTGACGAAATGATAACAACAATGATGCTGTACGGAAACAGCGCAAAAGAATACAAAAATGTATAAGGAGACTAAAATGAAAAAGTATACAAAGCCACAGGCTGAATTGCAGGAGTTTACTATTTGTGATGTTATTACAACAAGCAATAGAAATCCGGTTGAAACACCTGATATGTAAAAGCATTTAAGAGCGGTCATTATGATCGCTCTTTTAATATAATATATAAATTAATAATTGTGTTGAAAAAATCGGCATAAAATGTTAAAATATAATGTAATGCTTTGTGCATAATAGTACAGAGGTGCTGTTATGTGCAAAGAAAACGAAGATTTTAACGAAAACAACAATAACGGTGAACAAGGCTCAACCTTTGAAACAGGCTCAATAACGGTCAAAAAAGACGGGCATTTCATTCATTGCCTGACTGTTATCGGTCAAATTGAGGGGCATTATATTTTGCCGAGCCAAAATAAAACTACCAAATATGAGCATGTCATTCCACAGCTTGTTGCGATTGAGGAGAGCAAGGAGATTGACGGATTGTTGATTATACTCAACACCGTTGGCGGAGATGTTGAAGCGGGACTTGCCATTGCAGAGCTTCTTTCAACTATGAAAACTCCCACTGCTTCGCTTGTCCTTGGCGGAGGTCACAGCATCGGTGTTCCGCTTGCTGTCAGCTGTAAGCGTAGCTTCATTGTGCCGACCGCAACAATGACCGTGCACCCTGTTCGTATGAACGGAACAGTTCTCGGTGTTCCGCAAACTCTTTCGTATTTTGAAAAAATGCAGGATAGGATTGCAAGGTTTGTTGAGAATAATTCGCAGATTACCGCTGATGAATTCAGGGCATTGATGATGAAAACAGGCGAACTGATTATGGATGTGGGCACTGTGCTTGACGGCGAAGAAGCTGTCAAATGCGGACTTGTTGATGAACTCGGCGGTCTGTCGGATGCACTTGACTATCTTGAATCGGTGATTGAGAGGGAAAACTGATGCTTTATACCGTTGTTGACATAAATGATGTTTTTTATAAAAACGAAATGATTATTTCCAAGCCTCGTTCCACCAATCCTTATGATTACATCAGAACAGGCTATTATCTTGATAACGCTCAATTTTTCGGAGGAAAAAACAATGTCGATTTTAACTGCAATATTTCAGGCACTATTCCAAGCGGTGTGCCGAATTTTTCCAATAAGTGAAACTGCTCATTCTTCTGTATTTCACGATTTTGCCGGTAGATTTTCGGGCGAGTGTTCGTCCCTCACCGGTATTGTACATATAGGCATCGCCGTGGGTATTGTAATTGCTTCTTATAAGCTGTTTTTGAAAATGTCTTATGAGCTGTTTTTCACTGTTGGCGATGTATTCAAAAAACGACTAAAGGGAAGTAAACCAAGCGGTGCAAGGCATTATATGTATATGACTCTTATAAGCTTTTGTCCAATGCTTTTGTGGCTCATCCCTTGTGGTAAATACGGACTTCTTTATAATGTTCTTCGCACTACACAGTTCAACAAAACACTTCTTGATGACGGTCTGTTTCTTGCAATCACAGGCGTGCTCCTTATTCTTGCATCGGTTCAACTTGCAAAATCAAGCATACCAAAGCCGGTTGCGGAACTTCCTGCAATCATTGTCGGAGCATTGAGCGTGTTCTTGATTCCTGTTTCTGGATTTTCGTTCATCGGTGTTGTGCTTGCCGTTCTTGTTCTTTTTGGTGTGAGCAAAAGACACGCAATCAATTATGCACTTCTTATGAGCGTTCCCGTGCTCGTTGTCAGCGGTATTGTTGAGATTTGTATAAGCGTCACCCATGTCGGCGTTGCTTCGATTATTATCGGTCTTGTGATTTCAATCGTCGCTTCGTTTTTCAGCACCGTATTTCTCAAATACTTTGTCAGCAAAGGTTATTTGAAGTATTTTGGTTATTATGATGTCGCAGTCGGTATTATAATACTTATTATCGGCATTTTTGAATTAATATTAAGAAAATAAAGTAGGTAAATTATGGCTAAAAGTAAAAATTCTAAACAAAAACAGAATAAAAAGCCGACCCCTAAAAAGCCTGTTACTCATTCAAAAAAGGCTCTTGCAGAGTTTGAGGAACAACAGAGGATTATGGATCTTGAAGCGCAGGCAAACAAAAACAGAATTGTAAGCATAATTATTTTTGCATTTTCGGTTTTGTTTTTCTTTGTTGCGGTTATTCCGGGCGAGAACTTTTGGAATGATGTTCATAATGTTTACATAGGACTTTTCGGTTGGATGGCATCAATTGTTTTTCCGCTTTTGAGCCTTGCTTATTCGTTCCTTGTTCAAAAAACAAAGTCGAGCAAAAAGATGATTGCAGAGCCGATTTGTATTATTCTTATTGTGCTTTTTATCTCTGCATTTATTTATATCGTAAAGGCGAAAAGCGGTGTTCCGTTCCTTGACACTTGCAAGGGCGAGTTTGCGGATGCTCCGTTTAATTTTAACGGCGGATTTTTCGGCGCTGTTTTGGGATGGCTCTTTATGACAATGGGCAAAGCACCTGCGATTGTTATTGATTTGCTTCTTATAATCGTTGTGATTATGCTTCTTTCAAAGGTGACGGTCAATCAATTTTTCAAAAACACAACAAAGCCTGTTCGTGCCGTTGTTGAAAAGGCAACACCTTATATTGAGGAACGCCGTGAAAGACGCAGAATGAACAATGTTGATATTCCTCTTGACGATGAACCTCCTGTTCAGGAAGAAAAGCCGAAGAAAAAGACAAAGGCTGAAAAATCACAGGATATTGAGGAAGCAGAAGAACCTGCCGATGATTATTCAAAACTCATTGCCGAGATTAATCAGGCAACAAGCAAAAATAAGCAGAGTAGACAGGAAACAAAGAAAAAAACTATTGATGACATTGTCAAAACCGCAAGCGAGGATAAGACAGAAAAGCCTGATGAAGAAAAATCAGAACCTATCCCAGAGTTTGTGGTTACAGAGGAGGATATGCAAAAGGAAGTTAAGGAATACAAACTTCCAAGCGTTGATATTCTCAAAACCGTAAAGCATAAATCTGCAAAAGATGTGTCTGCCGAACTAAAGAATAATGCAGAACTTTTGGTTGATACTCTTGCTTCGTTTGGTGTTCAGGCAGAAATCACCGATATTTCAAGAGGTCCGACGGTTACAAGATATGAATTGAAACCTGCTTCGGGTGTTCGTATCAGCAAGATTACAAATCTTTCGGATGATATTGCACTTAACCTTGCAGCCGTTAATGTTCGTATTGAAGCTCCTATTCCGGGCAAAGCCGCTGTCGGAATAGAAATTCCGAATACCGTTAAAAACAGCGTTTCTATGCGTGAGGTTATTGATTCTGCCGATTTCAATGCTCAAAAGTCGCTCCTGTCGGCAGGACTTGGCAAGGACATTGCAGGCAAAACCGTATTTTGTGATATTGCAAAAATGCCTCACTTGCTTATTGCGGGCACAACAGGTTCTGGTAAATCTGTTTGTATGAACTCAATTATCGTTTCTATTCTTTACAGGGCAAATCCTGAAGAAGTAAAATTCCTTATGATTGACCCTAAAAAAGTAGAGTTTTCAAAATACGAGAACATTCCGCACCTTCTTGTTCCGGTTGTTACCGACCCACGCAAGGCTTCGGGTGCACTCGGCTGGGCTGTGTCGGAAATGCTTGAGCGTTATCAAAAGTTCAGCGACACAGGCGTGCGTGATATCGAAGGCTACAATCGTTATGTTGAAAAGCATGATGATATGAAGCCAATGCCGAAGATTGTTATTTGCATTGATGAGCTTGCCGATCTTATGATGGCTGCTCCAAAAGAGGTTGAAGACAGTATTTGTCGTCTTGCACAGATGGCTCGTGCCGCAGGTATGCACCTTGTCATTGCCACTCAAAGACCGTCTGTTGATGTCATCACAGGTCTTATTAAGGCAAACATTTCATCTCGTATTGCATTGACGGTTTCTTCCGCAATCGACTCTCGTACAATTCTCGATTCCAGCGGTGCAGAAAAACTCCTTGGTATGGGTGATATGCTGTATTCTCCTATCGGTTCAAATAAGCCACTCCGTGTTCAGGGTTGTTATATCAGCGATGACGAAGTCGAGGCACTTTGCGAATTCATCAAAAATCAGGGCGAAAGCGAGTACAGCGAAGAAATTCAAAAGGAAATCGAGAGTAAAGCCGTTCAGGACAAAACTTCAAACAAGTTTACAGACGGCGGTGAATCTGGCGAAAATCTTGACCCTCTGTTTGACGATGCGGTTGATGTCGTTCTTGAAAACGGCAAAGCTTCAACTTCTTTCTTACAGCGTAAGCTCGGAGTCGGTTATTCAAGAGGTTCAAAGATTATGGACCAAATGGAGGATAAGCACATTATCGGTCCTGCCGAGGGTGCAAAGCCGAGAAAAATATTAATCAATAAACAGCAATGGATTCAAATTAAGGCACAAGGTCCTGCTCCCGAGTTCACGGCTGATAACACAGAGCAGTTGGAATTTGGCTCTGATGAAGTAATAGATAATCAAGATTTGAACGAGGACAGCTATGAATAATTTTCTCCCCGTAAATCAAAAGGATATGTTCGAGAGAGGATGGGAACAGCCGGATTTTGTGTATATTTCCGGTGACGCTTATGTTGACCATCCTTCTTTCGGTGCGTCAATAATTACCCGTGTGCTTGAAGCAAAAGGTTACAAGGTTGCTGTTTTGTCACAACCCGATTGGCACACAACAAAGGATTTTGAGCAGTTCGGCAAGCCACGCTTGGGCTATTTTATTTCAAGCGGTAATATTGATTCAATGGTTGCTCATTACACCGTTGCCAAAAAGCCTCGTTCGGTTGATGCCTACACAGCAGGCGGTCAAATGGGCAAGCGACCTGACAGAGCGGTTATTGTTTATTCAAATATTGTAAAACAACTTTATCCCGATGTGCCTGTAATTATCGGCGGACTTGAAGCATCACTTCGCCGCTTTGCACACTATGATTATTGGGATGATGCTGTTCGTCCGTCAATTCTCCTTGACTCAAAGGCTGATTTGCTTATTTTCGGTATGGGAGAAAATCAAACTATTGAGATTGCCGAACGACTTAATAACGGCGAAAGTGTTGACACAATGCACGATATTCTCGGCACGGTTTATGCTGTTGACACAAAGGACACTCCTTATGTCGGTGTTGAATGTCCGTCATTTGAGAATGTTTGCTCATCAAAGAAGGAATATGCCAAGGCGGCTCGTATCGAACAGGACGAGCAGGATCATATCAGAGGTAAGGTTATCAAGCAGAAGCACGGCAAAAAAATGGTTGTTCAAAATCAGCCGATGCCACCGCTAACAACAAAGGAACTCGATTGGGTTTATTCACTTCCGTATATGCGTGCTTATCATCCGATGTATGAGGCGCAGGGCGGTGTTCCTGGTATTCAAGAGGTTGAGTTTTCAATCACTCACAACCGTGGTTGCTTCGGTGCATGCAATTTCTGTTCAATTGCTTTTCATCAGGGCAGATACATAACTACAAGAAGCAAAAAAAGCATTATGATTGAGGCTGAAAAGCTCACCCATATGCCTAATTTTAAAGGATATATTCACGATATAGGCGGTCCTACGGCTAATTTCCGTCAGCCGTCTTGTATGCTTCAAGAGAAACACGGACTGTGTAAAGGTAAAAAATGTCTTGCTCCAAAGCCGTGTAAAAACCTTGTTGCAAATCACGAGGAATATCTTGATATCCTTCGCAGTGTCCGTCAACTTCCGGGCATCAAGAAAGTGTTTATCCGTTCGGGCATTAGATACGATTACCTTTTGCAGGATAAGGACGACAGCTTTTTCAGAGAACTTGTAAAATACCATGTATCGGGTCAGCTCAAGGTTGCTCCCGAACATTGTTCTGCCGCTGTTCTTGATAAAATGGGCAAGCCGCATATCGAGGCTTATATTGAATTTTCAAAGCGTTATTTTCAGTATACGGGCGAGATAGATAAGGAGCAGTATTTGGTGCCTTATCTTATGTCGAGCCACCCGGGTTCAACCCTTAATGATGCTGTTGATTTGGCACTTTTCTTGAAGAAAAATCATATTCGCCCTGAGCAGGTTCAGGATTTCTATCCTACACCCGGCACAATATCCACAACCATGTTTTATACGGGGCTTGACCCTTACACAATGGAGGAGGTTTATTCTGCTAAAAATCCGCACGATAAGGCACTTCAAAGGGCACTTTTGCAGTATTATAATCCAAAGAATTTTGCTCTTGTTGAGGAAGCACTTAAAAAAGCAAAGCGTTTTGATTTAATCGGTACAGACCCAAAATGTCTTGTCCGTCCGCAAAATTCAGCTCATCAAAAGCATGGTACAGGCAGAAACAGCGGTAAAAATAATAACAGAAATAATAAAAACAGGCAAAATTTTGCTCCTAAAAAGCAAAATAATTACGGCAGAAAAAAGAAAAGCAGATGAACGCAAAACAACAAGCAATGTTTATGATTGGCGTTGCACTTTTTGTTATGTCAGGCATTTTAATTTATGTGTCGCAGTCATCACCCGGAGTTTATACGGAAACTGCAACAGTTCAGCAAGAGGTCGCATCGCAAAAAGCATCCGAGTCCGCCAATTCAAAAGTTGTAGCTTCCGATGAAGAAACTACATCTGCACCAAAGACCGAAAAGACTGTGACCTATCCCATAAACCTCAACACCGCAACTGTTGACGAGTTGGTTACTGTCAGAGGAATTGGCGAAAGCAGGGCAAGTGCAATAATTGAATATCGTGAGTATCTCGGCGGATATACAAGCGTTGAGCAGATTAAGGAAATCAGGGGAATCGGTGAAAGTACATATTCCAAACTTGCACCTTATTTGACGGTGTAGTTATGATTAAAGATTTGTTTAAGACTTTTTCGTGGTGCGTGTTCACCCGTCGTTGTGATATTTGCGGTGAGGTTGTACCGCTTGGGCAGGGGAGATGTGACGATTGTCTAAATGCTCCCAAAATCAAAGGTGAAATTTGCAAAACCTGTGGTGCAATAAAGCAAGATTGCAGGTGCAAGAATTCACATCATAAACCTGAATACGAGGAATTTGTCGCTCCGTTTTATTATGACGGCAATATTAAAAAAGCTGTTCGAAGATTGAAGTTTGCGGGATATTCCGAATTGTCAAAGGGAATGGCTGATGAAATCGCCAAAATGATTAAAAGAGAGTTCAAGCACATTAATTTTGATGCTATAACATATGTTCCGCTTTCTCGAAAGAGGGAAAAGGCACGAGGCTATAATCAAGCAAAACTCATAGCCGAGGAACTGTCAAAGATTTTAGGTGTTCCGCTTGAAGATACTTTTTATAAGGCGTATGAAAATCTCTCTCAACGAAATCAATCTGCACGGCAAAGACGAGCAAATGTTTTCGGTGCATTTGATGTAAATGAGAACATCGACCCGTCAAATAAAACCTACCTTGTTGTGGATGATGTAAAAACGACAGGCGCAACTCTTTCGGAATGTGCCGCCGTTCTTGATTGCTACGGCGCAACGGCAACCTATGCAACAGCCTTTGCAATGCGAAAACCAAAAAGTAAAAATAAAGATAAAACGCAGTAGATGAAAAATCCACTGCGCTTTTGTTAATTAGTAAGAAACTTTGAATCAAGCAACTTCTTCTGCTCTTGCCATAGCTTCCTTGAAGTCGTGCTGTTCTGTAAATACATCCTGCTTGTAAGGATTGATGTGCTTTTGCTTTGACTTCTTGATGATTGCCATAATGCAGATTACATTTGCAACGATGGCAAGTACAGATATGATACCCTGTGCCTTTGGGTCTGCATCAGCCTGTGTGAGCGCAAGGTTTGCATCCATAACACCGTTTTGGATTGTTGTTCTTATTTCTTCGCCTCTTGCACCGTATACTGTCGGAAGCACGGTGAAGATACTCTGATTGAGGAATGTAGGGCAAACTTGTGCAAACATACACCAAAGTGCAAGTGTGTTTGCTCTGTTTTGAATCCAACCGCCCTTGTTCCAAAATGCATTTGCAAATGTCGGAGCAAGAAGAAGTGCAACACCGCAATACCAGGTATGAAGCGGAAGATTGTTGTATGTGTATGCAAAGTTCCAAATGTCGTATGCAACGATAAAGCACCATGTCATATCAGGCCAAAGCATATCCTTTTGGTCCTTTGATGAATAGATGCCCCACCAGCTTGTCATACAGAAAATGTTGATGATACCGGCAATACCGTTGAGGATGTTCCACCATCCGCCGTAGAGCCAAACACCTTCGTTTGAGTACCACCAGCCACCTGCGATTGAGCCTGCCTGGAAGCCTTTTATAGCTGATTCAAAGTCAGAAGCAACTGCAATAAGAATGTTGATTGCAACAATTACAAATGGGAAAACCTTGAACCAATCTTTTTTGCCAATGCCCCATTTGTACTTGATGAACATAAAGCCGATACATCCGATTGTTGCGGCATACAGCTTGGCGTAATGGAACCATCCGCCCATTTGCACAACCGTTTGGTTGTTGACTGCCCAATCGGCACCTTTTGCGTTACCTATTGCAAGAGCAACAAAGTAAATTGTGAGCACAGCCGGAACAACCAAGAAACAGAAAATTCCGCCTGCTTTTGAACGCCTTGCAACTTCATTGAGAAGCACAAGTGCAGCGAATACCATCACCCAACCGAGAAGTTGGTATATAGAGGTATCACCATAAATTTGGAAAAACACGAGTAATTCCTCCTTTGACAAATAATATATTTACGGTTCAAGTAAGTGAGCCGTTAAGCTTTCAAAATTATTTGTTCTTTGATGCTTTTTTGATTTTGATTTGACGCTTAATCATATATGGCAAAATCTTCTTCATATTGTCCTCTGCCTTAACCATATTTGAACAGTTAGGGCGTTCTCTGACAATCTTAATTGCGTCAAATTCGCACTTTGTTGTGCAAAGACCACAGCCGACGCATCTATTTTTGTCAACGATTGTTGCACCACAGCCGAGGCAACGTGCAGTTTCGGTCTTAACTTGTTCTTCTGTGAGGAACTTGTCGTTATCTCTGAATCCGAGTTCTTTAACCTGCTTTGTGGCATGTGGAATTTGACGGGATGAATTGTCGTAGCTTTCAAGCACGATGTCGTCTTTGTCAAGCTCAACATAGTATCTTGGATTCCTGCCGATTGTAAGCGATGAATGTGGCTGAACAAATCTGTGGATAGAAATCGCAGCTTCCTTGCCTGTTGCAATAGCGTCAATGGCAAAGCGTGGACCTGTGTATGCGTCACCGCCTACAAAAATATCCTCTTGCGCTGTTTGAAGTGTCTTTTCATCAGCCTGAAGTGTGCCGTTTCTGTTGATTATAGTTGCGGCACCGTCAAGCAAATTACCCCAAACAATACTTTGACCGATACTCAAAATAACATTGTCGCATTCAACTGTAATTGTGTCGTCCTCGTCATATACAGGAGCAAATCTGCCTTGTTCGTCCTTAACCTGAACGCATTTTTTGAATACAATTGCCTTAACTTTGTCTTTTTTCTTGATGATTTCCTTTGGACCCCAAGAGCAATTAATTTTTACTCCGTCTTCTTCGGCTTCTTCAATTTCGTAGTCAGCCGCCGGCATTTCGTTTCTTGCTTCAAGGCAGAACATCTGAACATTTTTGCCGCCGCATCTTCTTGCAACTCTTGCTGCGTCAATTGCAACATTACCGCCACCGACAACTACAACATCTTTGCCGAGGTCAAATTTTTCTGTTGCGGCACATTCGTGGAGGAATTCAACAGCAGTGAACACACCCTCTGCATCTTCACCCTCAATGCCAGCTTTTCTGCCGCCTTGTGCACCCACGGCAATGTAGAATGCTTTGTAGCCCTGCTTGCGAAGTTCGTCAAGTGTGATGTCCTTGCCAACTTCTACACCGCATTTAATTTCAACACCAAGCTCCTTGATGATGTCAATTTCGGCAGAAATAACATCCTTTTCAAGTTTGTAGTTTGGAATACCGTAGCGGAGCATACCGCCGGCTTCTTCGTTCTTTTCAAATACTGTTACATTTACATAGCCTTTTTCCGCAAGATAATATGCACACGAAAGACCTGACGGACCTGCACCGATGATGGCAATCTTTTCGTCAAATTGACCTCTGACACTCGGCACAACCTTTTTTGGAACATATCTTGTTTCGGCGTCCAAATCCTTTTGTGCAATGAATTTCTTTATGTCGTCAATAGCAACAGCTCTGTCAACAGTACCTCTTGTGCAAGCATCTTCACATCTCTTGTTGCAAATTCGTCCGCAAACGGCAGGGAACGGGTTTTCTTTTTTGATGAGGGCAAGAGCATCTGTGTATCTGCCTTGAGCAGCCATCTTTATGTATCCCTGAACCGCAATGTGTGCAGGACAAGCTGTTTTGCAAGGAGCAGTGCCTGATTCGTGAGTGTTGATACGGTTTTTATCTCTGTATTCTTCCTCCCACTTTTCAGGTCCCCATTTTGTTTCATCAGGAAGTTCCTGCTTTGGATATTCAACTTCACCGTGCGATGTGCAAAGTTTTTGACCGAGTTTGAGTGCACCGGCAGGGCAGTGCTCAACGCATCTTCCGCAAGCAACGCAGTTGTCTTTGTTTACATCGGCAACATATGCACTTCTTGAAAGGTTAGGTGTGTTGAAAAGCTGTGATGTACGCAGTGCATAGCAAACATTTACATTGCAGTTGCAAATGGCAAAAATCTTGTTTTCACCGTCAATGTTTGTGATTTGGTGCACAAAGCCGTTGTCCTCTGCTTTTTGGAGAATTTCGAGTGCTTCTTCCTTGGTGATGTATCTGCCACCCTTGTTGGTTTCAACAACATAGTCTGCCATATCACCCACAGCAATGCACCAATCGTTTGTGTCGTCTGCACAGCCCTCGTCATATGTTTTTCTCGAACGGCGACAGCTACAAGGGGAAGTCGCATATTTTCCGTCATATTTGTCAAGCCAGTATGAAATATGTTCAATGTCAAGTGATTGATTTTGTGTGTCAATAGCCTTTTCAACAGGAATAACATGCATACCGATTCCTGCACCGCCTTCAGGCACCATCGGAGTAACCTTTTCAAGTGGAATACGGCTCATTCTTTCAAAAAATCTGCCCATTTCAGGATGCTCGGCAAGCACACTTTCGCTCATATTTGTGAATTCGGCACTTCCAGGAACATACATAGGAAGTACCCATTGCTTTTCGTGCTGTGGATTTTCCCAATTGTACTCAAGGATACCGACTTCGCTCAAGTCGTGAAGCAACTGCTCGAGCTTTTCGTCTGTCATATTAGGCATTTTTTTGGACAGCTTTTTCATATCTGCCCAGGTTCTCGGCTTTCTCTTGCCCATAAGAATAGCAAGCTCTGCCATCTCGTCTGTGCATATCGGAGCAAGTCCCCAGTATTCAGGCGATTCTTTTGTGATTTTTTCCTTGCCGATTTTAACAGGCAGTCTGTCTGTTATGAGCTTTCCGAGTCTTACGATAGGCTCACGGAGAGGTTCGTCATTGTTCATTGTGTCAGGAACAAATCCTGCAAGTTTGTCTGCCATAGTCCACCTCGTTAGTATTTATTACATTATTTATATTGTGGTTTGTAACCTCTGTTTGCCCTTATTTTATTACAGGTGTATAAAAAAGTCAATACATAAATT
>ERZ1026850.305-NODE-305-length-32350-cov-6.232699_pt1 | contig 32350 bp, 20 predicted proteins | sample MGYA00380155_ERZ1026850 | MGnify/ENA primary metagenome ERZ1026850 (study PRJEB33269, sample SAMEA4719791) | human gut metagenome | biome: human-associated habitat; feature: organic feature; material: feces | place: Cameroon | collected 2013-10 ... | reverse complement strand
GACAGGATGGATGGAGGATCCTCATCGCATCATCCGACTGCATGATTGCAATCATACAATTGGATGACGCGAGAAGGACTACCCGCTCGTCTCGTCATTTCTAATGCTGCCCTAGCATCAGACGAGAACGGGTACAGCCTTCACAAGAACGCTTGAGAATACCGCGATGAAGAGAGATTTCGAACAGGAATGCGCATCTTGGTGAGAAAAGGACTCGAAACCGAGCGGAACGAAGTCATTCCGAGAGGTGGATCCAAGGTTGTTCCATCTAATGCTAAAAGTTGGTTCATCTGGGGTTAAATACGGACTTCGTGAACCGCATGACGACGGTCCATCCGGATCTTTGTGCGAAAGCGAGCCGCCGACCAGAAACCAGACCGATCGAACTACCATCACACACTCATTCGAACCCGGTGCGATACTTCAACGACAGTATTCCCGCGACGATGAAGAATACGATCATCCCCACGACCACGTACATCATCGTGCGATCGGGCTCCTCCTCGGGTTCGTCCAGCAATTCGACATCAAATCCTACCCAATCCTCCGCCACATCCGACGTGGCATACAGCTTCATGCTTCCCAGGTCCAAGCCCTGGAACGCCTCGTCCATACCCGATGGTCTGACGCAGTAGACCTCCAATTCCGCCAGGTCCTTGCATCCGGTGAAAGCATTCCGTCCCAGGGTCCTCAGGGATTCCCCGAATACGACGCATTCCAGCCTGGAGCCCTTCCCCGCGCACTGGAAGGCACTCGTTCCGACCTCCTCGGTGTTCACGAGGTCTATGTAGAGTATGCTGTTGCAGTTGTAGAACGCCGAATCCCCCACCGATCTCACGGTTTCGGGGATGGTTATGTTCGTCAGAGAGGAGCATTGGGCGAAGCAGGAGTCCGGTATCCGGGGGATCCGGCAATCCAGAGACACGCTCGTCAGGCCGGAGCATCCGTAGAAGGCTCTGGATCCTATGTGCTCCACCGATGAAGGCACGGTTATCCTGGAGAACGCCTTCGACGAGCATGCCAGGAAGGCATCCTCCCCTATGTATAGGAGGGAATCGCGGAGGTTCACGGGGGTCAAGGAGGAGCAGTTCCTGAATGCTCCGTCTCCGATATGCACGACGGATTCCGCTCCGTGCAGATATCTGAGAGTGGAACCGCGGAACGCCAGGGTCGCGATCTCGGTGATCGTGGGTGGTATCTCGATGGTGTCAAGGTCGTATCTCTCGTATTCGAGACCGTAGACCTCTGCGAGAGATGATTCGGAGACGTTCATGAACGAGGCATCGCCGATGCAGGTCACGGTGTATTCGCGGCCGTCGGCCACGACGGATCTGGGGATGACCACGTACGAACCTGCTATGTAGCGGTCGATGTACGCCTCCCCGTCGATGATGACGAATCTGAATGTGAAGGGGTCCTTTCCCACAGCGCCGCTGTACAGATGGCGGTCATGGATTTCGGTGTCCTCCTCCGACCATCCTCCCCTGTCGGAGATGCTGTGCATCCTGATATAGGACGGAGGCGTACCGATGAACTCCGGGCGGTCTCCGAGGAAGTATATGTCCCGGGTGGTACAGGTCCAGTCCATCCATTCGAACGTTCTGACAGTCATGGGTATGACGATGGCCTTCGCATCCGCCGCTTCTGCGAAGGCGTTCGCCGTTATGTGGGTGAGCGGGCGGTTGCCGAAGGATGAAGGAACGAAGAGGATGCCGCCCTTGAAATCGCCCTTGATCGAGATCAGTCTGGATTGAGGCGAATCCTCCGCCCCGTAGATGCTGCCTGACCCCAAGGTCTCGTAAACGGCGGTGCCGTAGGGCAGCACGACCAGGTCCTTCTTCGTCTCATGACCCGGGGTGTCGGTTCCGAGAACGACGTACTGCATCGAATCCGTGGAGAAAGATATCCTGCCGTCCGCATACTCCGATTCGAGCCGGGATACCGATCCCTTGGATGAAACGCTCCATGCGACCGGATTCAGGCCATCGTCCATGACGAACGGGAACGAAAGCCGTATCTGTTCCGGGAACGCCGTGACGGAATGCCCGTCCGCCTTAATGGATACGTTGTAGTATGCGGAGTACTGGAGCTTCTTCAGTGCCGTGGTTATCTTCACGCTGGACGGACCGTTGGCTACGGTCACCGAGAGATCCTTCCCATCCGATACTGCGCACAGTGCCGAAGCAGTCGCCTCGATGGACCCTCTGGGAACGGATATGCGGAGCATCGCATCATCGCCCAATCTCTCCTTCAACAGAACGAGCGACCTTCCGTCCAGTTCGGCTACGGTACCGCTGGGGAACTGCGAGATGTCGCATATCTCGTACACCTCACCGGAGAGCAGACCGATCGACCTCGAATCGTGGGATACCTTCACGGTACCTCCCACCGCCCTCCCGTCCGAATCCCTCTCGCAGTCGTAGTTCCCCGGGACCAGGGAGACGAAGACGTCCGTATCCCCTATCACGGTGAACCCTACAGAGAACTCCTTCGAGTGCTGGGGATCGCGATACATCTTCGCCAGATACCCATCCTTCAGATCGAGCACGGCGGACGCATCGATCTGGGTGTTGTACTTGACGGTGACCTTCTCGATCACGCTTCCGTCCATGATGAAGGAGACATCGTATTCGGCCAATACCGGCTTGTAGAACGCATAGGCGAACTTCGTATCGACTATGTTGTCGAACGAGACGGGACTCCTCCCGTTCGGCGTGATGCTCCAGCAGTCGAAATCGTATGTGTAGCCGATGGTAGGCTCCCTGGAAGGGTTCTCAGGCATGTCCTTCAGCGACGAGCCGTACGGAACCTTGATCGTATGGAGGAGCGAGCGGTCGTAATCGAAGAATCTCACCTCGCACGTCCTCTCCGTCGCTTTGAACACCGGATAGACGTCCATGTTCGATCTCACGTTCGAGAGATCGGAGCTCCATCTCTCGAATGTATAGGAAAGACTGCCGCTGTCGTCCTTTACAGGAACGACCGCATAGGTCGCCGAAGCACCCTCCGGCACCTTCTCCGTGTACATCAACGTGGTCTTATCATCGGCGAAGTATCTGACGGTGTACGTCTTCACCGAATATGAGAACGAGGCGGTGAAGACCGTATCGGCATCTATCCTCTGCGTCACATCGCCCCATCCGAGGAACACCGCCCCCTCCGGAACCGGAGGCTCGGGTATCTTGGACAGATCGACGTATCCGCCGGCAGGAACCTGCTGTACGGAGAGCACCGTCCCATCGGGCATACGGAACTCGACCGTGCAGGTGCCTTCGGCATCGACGGGATCGATGAACGGCGCGATCAGCACCAGGGATATCGCCAGCAGAAGGATGGAATAGCGCATGCGATCGGCTTCCCCTCACGCTTCTCTTGGGAAGGACGTAGATCTCCCCTTCCCGATCGGTTCCGACGCAGGATTCGACCTCGTAGACCTCCCGGATCAGATTCTCGGTGATGATCTCCTTGGGGTCGCCCATGGAGACTATGCTCCCCTTCTTCATGATGATGCAGACATCGCAGTACCTCGCCATCAGGGATATGTCGTGCTCGGCGACCATGACTGTCATATCGCTGCGGGCCATGCTCCTGAGATACTCCATGACCTCCAGCTTGTACCTCATGTCCAGATGGGAGGTGGGTTCGTCCACCAGCATGACCTTGGGGTTCTGCACGTACGCCTTGGCTATCAGCACACGCTGCTTCTCTCCCGAGGACAGAAGGGATATCTGCTTCCTCCTGTAGTGGTCGAGGCCGAAGGTCTGCAGAGCCTCCCTGACGACCTGCTCGTCGTCCTCGGACTCCCACCAGACCTTGTTGACGAACGGATACCTCCCCAGCATGACCATGTCCATGACGGACATGCCGTACATCTGAGTCATCTCCGCAGGGACGTTGGCGACGATCTTCGCGATGTCCACGGGCCTCATGTCGGCCGTGCTCTTCCCGTCGATCCTTATCTCGCCGGTCCATCTGGTATGCAGCTTGGATATGCACTTCATCATGGTCGACTTGCCGCATCCGTTGGGGCCTATCAGTCCGATGAGCTTCCCCTTGGGCATGGAGAACGATACCTTGTGCAGGGCTTCGAAGTCGTCGAAGTTGATGCAGAGGTCGTCGACTCCCAGCATCTCATCCGTCATATTCGCGCCCCCTCGCTATGAGCATGTATGCGAACACGGGCGTTCCGATAAGGGCGGTGACAGCCCCGACAGGCAGCTCGAGAGGCGATATCACCACCCTCGCGATGATATCCGCGAAGAGCATGAGACAGGCACCCAGGACGATGGATGCGGGCATGATGAGGCGGTGATCTCCTCCGAGCAGCATGCGGCATGCGTGCGGGACGATGAGCCCCACGAACCCAATGACCCCGACGAACGCCACACAGACCGAGGTCAGGACCGAGGCGATGACCATCATGATGGCCTTGAACTTGCGGACGTTCATTCCGAGGAGCCTCGCCTGGTCCTCCCCCGACATGAACAGATTGTATTCACGCGCCCAGAGCATGGATATCAGCGATATGCCGATGGCGGGAACCAGCACCAGGAATGCGTTCTCCCAGGAGATGTTCCCGAAGGAACCGTACAGCCACCACATGACGTTGGTGATGTTGTCCTTGTTCAATGACAGGAACACCGTCTGCAGGGACGAGAATGCGAATCCCACGATGACTCCCGAGAGGATATAGTTGGTCGCGGAGCCACCCGCCGACTCGGCGACGGTCAGGGTTATACCGAACGCTATCAACCCTCCTGCAATGGCTCCGATCGGGATGAGGTATGCGCTGTATCCGGAGAGGAACGGGAACGACCCCATCACGGTGGCGGCGGCGACCGCCATGCAGCCCGCTCCGGAGGACACACCGGTGATGTACGGATCGACCAGAGGGTTCCTTATGAGAGCTTGGAACATGCATCCGGCTATCGCGAGCCCTGCCCCCACGCCTATGGCGGCGATGACCCTCGGCAATCTGGATGCGAACACGTAGAGCTCCTCGGTCTCCAGGTCCTGCCCTCCCTTCTCGATCGCCGATATGAGGGCGGACAGAGCCTCGTTTATCGGTATGATGCCTCCGGACGAGATGGATATGGATATCAGGAACATGATGATCATGAAGCATATCCCGGCGACCAGGATTATCCTGAAGCGCCGCTTCTTGATCCCTATCTCGCTCCTGTCGTCGTCCACATCGACCATGCTGTCGTTCATCGCCCTGACGCCCTTCCTGAGCGTGACGATGAATCTCCTGAGTGGCGGGTCGCCCTCCAAATCAAGTCCTCCTGTACATCATGAATGCGGTCGCACCCGTGAGGACTGCGGCCGATATCGCCAGAAGCCACGACCAGTGGGCCAGCCCCTGCGAACTGTATCCTATCCTGTCGCTCGATGAGCGCTCGATACCGGGGGTCTCCGATATCACGTAGATAGCCCCGTAGTCGTTCCCTACGAGGACCTTGCCGTCCGCCACCGTGGGCGTGCACATGCTGTATGCGGCACCCGCGAACGGGATCGCCTTGGCCTTCCATACGACGTCCCCGGTGTCGGAGTCTATGCACCAGACCCATCCGCCCAGCGACCCTTCCGAACCGGGGGAGTAGTCCATCCCGTAGATCCTGCCGTCGCAGTAGGTGATCCCTCCGCCGCACAGGGCCTCGGTGTCCTGGACCCAGCAGAGGCTGCAATCGTCCACCCAGATCGAGTAGTATCCGCTGACCAGGTCCACATCCCGACCGGTGTCGTGGTCCCTGATGGTGGGCGATCCGTTGTGGGTGTAGGAGATGTAGACGAACGCCCTGTCGCCGTACACCGCCGGCTTGCTTCCGAGGTAGTCCTTCTCCCACACGATGCTCCCGTTCATGGTGATGAGCGCCATCCCTCCGCTGGAGGCCGACATCCCGCCGTCGGAGAAGCAGATCAACGCCCTCTCGCCTTTGCAGACCGTGATGGATGTAACAGCACCCGCTCTGTTGCCTTTGGAATCCGTTATCTCGGCGGTCCATAGGATCCCCCCATCGTCGGCGTCGGCGCAGATTAGATGACCCGAGTAGTTCCCGTGGAGGACCACGCGCCTGCCGTCGCTTGAGGTCACGCAGGGCGGGTAGAAGTAGAAGCATCCTCTGACGGAGTCGTCGGGGATTGTCTCCCAGATCTTCGTGAACCCGTGCTCCCTGTCGATGGAATAGCATCTCATGACGCCGTCCGAAGTTCCGAAGTAGAGCGCGCCGGAATCGTAGACGGCATTGGTCGGACCGGCCACGACGTGGGTCCTGTCCTGGGCGACGGAAGCGTCGGTCCGGTACGTCTCGTACTCCGTGGTCCTCACCCTGCTGCACTTGTCCGGCTGCATCCCGACAGGGACCATCTCGGCGAGAGGCTCCCCGGTCAGCCTGTCGAAGCAGTAGATGTGCCAATTCCCTGAGAACAGGACTATCATATCCCCGACTATGACGGGGGTAACGATCTCTATGTTCCCGGAGTCGGAGTAGCTCACGGACCATGCGACCTCCTTGTTCACGGGATCGAGGCAGTAGAGCCACGCCAGGCTGTCCATGCCCACGCTCCCGTAGAGCCCGGACACGGTATGGTAGATCAGACCGTCGGCGTAGAGGATGGAGCAGTCCACCGCACCTGCGTAGGTGTTGTACCATTCCAACGGCTTCGCAACCGTATCGGGCCCGTACGAGTCGCTGATGCCGCTGGACCTGGAATCGCCGCGGTAGGAGGTCCATACCGTGGGGAAATCCGGATTGGCTGCGGGGGCGATGGAATCAGTCGGGTAGTATCCCAGGGCGAAGCAGCCCGATGGATAGGGCATGTCCATATCCATCGGCTGGACCTCCCACACCACCTCGTTCCACAGATAGAGCCTCCAGGAGCAGCGACCGTCGGCATCCCCGACTCCGCCGATGGAGGTCACCGTCGTGTCCTCCCCCGACGAGGAGAACTCCACGTCCAGGCTAGGAGCCGAGGATGATAAGGCTTCCCTGAATGTGCTTTCAGGAACGATATCGTGCCACTCGGTGTCTCCGTTCCCGTAATCGATGAGCATCCTGTCCTTTTCGTCGGCAGGGTCTGCCGACAGGGCGGGGAGGGATATCGCCAGGAGGGCGCATGCCAGGAGCAGCGGGATCAATCCTTTTGCCATTTCAGCAGCCCCTTGGCCTTCACATACGTCAGGTATCCGTTGTCCCCGTCGTTGTATCCGTTGTTGTAGTACTTCACGCCGATCGTATCGGTCGGATCGGCAGCGGCGAACGCGTCCGGATCCAGGATCTTGGCCATGAGCTCCAGGGCCTCCGGCAATCTGGCGCCGGGTCTGGACAGGAGGCTGGCGGCATCGCCCGAGAAGATGTACACATCCCCGTTCAGGAACGCAGGGGTGCGCTTCCAGACATCGTTCAGACCGTTCAGAAGGGAACGGTACTGCCTCTGCGTCTTTATCTCCTCGGAATCGTAGATGATGATTATCACATCGGGCTGTCTGTCGTAGACGGCCTCCTTGTCCACCATGAACCACGATCTGGAATCGGAGAAGATGTTCACAGCTCCCAGCGATTCGATCATGCTCGTGACGTACGTCCCCGAGCCGGCGGTGTACGGGGATTCGCTGACCCCCAGCGATACGAACACCGTCCTCCCGGTCAGGTCCGGGATGCGGCATATGTTGTTGATGGCCTCCTTGACATCCTTGATGTAGGCGTTTCCGTTCTCGGGGAATCCGAGGGCGGAAGCGCATATCCACAGGTTCTTGAGAAGGCTGTCCGTATCGACCGCGCCGTACAATACGACGCAGTTCACTCCGGCCTTGCGGAGCTTGTCCGCCATGGTCACATGCTCGCCGGTCCCGCCATCGAGGAACACGATGTCCGGGCGCTCGGAGACGATCAGTTCGAAGTTGGGATCGGTGTATCCGCCGACCTCCTTTATGGTCCCGTCCTGCCTGGCCTTCAGCAGCTTGTTCGGATAGTCGCTGTACCTGTCGGTTCCGACGATGTACTGGAATCCGCCGACGGCGCATATGGTCTCGGTGACCGACGGCGCCAATGTCGCGATCTTTAGCTGTTCGCCGGAGCGGTTGATCCCCGAGTTCGCGTAGCTGTAGTACGTGAATCCGGTGGAGTCCACCGCAGGCATCATCTCGCTTCCGGACCCTGTTCTGGCCCAGGAGACTATCCTCTCGCCCTCCACCACGTAGGCCGACGGATCCGCGACTTCCTTCCATGATGCCGAGCCGCCTTCGCCCTCGAGCACGTACATCCCCCAGCTCACATTCAGCAGGCGGGGGACGTTGTTGACGGAATAGACCGTTCCGTCCTCGTCGAGTTCGATGGGGTATCCTTTCGCGGAGCATGCCTTGGCCAATGCATCGGACCCGGTCATGCCGTCGGTGAACTCGAACGGGATCCATTCGACGTTGTAGTACGCGAAGTCGAGCATCACGCCCTGCTTCTCATCCTGGGCGTCCACTGTGAATCCGATGAACGGCACGGAGACGATCACGAACACGGCGATGACCGCCGCCGAGAGAAGCTTCACAGTGGACGCGTTCATGAGGTGTAATCATCTCCTCTTCATGAGGAATACGACAGCCCCGATCGCGGCCAGGATCCCGATGGCAACGAGGATGATCGTGCCGTACCCGTCATCGGATTCGGGCTCGAATCCTATGATCCACTGCGAGAAGTGGTTGGTTCCGAAGGATACCGCGCCTGTGGCGCCATCGTACGAGGATTCCACCTTCACCAGCGTCTCCCCGTCGACATACCATACGGACAGATCCCGGGGATCCTTGGATTTAGGTATCTCATAGGGTACGGATATGGTGGCGGTTCCGCCGAGCTCGTGGATGCCGGAGTCGCCCGACTTCATCGTCACATCGATGACGCGGCCGTCGACGATATCGGATGCCATCGCGGGCGGAACCGGGACACCATCGGAGAACGACAGGGAGATGCCCTCGCCTCCGAGGGATGCGAGGATCCCGGAACCGATATCGACCCGGCATGTCGAGGTCTCGTATCTCAGAATGTAGTCTCCCACATCCGATAATCTTCTGACATCGTCGGATCTTATCCTCAGCTCTGCAACCTTGGCATCCCCGCTGTCGATCGAAATCGATATGGTGACGGCGACCTTGGAATTCCCATCGTCCAATGTGGTGAGCTGATCCAACGCCTCAGTGATCGCATCGGAGCTGATGCTGACCACCACCGCATCCCCATCCTTCTCGATGACGGATGACAGCTTGGATTCCGCATCCCAGGCATCCCCCTTCGGTACGACGGAGGTGGTGGAGGAATCCCCATTGATGTTCACGGGATCGGACCCTTTGTACACGACCTTGGACCACTGGTCCTCATCGCAATTGTCGCATGTGCGGTATTTCAAACCGACAGACGTGGGCGTGGGTTCGTTCTGGATCACCCATTCGGACCACTTGTGGCCGAGTGCGGGGATGCTCTCGGTCCGGGTCTCTCCGCAGGAGCAGGTGTATGTTTTGATTCCAGGCTCCGTGCAGGTCGGTTCCTTGGTCACCGTTCCGGAGTCCCAAGTATGGACGTGTCCGCCGATCTTCGGTATGATCTGCTGCTCCTTCTCTCCGCACACCGAGCAGGTGCGCTCCTTGAGACCGTCCTCTATATCCGTGGCCTCCTTGACCACTGTCCACTCGGACCACTTGTGGCCGAGTGCGGGGATCGTTTCCGTTCTGGTCTCTCCGCAGGAGCAGGTGTATGTCTTGGTCCCGGTCTCCGTGCAAGTGGGTTTCGTGGTCACGGATCCGTTGCTCCAGCTATGCGTATGAGGCGGAGTGGGCGGAGTCGGAGGCGCTTCCCTCTCGATCTTCTCATAAACCGGCGTAACGTCCGCATCGGCAGTCACGTTGGATAGATCCGAGCTCCATCCCTTGAATATGTAATAGTAATGCTCATCGGGTTCCTTGGACGGTTGGCCTTTGTAGGTCGCCGATGACCCCTTCTCCACGATCTCGGTGTGAAGAAGGACCTGTTTGGACTCGTCATAGTAACGTATGGTGAACTGCTGCACCGCATCCTCGAACTGGGCCGTGAACGTGGTATCCCGGGTGATGGGGGTCATTATGTCGCCCCATCCGACGAACACCTTTCCGGCGGGAGCCTTCGGCTCGGGAACCTTCGAGATGTCGACAGTCGATCCGTATCTGACGGTCTGTCTGGCGACGGTGGTCTTCCCCGACTTGAATATCACCTTGTTGTGCAGATTGATGCATTCGATTTCATCCACATCGGGGTTCGGTTCCGCACCGCCCTTGTCGATTATGAAGCCTTCGCCGTAGGGGTTGGGGGTCGATATCAGGTAGACGCATTCGACGTACTTGTAGACGGCCGGGTCGTAGTATCCGAGCGTCCAATCGTTGTAATACCAGGTGCTGTTCACCCAGGTCCATTGACTCCAGTAGCACCAGGTGCCGTCTCCGACGTATACATCGCCCAACCCGAACATCCTGATTATCCAGCACTGGAGATTGTTCCCGTTGCCGTCTATGCCGGTCTTCATCTCTATATCGAGGCCTTGTTTTTCAACGGCATCCTTCACGACCTCCCCCATCGAGGAACCGTATCCCTCGAGCCAGAAACCATCCTTCCTCACTTCGGCGGTGAAGGTCTCCTTCACGGTATAGTCGTCAGGGTCGAATCCGTTGGCGAATCTGATGAAGACGTATCCTTTGGATTTCGGTTGGAAATCGGGCGAGCTGTAGACGTTCGTCCCGTCGACGTTGCTGAGCGTGCTTACATGGAGGCAATACGAGCATCCCGACTGCATGAAGCTGTCCGAATTGGAATCGTAACCCATCACACCCCAGCCTGCTGTCCCCAGAGGCAGCCATTGATGGATCCTCCAGTAGTATCCGTCATCCAGCACCCTTCCGTTGACAGAAGAGAACCTGTTCTCCGAATTGTATTCCCATGTCATTCCGAGTTTCGTCAATGCCGTCTCTATCGCATCCTTCACACCGGATACGCCGCCGACGGTGGTCTTGGCGAATCCGCCATCCGGTTTCTCCACATACACCGTGACATCGTCGCAGATGTCGGCCGAACTCTCATCGGAAAGAACGGACACCCCCGACAGGATGATGAATGTGAAGCAGACGGCCAGGAGAAACGGCAGCAGCCTGGTGGTATCCGGCCGCTTCCCGCAGACATTGCGGGATCCGTATCTCGAATTATCTGCAAAAAATGGTCTGTTCATTCGGACTCCTCCTTTCCGATGAGCGTTAAGGTGAGGGATCTCCCCCTCGTTTGATTAGGCCGTCAGGGCCTCCGTCTGATCACCAGCGCGACGGCCGCTATAGCGACGAATGCTGCGATGGCGATGCACACGTACAGGACGATGCCTGTGCCCGAGGATCCCGGATCCTCGTCGATGACCGCATACAGGGAGCAGTGGGTGGTGTCGAATGACACCATCCCCGTCTCCGGGTCGTATGAGGTGCCGTCCATCCTCTCCTTGGAGCCGTCTTCGGCGATGAAGTACGCGACAGGGGTCTTTCCACCGGCCGGAACGTGCTTGACGGAGAGCGTGATCGTCCCGCCGAGGGCGTTTCCGAGGCTGACGCCTCCGGATGCGATGGTCACGTCGACGGCTGTTCCGTCGGAGACCGCCGTCTTCTGAGCATCGCTCATGTCGCTGTACTTCGCCTTGGCGAAGGAGATCGAGATATCCCCCTTCCCGGTGATACCGGACATGACCTGCTTCGGCAGGGTCACGGATCCGTTGCCGGAGGATATCCTCAGCGCGGAACCCGACCCGGACACCGCTCCGACCGAATCCTGCTGAAGAATCAGATCCGCATCGGAGGCGGAGATCTCGATGTGCAAGGTCTTGTCATGATTCTTCGTATCTCCGGCTATCTCACGGACGACCCTTTCCTGTAAGGCAAGGGCCTTGTCGATCAGGTCGCCCGATACGACACCGCTTCCGGAGCCGGCACCCACGACGGTGACCACATCGGCGTCGTCGTTCCCCGCGGTTATCGTCGCTGTGGAACTCACGCTGCCGTCCTCGGATCTCGCCTCGACCTTTTTCTCGAGACCGGTCCTGTTGCCGTTCCTGTCGAAGATCTCCGACGATTCCACGGTCATGCGGTTGCCGTCCCCGTCCGTGTATGCCTTCTTCTTTTCCACCTTGGTGGAGCCGTCGGCGGCACCGGCAGTGGTCTTGACGATCGTGCCGTCCGGCGCCTCCTCGGTCCTGGTGGTGGTTCCATCGCCGTTGTCGACTATGACGATCTTCGGGATGATCGACGTCTCCTTCTCTCCGCACACCGAACAGGTGCGCTCCTTGAGACCGTCCTCCTTCTCCGTGGCCTCCTTGACCACGGTCCACTCGGACCACTTGTGGCCGAGTGCGGGGATCGTCTCCGTCCTGGTCTCTCCGCAGGAGCACTTGTAGGTCTTGATTCCCGGTTCCGTGCAGGTCGGTTTCTTGGTCACCGTTCCGGAGCCCCAAGTGTGGACGTGCGGCGAATCCGAAACGGATATCGAGCAGGTGGCCTTGAGATCCCCGACCGATGCGGTGATGACGGCCGTACCGGCGGAAACCGCCTTGACAGTGCCATTCGACACCGTAGCGACGGAAGTATTGGACGAATTCCATACGATATCCTTCTCGACCGCATCGGCAGGGACCACTGAGGCTTTCAGAACGATCGTCTCCCCGACCGTCATCGGGACGGACGTGCAGTCTATCGTGACTCCCGTCGCATGGATCACTTCGGCGACGGTGATGGCGATATGCCAATCGTCATCGCCGCATACTACATGCAACGTGTGCGTTCCTATAGACAGCCCTCCGGGGACGGCGAACATCCCCGGATTGACTGGAATAGGAGCCGAGGTCATGCCACCGTCTATGGAAACGGTGAAGTAATCCGCACCTGGTTTGTCGGAGAAGGATACGGTCAAGATGCCGTAACCCGGATTCGACGAATCGATATAGCTGACAGAAACCCCATCGTGCGACGCCGTACCCTGGTTCTCTCCTGCCGTGTCGATACCCGGAAGCATCAACACAATGGCCTGGAGCAACATCAGGGATATCGCCAGGATGGCTGTCGCTTTCTTGCTATCCATGCGCCCACCTTGGCTCATGCCCCTGCCCTGACGACCGTCAGCGGCTGCCCGTAGTAGAACAGTCTGTTGCTACCATCGGCAATGATGCCGTTCACCTTGTATTGCGCATCCCCATCGCCCTTGACATCGACGGTGTAGTATCCGTATCTCATGGAATCGCCAGCTACGACCGGAGTTCCGTTGAAGCTGAGCGTGAGCCCGGAATCGATGGTGAGATCGACCGTTGAATGAACGGTCGGAGCCTCCGCCTTGGCATACGGGGTGCTGTAGAGCACGGAATCGATCTCGTAGCAGCATGTCACCGTGACTGACTCCATCTTGGGAACATCTTCAGGTGAGAATATCGCCCTGTCCTCGTCCTTGGTCATTTCGACAATACCTTTCAAGAACGGATTGAGTACCATTCCCTCAGGCAGTTCGACATATGCGGAATACGTTACAACGAGCGTCTTATCAGGTGCATCCGCACCAGATTCCACGGATAGTATAACGGATTGTCCACCGTTAACGAACTGTTCGATAGTTACGGAGTTGATCAGTTTCGATTCTTCGATGATACCGATCTTTGCATAGATTGTGGTATCGGATTCCAACGGCTTGGTCGGATCGAATGCGTTCTTGAACTCCGGATCGGTGAACCATCCGAAGAACGACATTACTGCCGGTACTGAAGGTTTGTCCAGCACCAGCGGATCAAAGGAAGTCACCATTCTGACATCCTTGCTGTTCCCGATGATGATGGTGACTTCGATGGCCTGATAGAACTTGGTGCGGTCGTCGGCCTTGGATACGAAGGTCTTGCCTTTGAGGTTGTCTGCGTTCACAGCCATCTCGGCTCCGGAGACGTCGTAGAACGCGATGCCGTTCTGAGCGTACATCTTGGTGATGCCCGAAGGGAACGAGATCCTTTCGAGCGATGTGCATTTCGACAGTGCGTCTTTGGATATCCTGGTGACGGTATCGGGGATGACCAGTTCCGTCGCATCGCCGGTTCCAAGAACGAGCCTGACGAGCTTGGTGCCGCCCTTCCCCCCTCCGTAATCGAGAGCGTAGACCGCTCCGTCCTTCACCTGGTAGTAACCGTTCTCCGCGGTCTGCTTGATATGCTTGACCGAAGGGATCTGGAGAAGCTGCTGCACCCACTTGTCGAGTCTGCCCGAGTCTGACATGGAGCCGACCAGCCACGTTCCGATATCTATCGTCTCGATGCTGATCCCGTTGGTTGAGATGTTGTTGATGGCATACTGCCCGGACAGCCTTATCTCCTTGAGCGAAGAGCAACCCTCGAAAGCGCTCAACTCCAGACCGTTCTTGTAATCGACGCCGACATCGAGACTCTCGAGCGCGGTGCATCCCTTGAAGAATCCGGGCGAGAGGTTCACGAAGGAGTTTTCGAACTCGCTGAATATCTTCACCGATCTGAGATTCTTGCAATCCATGAAGACATTGTTCTCGAAGTTCGCGATCGCCCCGTTCCAGGTATTCACCTTTATCTCTATGCTCTCCAGACCCGAGCCGCTGAATGCAGCCCATCTCAGTCCCATATTGTCGACAGCCCTGCCGGAGAAGTCGAAGCTCCTCAGCGATTCGCAACCCGCGAACATCTCCTTGGAGATGGTCACTGTTCCTATCGCGGTGCTGTAGACGATTTTCACATCGCTCAGCCGCTTGCAGTCCTTGAACAACCCATCCGGGAAGACGTAGCTGGCACGTATCGGTACATTCTTGAACGAAACCTGGTAGAGGGTTATGCTTTCGATTCCGGAACCGGATAGGGCCCCCGTGCCCATCTTGATCGACGGGTAGGTGGTGATCTCCTTCAGCGAGGTGCATCCGCTGAAAGCATAGTCCCCGATGGTGCGTGACGGACCGGACCAATCCGCTGCGTTGTACACTTCCGGCTCGATCTCATCGTATCCGATGACGACCTTCTCCAGCGAGGTGCATCCCTCGAAGGCGTTGTTGCCGACGGTCGTGACGGACTTGGGGATCGTGACGGTCTTCAGAGCGGTGTATCCCTTGAACTTCCCCTCGGGTATACCGGTGACGCCTTCCAGGAAGACGATCTCCGTGACCTTGTTCTTGGATTCCTCTGTCAGAGCGGTGTAGTCGAAATCCACTCCGATCTCCAGCTTGGAAGTTGGAACAGGAGTTTTTCCGGCTATGTATACACTGTTAATTTTAAAAATCGGACTGACGTTCTTTCCAGACGCGTCCTCTATAAAACCATTATCTCCGGGAGAGACGTTGAAAACGCGTTCACCAGAGATCGGGTCTGCCGAAACTTCGAAGATAAGGCTTAACAGCACTCCGTCACCTTGCAGATCCACCGAGTCGTTGCTACCTTCACTGACACCGATCTTTATCTTCCCCGATTTCTGATAATCGGCTATCTGACTATCATTTTGATAATAGATCTCGAGCTTGTATGAGGTTCCATCCGTCGTCGCCCCTTTGTATATAAGAGCGGAATTGTCGAATTCTACATAGAATTCCGCAATATTGAATCCCGGGTTCGATGACACATGAATGGGAACGACCACTTTGTCTCCTGCCGAATACTCGGTAGCATCGACAGAATCGGATGGCGCGGCCAATAGGCATAACGCCACCGCCGCGACCAATAGCATCGTCGCTAACAATTTGCTTCTCATCATAATTACCTGTGTGTATGATGCAGGCCGCATCACGAATCGGTATGCGGCCTGCGTTTGTTTCATGCAGAAGTCTCTTTTATCAAGACCTTCAGTGCCCGCAAGTCCTTCAGATTCACCAGTCCATCGCCGTCGACGTCATCTGCCGAGGTCTGGATGGAATTATTACTGTTCACCTTCCAGACCCGAAGGTCCTTGAGGTTGACCATCCCGTCGCCGTTGACATCGCCGACCCACATGGCCTTGAAGGTGACATCGGCGGAAGCGGTCATGCCCGGAACGTATCCGTCCCATCCTCTGAACTCGATCTTGCTACTGTTCTTGTTCACAGGAGTGTCCGGGAGGGTTATCTCCTGACCCTCGGTCACCTGAATAGTCTCCGATCCCCATTGGGTCTCGAACGTCACAGCGTATTGCTTCACCTGAGCGGCGTCGAACTTCGCGTAGAACGTCTTGTCGCCATAGGTCCCGATGGGGATCGAGACGATGGATTCGCCCTCGAAATCCCCGTTATCGTACCATCCCAGGAACTTGTAGCCATTCCATTCCGGAACGGGCAGTTCCGAACCTTCGGAGGCATAGTACCTAAGACCATCCACAGCGTCGCCCGGAGTGATGAAGGAGATCTTGTACGACGGCGCGATGCAGAAGAGATATCCCGAATCGTTGTAGTACAGGATCTCGCCGTGAGGTCCGAAGTGCACGATCTGGCTGGAGTATTCACGGGTGTCGATCACATCCCTGAGCGGAATCGAAGTCAGGGTATTGGTTCTCTGGTCATGCTCGAAGATATAGAGCGTCCTGGACGAATCGTACGGCACCAGATAGGAGTACACCTTGTCTCCCTGGATCGAGACCGCCATGTTCCCATGGCTCATCCTGGAAGATGCCGACTTGACCGTCTTCATGGTCTCCATGTCTATGACTCTGAAGGTGGTCCCCGCATTGATGTAGCCGTAATCTCCTACGACAATCAGCGAGGACGGATAACTGGTCGTTCCCAGTTTGTAGTAGCGGACCGTCACCGGATCGAACACCCCGTCCGATCCCAGATCGATGGAAGCTATCGAATTCCAGGAACCTGGAGCCGTGGAGAACATGTTGGAGTTGGGGGAGTATGTGTTGAAGTACGCCGTGCCGTTATAGTAGCTGATGTACCCTGTGTTCAGATTGCCTGATTCTATCTCGTCGAATCTGAACGAGTCTATGTACTGCAACGTATCGATGTCATACGTCACCAGATATCTGTTCTGGTCGTGGTCCCCATCGAATTCCAGACCGATTATGAATCTGTCCGTGAATATCAGATTGGATTGGCCCTGGTACCACGATATGTAGTGGGTGTATCTCGCGTCACCTGAGACCACCGGCAGCTGGATGTTGTTGGAATCGGGATCCGAATCCGTTGCACTGAACTTGTAGACCCCGGAGTCGGTGAACACATAGAAGTACCCCTCGTTGTAGTAGGTCTTCAGTTCGCTCGATGGCCTGCCCTCTTCCAGATAGAGTCTGAACACCGGATTCAGATCCGCATCGTACACCTGGCCGGCGAATCCTGCCAGGACATATCCGTTGCCGACCGTGACCATGTTGTAGTAGAGCGAGCTGGTGATCTTGCCCGTATCCACCTTCTTCACGATCTCCCCGGTGAGGAGGTCGATCTTGAAGATCTCGGTATCGGACCATGAATACACGTAGTCGCCAAGGATGGACGGCGTGTACACCATGCCGTTGAATCCCTTGGTACCGATGGCCTTCCATACCATCTTGCATTCGTCCAGAGACGTGGGCGTCTTGATGTCGGTCTCTAGGTACGGGTAGGACGAGAGCGTGTACTCGGATGTCACGTGCACCTTCATGTCGGCATCCGCCCTGAGGACGCGCCTGTTCTCTATCGACTTCACAGAAACCCCGTTCACGATCCACTCCCGGGCCTCGAAGCCGATGGTCGGACGATAGCTGAGGAGAAGGGTCGTGCCGTTCAGCACGGACTCCCCGCTTTGTATCGTGCGATTCAGATTGAGGTCTTTGATGGTGATCGTGCCGTTGTCGGCGTCAGCGACGATCTTGCGGTACACGGGTTCGGAGACCCATCCCGCTTCAACAGACACGTCGGATACCACGCCCTTGGTGAAATCGAAGAGCTCGCCATCGACATACCATCCGGTGAAGGTTTGCCCCTCCCTGGTCGGAATGCCGGGGAACGGTACGAGATGTCCCGATACCACGGAAACGGTGGAATAGGGTTCTGCTCCATTCACGGATACGAATGTGACGGTGCGTTCGGCGATAGGTCTGATGCCGCTTACCTCCAGTTTGCAGTCCGATACGACATCGTACGAGCATACATACCGGGATCCCGACTTCTCGAACCGAAGGGGTTCGTCGTTGATCTTCACCGACAGACCTTCTCCGGAGACCTCGTACCCCTTTTCGGGGATGATTCCTATCACGATGCGCGTGCCGTGTGTTATTCCATCGGTATTCAGAAGCGAATACGATACCGCTGTTCCACGTACCGCGTCAGTCGTCAGATCGTATTTGTTCAGCACGATGTTGTTGAATGACAGGATCTTGGAACCCTGGAATTGCGGAATCACGTACGATCCGTCGGATTCTGGAGACAGAACGGCAGAGCCGTCCTTCAGTTCGTATTCCGATTTGTTGTATGGATCCTTCAAATCCAGAGTCAGCCGCACAATGTTGCTCTCAGCTCCTATTCCGAGCGTGGCAGAATCCTTGGGGATCTGTACAAGAAGGAGGCCGTCGCCTGCGCGTACGAAATACCCGCCGAACAGCTCCAGCGTGTTTCTGTTGATTCCGGGAGTGGTCTTCAGACTGTCGACTACCTCTACGGAAGCACGGTAATCGAAAAAGACGTAGGCATGTATGGTGGCATCCATTCCGAATGTCGGAGCATCCTTAAGCGAGTCTATAGCCACATTTCTAACGTACCTCATGGACAGGACGTCCAGGTACTCCACCGAATCCGGAAGGACCACCGTATCGACGTACTCTGTGTTGGAGGCGAACGCATACGGCTCTACTCTCACGACCCCCGAGGGGATGATGAAGCAGGATGTAGACACCTTGCTCTTGTCCACATATACGAGTTCGGCATCGGTGAGAGTGCCCGAACGTCCTTTCGGCTCGAAATACAGTCCGCCATCTACGTAGCTGAAGTAGCGGTTCTCATCATCCACCGAAATGGAGCGATATGTGCGATTATCCAGAAGAGATGCTGATATCGCAACGTCATCGCGGCCGATGGATAGGAGGCTGCTGTCCTTAAGGGAGCAGATCATGTAACCGTCCACCAGTCCGTTGACGGTCTGGAGCTTGACGGGCATACGGCCGTTGTCTCCGATCATCGATCCAATCATCGCCATATCGGATGAGACCTTGAATGCGGACCCTCCCGAGACTATGATGTTCCCGATATTGCTGGAATCGAAGATATCCCCTACAAGATTGGGCGCGGACTCTATGATGAGGTTGTTTATTTCAGCCCCGCGGAATATGGAGTTCTGGGAGAATTCCGGACAACCCCTTATCGTTACGTTCACCCCATCCGCGGTATCGGTTCCGATATCCATGAACGCAAGACTGCCCACCGGAACTGTATCATATCTCTTCTCTACGGCCAATGTCGAAGGCAACGTGATATTTTTCAAGGATCTGCAATCTCTGAATGCATTTACTCCGATCGAGAACACCCCTTCGGGGATGTCCACGGATTCCAATCCGGTTCCGTTAAAAGCCATATCTCCGATTATCTGCAACCCTTTTGGAAGATCGATAGACTTCAGAGAGGTACAATACGCAAACGTGCTATTGGGGATGGATGTCAGGTTCTCCGGCAGGATAACCTCCGATAGCGACGAACACCCGTGGAATATACTCCCCGCTTCTGAATAGGATGTGGATGCCGAAGGGATGTATCTGAGGAGGATATCCGGATTCTCGAACACCACTCTGGTCAGATTCTTGCAATCAAAGAACACCTGCTGTTCGATCGTATTCACGGACGCAGGTATGGTCACCGATTTCAATCCCGAATCTGAAAAAGCGCCGCTATAGATGTAAGAGACTCCGGTCAGATCTATGCTCTCCAACGAGGTGCAACCACGGAACATCCCAACCGGGATGAAGGACAGATCCTTCGGCAATTGGACTTTGCTCAGGTTCTTGCAATCCCAGAACAACGCATTACCCATAGTCAGGTTGTTCATGCTGCTCTCGAATATCACCGATCCGAGCTTCTCGTTCCCATAGAACGCGCTGTTGCCTATCGAACGTATCTCCGAAGTGACGGTATATTCCATGAAAACATCTGGGACATAGTACAGTACGTTATCCGATATGACCGGTTCCGAGATGGCCGTGTTCTTGAGGGCTCCTCTCCACAGGTTCAAACCATTCGGGATGTCATGCAGCTTGGCAAGACGGGTGCATGTGGAAAGGGAGTCGGACCAGACATCCACAAGGGTGTCGCACAGATAGAGCTCGACCATATTGTCACAGGCCGTGTATGCCCAGTTGTAAATCGACCTGATGCCCTCCGGGACATGATAGATCCCAGTCTCGTCGCGAAGCGCGAATACCAGCTTATCTCCCACGATCACCTCCGTCCGAAGACTGGTGCAACCTTGGAATGGACTCGTAGTAGAGACGTGCACCAGCCGACACCCGTTGAGATCTATCCCCTTGAGATCCGTGCAGTCCTTGAACGCATACTCCCTCAATTTGGTTAAGGTACTGGGAAACGTCACCTGCTCCAACGAACTGCAACCTTGGAAGAATGAACCGCCTATGGATTCTATCCCCTCACGAAGAACGACGGTCTTCAAACCGGTGCAATTCTCGAAGACACTGAACGTGTTGACATAGTCCTGGCCGGTGCCGCAGCCGAAGGCGGCGTATTCGATGGATGAGCATCCCTTGAAAGCATTGCTTCCTAGATCAATGCCATTCGGCAACACGACCCCTTCCTTCTTCTCGGAGGAGGCCGTATAAACATTCCGAAGGGCGGTATCGCCTGCGAAACAATCATAGATCGATGTTAGCGAATCGGGCAGACAGACGTCTACCAAGGATGTGCATCCCTGGAAGGCACCCGACGGCAAAAGAGTCAGATTCGGACAATCGATACGGACCGTCTCCAGTCCCGCGCATCCCTGGAAAGCCCCCGTCTGATTATACCCGCCCGGAATGGTTCTGCATTCCGAAGATATCACAACGCTTTTGATCTTATCATCGCCAGCGTAAACCTTTATGATATCGGAGCAGAGGATAAGGTGCTTGAACTCGCCCTCCATGAGGACGATCTCACACTTCGGATAATCCGGGAGTCCGAAGATGCTGGGTATCTTGTCCTTGAAAGCGACATACGGTGCAGTCACCGTCTTCACTTTCTCGCAATTCGAAAGACTGCCTTCGGCGATTCTCGAAACATTGTTTTCGATCAGGACCCCGTCGATTTTTGCCCAATCCGAAGCACTCAGGTCCAGTTGTGAACTGGAATCGATATTGCTACGGATCACGAGGGTAGATCCGTCGATCGAATACGCGGATCCCCCGCTCCCGATGACCTCGGCATCCGAGGAATCCGTCGGGGAGCAACAGATCGCGAGAACAAGTGCTACGAGAACTGCCGATAGAACGAGCTTGAAGCGACGTTCTCCATGCATTGTATCACCAATTCGTGAGGTCCCGTCTCGACTACCGTCGGGACGGGACCCGCTCCATATCACGCGGAAGGATATCCGGGGAATGTGGGGGAGTCGTCGCTGCTGGGGGAACCCCAGAAGATCAGGCCGATGTACGAGCTGTCGACGCTGGTGATATAATACAGGGTGGTGTTGTTGAAAGCCCATGTTCCCCCAGGATTCCCAGAAGCGGGCTCTGCGTGATATTGGGCCCAGTAGTAATATGTAGAGTCTGTTCCGGCATAGGTGCCCAGTCCGAGCAGTTGGTTGATCCATCCTGAGGATCCGATACTGTGACTCCATTGGTTTGTTGATAGATACCACTGCAATGCAGAGAGTGCATTGAAGTTGGTATAGTTCTGGGTTTGTGCCTGAGTAACGGTGACCCAGAATCCGTTGTTGAAATCTGCCATCGTCTTCCCCGCAGGGAGTGAAACCGTTGCTCCCTGTAGCTGAGCCTCAGCATACCCCTCAGGATCGATCTTGAAGAAGAAGTGGAACTCGGTCGCGTTGGCAGTGGGGCTGCTGAATACGACAACGACCACGGATGCCACATAGGGCTCGGTCAGGCCGCTACCGGTTATCTGAGCTACGAGCTCGACCGAACCTACGGTCTTGCCGTATACGGTGACCGATCCCCCGGTTGCCGTATAGATGTTCTCAGAATCGCTGAATGACACGCAGTTCCCATCATCCAGATCGTTCAGGCTCCAATTCACGTTGGAACCGCTATATCCACTCGGAATCGTACTCTCCTTCACACTGTACGTCGTCGAATGGTTGGCACCGGCAGCCACATAGATGACTGTCGTGGGCTCGTTCAATTGCAGATTGCTGTTGGGTGTCAGCGAATCTGAATCGCCCGCCATACCAAACGGTATCAAGGCAGCAGCCATCAACAAGGCGACCGCTACTGCAAAGACTGTTTGTCTGTCCATGATTATCGTCCTGCAAATCCCCCTAGTTGGAGGTATCTGCCAGTAATCATATTCGCCAACAGTATATAAAACAAACACCCATTATAACCATGAAGATTTTAGAATTCGAAAATATTAGTTTCGATACCGATATCAAATCAATCTCTTTCGATTACAACGAACAGCCTCTGAAAAGCGACATAACGAAATCATTAAATATTACATATTGAACGATTCCTAACGCCTTCGTATTAAAGATTGGAAGCCAATAGTTATTCCTCCACATTAGCAATGTCTTCATCGAAAAGGGCCTGATGACGATACTTCTCCGGATAGAAGTACATGCGCAGACGAGCAATTATCGGAACCATGCTTCGATGCGTTCATGATACCGATGGCGGTGGTTCTCCAACTGTTGTCATTGGATGATCATAGATGTTCGAGGAATTCGACAATTCATACCTCTTTGTCAGGTCCATCGCCCCGAGTGCGGTCAGACCGTGGGGGGTGGGGTCGTCATTGCTCGATCACCAGTTTTTGAATGTTATAGTCTCGAACCCGACTCCGATGAAAAAGGGTTCAAGTCTCGGCGCACTTGTTCAGGAGACGTTTTGGCCGGTTTGCTCCTCATCGCAAATCCTGGAGTACTGCCTGCGACCCATCCACATGAGGCAGATCCCGCCGAACACGTGCACCGCGACCATGCTGTAGATTATGCCCTCGAACGATCCGAAGATGTAGGCGGATACCGCGTACATGGCCAGCTTGATGAACGCCCAGACGAAGTAGAAGTTCATCGAGAGCGCTGCACGCTTCATCGTCTGCAGCATCGACGAACCGATCCCCATCAGAGCGGTGAACGGGATCAGCAGCGCGGACGCCCTGAGGGTCCATACGAATTCGGGACGCAGCGCGGCCATCGATTCCTCGTAGGTCAGCAGGGCCATCAGCGGCTCTGCGAGAATGAGTATGATGACGGTGAATACGATGCTGAACATCAGCGTCATCTTCGTGGCGTAGCGGAATCCCTCCCGCATCTTCCGGTAGTCCTTCTGCCCGTATCCCGCTGAGCAGACAGGGACCATGGCGTTCTCGTACGACCTCCCGGGGAGGTTCACCAGCTCGATGTACCTCCACGCATAGTTGTAGTACATCACCGAGTTCGTTCCTCCGGCGGCGATAAGGAAGACGCGCTGGACTACATCGGTGGCGTTGGAGATCAGCATCTGCACGGTCTTGGGTCCGCCGATGCCCAGGATGTCTTTCATGACCTCCTTGTCGGCACGGAACGAACCGCGTTCGAGCTTTACGACGGTATTGCCGGAGGTGTACCATCTGAGTCCGACGAGCATCGACAGGAGGGCGGCGACGCAGGTCGCCAGACCCGCACCGAAGACGCCCATCCCGAGTCCATAGATGAAGATCGGATCGATGATCATGTTGAACACGGCGGCGCTCACCTGGACCACCGTGGCCTTCTTCGCCGCGCCTTCTCCGCGAAGCGCCGATCCGAGGATCGTCTCGCAGAGGAGGAACGGGGACAGGAGGATGTACGGCCACAGATAGAGCATGCAGTCGTCCTCGATCCCCGAGGCTCCCATGATGGCGAATATCGGACCCGCGAATATCGCCGCAAGGACGGAGCCGATGACGGCGAATACCACTCCCAGGATGAGGGAGTTGCTTGCCAGCCTTCCGGCGTATTCGTTGCTTCCTCTTCCCAGATGAAATGAGATGCAGGTGGTCACTCCTGTGCCGACCCCGAGTCCGGCGCACATTATGAGGCCGTAGATCGGGATCGCGGTAGCGACAGCGGAGCTGGCATGGGCGCCGAGTCCAGAAACCCAGAACGTGTCTACGAACTGATTGATCTGAACGATGGCCAATGCAAGGAAGAATGCGACGACCATGCTCCTGATGCCCCTCTTCGGGTCACCTAGCATGAGTTCCAGGTCGGTCTCCTTGCTGCTACTCATCTTGAACGTTCTGCAATCGACTGATTGCTTATAAAGGATTCCGATGGCCAGACATCCATTGGATGTCAAATCCAACTATATTGAGTGGCGGTGTCTCCAGAGTCCCCGGTTTTTCGGATTCTTATGCTTCCCGTAACACCGATTTCGTAATATTGCTATTTTGCAAATGAATATAGATTTGGGCAGCTTACAGGGAGCCGATGGCAGCAGAGAGGGCGAGGCATGTCGACAATCTGCTCAGCGATCCGCGCAAGGCGCTCCTGTCGATGTCCCTCCCGCTCCTTATAGCCATCCTCGTGGAGAATCTGCAGACCTTCATCGACGGGATGTGGTGCTCCGGACTCGGAACCGCGGCATTGTCCGCCATATCGATCTCCAGCTGCATCTATTCGATGATAGTGGCGATAGGCACGGGGATAGCCGTCGGTGCATCGGCGGCGATAGCCCGCCATATCGGCGCCAATGAGATAGATTCGGCGGAGAATGTCATCCCTACGACGTTCCTCATCATCCTGGTCCTTTCTATCGCGACGAGCGCCATCCTGTATCTCGTCGCCGAACCCATCGTGTCGTTCGTCGGACAGGGGGAGAACGTCGACCTCTGCATGGAATACGTCCGTCCCTTCCTGTTCTGCTCGTTCTTCCTGATGATGAATTCGGTATGGGTCGGGATCCTCAGAGGCGAGGGGGCATCCCTGATCTGCATGGGCATGTCGGTGATAACCTCGATGATCAACATCATCCTGGATCCCGTTCTGATATACGGCATGGATTTGGGTGTGACCGGCGCCTCCGTAGCCACCTGCATATCCTATATCGCCGTCACCGTCGTCGGCTCCCTTTACTATCTTTCCGGGAGGACGTATCTGAAGCTGAGATTCAGAGGGTTCAGGCCCGACAGGAGGACCACCAGAGATGTCTTGGTAGTTGGAGGGCCCTGCGCGCTGGAGATGTTCGTCGCGCCTCTGCTGACGATACCCCAGAACGCGATCGTGTTCTCGTGCGGCGGGAGCGGGGGCATGGTGGCGTACACGTACGCGTTCAGATTCATCGACCTGGCCCTCATCCCGGCCAATGCGATCTCCAAATCCCTGATCCCCATAATATCCGCGGACATCGGGCAGAGGAGTCCGGAGAGGGTCGTCGAGAGCTGCCGCATCACGTATCGCGTCACGCTGAAGATCGGATTCTTCTTCATGATCTCGATCCTCCTCTCGGCCGGCTGGCTGGTCGAGCTGTTCATGAATTCGGAGAGCATGCTGGAGGTCCACGACGAGATGGTGCTGGCCCTGCGCATATTCACGCTGACCTGCGTGTTCCATACCTTCCGTCTCGTCGGAACCGCGATACTTCAGGCAACAGAGCATGCGGTCCAGGCAAGCATCCTCACGCTGATCAGGGAGTTCGTGTTCCTGGGGACGTTCTACATCGCCGGATTCTACTCGATGGAGGCCATATTCTGGGCCTGCGACATCACCAACTTCGTGATGATGATAGTCATCTCCGCATTCGCATACAGCGCGCTAAGGAAGCTGGTCAGGGAGATGGGCGGAGGGGATGTCCGTTTATTCCACAATGCAGAGAAGAACCGATGACCGCTGCAGGATCCGCCGCGTGGATCCCAGGAACTGTTGGAAGTATGAAGAAGGGTTCAGAAGAACGTTCTGTTCGTTCTGAACCCGGAAGGAGTTTGGGGACGGAACAGGGCCCGTCCCGACGCTCAGAATTCGGTCCTGAGCTGTTCCGCGCCGTCGACGATAGTCTCCTTGGTCGTATTGGCGTATCTCTCGCTGTGGAGGGCGTTGTCGTTCTCCTCCTCGGCGTAGTAGATGACATACGGCCTGTTCTGAACCGTCGTCACGTCGGCATTGACGCGATATACGTTGTGGATCGTCTCCGGCGTGATGACCTGTTCCGGAGTGCCATCCGCATAGATCCGCCCCTGGCTGAACATGATCATCCTGTCCGAGAAGCGGGAGGCGACGTTCAGATCGTGGCAGATGACCAGGACTATGATCCCTCTCCTGTGGGCGATGTCGCGGAGGAGCCTCATCGTGGAGATCTGGTGATAGATGTCCAGGTTGGATGTGGGCTCGTCGAGCATCAGCAGCTCGGGTTCCTGTGCGAGTCCTCTGGCGACCATGACCCTCTGGTGCTGACCCGCGGAGAGCTCGTTGAACATGCTCATCGCATAGTCGCCCATGTGGACCTTCATCAGGCAATCCGCCGCGATCTCCAGGTCCTCCTTGGTCACCGTGTATCCCGAATGGGGATAACGTCCCATGAGGACCGTGTCCATCACCGTCATCGCGAAAGTCTCTCCGGATGATTGGGGAACATAGGCCACCTTCTTGGCGATGTCCTTGAAGGGCATCTCCTCGACATCCTCCCCGTCGATGAGCACCCGTCCCTCCGTGGGTTCCAGGATCTTGTTGATCGTGTACATCAACGTGGACTTTCCGACCCCGTTGGGTCCGAGGATGCTCACCAATCCGGGTTCGGAGAGGGTGAGGTTGATGTTCTTCCAAATGCAGGTGTCTCCGTAGGAGACTCCCAGATCCTCGATATCGATACGAACGGTCATCTCACCAGATCTCCTTCTTCTGCCTCAGGATGAGCAGCATGAATATGGGCCCTCCGAGGATGGATGTGATGATCCCGATGGGCAGGCTGGGCATGACCAGCTGCACGACGCAGTCGGCGAGCATCATGATGCACGCTCCCATGAGTCCGGCCGCCGGGATCAGGATCTTGTTGTCCGATCCGACGAACATACGGGCGATATGGGGGCTGACCAGTCCGATGAATCCGATGATCCCGGTGAAGCTCACGATTCCTGCGGAAACGAGGGATACCACAAGCAGGACGATCATGCGGGCCCTGTTGATGTTGATCCCGATGCTCTTGGAATAGGCATCACCGGAATTCATGGTGTTGAGGATCCTAGCCATGTACATCAGCGCGATCCCTCCGAACAGGCTGACGGCCAGGAGGAACGGGATCTGCTCCCAGCGGATGGAGTTGAGGGATCCGACGGTCCACGCGTACACCGAGGATGCGGCGTTGGGGTCGGCGATCAGCATCATGTAGGACTGGATCGCATTGAAGATGTACATCAGCGCGATTCCGGACAGGATGATGGTCGCGGGCGAGGGCTTGCGGAAGGTCGAGATCAGCATGATGAATGCTGCCGGAATCAGTGCGAAGATGAACGCGTTGATGACGATCCCGTAGTTCCCTGGTATGAGGCAGATCCCCAGGGTCATCGCCATGGTCGCACCGAGTGCGGCTCCCGACGAGATTCCCGTGGTATACGGATCGGCGAGAGGGTTCTTCATCATGCTCTGCATGGCGGCTCCCGCCATCGCCAGACCCATACCTGCGAGGAGGGCGGCGATGACACGGGGCATGCGCAGATTCCATACGACCCTCATGTCGGTGGACATCTCCTGTCCCCAGTCCATGATTCTGTCGAAGATCTGCTGGTAGACGGTTATGAAATCGAGAGTGTACGGACCGAGTCCGATGTCGATCCCGAACACCACGATCGCCAGCAGCAGAACGACGATGAGCATCAGACGTTTGGCGTATTTGTATGCCTGATAGTGCCTGACGATGGTCTCTCCTTCCGATTCGGATCCGGAGACCCTCTGCATCTTCTGGATGTATTTCCCCGATAGTCTGATACTGGACCCGGCTTCTTTGATTTTTGTTTTCAGCTTGAGTTTTGCCATTGAATCCTCCTGCGGCATCAGACTAAGGTACCGGTCAGACTGTATCCGGAGGAAACGAGTGCAAACGTCTCCAGGGTGCAGCGGTCGGAAGTGTACAGGGTGTAGTACACTCCCTTCTCGCTGTGGGTCCATACATCGACCTTCTTGTCTCCGATCCGTTCCTCACCCATGTGGGTGTAGAGGGTTGAATCCAGTCTGTCGTCGGAATCGAAGAGCAGGCTGAATGATGTGTCGAGATGCGAGACGGACGAGTCCACCGACACGGATACCGTGTATACGCGATATCCTGCACGGTATGCGAGATACTTCATCTCGCCTGTTCCGGAACATTCGGCATCCTCGAGAACGCCTTCCACGGCGAAGCTCTGCGAAGACTCCCGATCATCCGGATTCAGGGATGTCCAGGCCTCGTAAACTATGAAAACAGAAATAGAACCCACGATGAGGAGGACCGTGAAGATGGATGTAATCGCGATGTCGCTTATCTCCACCTTCAAGACTATCACACATCATAGGGAATGAGGGGGAAGCCCCCTCGGTTTGTTCACTCTCCGGTGTAGAACAGGAGGTCCTTGATGGAGTCGTACGTGTACTGGTAATCGCCGGTACCGTAGTTGCCGACCCACTTCAGGCCTTCGTTGGTGATCTGTTCCACGGGGAGGTCCCATCCGTAGAGGTGGTTCCCTATGGCGGACAGGAATGTGAGCTCCATGGGTCCGGAGGCGAAGATCCATCCGAACACAACGAGGTCGACCTTTCCGTCGGCGTACTCGTTGATCCCCTTGAGACGCTCTTCGTAGACCTTCTTGATGTAGTCTACGCTGATCGGGTCCTTTCCGACTGCGCCGAACGGACCGGCAACGGTTCCGACCATGAGGTCGCAGCCGTGTGTCTTGCAGAGGTTGGCGAACTGCTCGTCGGTCATGACCTCCTTCCAGGACTTGCTGCCGGAGAGGCTGATCTTCTCGACGAGGTCGATGATCCCCAGCTTCAGGAGGTTCTGGTACTCTCCGGAGTCTCCCTTGAAGATCATGTATTCTCCCTCTGGCGCCTCCTCGGATGTGGACAGGTAGGATCCGAGGACCTTCTTCTTCTGGTCGGGGGTCAGCTGGTTGACCTTCTCGAGGATCTTGTCCATCCAGCCGTCGTACCAGGCGACCCACTCGACCGCCCTGTCGTACTTGTGGAACATGTATCCCGCGGTGAGGACGCCGTTCGCGGTCGCTCCGTTCTCCCAGGAGGGGAGACGGAGGATCTGGACGTTGGAACCCTTGAGCGAGTCCTCGAGGTAGCCGGTGTTGTTGGCGTACTCGGAGTTGTACCATACGGTGAGGTACCCGTCGCCGTACTGCCTGGCAATCTGCTCGTAGGTCTCCGCATTGGGGGTCTTGTGGCTTCCGGTCATGCCGAGCTTGCTGTAGTCGATGACGCTGGCAAATTCCGTCCAGAATGTGGACTGTCCTCCGGCGGACGGCTGAGCGGCTCTGAAGTCGGTTGCGACGATCGCCTCGGGGGCGAGGATGCACTCGATCTCGAGTGTCTGTGTGAGGATGTTGGCGAGCTTGAGCGGGACGCCCATGTCGTACTGCCTGATCTTGTAGTTGCAGTTCAGGTAGTTGACCTTACCCTTGTAGTTGTTCTTGTCGATGAGCTGCTTGACGAGTTCGACATCCTTCTCATCGATGACGCCGTCGTAGTTGGCGTCGGCCATGAACTCCTTGGTGTAGTCATAGCCATTCTTGATGAGCTTCTCGATGTATGTGACATCCTTGTCGTTGATATCGTCGTCGCAGTTGGCATTTCCAAGAATCATCAGGCGTGCAGGATAGTCGGCGGTATCGTCGCTCATCTTCTGCAACACCGGAGCGAGGGCATCCTTGTTCTTGTCGCCCTCAGATTTCTCGTTGTCGCCGCCGAGGACCACGAACGCCGCAGCCGCGACGACGATGATCACTGCAACGACAGCGATGATCTTTGATGTGCTGTTCATTTGTTTCCCTGCCGGAAGTGGTTTGGCTGAATTGGATACTTAATCCAACGTAGTTTCATGTCCAGATGGGTTTATAAAACTATCAATTCCATAAAGCAACTAATAAAAAAGTTGTATATTTCCACTTTATAAAGAAATGATAGTTTTTGATGATGCTGGCATATGTATTCGATTGTTGACAATGATATTGGTAATTACTCAAAATAATGGAAGAAATCGATTGTTTAGACGATAAATCCAACTAAAGATTTGGTTGATAAGGACTCAATTTGTTAGATACGGAATAACAATTACAGATTGGTATGCGCTATATAGATAAGAATTCAACAATAGAGCATACTCATCAGAAGCATCCGATCATCGGATATGTTGCCCTCATCGGCCGACAGGATAAATACCCATCAGATCGGTTATCCGTAACAATGTCCGACGAACCCTCCGTTCTTGAATTGACCGCCCGCAGCGAACGCGGGGATCCCGAGGCTCAATACCTGTTAGGAAAGAGATACTACGGAGGGGAAGGGGTCGAAAGCGATCTGCAGAAGGCCGTCATCCTCATCTCATCGGCCGCAGATGCAGGCTTCCCTGATGCGCAGTACACCTACGGTTACTTTAAATGCTATGGGATCGGAGTGAGCACCGACAAGGTCGAGGCCATCAAATGGTACAAGAAGGCCGCCGACCAGGGTTATCTCGAAGCCCAGTACGGTCTCGGGTACATGTGCGATAAGGGCGAAGGCATCAAGGTCAACAAACTCGAAGCCGCCAAATGGTACCTCCTCGCCGCCGACCGGGGACATGCCGCCGCTCAATGCAATCTCGGAAACCTCTATTTCCACGGATGGGGCCTGAGGAAGGATCCCGTCGAGGCCTTCAGGCTCTTCTCCGAGTCAGCCAAACAGGGCAATCTGGATGCGATGTTCAACATAGGCAGGATGTATGAAGCGGGGATAGGCGTGCAGCAGGACAGCGGCAAGGCCATGCAATGGTACGCCGAAGCTGCCAGCAAGGGCGATGCGCATGCTTTGTATCTGGTCGGTCTGCGCTATCTCCACGGCGAAGGCGTTGACAGGGATCCGGAACTCGCTGCCAAGATGATGATGGCCGCCGTGGACCAGCGCGATCCCGATGCGATGCTCACCCTGGGGATGATGTGTTATTCCGGCACAGGTGTCGAGCAGAGCTACCCCCGTTCGTTGAATCTCTTCAAAGGGGCCGCCGCGGACTGGAATCCCCTGGCGATCTTCATGATCGGTCTGATGTACTACAACGGAGAGGGGATCGCCGTCAACAGGCAGAGAGGCGTGGGTCTGGCGAAGCTCGCAGCCGAGATCGGATGTGCGGAAGCGGCGGACTTCCTCGTAAAGATGGAGCCAGCTAGGTGACATCCGAGTTGGTGGAATCAGGTATACGAAACCGATACCGTGCCGTCATACTGCGCACGGGAGCATCATTCAAATACTGGACCAGATGGTATGAATTTCATGTCCTTCAGGGCGGTCACATTGAGGCTCCGGCCGAACAAGCATCAGCAGAAGGTGCTCGAGGAGACCCGCCTGATATGCATGAGGTTATGGAACCATCTGAAGGACGAATGCATCGCCACGTACATGGAAACCGGCAGGGTGATGTCAGTCTACGACCTCAACGCGCTCATCCCTCCTCTCAAGAAGGAGCAGCCGGAATTACGGAGCGTCCATTCACGTACGCTTCAGAACGTCTCGAAAAGGGTCCATGATGCTGTCGTCGGCGCCTTGAAGAGGAAGGGGGAGAAGGCTTTCAGATTCCCCCGGAGCAAGGGTGTGGAAAGATACAGATGCTACGAATACGTCTCGCCGAAGGATTTCCGCATCGAAGGAGACATGCTGTTCCTCGGGAAGATGAACGATATAGGGGGGATTCGGTTCAGGTGCAGCCAGAGGATCACAGAAGGCATCCGCAGATGCCAGATAGTCAAGCGCAAATCGCACTGGTACGCACGCATCCTTGTCGAGATCGAAGGGGAAGGGACCGAATGGCTGGAGGACTACAGGACCGAGGTCGGGATGGACCTCGGTCTGGCCAGATTGGCTACCATGTCGGATGGAACCGTGTTCGAGAACATGCGCTTCGACAAGGCGATGTCCAAGGACATCGCCAAAATTCAAAGGAAGATGTCGGAGGTCGAGGAGGGATCGTCTGGATGGTGGAAGCTCAACAACCGTCTGGAGAACAGATTCGGCCGGATCTCGGATCTCAGGTCGAACTACCTCT
>ERZ1026850.302-NODE-302-length-32549-cov-5.360066_pt1 | contig 32549 bp, 25 predicted proteins | sample MGYA00380155_ERZ1026850 | MGnify/ENA primary metagenome ERZ1026850 (study PRJEB33269, sample SAMEA4719791) | human gut metagenome | biome: human-associated habitat; feature: organic feature; material: feces | place: Cameroon | collected 2013-10 ... | reverse complement strand
GCCGTTATGACCATTGCCTCCGGTTCCGGATAATCTGCCGGATAATCCTTCGCAAAAATACCAATAAACCGCCGGTTTACCAAACGGTAGCCGCTCGTAATGTCCTTTACCCTTACTCCTGTCAGCAGCCATCCCAGTACACTTAAGAAAGTAATACCGGTTCGCCGCAGGGAGGAAGACTGAAATCCTTCCCGTTCTACAAACCGGGAACCAATCACGCAATCTGCCTGTTCCTTCTCCATACACTCCAGCATTTTTGCCAGGAATGCCACATCATGCTGCCCGTCTCCGTCAATCTGCACCGCATAGTCATATCCTTTGTCCCATGCATAACAGTACCCGGTCTGCACCGCTCCGCCAATTCCCATGTTAATAGGCAGGTTTAATACCTGATATCTCTGTTTTCTACATACTTCTGCAGTCTGGTCCGTAGAGCCATCATTGATAATGATATAGTCATACTGCGGATAATTCTCAATTAAATTGTTCACTACCTTTTCAATATTCCCGGCTTCATTATAAGCCGGAATAATAATCAGGACTTTCTTTTCTCTTTCCATCCGGTAATCCAACTCTTCCCGTGGGTTTCCCACAGTTCTAATAATAACATAAAGTAACTGATATAAAAGATTCCAAAGTTATAGACAAGATACCGCTGCTGTCCAAAAAAGATAATGGAAATCACGCCCACCAGCACCAGATTTACGCCAAGCACTACTGCCATGAATGCCGCTTTCCTGTTATCAGCCTTTTTATCCCTGAATGCCCATACCATCAACGCAATCGCTGAAAGGTACAGGAATAAGGTTATCAGATGGCATAACAGATAAATGGGGGCAATCTGGAAAAATACCGTGCTGATAAATGCCTGGGGCATCAGCAGCAGCGTATGATACAGGAACCTGCCAAAGTGTTCCTTTAATAAGGCAATTCCTATCTGCATCTGCGTCTGGCTTCTGATTCCATTATATACATTACTGTCAAACGCTTCCTGTAAATTATCTTTATAATCACTTAATTGGGCGAGATTACCGACTTCCCCAACTCTGCCAATTCCGCCGGCAATATCCTTCCATGCCCATAACCCCGGAGTATAATAAGCATAACGGCATTGGTCTTCATCCACTGCCTGATACATTATCTCAAAAATACGTCTGGACTCTCCATCAAATAGTACACAGTCCTCTGCATCCGCTTCATACATTCCCCGGGAATAGATTAGGGTAATATACTGACTGGTCGTAACATACTCCGATGCAGTATTTTCCTCCTTTGACGCAGCTTCCTGTACTTCGTTTTCTTCCGTCCCCACATCCTGATTTGCCATCTGGGCTGCTGCTTTTTCTGCTGCCACAGCTCTCGCTGCATTTTTTGCAGTCTGCATCTGATAGGCACTGCTAATACGCCCGGTCAGACGGATTCCTGCCAGACTGATGACGAAACAGGTAATTATCCCTAAAAGTCCCAGTAGAAGTCTCTCGCTGCCTCGTTTCCCATACTTTGCTACGATTACATAGCAAAAAAGCAATCCGCAGACTCCATATAAAATCTGAAGCTGTGACCTGGTGGCTGCCATAAAAATTTCTACCACCAAAGCAATTCCTGTCCAGACAATACTCTTCTTCCAAATTGCCTGCAGCACCGCTGCCATAAACAAATAAAATGTTGCATAGGCAATTCCTTCTGTCAGGATTGCCTGCGTTGTCATTCCCTCCGGTAAATCCGTTATAAAAGGAAGCATGGCAAGCAAAAAACAACCACAGACCACCCAATAAGGCAAGTCAAATTTACTCTGAAGCATTTTTATAAAAACAAGCACGCACAGAGTGGCAAAAACAGCCTGTTCCCAGGTAACTGCCATCAGATACGTGTTTTCCCCGAATAAAAACCGGTTCAACTGAAGAAAGAATGGATAGACTGGCATAACCCCTTCTACATAACGGGTAACCGTCATATAACTATAGCTGTCATCATACATAATCGGCTGCCCATTCCCCGGTATCCGGAACAATAACAGTCCAAGAACCACCAATGACAGATAAAACAGCATATCCTTCTGTCTCTTATTCAACTGTACCTTTCCTGTCATTTTGTGTTCCTGTGCCAACTCCTACTTTCCTCCAAATACATCCTCTTTACTTCTTTCACGCACTTTTCCTTCCCCTACTTCATAAATCTTGTCCACATTACGAATCGTGGTCAGTCTGTGTGCGATAATAATCATTGTCTTTAATCCCTGTAAATGGTCAATGGCTTCCATAACAGCACTTTCTGTCTCGTTATCCAGGGCAGAGGTTGCCTCATCCAGTACCAGGATTTCCGGGTCGTGATATAATGCCCTCGCGATACCGATACGCTGTCTCTGTCCACCGGACAGACGTACTCCTCTGTCTCCTACAATAGTATCCAGTCCATGGGGCAGGCTGTTGATAAACTCTGTAAGCTGTGCCTTTTCCACAGCCGCCTGCACGGCTGCCTCATCTATCTGTGCTTCCTTGATACCAAAGGCAATGTTATTCCGGATGGTATCGTCTGACAGATAGATAACCTGCGGGATATAACCAATCTGGGCGTGGAAGGTCTTTGGCTTCTCATGGACATTGATTTCATCTGCCATAACCACACCCTTCTGAGGCACCAGAAGTCCCAGGATAATATCTACCATGGTAGTTTTTCCGGCACCGGATGCCCCGATAAATGCTACCGTTTTGCCCTTCTGAATGGTAAGGCTTGCGCCGTCAATGACAGGTTCTTCCGTGTCTGGATAGTAATAAGTGACTTCTTTCACTTCTATGGCATTTTTCAGATTCCACTTTTCTGCCACTTCATGGTCCTGTTTCTCCACATAGTCTTCGATTTCAACCAAATCTTTATAGATTAAATCAACGGATGGAAATGCGTACAGCATATTCGTGGCATATTCATTGATTCTGCCTACACTGGGCATCAGTCGGAACGCTGCCACAGCAAATACGGTCAACTGTGGTATGTAATATACCAAATCAGCCTCGCCAAAGGTCATTTTTACAATAATGGCAATGAGCAGACCGGTAATGGCAACTGCCTCTACCAGATACTTTGGCAAAATGGAAATGGTACGGGACAGTCTCAGTCCTCTTGCAAATTTCGCATAATATTTCTGATATTCGTCAATAAAGAAGGAATCTCTTTCCAGAATCTTGATTTCCTTAATACCGCCCAGTGCCTGGTTCATCCACTGATAGATTTTTCCCTGATATGCCTGGTTATCCCGCCCTAACTGATTGCTGTATCTTCTGGTACAGGCAAGGAAGGTTCCCACGAACACGACTAACAGGGAAACTACAATAATGGTAATGGACTTGCTGACAAAGAGCAGGTAAATACCCAGAACCAGACATACCACCAGTTCAGTTGCAAGTTCCATGAAATACAGGATAACCTGCATGAATCTGCCGGTATCTTCCTGTATGGTTCTTTGTAAGGAGGCAATATTCTTGTTCAGATGAAAGGTATAGGGCTCCTTCATATAGGTCTCTAACAGTCTGGTAGACAAGCGCATCTGGGTGCTGTAGGAGAACTTGTAGATACAGTTTTTCTCCACAATCAGATAGATGTTCTTGATTAAATAAACGGCAATGATGGCACAAGACAGTGCAATCATGAAATTCTTCGTGCTGCTAAAATGCAGACCGTCATAAAACAGCTTCAAATACCAGGTTCTCTGTATAGTCTGCGGATTGGAAATAATGTTAATAAAGGGCATGAAAATGGTAACGCCCAGCAGTTCCAGGAAACTGCCAATCACAACGGCTACTAATAAGACGGCAATTTTTCTCTTATCCTTTGCTGTAAAAATATATCCTAATTTGGTAAAAATACCTGTTTTTTTCTTTTCTCCCATAACCAGGGGCTCCTCCTGCTACAACCATACTTTAATCTGTTCCAGATATTCGGTATATCCCGCCTGTCTGTTGGCTTCTTCCCCGATAATCTCATGCTTTTCCAGGGATATTTTGCCTGTTGTGCCGCGCACAAACCACTCATACTCCAAATCCAGGTTTCCGATATCCAGTACACGGTATCCTTTCCGGAACAGGTCTATTGCTATAAATTTGGCAGCCACGCCTACGGATAACAGAAACATTCTGTCCTTTCCATAATTCTCACAGGCTTCCAGAATCCTGTCGAGGGAACCATACGCATCCTTTGGCGGACAGATAATCCTCTCCACGCTGGCAGCTCTCTCAAACAGATTATTCCCAACACCATTATGGCTTCTGGTTCCTTCTACAACTACGATATCTTTTTCTTTCCAGATATCCCTGATTTTATCAAACCAGCCGGCACAGCGTTCCTTATCCTGCGTAAAATAATAACAGCGGGAAATAAAGGTATTGTAATAAACACGATTGGGATTACAATACTTCTCATAAGTGCCCCGGCACATGAGCAGATGATCCCGCCAGAACTGTCTGCTTGCCTTATTGTGGTCTGAAAGTGTATCAAACACACCGGGAATGGTTACCATCAGGTCATCATAGGGATACGCCAGTATCTGCTTTAATCCTTCTGCGATTTCCGGTGCCGCCTTTTGCAGTACCAAATCCCTTCCCTTTATCATAACGATTTCGCCATCGCCAAAGCGCACCATGCTTTTTTGCGTTGTCAGCAGCTCGTCAATGGTTTCGTCAATGCTGTGCACTCTTATTCTGTTATGCAGAAGCTTCTTCTCATAGAGGAAGTACACCACTGCTCCTAAAACATCTTTTATTTTCTGCTTCATTTTAATCCTCATTTATGAGTACTGCCGTTCCTCATCAATACAGGTTTTCCTTTTTGATTTTATCTGCCATCTGCAGAATACTCTCATAATATTGCCTGAAATTATATTTTTCTTTCAGGGCTCTGTAGCCTGCTGCCCCCATGGCTTTCATCCGCTCCCTGTCCGAAAGCATGTCGTCCATCTTTTGTTCCAAATCTTCCTTATCGCAGTCTTTGAACTGATAGCCGTTTACGCCATCCTCCACATAGCAGGCAGTGCCGTTGGTGTCACTGCATATTACCGGCAGGGAATAGCTCATTGCCTCTAACTGGGAGATAGATGCCATTTCTCTTGTGCTCGGAATCACGAAAAGGTCTGCTTTCAGATACTCTTCTTCCATCCGGCTCCGTTCCACATTGGTTTTGACCGTTACCAGGTCTTCCAGACCATTGGCTTTGCGGTATTCCAGAACCTGTCCATGATACTCTTTCTGGAAACGGGTGGTTGCCTCCCCTATCAGGGTAAGGTGAACCGGATATTTCTGTGCCAGTTCTTTTACGGTTTCCATCATCATTATATGATGTTTTCTAATTTCGTACTTGCCGATACACAGAATATGAATCGTGCCATCTTTGAAATAAGTTCTCTCCTCCGGGGCTTTCCGGGGATTGATAACAAAAGGCACGAAATAATCGTTCGGTTTCACACTGGTTCCGGGTTTCTTTTTCCCAAGAACCGGAGTCATACGCACCTTGGGGGATACCTTGTTAACCAGCCGGTGGGCAAAATCCGTCTTTACAGGTTCCGACCACAGTGGCGTCTGGTTGTATAAAATACAAGGATACCCTTTTCGTCTGCATACCAGATATGCCACAATGGAATACATGGATTTTTCCCGTAATATGACAACATCCGGGTTAAAATCACGAATCACCTTCTTTAGTTTTCCAACAGGTGGAAAACCATGCTGAATCTTATAGACAATTGCCTCCGGATTCTTCCTGTGAATCACATGTACATACAGATAATCTATCAGCCGGTAAAGTGGTGAATAGCCTAATACAACAGGCTTCACACAACTGTAGTCTTCTATAATAGCAGTATAATGGCTGATGAAGCAGACTTCATCGCCATGGTCCTTCAAATCCTGCATAATATCCATTTGGTTGGTATGATATCTCGGTGCTACATATAGAAATCTCATTTTACCCTCATTTCTGCGCACGTTCTTTGCGCATACCGAGTTTGTGTCAAGTGAGCGCAGACTGCACATCGAAACCGCTTCGGTCAGCCCTTCCGGGCAAGGTGCTTCCAGGCAGTGGTTACTGCTGCCGCCAACAGGCAGGTTACTGCAAATGCCAGGAACGGATTGAGCCATCCCATAATTCCATCCGGCACGATTCCCAGTCTCTGTTCTCCCAGCTGGATGCTCTTAATGACTGCAACCTGCAAAATATAGATAAGAGAGGCATTGGCATCGATAAATGCCAGCCATTTCTCCGTTGTTTTCCCTGTCCGTTCTGTCCTGGTATCTTTTCCGGTTACATACACAAAGGCTGTGATGGCAAGAAGCATTGTACTAAGATACAACTCTGCATCTGGTATCAGCCAGGCTTCCAGAATGCCGGTTATGACACAGACTGCCATGATACAGCACAGCACCTTTTGGGAAATTCTGACCGGTTTTTCTTTTCCCGACCCTGTTTTCTGCGCTTTCAGCAGATATCCCAGGAAGAAAAAGGGAAGCCCGCAAAACAGCCAGTTACGCACATAGGGAATCTGCAGATTATGTCCCAGTGCGGCTGCCACCTCTCCCAACAGGAGATTGCCTGCCAGTAACAACAGGGCTCCCACCTTCAGGAATCCCGTTTTTTCCTTTCCTGCCATCAGGAAAAGTACCACATAACAATACAGTAATGCCCCCAGAAACCACAGGTGTCCCCGAAGGGGTGTTTCATTAAAAAGAAGGAACACCAGAATCTTTTTCCAATGGAATACCTCCATCAGCCAGTCTGTCACATTCTCCCCGGTCAGCACCAGATATATCATATCCCATAACAAATAGAATAGATTAGCTGCGATGACCAGCCATAAAATATGTCGGATACGTTTTCTTATCTTCTCTGCGGAAATATGGTAACTGTAAAATCCCGCTATCAGGAAAAACACAGGCACTCCGAAAGATGCTGCTCCCCGGACAACCTCTCCTGTCTTTCCCGGAAATTTACAGTGAATCAAAAAAATCGCGATGACAGAGAACATTTTCAGGCAGTTAATTGCCTGATTCCTCTCCTGTTTTGTTGCTTTGTCCATATCTGCTGCCTTTTCCTGTCATCCGGGTCTATTTATCAGACTGTGCCTCCGGAATAAACTTATTCTCCTTCAAACTGTACTTGCCACCCTTTAAGAACTTATGCTTCACAACCCACCAGCCGGGCACCCAGATATACTTATGCATTGCCGGGGAGGCGGAACCAATCATCCAGCAGTTCCGGTCACACTTCTTCGTACATTCGCGCACCTGTTTTGCCTGCTCGGAATTCCACAGCTCTTCCCAGGTCTGCTCTTTTAAGTTGCCCATAACGGCTTTCTGCGCCATCCCGTTACAGGGGATAACATCGCAGAACGGGTCGATGAAAAAGGCATTCTTGGACATGTCACAGGGAAGCAGTCTCTTATTGCCATAAATATAATTAATCAGTCCATGGTTAAAATAAGCACGGAACCACTTCTTCGGAGATTTACTCTTCAGAAGCTCATTGATGAGTTTCTCAAAATTCTGTGCCACCTTGTATTTGTCATCAATCTTATTATCCGTTTTGCGGAAATAGAAGGAATTGTGGAGGGTTGCTGTGGCAAACTCCATTCCCATATCGTTTGCAATATCATAAAGAGGCACTAAATCTTCACAGTTCATATCCTGTACAGTCATACCAAAGCCCACATCAGGATGTCCCATTTCTACCAGTGTCTTTAAGGTCTTATAGCCCCGGTTGAAGCCATCCGGAATCCCGCGGATTTTATCATTGGTTTCCTGTAAGCCTTCAATACTGATACGGATTCCCACCTTGGGGAATTCCTTACAAAGCGCGATAATCCGGTCTGTAAAGTAGCCGTTTGTAGAAATGACAATCCGGTCAGATTTCTTGTACAGTTCTCTGACAATATCCGGGATATCCTGACGGATAAAGGGTTCCCCGCCGGTAATATTGGTAAACGCCATCTCCGGCAGTTTCTTAATATCCTCTAAGGTAATTTCCTCATCCGGTCTGGTAGGGTCTTTAAAACAGTCGCACATATTACAGCGCGCATTACATCTATAGGTCACAATGACAGTTCCATATAAGGTTCTTCTTGCCATCTGTTATCATCTCCATTTAAAATTTTTGTTGATATATCTTTTCTATTTTATCACAATATGTCTCTGCTGTGTCAAAATTTATATTCTTACAGTTCTGGGCATATTTCCCACATAAATCGGGCTGATTCCACAGCCCTTCAATATGTCTTGTCAGTTCTTCCACATCACCGCCACGGAACAGTTCTCCGGTCACGCCTGCCTGCACCAGCTCCCCGGAGCCTCCCAAATCAGAAACCAGCACCGGTGTCCCATACATCTGTGATTCCATCACGGAAAAAGGACAGTTTTCGTACCATTCGGACGGATATACGCTGAACCTCGCTCCTGCAATGAGCTTTTTCAGGGCTTCCCCTGTCACAAAGCCTCGGTTTTCTACATTTTTTACCTGATTTACCTCTTCTTCCAGAGGACCTGTCCCCGCAAAGACAAAGGGTATCTGTGGCAATGCCCGGCATGCTTCCAACAGGGTTTTTGTCCCCTTTTCTTCCGCAAACCGTCCGAAATAGACCACATAATCTCTGCTGCGGCTTGTTTCATCCTGCATTTTACCCACTGCCTCTGCATCGATAAAGTTATGCAGTGCCACGGTCTTTTCTGCCAGCATAGGGTTAGTATCCAACTGGTTTTTCATAAACTCACTGGGGCAGATAATGGTATCCACCAGTCCGTAGGTTTTCCGTCTGGCATAATAGTTTGCTTCTATCGTTCCCAGCATACTCTTGACGCGGGAATTGTGGATACAGCGGTTCTTACTGCACTGTTTAAAGTCTCCGCCCCGACAGGCAAAGCATATCCTGCCGCTTGATGGAATCCGCATCATGTGATTGGGGCATACCCACTGGTAATCATGGGCAGTAAAGATGATGGGGATATGTCTGCCCGCCTTTTTCTCATAATCTTTGATGGCATAAATGATGGACGGCGTCAGCTGAAAGTTGATATTGTTCAGATGTACCACATCGGGTTGAAAATCCGCCAGTACCAGTCCTATCTTCTTCTTCGCCTCCCTGGAATAAATAATGCGGAACGGATACAGAAGCTTCTGCCATTTACTGCCATGGAAATCCATGTTATTGGTGTACACCTGGGCATGGTTTCCAACGATTCGTCCTTCATGCTCCATGCCAAAATACTGTACCTCATGTCCCTTTTTCTCCAGGGCTTCCCCCAGCTTGAAAATATAAGTCTCTGACCCGCCATTGGGATAGAGAAATTTATTGACCATCAATACTTTCATACGTTTCCCCGTTCTTACTTTTTGTCTTTCTGTTTCCGATACAACGCAAGTGTTTCGTCCACGACTTCGTCCCAGTTATATTTTCCGCAGATGTAGTCTGCGCTGTGGCTCTGGTATTTTTCTACCACTTCCGGATGTTCTATCAGATATGCCAGTTGTCTGCGCAGGTCTGCCACATCGCCCTTTTTAAAGTGCAGGGCATTTTCTTCCACCACTTCTGTATTCTCCGGAATATCGCTTACCAGACAGCAGTTGCCATAGCTCATCGCCTCTAAGAGGCTCAGTGCCATGCCTTCTACGTCACTGGGCAGCACAAAGGCATAGGCATTGGAATACAGTTCTTCCAGCAGCTGCCCCTGGACAAAGTCTGTCATAATCACTCGTTTGTCTTTGGCTGCCATCTGGTGAATCTGCTCCATATACTCCACTGCCTGGCTGTTTCCACCGGCAATGACGAGCTTTTTGTCCGTCTTTAATGTCTCATAAGCTTCAATCAGATAATGAAGTCCCTTCTCCGGCACGATTCTTGCCAGAAACAGGATATAGCCGTCCTTTTCCAGCCCATACTTTTGCCGGATGCAATTCGCTTCCCTTTTTTCCGGGCGGTTAATGCCGTTGGGAATATAGGTTACTTCCCTATGGTAAGTATCGGCAAAATACTGTTTTACATTCTCGGATAGTACGATGACTTCGTCTGCATATTTTGCCGCCATTTTCTCTCCGAATTTAATTACATAGGAGGCAAAATTGCCCCATTTTGCCCGCTGCCAGTCCAACCCGTGAATCGTTACCACCAGCCGTTTATGGAACAGCTTCGGTATCCACAGCATGGCACAGGGTCCTTCTGCGTGATAATGCAGTACGTCATAATGGGTAAACAATGCCCGCAGCGTAGCGAGAAAAGAATAGACAATGGCGTTTAAGCTGCTGCGCTTAAAGGTGGGGATAATCCGCACCCGGACTCCCTTGTAATACCGTCTGCCCTTCCAGCCGTACTCATCATCATATTTCTTACCGGAAACGTGATGTCCGTAGCGGTTATAGGCATCTACCCGATGTCCTTTTTCCACCATCCGCACTGCCAGTTCTTCTACGACGATTTCCACGCCGCCTTCCCTGGAGGGGATTCTCTTATGGCCAATCATGGCAATGTGCATGCCCTTTCCCCTGGCTTTGCGAATCTCCCGGCTCTCCTTATGGACATGGTACAGGAACGCAAAATTCGTATTCACGTACCGCGGGAACATTCTTCCGGGGTCCTGGGTAATACGATACACCCATTCCAGACACAGCTTCTGCATCCACATAGGAGCCCGCTTGGTGGTTCCTGCAATAAAATCAAAGGCTGCCCCTACTCCAAGCATCAGTCCGTTTACCTTATGCTGGTGTTCGTACATCCATTTTTCCTGCTTGGGTGCCCCCAGTGCCACCCAGATAAAATCAGCCCCACTGGCATTGATTCTGTCGATAATCTCCTGGTCTTCCTCCGGGGTAAGCGGACGGAACGGCGGAGAATACATGCCTGCTATCTGTAATTTCGGGAATCGTTCCAACAGTACCTTTTTCAGCTGTGTCAGGGTCTTGTCTGTACTGCCATAGAAATAATGGGTATAGCCCTTTTCCTGGGATAATTCCAGAATCGCCGGCATCAAATCCGGTCCCGGTACTCTCCGTGCCTCGCTATAGCCCCGCTTTCTGCTGACGATGGACAGAGGCTGCCCGTCCGGCAATGCCATGGCTCCGCTGTTTTGCACCTTTCGGTACTCCTCATCCCGATATGCCATCACGGTAGTATGCACATTGGAGACACAGATATAGTCTCCTTTTAGCTGTTCCAGATTCTCCGTAATGTAACGGATGGTTTTATCCATGTCCGTGACATTGATTTTCGTTTTTAAGATTTCACAATACTGTAATTGTTCCTTCATTTTCTAACCCTTTATGGTAACTTTCAGCCTTCCGCTTTCCTGTTACCGTGTTTTTGTTGCCACGCCACGGCACCTGTCAAAAGCACCGCTCCGGCAAAACCGCCTAACAATACACTGCCCGTATAATACCGGATGGTTTCCAGCGTTACCGCCTTGCCTGTCACAAGCTGCATAGGCGTGTCGCCATCTACATAATTCATAACCACATACCCTTCATAAGCCGGGTCGTCTTCGCTTTCCAGATAATAGGAGGTTTCTTCCAGCCCATCCGTATAAAACCGGGGAATCACATAACCTTCCGGCTGTTCATGCAGCAGGGCACACAGAAGTCCACCTGCCACGGCACCTGCCAGAACACCCGCTATCACCGGTAATTTCCGTTCTTTCCAAATCCGGCGGACCTGCTCCATCCCTTTATCCGGCAGCCCTGCAAAAGGAACTTCCACCCGTTTTCCCTGTAGCCTGGGGAAAAGCCCGTACTCCTCTGCCCCTTCCTTCTGACGGAACAGCAAAGCCCCCAGGAAAATCAAGGTAATATTCTTAAAGGAAGTATTAAACAATAAAGGTTCTGTCCATCCTGCTGCCAGGAAGCATACCAGAATTACCAGTTCTCTGGTGCGCTGCTTATGGGAGGCATCTGCCACCAGAATGAAATAACCAAGCATGATTACTCCAAAGGTAATGATGCCATAATTTACAAAGCCCCATACATAGGAATTATCCATCGTCATGGAGGACTGCACAATCTGGGAAATATCCACCCCAAACAGGCTGGTATATTCCGGCACCAGGAACTGCCTTGCCAGCCATATCCTGGTATTCAGGATAAAGTTCAGCTTCTGGATATACCCGGTTATCCGCGGTGCAAACAACGCCAGCGGCAGCACAAAGGAAAGCACCAGGCACACCGGCAGCACCAGATTTGCCACTGCCTTTTCCAATATCCAGAACTTCGGCCGGATTCTGACATACAGGCACCCAATCAGTAACAGTGTCACAATCCCGAATCCGGTATAACTGATGGAATAGAGAAATACCAGTCCATTTCCTATCATTAAGTACAGGAAATGACGGAATTTCAGGTTATCCCCTAACTCATACAGGATAAAAGCACACAATGCCAGATAGGTAATATGCAGGATATTGGGATGGGTAAAGCCCAGGCTCCACCGGAAAATATGTCCCAGTCCCAGCTTGGCATGCACCCGGTAAACCGTATGCTCCAGCCGGAAAAAGTGAAACGCACTTAACAAAATAGCGCAGACCGACCAGACCCACAAGCCCACATGAAATACTTTCTTCACGGAAATGTTCTTCATGCCCAGCACCAGAAATGCCAGGAATAAAATCCCCCGCTCCCTGGATTCATAATAGGTAATGGCTGTCAGCAGCAGTAAGATTCCCTGCATTACCCACTGCTTCTTCGTATAAGGGGTAATGACAATCTTAGCGATACCACAGACAAATGCTGCCAGCGTCAACAGTTCAAATACCTTCTGTCCCTCATAAAATCCAAGTCCCTTGGTTATCGAAAGCAGGATAAAGAAACCAAAGAAGAACAGTTCTTCCAACGAAATATTCCCTTTTCCTTCCTGCCATACTGCTGCCTGTTTCATAGTAATCCTCATTTCTGTGCACGCTCTTTGCGCATCTGGGTTTGTTTCTTATTCCTTTGCTTTCCTAATACATTATTTCCTTGTTTGCGCTGTTTATTGGAAAGCGGCAAATACCTGTAATCCCGGTCCCAATGCCCAAGGGTATGCCCCATACCGCTGCGGATACTGGGCAAAGCCTTCACACTCTCCGGAGCAGTCATAGAGATTGGCGTTCCGGATGGATTTCTCCAATGCCTGCCGGCACTTCTCCAATGCCTGCTGATAACCGCTTTCCGGTAACAGTCCTTTTTGGATTCCCTGCTGTAAGGCAAATCCAATCATGGCAGTCGCCGAGGTATCTACCGGTCCCTCGGTTGCCTGTAACTGCCAGGTAAAATATCCACTCTCCTGCTGATAGGACAGCACACTGTCCACCAGTGCCTGATACGCTTTTTTCAAAGAGCCGTCTGCACCTTCTGCATGCTCCAGACAGCCAGCCATACCGCGAAGCAGCCAGCCTACCGCCCTGCCCCAGCCGATAATACCATATTTCATACCATTTTCTGCATCATAGCCATGGTAGGGCAGACCGGTTCTGCCGTCCATGCCATAAGCAAGGTAATTTTCTATCTGTCGGATGGCAAGCTCCCGATACGCCTGCTGCCCGAACCGGCTGCCATACTGATATAAGAAAGGACATGCCAGTCCGATGCCATCTACAAACACATAGCCATTCTTCTGGTTGGCACGGTAGGGGAAGCTTCCGTTCCGGTCTGTAGGATACTCTTTTCCATACCCGGCAAGCCTGTGCAATGCCTTTTCATACTGTTCCTTTTTCGCTCCCTCACCGGTTTCCTCCCAGAGGGCCAACAATGTCTCCCCTGCCAGCAAATCATCCAGGAATACAATGGGCAGCTTTTTCTCTATCCATCTGTCATAATAGGCAGTTACTGCCTTGCGCTCGCCGCAGTCCCATAAGCCTGCTGCCAGCAATCCGGTGGGCCAGAAAATCACATCCTCCGGGGTTACTTCCCTGCGCAGCAGATATTTCTTGATGCCTCGTTTTAAGCGGGTTTTCCCATCCCAGATGCCATAAGTCATGAGCTGGCTTTTCGCTGTCTCGATTAACAAGGTTTTCTCTGTATCCATAACAAGCTCCTATTTTTTCTGTAAAAACGGCAGTTTTCGTGCCAGCACTTCCCAAAGGTAGGTAAATTCTGCTGTTTTGTGAAAGATAATAAGAAACAGCGCGTTGTAGACTATCGTAATGACTACTGCCATCGCTAAGAATGACACAATTGTCACTTCTGTCAGCAGAACCTTTCCTATGGGCAGCAAAAGTACCATAATCCCCAGAATAACTACTATATATTTCACAGAATCCACAAAGTAAGGCAGTGTCCTTTTTCCGAAGCAATCGTGATAAATGATATACGGCTGGATTAGATTTGCCAGCACTCCGGACACCACCGTTCCCACATAAATACCCGGCAGCCCAATTACCTGCACCAGCCCGATGGACAGCACCAGGTTTACACCTCCCTGTATCAGTGCCAGATAGCGGTCCCGTTCAAAAACACCCGCTGCCGTCTTAAAATTTACCAGTACCACTCTGCCACCCTTGAAATAAAAATCAATCAGAATCAGGGTCACGATACTCTGTCCAATTACCCACTCCTCATTTAACCAGATATTGCCAATCAGAGGGGTTAACAGATACCAGAACCCTACCGTGGCAAAGCCATACAGCCAACAGGCAAAAAAGCGGTACACCTTAAATACTTCATACTGTTTTTCCTTCGATTCTGTGGCAACCAGATTACCGAAGCCGGACAGCACCGAGTTGAAAATAATATTTACAAAATTGGCAACATAGGTAATCACATAATTGTAATTGTCTACGATACCATTCACGCCTACATCAATAAAGGAAGAAATGATGATACTGTCTGTCTGTAATCTTGCCACATCCCCAATCTTATGGCACATCAACGCCTTTGTCTTGGTAACGATAACAGCCGTTTCTTCCTTTTCCAGCTTCTGTACCTTCTTTTCACACAGATACGGATACAGCCGGTTTAAGTATCTGCTGACAAATATCTTCTGCAACAGTTCTACGGCTGCCTGTGCCAGCAGATAAATCAGGAAATTCCTGGTCACTAACAGTACCACAATCTGTACCACAACCGTGACAATCTTCGTAATGGTAGTAATGTTCGTCTGGATATAATTGCGCTGTTCTGCGTTGACCAGACTGTACTTATATGCCACAAAATAGGTACTTACCGTGTTGAACAGGAAAATAAGATAATAAACGGTCAGCTCCTGAATCGTATTGTCGCCCGGATTCTTAACCAGATATTTCAAAAATGGGGTCAATGCCAGTCCGATTATCGTAATAACCGCCGCAATTACCCGGTATGCCTTCTTATAGAACAGCATATAGGATTTTATTTTCTCATAATCCTTATTGGCAACCGGCTTATACAAGCTGTAGTTTAACGCAGAACCAATCCCCAGCTCTGCCATGGACAGCATGCTCAAAATACCGGAAAAAAGGCTGTTTACACCGGTTAACGTCTGTCCCAGTACGAGGATAAAAATCGTCCTTTGCAGGAAATTCATAAAAAGGATTACGAAATTACTCACATAGCCAAATATAATATTCTTTTTTGCCTGTTGAATACGTCCCATAATGGTTCTCCACTCCGCAGCAGCCCGACCTTCCGGGCATTCCCGAAAGAAGCCCTACTTCGTCAGCTCCCGCCATAACCGGCGCAGCTCTTCTCCTGCCTGTGCAGACTGCGCACAGTATTCCGGCATAATCTGTTCCAATCTTTCCCGGATTGCCTCCTGCTGTCCCATCAGCCAGTCATAGGCTGCCAGCAGTTCTCCCGGTTGGCTGAGGCTCTGCACCGGTAACACATAATTTTCTTCGGTTCCAAACAAATCCCTCGCAATTCCTCTTGCTTTCACAGAATATCCCACCACCAGGGTAGGGACACAACTGGAATAGGCTGCTATGGTTGCATGGGTTCTGGCTCCGATAAAAGCCTTACACTTGGAAATCATATATTTTAACTTTCCGGCAGACATATCCGGGAACAGCATCACCCTGTCGTTCTCCTGATAATCCTCATACAGTTCTGCCAGGGTCAGTCTGTCATCATTATAATTCCACATCACATGGGGAATCAGGGCTATGGCATAATCTGTGTTTTCCAGAATATGCTGCATCAGCTCCTTATAATTCTGTAAGGTAATCCCTGTTACCTTTTCATTCCGCACAATCATAGGGCTGATGTTGATTCCGATTGTTTTCCCCGGCAGAAAGTTCTCCGGCAGCTCCCAGCTTTCCGGCTGCAGGGAAAATGCCGGGTCAGGATACTGCCGTACATTTTCGGTAACGCCTGCTTCCCGCAGAGCCTGGGTGGTAATGGATTCTCGCGGTGTAATCAGTGCATACCGCTTCATATCCGCTACGACCTCCGGCTCCTTTAACAGCTCCGGCTCCAGAGAACAGCCCCACAGAACCGTCCTGGCTCCTGCCCGGTTAAAGGTACTGTTGGCGACAATCGCCTCTTTCCTGGACAGTTCATAGCAATACATATCACCGCCGGTAGAAACATATAAAGGGGAAAGATTTTTCCCTAAAACCGCCCGGAAACGGTATCTCATAAAAGATTCCGGGTCATGGAAAATCTTGCGCCAGGCATAATACCAAACATGGGCAAAAAAATGCTCGGCAATCTTTTTCTCCTGCAATATCTCACACAAAGGCTCCAACGAATAGGTTCTGTCCTCTTTCTCGCTGTTGGTTACCAGAAGCTTTGGCAGTTCCGGTATCATGTGGCAGGTGCTGTTGATAATGGCCTCACAGCCATGGTTGCCACTCCCCCCATGCAGATACATTACTACTTTATCATTCTCAAATTTTGGCATCCTCATCCGTCTCCTTTTACAGGATTTCTCCCTGTGGGGTAATCAAAGTCCACCCCTTCCAGAGTTCTTTCATTTCCTCCGGGATACATACCTGCGTGTTTTTGTGAATCGAAGGACGTATCCGAATCTTAGCGGGATTTTCATTTAATCTCGCCCCCCAGAAGCTGAACGTGCTGTTGGCACAGATATTGTGGGTACACTGACTCATCAACTGCATATCATAGAAGCTGTCTGTCCCATGGTTCCAGTCCACCACATGGTATTCCTCCCCCGGATACTGCGCCCGGACATAAACCGGATCATCCGAAAACAGATAGAAAACTGCCTCCGGAAAACGCTCTTTCATATAGGTAATTGCCGTATTGTAATAGGCATCGGTACAGATACCGCCAAACAAATCCCGGTTGGCACTGTCCAGATAATCCCCCCGTCTGATATGCACACTGACAGAAACCTGTCCGGGTTTCTGTAATTCTTCCATAAGCCGGCGGTTTTCCTCCCGGCTGCTGACCGGAAACCGTAACTGCTTCCGGATATCCTCCATCACATCTGCATAATATTTATCACAAGCCCAGTAGCCTACCAGATACTTCTGCTCCATCCGGAATATCTCCGGGTGGTACATGCCACTTTCTGTGAAAACCGGATTGCTGTCAGGCTTTACCTTACGGCGAAGCTTTGTCGCAAACCCTTCCGTTTCTTCATACAGCCTTCCAAGAACCGCCCTGATTTCCTCCGGTGCAGCCGTCTGCATTTCCAGATTTTCAAATAATTCTAATTCCAAATCCCGCCTTGCCAGCACGCTGTCCTGTACCTGTGCATTGGTAAACCAGGAAATATCCAGACGAACCTCTTTTCCCATAGCAAGGAATTTACGATACAGCGCGTACTGCTGTAGCTGGTTGCCAAGTCCGCCCATCACTCTGATAATATCCATCTGTCTTTCCCTTTAAAGCTATTTATTTTCTGTCATAGAGCCGCATAATCAGCCGCAATGCCATAATCAATCCCTTGGACGGGTAAACCATGCCCATATAGAGCAGCGTATTTGCCCGCTCATGCACTGCAATCGGTGTTTCCTCGATTCTCTTTCTCGTCTCCGGCTGCGTAAAAATCTGTCCGATCCGCCTCCGGTAATCCTTTGCCGGACTGCGCAGTTCATTCTTCATCACATAAAGCATCATATAACAGTATTCCCTCTTAACTGCCTCAAGCTGTTCCGGAGCCTTATCCTTTGCGGCTTCGGTCAGGGAGGCAATCAGCCGGTTCACGCTGTCTTCCATCTTCTCATCATAACGATGGATAATGGAACCGCTCACATACCGGTAATGATAAAAGTATGCATCCTCCATAATAACGACCCGGCTGCTGTTTAATAATACCGGATACATCAGATGCAAATCGTCACTGAAGCGAATGGCATAATCATAATATTTCTCATTACCCTCGAACAGGGAACGCTCTATTAACTTCATACAGCGTGACATGGGAATCGCCCTGGTTTCCTGTCCGATCAGCCTTCCCTTGATTTCCTTTTGCAGCTTCTCCCCGGTATAGGTTCCCGGTGCTGCACCGGAAGCGATTTTCTCTGTCTTTTTCTGTTTTTCCAGTAAATGGTTACAGCAGACAATCTCACCCTTTTTCTGCTGCAGTCTGGCTGCCATGCTGCTGATGGTCTTAGCATCGATATAATCGTCACTGTCCACAAACATGAAGTAGGCGCCCTGTGCCTCCTGCATTCCTCTCACGCAGGCTGCCGTAGGACCGCCATTCTCCTGATGAATAACCTTTACATTCTCCTTCGATGCATAATGGTCACAGATGGCACCGCTGCCGTCTGTGGATGCATCATCTACGAGAATCAGTTCTATCTGCCGGTAGTCCTGGCCCAGAATACTGTCGATGCACTCTTTTAAGTATTTTTCTTTATTATAGACCGGTACAATAACGCTGACCTTTATATTTTTCATCTTCTATGCCACCTGTTTTTCATTCGTTGCAGGAATCCATACACCCTGACATATCCACCGGGACAGGCTGAAAACAGAGCGGTCTTCATGCGGTATCCCTCCGCCAGATACTGTCTGACTGTCCGGGTGCTTTCCTGGTTCTGCTTTTGCAGTTTCTCTTTACATACTGTCAGATAACTCTGATTTTCCTTTCGCCCTGCTGATGATAATAGAGCAAGCTTTCCAATGGTCAGCAGAATAGCTACCATCAGCTTTGCCTCCACCTGGGGCAGTAATTCCGGCTGGCTTTGCCGGATATCCTCTTTTGCCAGCTCCCAACAGCGGATTTGGTCCATATAAGCCGGGGAAAAGGGTCTTTGCATGGCTCCATTCTGATTCTGGTAATAAAGATAACCAGGATAGGTAATCTCCACTGCCTTGTGTATCCGGGGCACCAAATCCATGAGAAACAGCATGTCTTCCCCAATCGTCAGATTCTCCCGGAACCGGATGTCCCCTACAAAGGATTTCCGGTACAGCTTACTCCAGCACCTGCAATTATTTTTCCCAAGAATACTCTCTGCCAGATATTCCCTGCCGTCATATTCGCTCTTTTCCCAGGAACAGCCCGCTTGTCCGGCATCTTCCGCAAGAAGCTCCTCTTCCCGATGGAAGCTTTGAAAACGGCAGCCCGCCATATCTCCGGCAGTTTCCTGTATAACCTCATACAGAATCCGAAGCGTGTCTGCTTTCAATCTGTCATCCGCATCCACAAACATCAGGTATTCCCCCTGTGCCTGTTCTATGGCAAGGTTCCTGGCTTTGGAAACCCCTACGTCTTCCAGAGTGGTAACCCGCACATTGCCGTAACGGCTCTGCAGCTTCTCACAGACAGCCTCGGTATTATCCGTGGAACCATCGTTCATGATAAGCACTTCCAGATTGCCATACGTCTGTGCTTCGATGCTCTCTATACACTTTTCCAGATACGCCTGTCCATTGTGAACCGGCACTATCACACTGATTTGTTCGTCTTTGTTCATGAAACGCCTGTAATCTCCCGATAGATGCCAAGCAGCTTTTCCATATTCTGTTCCATGGAAAAGTCCTGTATCGCCTTGGCTCTCGCCTTTTCTCCCAATTCTCTGCAAAGGGCTTTGTCTTTGAGTATCCGAAGCAGCCCCCTCTGCAGGGCATCCACATCTTTGGGACGTACCAGAATACCCGTCTCGCCGTCCTTTATCATCTGGGGAATCCCGCCGGTATCCGAGGCAACGATTCCACAGCGGTATGCCATAGCTTCCAGTATCGCCACCGACTGCCCTTCAAAATAAGAGGGCAGCACCAGCACCTGACATTCCGAAAGCCAGCGGCTCTTCTCTTCCTCGCCAAGCCAGCCAAGCCATGTTACATGTTCCCTGTCCTGTTCTGCCTGCTTCTGTAACCCGCTGTCTTCCCAGATACCGCCCAGATACAGATGGAAGTCGGGAATTTTCTCTACGATTCCCGGTACACAGGCAAGCAGCTCGCCAATTCCTTTTTCCTTACAGAGTCTTCCCAGAAAAAGAACCTTGTTTCCACTTTCCTCTTTCTCTTGTACTGCCGGAATCTGAATGGCATCCGGCAATACCGTTATACGGTCTTTGTCAATTATCGTTCCAAAAAATTCCTTCCAGAAGGGTGCCAGCACCAGAAACGCATCGCCCATGCCAAACACCTTACGGATTCCGGCGCGCTGTCTGTCATTTCGCTCTTTCTCATAAAAGGTCTGAAAATCACCGCCATGCTGGTGGATTACAATCTTTTTGGAAAAGAGGTGTGCCGTCCGGATGAAAAAGGACTTTCGCACATAACTGGCATCCGATGCCACATTTACGTGGACAATGGCAGCCCCCGGCAGGGCAGACAGGAAACGGACATAGGCAAGGACTGCCTGCATCAGCTTGCGCAGCTTGCTGCCCTCCACCATGGTTCCGATATACTGCAAATCTACCTTTTTATCCAGTCCGGCTTTGTAGTAATTATTTACCACGCCCGAAATGCCGCCATGAACACTTCTGTCCGGTCCAATCATCAATACTTTTAACATGCTTCTACCTGATTCTTTATTTGGAGCCTCTGCCTTTTAACACCGCTCCTACTGTCATAAACAATATCTTAATATCCAGCCACACCGTCCAGTTGTCGATATATTCCAAATCCAGCTTTACCACTTCATCAAAGTCCACAATATCGCTCCGCCCGCTTATCTGCCACAGTCCGGTCAGCCCCGGTGTCATACTGATACGCCGTTTGTAATGGGAGTTGTACTGTTCAAATTCGTCCTCGGTAGGGGGTCTTGTCCCAACCAGACTCATATCGCCTTTCACGATATTAAAGAACTGAGGCAGTTCATCGATACTGGTCTTGCGGATAAATTTACCGACCTTGGTAATACGGGGGTCATTTTCCATCTTAAACATAAGCCCCTGCATTTCATTCTGGCTTTCCAGCTCCTTCTTCCGCGCCTCCGCATCCACATACATGGAACGGAATTTGTATATCTTAAAACGTCTTCCGTTCTTTCCGATTCTGGTCTGGGCAAAAAAAATCGGTCCCGGAGAATCCAGGCGGATTGCCAGTGCCACAAAGGGAGTCAGCACAATGGTAATCACACAGCCCACAAGACCGCCCACTATATCAATCAGCCGTTTGATGGCCATCCGTCTGTGGTCAAAATGATTGATGGCGTAGGTGGCCACAGTATAGCCTGCAAAGTTCCCTACATGCACATCCTTCTGCTGTCTCTCGATTAAATCGATATTGTAATGGCAGACAACTCCCATGGATTCCAAATCATAGATAATGTGTCTGACATATTCCTTATCTATATCCGGAAGATTGATAAACACCTCGTCCAAAGGCATCTGTCTTGCCATTTCCAGTACATTTTTCTTATCTGCATTGACCCTGATGCCGTCGATGACTACGCCCTTGCGGTCTGCATCCACACATGCCAGGGCGACGATTTCATAATTGATGTCCAGTGCCTTCTTCAGTTTCACCACAGTTTCATCCAGGATGCTGTCCCTGGTAATCACCATCATTTTTACCAGATTGGACTTGGCAGTAAAATAAGCCCGGAGCACCTTTTTCATCAGCAGTCTGACTGCCCACACTAAGAAAATGTCCAGGACAAAGAAATAGCCTACCACCAGCCTGGATACGTCCCCGCCCCGCTGAATGATGAAAAGGAATCCCACTGCGGCTAAGAACATAAACAGATTAAATTTTAAAACGGCTGTAAATTCCACGAGGATGCCCCGCTTTAGAAACTCTCTGTTCCAGTCGAACATAAAGCTGTAGATGGTACAGAAGAGCAGGAAGCAGACGCATAGCATGGTATGCAGCTCCGGCTCCATGACTCTTGCAAATTTACCATATCTGATTAATATTGAAATAACATAGGCAACTGTGATGCTGAGCAAATCTGTAAACAGCAGACAATAGCCTTCTAACACTTTCATTTTACGATTCATTACAGTACCTCATATCATGGTTTTCCATCGATAAATTGCCCCATGAAAAGAAAACAATATATCAATTTAGAATACCATTTTCTGAGGAAAAAGTCCACCCGTAATAGCCTATCAGAAGCAGCAGGAAGTTTCTGCCGATATAAGCTGACACCAGATGGGCTTCCAACACTGTATACACTGCCATAATGACGAATACCACCAGTCCACAGGCATCTTTTGCCTTCCACAGCCGCCACAGTAAGAACAGGCTGACTGCCACATACAGGATTCCCGGAATCACGCCATAACGATAAAACAGCTTTACCCAGCCCATATCAAAGTAATAGGTCATATTATTCTCACTGGAAAAAGCTCTCCAGCTCTCCAGGGCTCCATCGTTATGCTCCGAATTGGTAAGGGATGCGATTCTGCCGTTAATCTTCTCGTCCACTGCCACCAGCAGTCTGGTATTCAGGCTTTCTTCATACGCCTGGCCATAATGCCTTGACCACTCTGCCTGCCGTACGTTTACTGCACCGGCTGCCGCATCCACGGAAAATCCAACACACAACAGAAAAAGCAGTCCACCCAGCAGATAGACATAATTCCGTTCCTGAAGCCTTCTGGCATACTTCATCACACAGGCTCCCACCAGAAATGCCGCGGTAATCAGCATACTGGTTTTGGAATCCGTCAGCCAGAAAACGCCCCCATTCAGAAATAACAGGAACAGATAACCATACCATTTCAACTGTTCGAAATAAGCGTACACTCCCATAACGCACACCATCAGAAACATACAGGACAAAGCGTTTGGATGCCCCATACCCAGAGTATAGCGGGTTTCCACCATGCCAACCGCTCCTTCATAAATTTCGTAGGCACTGACACCCCTCCCGAAATCCTGGGACAGGCTCATGGCACCATAAATTCCCGTTACCGACAACAGGATAATCCCCATACAGCCTGCCGCAGTTACCCAGAAAGCATACCGCATCATCTGCTTTAATGGTATATTTTTACAGGCTGCCACAAAAGTAACAATCCGGATAATATCGTTCTTGCCGGTAATCCGGTAAGAGACAAAGCCCACCGCTTCCAGAAGTACTATCACAAGCCATTCCTTCCAGTTACACCGGGTCAGCAGCACTTTTCCCGCAAACAAAAGAAAGGTTATCCGGAACAGATAACCCTCAATGGGATTGATATAATTGCTTTTGTCCACAATAACCATGCCCAGTTCTATGGTAAATCCCAGGTAGAAAAGAAGCCATGGCAGCCTGCTTTCCGTAATCTTTTTATAGATATTCTGTATCATACCGCTTCGCTCCTTTTCCGCAATATACCTATCCGATCAGCCTCTTCGCAGTATCTTCGCTGCTGCTCCATGCAGCCTGCGTAATCCTTTCATACACGCCAGCTTTGCTTTCTTGCAGGCAATTCCGGCTTTACTGATTTTCGGGGCAATGAGGAACACATATTCCTCCTGATGTTCTCTTAAATAATCCGGGTAGCTGTCGTCTATTTCCACCTGGATGAATTGAGCATCCCTGTCAAAAATATCCTCGCCGCACAGCAGTCTGTCCACCGCCTCCTGGAGATAGCGGGCTTTGTTATATTCCTGATGGGCTGCCGCCTGTACCTTCACGCCGATACGCTTCGCCACGTCCCGCTCTCCGTTGCCGCCCATATAGCCGAAGTGCCAGCCACCATCTGCCACCCGCACACTGCGCGGGTCTTTCGGGGATACTTCCCGCAGATACACAATTCCTTCCTTTGGCAGGTTGCCAAAGCTGCAGATTTTCGTCCCCAGCCACTGCTTCTTCGCAACCCCATCAAACTCCCCGGTAATGGACAGCAGGTTGCCGGACACCTCTTCCATGTTCAGGAAGCAGTAGAACATCCGCTGTGCCAGGTGGTAGATTTTCGTTGCATCGAACTGCTCCATAATCCGCACCAGTGTCTTGGGATTGGGAATCTCGTCCACATCACTGAAAATAATAATATCCTCCGGCTTGCACTCTCCCATGCCCTTAATAAGCTGATTCTTCTGAAATTTATCCCGCTCGTGGGTAGTTACCCCACTCATGGGGGAATTGTCCACTGCCACATAGATAATCTTATCCTCAAACTCCCGGAACATTTCCCGGTTGTTGGCAAAAATCATCGGCTTAGGCTCCCCGGAAAAGGTCACCGTAGACTCCTCTAAGACAAATTTGTCCACAAAAGGTGCCATAATCTGCATACGCAGTTTTAAAATATCCAGTTCATTAAAAAAGGGAATACAATCGTAAACCATCTTGTTCCTCATTTCTGCGCACGTTTTTGCGCATATCGAGTTTGTGTCAAGTCTGCGCAGGCACACTTAACCCTGTTTCCGGAATTTCCGCCAGAATAACAGGGGACGGAGCACATCCTTGGTCTTCTGCCATCTGACCTTCCAGGGATTCCGGAAGTGAGGATACTGGGCATTTCTGCCTCTCCACTTATGGAATACAAAAGGTGCCTCCACGTCCATGATTTCCGGCACCATGTGCTCATGTCCGAAATACTTTGCTACCTCAATGGGGGCAAATTTCATGCCCGCTGCCTCTATCTCATTCTTATGGATACAGCACAGGAAAGTATCTTCATTGTAGAACCCGTCTGCCTGTATCTCCCATTTTAAGTCTGCTTTCTTCGGGAAATCCAGCAGCTTCTTGCTGCGGATAGATACACTGTTTCCCACCCGGCAGATAGCACCGGAAGCATCCCGGTAAGCATAGTCATTCTCCGGCATAGGCCAGGGAGAACCAATATAGTCATAGGCCAGGAATTCCTCCCGCCAGCTTTCCGGATGGACTACGAAGCCGTCCGCATGAACCAGCAGAACGTAATCAGTATGGATATGCTCTCCCAGTTCATAGACCATTTTATAGTTAAATTTATCGATATTGTCCAGCTTTGACGTATGGGAATAACGGATGGACTTCGGCAGGGAAAATGGTTTTCTGTGGGTAATCAGCACCGCATCACCGAATTCAACGTCCTGCATACTGTATTCCATTGCCTTAATCGTCTCATAAATATCTACACTGGTCATCGCCGCCAGTGTTACCTGGGGCAACTTCAGCTTTTCTGTTGTCTGTTTCATCTGCTATCCTTGTCTTTCTCTTCCTCTTATTTCTTTTCCTCTTATTTCCATCGCAGCAGGCTGTTTCCCTTTGCTTTCTACTCCGTTACCAGCCGTACCGTGGCTTTGTGGTAATATTCCTGCACCGCCAGATTCAGCCAGTTTCCCGCATCCTCTGTCAAATCATTAAAGTCAAACAGAGCCGGAACTCTTGTAAAAGGCTGTACCTCCACATTCACTACCGTCTCATCAGTATACAAAGCATATCGTTCCATGGCTTCCGCATAAAAGGTCTGTGCTTCCCCATTTCCCAGGGAACGGGCTGCTGAAATACCGGTATAGGTGTTCTTATCTGCAGTAAATACCCACACTACTAATGTAAGGAGTAAAAATACTGCTGTCATTCTGCCTCTCGTCTTCTCCAGAAAACTGCCCAGGGTTTCCCCTGCATCCGTTTCCCGCTTCTCCCGGTGGCTGAAATATCCCAGCCAGTATGCCGTTACCAGAAACAGACTCAGATAATAAACCATCTGAATAATATTATCGACTCTGGAAAGCCCTACCATTCCAAGGGCATACAAAGTCGGCGTAAACATTGCCGATAACACACAGTAAGCACCCAAAGTAACCCAGACCGGGTGTTCAAACTTCCTGGCAGACTTCTTTACCATCTGCCACATAACCGGTAACAGGGCAAGCCACACCAGGACAACCAGCAGCTTCGTCCAGCCAATCATAAACACGCCGGCATGATAAAAGGACAATCCAATGGATTTTACCGCGGAAAATCCCACATCGGCATCGGAAGCCTCCCGCAGGCTGTTACCCGGTGCCAGAATGTTAAATAAAAAACCAAGGCTGCCAAATACAAACGGCACACACACACTGACCAGCTTCTTCCGGTTCGTTACCAGGGCATATAATACAAGCAGTGCCATGACGATTTCTGCCTGCAACCCGGTTACCAGATTACCGCCTCCTACCAGAATGGCCAGAAGGGTGGCGATTATGCAGCAAACTACCTCTTTTTTCTTACTCTGCGCCCAGAAGGTGGCAGATACGGCGGTCAGGGTAAAGAACCAGACCGACTCCAACAACACATAATGGGTGGAACCGTTATACCAGTAAATTCCCTCAAAAGGTGCCTCGATTACCTGATAGAACACAAATAACAATAAAAGCATCACCAGACAGCTGTCTGCCTTATCACAGCCAAACCATTTCCTTAAAATATGGCTGCCCAGAACCAGCGTAGAGGTGGCAAACATTCCAATCATCAGAATCGGCACCACATACGCCACGCCATACCAGAAGTTCATTGGGCATAATGCCATCAGGAAACAGGAAAGATAGGTTCCCTGCCAGTTCTGGTAGAATTCCATATTCTGCCGCCATGCTGTCTGCACCGACTGCCAGAGCGACCCGGTTGCCAGCCAGGTATCATGTACCTGCCTGCCGTAATCGTAATCGTCAATGCACATCACATTATACCGCCCCAGCAAAAGCAGCGGGATAATGGATATGACAAACAGAACCGCTGCACACACCGCCAGTTTTTTTACGGAAATCCGTGCTATCCTGTCTGAAATCTGCTTTTCTATCTGCTGCAGTCTGCTAACGCCCCTGCGATAGTTGTTTTCCTTGTCCAAACGTTCCATGTTTCTCGTCCCTGTCTTCTTACTTCCTGCCTGTCAGTGCCCGCAGTCTGCGTTTCACGCCTCTTGCTATCTTACACACATAAGCCTTTTTATAAAGATACTGTCCATGCAGCTCCATCAGCTTTAACCGGATTCCGGTTGGCTTTACGTTGATGGTCGCATACTTTCTGGAAGTCTTCTTATACTGTGCCAGTTCCTCTTTGCAGGTATCCGCATCAAATACCCTGCCCTTCCGGTCCATATAGTGCCATCCTGCATAGATATTCTGCTCTGATGCCCAGTAACCATCCGACACATTATGTCTCGCCCAGTACTTGGGTGCCAGGATATACTCCACCGTATCACTGGTAAACGCCGGGAAATAAGCAAACGAAGAGTTGGCTAATAACAAATATTTTGCGTTTTTCAGCACGCTGTAGTCCTTTGCCAGGTCGAAGTTATAGGCAGGAATTCCCGGCAACAGCTTCCCTGCTTCCTTCACATCGTTGGTAATAATCATAAATTCCATCTTCGGATTTATCTTGCGCATGTGTTTCATACCCTGTATCCAGTATTTCTTGCGCAGGAAAAGCTCCGGCGAGCCCATATAGTCACTGCACCGGAGGTGCATAATACACAGATTGTCCCGGCTGTACTCCTTACAGTCATACTCCGGCTTTACCCGCAGCCACTCCTTGATTTCGTCCTTATGACGGATAAAATAATCCTCTGCCTGGAGATTCCCATACAACAAAGTGTTGTCTTCTATTTCAAACAGTTTCTCGTCCGTATCGGTAATATATACCCCGTGGGTTAAATCATGCCTGGAGTTCCCGGCATAAAGCCTGGTTTCCTTTTCATAATAGACCTTGTTGTAGTCTTCCTTCTTAGAAGGCACTCCCATGTCCAAATCCATGAAATACAAGCCACAGTCGCTGTGCATATTGTTTGCAAAGTGCTCCGGGTCCAGCACACTGAACTCATACCCCTTATCCTCTGCAATACACCTTGTCGTTATATAGAAAAAAAGCTGATTTCCAAGCCCGAAACCTTCCTGCGTTTCAATTCCTAACATATTCTAATTCCTTTTTTGCTTTGCAATTCCCTACAATGTCGTTTCCGTAATCTTCTCATTCTCCACTTTATAAATCACATCGCACTTCGCAATGGTATTCAGTCTGTGGGCAATGATAACCATGGTCTTCTTGCCATGGAAGCTGTTTACCGCATCCATGACTGCCTTCTCGGTATCGCTGTCCAGTGCAGAAGTTGCCTCATCGAATACCAGAATCTCCGGATTGTGGTACAGTGCCCTGGCAATTCCCAACCGCTGTCTCTGTCCACCGGATATTCTGACACCTCTGTCACCTATGGTCGTATCCAGTCCTTCCGGCAGTTCTTCTACAAATTCTTTTAACTGGGCTTCTTCCAGCACTTCCCAGATTCTCTTCTCATCAATCTTATCCGCATCGATACCGAAAGCAATGTTATCCCGGATAGACTCATCAATCAGATAGATGGACTGGGGAATATAACCAATCTTGCTAAGCCAGGATGGGTAATTTTCAAAGATATTCCGACCGTCACAGGTAATCGTACCTTCCTGCGCATGCAGCAGTCCCAGTAAAATATCTACAATGGTGGACTTTCCGGCACCGGAAGGTCCCATGATACCTACCGACTGTCCTTTCTTCACTTCCATGTGGGCATCGGTAAAAATCGGTTTCTCCGTATTCGGATAAGTAAAGCTGATATGGTTTAAGGCAATTCTATCCTGTAACTGCAGTTCCGGAAGTTCTTTTTTCTCCACACCCTCCAGACCGGTTACACTGCCATTTACATCTTCCTTCATGTTCTCTGTCAGATTCTCATACAGATAGTCCAGACACGGCTGGGAATAAGCAATCTGGGACAGATAGGTATTGATACGGTTGGTTCCCGGCATAATACGGATGGCTGCCACGGCAAAAGCGGTCAGCTGGGGAATCAGCACCGTGATATCATTTCCCTTTAAAATATAAAACATAATAAATAACAGCATGGCTGCAATAAACACTGTCTCAATCAGCAGTCTTGGCAGATTGTTTAAGACTGCATAATTTCTTGCCACATTGGCACCGATGGCACCGCTTTCATAATAATTGCGTACAAAGAATTCTTCCCGGTTCAACACCTTTACATCCTTCAGTCCATAGATAGACTGGATACGCCACTTGGCAATCCGGGACTGAATCGCCTGGTTCTTTCTACCGATTTCATTTAATCTGGGCTTCAACACTTTCATTATTACCAGTGTCATTCCCAGGAATATCACTACGATAAATAAAGACATCGCCGGGCTGATTACCACCAGCACGATACACAGGCATACCGAAACCACGATTTCTGTTACCATCTGAATCATTACCAGAATCAGCTGAAAGGCATTGGGAATATCGCTGTCTGTCAGACGGAATACGGTAGGGATGTCTGCTCCCAGATATTCTTCGTAAGGTCTGTTCAGAAATTCCCTCATAACACGGCTAATCATACGGTTCCGGTTTCTGGTAACAAAGGTATTCTGCACGTAAGTCTGGAACAGCAGATACGCATTTTTAATCACAAACAGTGCAATGACTGCCCCCAGAATGAGAATAATTAACTGGGTACTATTTTCGATATGCAAAATATCCATAATCCGGATGACCCATACATTATCCATAATGGATTCCGGGTCCATAATCACATTGACAACCGGCAGCATCATGGATACGCCCAATGTCTCCAGCACACCGCCAATGAGGATTAACACCGCCAGACCTGCTAACTGCCCTTTCTGTTTTCTGTCAAAAAGGTAGCCAATCTTCTGCATCATCGTAACCTTTTTGGTCTGTCCCTCTTTTTGCTTCTTCATCTATCTAACCTTGTTCCTTCCTCAATTCTGCGCAGGTGCCACAATGACCCGCTGCATATCTTCTCTGTAGAAATCCCTGCAATCCCAGCCGTTGAGCCAGGTTTCCGGCACCAGCACTGTTTTCTGCGGATTCCGGTTTAAGTAGGATGCCCACCAGCTAAAGCTGCTGTTGGCAAGTATCTGGTGTTTGCACTGGCTCATCAGGGCAAATTCCAGATAATCCTGTCTTTCATTCTGTGGGATATCTACAATGGTAATGTCTTCTCTGCCGGCAAATGCCGTCTGTTCCCTGACCCATTCCCTGTCATTGGTAAAAATAAAAAAGTGGCAGTCCGGATAATGCGCCTTCATCTGCTGCATGGCTTTTTCATAATATGCCGGTGTACAGATATTGCCAAAGAGTGCCTGATTCTCTGCGGTCAGATAATCGCCCCTGCGAATGTGTACGCTGACCGACTGTCCGTTTCTTACCTGCTGCAGATATGGGTTTTCCCTATCCTGCTGTAAATATGCCTTCAACAGCCTGTCGGTATCATAGCAGGCTCTTACCTGCTCTGTGACCTGTGCAAAATACTTTTCTGACTGCCAGTAGCCTTCCAGGTAAATATCATCCCAGGTAAAGAGTTCCGGCTTAAAAAGCTTATCCGCTTCAAAATAGGACTTTTTCTTTCTGCCACACAGCTTCCGCCGTATCTTATGGGTCAGCCCCGGAGCCGCATCCAGCATCTGCTCTAATTCTTTCCGGCTCGCCCTTTCATACGTAATGCCAAAGGGTGCCAGGGCAGGCTGTCTTAAAGCATCCTCCCGGAAACCGGATTCATCATCTATTTTAACCTCTTTGCCAAGGCTCTTTAATTGCAGATACAGGGCATACTGGAACATCTGGTTTCCAAGCCCGCCTGCCAGTTGTATAATAACCATAGCTTCTCCACATACACAGACCGCTGTCTGCTTCTGTTTTCTTGTCTTTCTACCGCCTATCGGCGTAACAGCGCCTTTCCTTTTACCTTCAGGGGAATTACCACCTGATTTTCCCACTGTATTTTCCGCCAGTAGCGTTCAGGGGATTGCAGGAAAAGAACTGCTTTTTTATAATCCCGCTTATCTGCCTGTGGGCAGGCAAAGGCTTTTAAGACTCTCTCTTTATCCTTTATGAGAATATCCCGGATTTCCTGCAGATAGTCTTCTTTGGCCGGGCTTTTCCTCTCTTTTAACTGATTATAGAACAATAATAATCTTTTATAAAAAAAATAATCATGAATATCTGCCAAATCCCCTCTGCCAAGCTCCTGCAGGAACCTTGTCTTCTCATAATAGGCAGGAATCTGGTCCGTGAACGTGCGCGGATTGATTTGGGTATTCATGATACTTCCCTCTCTGTCTATTATATAGTTATAAAGGGCAGTGTCAAGGTAAACACATCGTTTTGCGTGTGCCAGTGCCAGGGTGGCAAACATAATATCCTCATACCATTTTCCAACCGGAAATCTTACATTTTCCAGTACTTCTCTGCGATACAGTTTATTCCACGCTGCATTCTGAATGGTATATTCCTTTGTTTCTTTCACATAGTACTCCAAAGCTTCCTGTCCCTCGAAGACAATGGCGCGGTCCACGGAGGCATCCTCTGTATGGGTCTTGTGTACCTGCCGGTACCGACAGATGGCGATATCCGCCTGCTGCTCCTGTAATGCAGCAAACAGCTTCTCATACATATCCGCATCAATCCAGTCATCCCCATCCACGAAACCCAGATAGTTCCCTTTTGAGCGGGCAATTCCAATATTGCGTGCTTCTGCAGGACCCCCGTTTTCCTTGTGAATCACGGTCAGCCGCTTTTCTTCCTTAGCAAGTCGGTCACAGACAGCCCCTGTCGCATCGGTAGAACCATCGTCTACTACGATAATCTCCAGATTTCCATAGGTCTGTCCAAAAATGGATTGAAGACCTCTTTCAATATAATCTTCTATATTATAGGCAGTAACAATAACGGAAATCATCTCCGTCTGTGTCTCCCGGCTGATAGCTGCCGGCTGATAATGTTCTAACTGTTTCATTGTTTTATCCCTTCCGCCGTTCTTCCTGCTGCATCCACTCCTGGAACATCAGGATATACCAGATTTGTGGCCGCCAGATATCCCTCCGGATATAATCTGTCCATAACTGCCATACCACTTCTTCTTCCAACAGGTTCTGCCTGCGCAGTGTCTCTCTGTCTATCAGCGACTCAGCCCACTCCCGCAACGCCGGTTCCTTTAACCACTTATGAAGGGGAATACTGAATCCCTTCTTGGGGCGTTCCATCAGTTCCTTTGGTACATACCGGTACAAAATATCCCGCAGGATACGTTTTGTAACCCCATTTTCTTTCCGGTAGGATAACGGCAGCCTCCAGGCAAATTCTACCACATCCCGGTCTAACATCGGTACACGGGTTTCCAGGGAAACTGCCATCGCGGTTCTGTCTACTTTATTCAAAATATCGTCCGGGTGATACATCAGTAAATCCATCAGCATCAGATTATGCTGCGGTTCTGTCAGGTAACCTGCCGGATAAGTATCCATAATTGTTTGATAACTATTGTTATTTTTAACTTTCTTCTGGATTTGAAATCCTTCTCCGATTTCAGAGCGGAGGTACATGTCTTCTATGC
>ERZ1026850.297-NODE-297-length-32679-cov-4.791810_pt1 | contig 32679 bp, 48 predicted proteins | sample MGYA00380155_ERZ1026850 | MGnify/ENA primary metagenome ERZ1026850 (study PRJEB33269, sample SAMEA4719791) | human gut metagenome | biome: human-associated habitat; feature: organic feature; material: feces | place: Cameroon | collected 2013-10 ... | reverse complement strand
GTGGGTAAACAGGGGGTGGGGGGTGCGCGCCTTTCTAGCACTTGACATTTTCCTGTAGGGTATTTTAGGAATGGTTTGAAAGTTTAGTTTGGATTTGGGGTTGAAAAATGCGGGGGATTTTGGATTTGGGGTATGTTTTTGATGGTTATTCTTTATGTTCGGGAGAGAGATGCGCATACAAACCATTCTTTGCTTATTTTGAGGCTTATTTACGGGTTTTCTTTTTGTTTTGGTATAGTTAATCAACTCTTGATGTTTTATTGTCTTAAATCGCCTAAAAACGGATAATAGGTAAAATGTTTTGAAATTATCATAAAAATTTATATGTTTGCGGGTGTAAATCAGGGAAAGTTATGTGGTTATTGTTGCGAGGAGCGAGTAGTCAGATAGAGATGCGCCACTGCGGTGGTTTCCGTATTCTTGACGGCAGTTCAACGGTTGAACTTGGCGACGGGGAGCGGTTTGAGGGCTATGGTGTAGTGCTTGATAGTATGGAGCAGGAGCGACCTTTGATAGTAGAGTGTGCTACTGTTGCTGGGGCGAGAGATGCCTATAATCGCATAGCGGACGCTGTGTCGGCTGGGAGTACGGCGGTAGATTTGCGGGATATTGAGTAGTTGGCTATGGAGTTGGGTGCGGGTATTCAGTCGCGGGTAGATGCTGATGCGATACGGGAAGAGGTCAAAGATGACGTTCTGAAAAAGTACGGGGAGAGTAAGAATCCTGTAATTCAGATGTTGTTGGAGATTGGAATGTTGGAGGATATGGAAGTTATGCGCAGGTGCATAATGAGTGCGCCCGACAATAAGACCGTATATTTGTACAGCAACAAGTTGGCAGGGTTAAAGACCTATGCGGGTTTGGTCAAGGATATATACTCGGCGCAGGAGAAGCAGGCTAAGTTGAACGACCTCAACGGGAATGGAGAGGACGTGGACGGCATAGAGATAGTTATGCAGAGGGAGTATGGCGAGACTGAGGACTGACATACCTTTGAACAACAAGCAGGTTGATATGTTCAATTTGCTGAACTCGGGGGAGTATTCCGAATTTTTGTTCTATGGTGCGTCGCGTTCGGGCAAGACGTTCCTAATCCTGTATTGGCTGACGATGCAGTGCTTGGCGTATAAGGCTAATTGCTTGGTTGTGCGTAATACGTTCACGAGTTTGCTTATGGGTATGATTAAGCAGACGATGCCTGCCGTGTTGAATGCGATAGCGAAACTCAACGGCAAGTCGAGGTACGAAAAGTTGGTGTTGCGCGGGGCGCAGTTTGCAAAGTATAACGGGCGCGACAATGTTCTGATATTCTACAACGGGGCTTATATCCAATTCGCGTCGATGCACTCGTCGAGCGGTGAGGATAATTCCGCTTACGATAAGGTGTTGAGTACCGAGTGGGGGCATATCTTTTGCGATGAGGTGTCCGAGATAGACTATGCCGCGATTGATACGTTGCGTTCGCGCTTGGCGCAAAAAATTATCGACAGCAGGGGACAGGATATTGAGGGCAAGATGCTCTTTGCGCTGAACCCTACGAGCAAGGCGCATTGGACGTACAAACGGTTCTTTGAGTATAAGACGGTGGATAACGAGCCGTTGTCGGACGATATTAAGCGCGGATTGTTCCGTATGCACTTTAATACGAACGACAATAAAAACTTTATTTCGGGCAGTTATTTGAAGCAGTTGCAGGGAATGTCGCGGTTGCAGAGACAGCGATTCTTTGACGGCGAGTATGCCGACATCGGTGCAGGAAAGATTTTCACAAAATTCACGTTCCTGCCTCGTCCTGCGACGTGCGATATTGTCGAGGCGATTATCTATACCGACCCGTCCGCGAAAGACCAAAAGACAAGCGACTATAAAGCGTCCGTACTGCTCGTAAGGACAAAGGATAGCCGAATATGGCTTTACGACTGCCGAGCCGTGCAGGGAACGTCCCGACAAATGCTTGATAATATCTACGAGTTGTACCGCAACGCGCCGATTGTGCCGAGAGTGGTTATGGAGCGCAGACAGTTGCCTTTGGATTTCGATACTACCTATCGCATTTTCCAAAATGAGAAAAAGTGGACTTGCCCTATGGAGTGGGATACGATAAATCACGGCGACAAGTTTTCTATGATTGAGGCGACGCTCGAACCGTTAGTTAATAATGGAAAGTTCATTTTCTGCAACGAACTCAAAGAGTGCGGGTGCTACGAGCAGATTATCGACCAATTTATCCGCTTCGCTGCGGTCAAGGCTCCTGCACGACACGACGATATTCCAGACGCGGCGGCGAAAGGTACGTCGTTCCTAAACTACAACGGAGCGGATACCGACGGGACAGACAGCGACGAACTGTTGTTCTACAAGCGCGGTCGCGGAACTATGACAAACGAAATATATTCATAATATGGTACTTGCACAAAATACGGTGTTTGAGAGTGATGGCGGCGGGCTGTTCACGTTTGAGGCTACGGGTGCTACGCTTGCTCAATTTTTGAACAACTACTACGCAGGATTGCGCATAAAGGATTTGACGCTACCCGACGGAGCGAAACTCAAAAGCATAAGTATTGAGGCGTTCGATGCGAACAATGACCTCGTCGCGTCGGACGAGAAAGATACGTTCGCGCATATCAGCCTTGCAACGATAGGAGACTATCAGTCGATAACGCGCATAGTGTTTGGCGTGCAGTGCGAGACTATACGCATACGCGAGGATTGGGACGCTGTTGCCGAAAAGGTGAATCAGTCGGTGCAGGTGATTATCAGCCCGATGTTTTTCACTATCGAAAGTCTCGGTTTGTGGATTACTCCGCAACAGCAGATGCAGTTCGTAAACATCTACCCGTTCTGCTTCGATGACGCTTACCGCACGGCGGTCGGCAAACTCACGGCGCAGGTGGGAAACATTTTCAATATGCAGGCGATACTCGATGAGACCGACGAGGAACGCAAGGACAATACGATACGCTGGGTATTGCAGGTGCTAACCGCCTCATTCGTATGCTCGGCGACGCTCAATATGTCCGAGCCGCTCGAACGAGCCGAAAAAGAGGTTACGGGTATTATAGCCCAACTAAAAGGCGGACAAGTATCGCTCCAAGAACCCGCTGCTCACCGCGAGGACGAATACAACGCAGAAGCAGAGGTCGTAACAACAAGAAACAAATACATCGGCTAATATGGCAAAGTTTCATCAACCGCAGATAAACCCGTTCAACGTGCCGCAAATGGTCGGCACGGGGAACATCGTGTCGAACTACCTGTTCAACAACTACGACACCGAACTCACACCCGCCAAATGGAGACAGGCTATCAACGCGGCATTGCAGTATTCCGACCTTTCGTTGCTCGATATGGTCTATTCCTACTGCATTCAGTCGTCCCCGTTCCTCGTGTCGCAGATAAACAAGCGTCTTATCCCTATGGATAAGCGCAATTTCGCGCTCGAAATCAACGGAAAGATAGACCAACGCCTTACCGATGAATTTGTCGGCTCGTGGTGGTTCAGAACGTTTATGCGATATATCGTCCTTTCCCGCTTTTACGGCGTAAAGGAGTTCAGTATCGACACCAAAAAGAGAGTTATCACCGATTTCCCGCTCCGAAACATCGACATTTTCAACGAGGGATTACGTCTCGGCACTTATCAATACCAAGAAATCATCAACGCAAAGGATTACGACAATCTTTTCTTTTTCCAACCCGAAACCGACCAAGATTTTAGGCTCGGATTGTTGCAACCAATCTCAAAAATGATGATTCAGATGCTCGAAACGTATGTGAATTGGTCGCTTTTGGGCAAAAGATACTCGTTCCCGCTCACGACTATCGGCTACAACGCGAATAATACCGAAGCCAAGAAGCAGGCGCGTATCGTGGCGCAGAACTTGGATATGATGAGTATCCCGATTATCCCATTCCGCTCCGAATACGGCAATGCGGGTCGCTCGATTTACTCTATCGAGGTAAACCCAATACAGACGCAGACCAATTCCGACGCTTTCCGAGTGATGAAAGAGTTGATTTCCGAGAGCCGTTCCGAAATTATGCAGTTGATTACGGGCGGTACGTTGCTCGGAGCAACCGAAAAGAATACAAACTCGGAAAATCTCGCGGATATTCACCTTTCGCTTTACAACGACATACTCGATGCCGACGTGCGTATCGCCTTGCAGATGTTCAACCGAGCCGAGAACCTCGAAAAGTTGGCAAGATTGTTCGGGAACAAGCGTATTGAGAGCGCAAAACTCGTTGAGATACCAGATATGCGCGTAAGCCAGCGTCTGTTCACTGATGTCGGCGATATGATGGCTAAACAAGGCTTGAAATATACCGCCGAAGCCTTTGAAAAGGTCGGATTGAGCAAAGAGGACATCATCGACGATACCAAAAAAAGTCAGAAAAGTGTTTTGAACGGACTTTTTCGTAAGAAATCTACGAAAAACGACCCAAAAACCGAGTAACCGCAGTTCCAATGGCTGAATTTCCCGATTTACAGCGTTTTTTCGACCGAGTGCGCGAGGAGTGCCAAAATCGACTCCCCGACGCGCTTGGTCAAGTGATGTACGAGGAAACGCAGGAGAACTTCAACCGACAGGAATACGGCAATGACGACCTACAAGAAAAATGGAGGAATAGAACATACGAGCAATACCTCAACTATCCCAAACTGAACTATACGGGACGGTTGAAAAGGTCGTTCTCGTGGAGCAAGATAAGCAAATCCAAGCACGGCGTTACTATCAAATTCGGCTCGTCGAGCAGTTATGCCAAAATTCAGCAAGAGGGATTGCAGGGTGGCGGGAACTCACGACGACGTCCGCCATATTCTGATATACCTTTGACGCTCCCGACCAAACCTTATCCGCGGCAGTTTATGGGCTTCGGTCGCCGTTCCATACGGCGTTTCCAGCAGGCGATAGACCGAAAAATGCGGGAAATTTTCGGGTAGATTGCGAGAAACTTATACAAACGCTTGGAAATATAAGAAAAATTTATAACATTTGCACCGAATATGTACGGCGAGATTATAAATGCGATAGTAACAGGGTTGCGTTCTACGCCGACCGCTGTCAAGAATAAAGTGGCAGTATTGCTCACGGGCGACGACGAGGAGCAGACGGTGAACACGACATTGCCTGCAATCGCCATAACGGTGATGAACAGCGACCACGCGCAGGTATATATCGGCGGACTTATTGAGGATAGGGTAGATATTCAGTTAGCGGTTATTGTCGATTTGACAAATCAATCGTGGTCGAGAGACAATTCCACGCAAGCGTCTATGCTGACTATCGCGAGCGAGGTGCGTAACGCCTTTGAACACCTCAAATTGACTGATGCGTTCAAAGAGTTGCGGGATAAGTACAATTTCAACCCGCTCTATCACGGCTTTCGCACGTTCAAGCGTATTGCCATACGCGAAAAGGAACAAAAGTCAGTCGTGGTTTTTGAACTGAAATACCAATCGTCGGTGGTTGATAAGGGCGCATACATCGGAAGACCTTACGGCTCGGCTGACGTTGAAAGCGTCGATATAAAGGACATTACCGACGGATACGACAATAGAGTTACACACCTACCTTATGCGTTGTTTAACGACTTTAAGGTTTTGAAACAAATACAAAGTGCGGATTTCTTACAGTTCGTAACCAGCGACAAAAGCAAATTCCGCGTATGGAGAGATAACATTTGATGCCTATGACCAATTCCGCATATACATCGCCCGACGGCGTTACGCAAGTGGTGCAAGGCTCGACAACGGCGATACTTGCGTCAATATATTATCAAGTAATTATGGATAGTGTTGTGTGGCTGTTGATAGCCTTGATATTTACAATCGTTGATTTGTATTTCGGGTTAGAAGCGGCAATATACAGGAAAGAGGAGATAAAGGTAAGCAATGCTATCCGCAGAACGCTCGATAAGATTTTCGGGTACATTTGCTGGGTCGTATTATCGGTATCGCTGGCAATCGGCTTTCACGAGGAGTGGATAAAGTATATGATTTTTGCTATCATATACGGCGCGGAATTGAGCAGTTGTTTCAGCAACTATTTCGCGTCAAAAGGTAAAACAATAAAATTCAACATATTCTCCGTGTTGAGCAAAAAACTCGGCATAGAAGAGTTGGATAAAGTAGAGATTGAGGATAACAAAACCGAATAAAGTATGGCTGAAAAAGTATTAAAGCAGATACTTTCGACCGAGACACCGAACGACCAAGGCTTTGTCGTTTTGTCGGGCGGGCTTGACTGGGAACGGTACAAAGGCAACAACATTTTGTGCTACAACCATAACTGGTCGCAGAGTATCGGCAACGTGGTAAACATTCGTCGCGAGAACGACGATTGGGTCGGCGAGTTGAAATTCGACGAAAAGACCGACCTTTCCAAGCAACTGAAAGCACAGTATGAGGCTGGCTCTCTCCGTGCGGTGTCCATCGCAGGCGAGCCGTATTACGTTGAGCAGGACGGGCTGAAAATTTGCACCCGTTTCAACGTATATGAGATTTCCCTCGTGCCGCTTCCGTCCAATCCCGATTGCGTAAGCGATTTCAAGGGCGACGACAAGGTTATGGCTGTTGAGTTTATGGCTCTCAAAGAGCATAAGATTGAGCAGTTTTTTGCGGAACACAATGAGTTAATCGCAAAATACAACGCAAAAATGGAAACTATCGAAAAGAAAGAGGTCGAAAAGCCTATCGACGGAGAGCAGGTTACGCTTAAAAAAGAGCCACAGCCTGCCGAAAAGGTAGAGTTGAAGGCAAAAGAGACCAACGAGGAGACCGCTCCAAGTTGGGTAGGTGCTATGGTAGAGAAAATCGTCTCGGCTTTCAAAAGCACGAAAGAGGAGACCACTACCGAGCAGAAACCAAACGAGACCGTAGAGTTAAATGCAGAGGAGACCCCTGCACCGCGAATTATCGACGGTGAGAAAATTTTGGAAAAGGAGAAAACTAAATTCAGTATAAAAATGGAAAATAAAAAGACTATTTTGGAGTTTCTCGCGACCACAGAGGGTAAGGAGAAATTCTCGAAAGGCAACGCCTTTGTAGCCAACGCCCGCATTGATGGCAAAATGGACGAAAATGCGCCCGAATATCAGTACTTGCGCGAGTTCGCAAGTTGCGCTATCGCGGACGCAGGCTTCCGTGCGTTTATGGGACAGGTGCATTTCTCGCTCAACGGCAAGTATGACGGCACCACGCAGGACGCACTCAACCGCTTGACAGCATTCGCGTCGGGCGCGAACTCTATAAACTTCGTGCAGACCACTGCCGACCTTGCGAAAATCAACTGGCTCTCGCTGTTCTACAAGCAGTTGTTTCCAGAGGACAAGTGGGCAGAGCGTTGCGGTCGAGTATCGGGCGAGGACGTTGCAGGCGTTATTTGGGTGAACTCGGCAATGAAGCCAAAGGTTTACTACGGCGACCGCGCTCCGCTCGGCATTAACGCAGCAACCTACGATGACACGCCTGTTGGCTTGGCAATGAAAGTGTTTGCTGTTGAGAACATCGTTTGGCAGCAGGCGAATACCGATTTGCTCGCATACAACGACGTGGCAATGGGTCAGTCGGAAGTTCTCCGCTCGCTCACCAACAAGATGCACAACTACTACCTGCAAAAGATTGCAGAGGGTGCTTCGGTTAAGGTTGGTATGACGGGCGCGGCGTTCGCTTCGGCAAACTATTTCCCTGCAAACTCCGCAGCCGCAGGCAACCTCAAAGGCCTCAAAGCAGATGACCTGCTCGCATTGCAGATGCAGTTCATCAATCAGGGCTACACAATGAACCCAGCAGAGGCTGAACTCGTTTTGCCTGCCGTGTTCAATATGCAGTTGCAGCAGGACGAGAAAGTTACCTCCGTATTCAACAAGATTGGCGGAACTGTTCAGCCGAACTTTACCGAATACGCAGGCTTCCGCACGGAGGCTCGTAACACCACCGCGCTATATGATACCTCGTCGAGCAAAGTTACCGACGCAGAGTTGTATTGCGACGGTAAGATTTCCGCTAACGGTAGCGTACCGTCGTACACTCCGCCTGTATTGTCGGGTACGATGTACGATGCCGCGATTGGTTTCATTCCGCAGGAGGTTATCATCGCTCTCGGTCGCACCAATATCCATATGGTGGAAGACCCGTCGAACTACGGCTGGCGTTTCTCGATGGATATTCGCACGGGCGCAGGTGCAGGTCGTAAGGACGGCAAGGGTATCGGCTTGATTGTCCCTACCACGAACGCCTAACATTCGCGAGGGGCGGGCTATCCCGCAGGTGTCCGTCCCTCGTTTTTACTCAACAAAAAAAATAAAAACTATGTCCGAAAAAATTGAACAGTATATCGTGAATTTGTTTGCTATGGTACAAAAGTACGGCAACATTTTCGTAACGAGCGACGGCGTGCATTACCGCGATGAGGAGAGCGCAGTTGGCAGATGCCGACAGGAGATGCGGCTTGGCAGAGTGGTAAAATTTGCACACGTCAGCGAGGCTGATTTTCCCGAAACGTGGGACGAGTTGAACAAGATGATGCGCTTGCCTGACGAGGAAAAACCGCAGGTTGAGACCAAACCGTCAAGTCAGATTTCATCTAACGACACCGACCGCGCACGAGAAGCACTCGAAAAGAAGCGTGCTAAACGCCAAAAGGCAGACAAATAACGAATAACACAAAACAAGATTATGGCTAAAACAGGCTTACAGGTACAATTAAAGGATACCGTTCTCGGCACAGCAAAGCAGAGCAACGGCAACTGCCTTATTGTCTATGGAGTAGCCACCGCCTTTACTGATGATACTATTTTCACCAATGGGTTGGGCTTGGTAACATCGTATGATGATGCAAAGCAGAATACCCAAATTGCAGGTGCAACGCACTTGCTTGCAATGGTGGAGAAATTCTACTCGGTGGCGGGCGCAGGGGCAAAGTTGTGGATTTACGCGGGCAAGACCGCAGCCAAAGACGACTTTATTGCCGCGAATAAGGAGGCTATCAAAAAGGCAATAATCACTACGGGCGCGGTTACGTTCGACAATCGCCCTCGTATCGTCGGCTATGTATCCGCAGACGAGGATACTGCACCTACGGGAACTACGGGGTACACCGCAGCCGTAACCACTATGATACAGGCTATTCAGAGTATCTCTGATGACTTGTTCAAGGACGGATACCGTGTTGCAAATTTCCTTGCAGTGAACGTTGATGCAGACATTCTCGGTGTGGCTTCCAAAGCAGCGCAATCTACCGATTTCGGCGCAACTACTCCCGCAGCACCTGCTGTTGGAGTGCTTGCAACCACAAGCGTACTCGACGCGAATGGCAAACCGCTGAAAGATGTAGGTGAGGCTCTCGGATTGTGCGCCCTTGTCGGCATACAAGAGAGTGTCGGCTCGGTTGCTCGTGCTTCGGTATCGGCGCAGGCGTATTTCAATACGTTAAAGGCAAAGGCGGTAGTAGAGGTTGGAACGCTCGGCATTGGCGTATTCGACGCGCTCGGAGCAAAGCAGGTAATTTTCCACCGCACCCGCATTCAACGTGCAGGTCGCTACTACAACGACGCTTCCACTTGCAACCTTGCGACAAAGGCACTCTCTGAAATTCAGTACGTCCGCGTCGGCAACGTAGTTTGCGATGATGCAGAGTACTATTTTCAGGGCATCATCAACACCAATGTCCCGCTCGACAGCAAGGGCAATGCGCAGTCATCGTATCTCGGTGCGTTAGAGGACGAGTTCTATAATACCTATTGCGCACCGCGCGTGGCTTCGGGACAGGTATCCGCTATCCGCGTAACGGTGAACGGCGACAACTTTATCGACAAGAGAACGCTTACCGTCTCTATCGAGATTCTGCCGTCGCCGACGTGCCGTGAGGTGTATGTGTACACTTACTATGTAACTCAAATCGCTTAACAACTATGGCAAAGAATTTTGAAAACTTGATAATTTCGTCGGCTGATGTGTCGATGAGTATCCTTGTGAACGGAATGATGATTTCCATAGACACGGGCGTTCAGTTGCAGGCAAATGTTGCACAGGACACGCAGGAAATCTTTGCGATTTCGCAGACCGACCCGATAGGCATTAAGCGTCTTAACCGTCGTTTTACGGGTTCGCTCTCCATACAGGCGGGTGAAAATGAGCAGTTGCTCGACGCGATAAACGCTATTCTGCCTAATCCAATCGCATCTCTTTGTGAGTTGTCGGGCTTCTCGCTGACGTGGTCTATGAAAATGGGTACGGTGGCAGAGCCGCGAGAGTACAACTACGCTTTCAATAATATGACGGTATCGTCGGACGATTTCAGCGTGGACAGGAACTCTCCCGAAACTCAAAAGTCGTTCAACTTTTCCGCGCTTCAACTCGTACGAAAGGTCGTTACGGTGTAACCTAATTCGGGCGGGTAATCAGCCCGCCCTTTTTCAAACATCTTAATTTCGTAAATATGCCCAAGAAAACGATTACCGCAACTGACGGTAGAACAATTTTGAAAACTTACAAAGTTTCGCTCTCTTATGTGCAGAACTTTGTCGATGACAACGCAATGAGCGTTGAGCAGTTGGTAACAACTGACGTGGAACTCCGTATGCTCTCCCGCGCAAAACGGGAACATACCCATTTCGGCGTGCTGTTTCTCGGCTCGATTGACAAGCAGGGCTTCGAGGACGTCGCGCCAATAGCCGTTAAATACGCAGAACTTGCCATTGTCGATGATAAGCAACTTTCGCTTATCACCCGCGATGAAATGGCTTGTTACGACCTTTTCTTTAAGAAAGAGGTACAAGACGACATCTCGCGTTTTTTAACGGGTTGGGGGGTTTTGGAGCAAATGAAAAAGGAAATCGAGTAACCCCCGCTCGTCCCGCTATTGAGCGGATAAACGATTGGAAAGACCCATTGCTGATTAAAAAAGGCATAGTCTCCCATATATTGAATGAACCAATTACCTTTTGCGAGGAGTTGAGCGCAGAGGAATTGGATAAATACTACGATGTGGCGATGTGGATTGTCGATAACATCACTTTCGCTCCATATAAGGCATTAGCAAAGGCTTTGTAAAATGGCAGGCAATCAAACATACTCAATAAAATTACGGCTCGACATTGACGACAGTCAACTCTCCAACGTTGAAAAGCGGTTGCGCAATATGCGCGCAACCGCCCGCGTTGGGGGTCGTGGTGGTGTAGTTACCGGCACAAGAGGTGGTTATGACGCTTCTACCGTGCTGTCGCGAAGCCCAGCAGTGCAGGAATTGCAGAAACGAGGGATTTTTAACTTGCTCGGGTATATACGCGGTCGGCAGACAATAGCGGGCGATTGGAAAAAGTTTAGTCTTGGTTTTCTGCCGAACCTTACTTCGGCGCACGGGCTATTGGCTAATGTGTCGCAGTTTGCTGGTCTTATTGGCAGTATTGGTTCCCTGCTTGGTAAGTCTATTCCTGCGCTCAGCGGTGCTATGACTTTGCTCAAAGGTGGTATCAATGTCGCACTTGGAGTGAATGCTTACCGCATTGCACGCGGATTGTTACCAGTAAAATTCGGGTACAACTTGCTTAACAACGAAAGTCTCGGCAATGCCGCGTCGCAGTTGATGCAGATGCGAATGGCACAGCAGGGTTTGGGCGCGAACTACACCACAGCCTTGCGCAGTGCGTCCGAAATCGCAGGAACGTTCGGTTTCTCGCGACAAGGAGTGTTGTCCGCAATCAATATGTTCACTGGTTTGTCCGTCGGCGGAAAGAAAATGACGCTCGGTCAAGCCACACGAATGGCTGAAACTATCGGTAAGATTTCGCACGTCGGCGGTGTGCCGTTTGAGCGTGTGAACATCAATATGCAACAGTTGTTCGGTCAGCAAACGCCGAATGCACGAGACTTGCGAGAGTTGATTACCGCAGTGCCGTTGCTTGGTAAGATTGCGCAACAGGCAATGGAGAAACAAACGGGGCAAGTCGGCAACATCTACGACTACCTCAAAGACAAACTCAACTTGATGAACGTACTCAACGAGTTCGATAAGCAGGTCGAGGCTTCTCCATATTTGCAGGCGCGCGGAAAGGTTACGCTTGCAAAGGAGAATTTCTTTATGGATATTGTCGGCTCGAACACGGCGAATTGGCAAAAGATGTCAGAGGGCGTAACAAAGTTTTTCCAAAATATGGTGCCGATTGCAAATATGGTCGTGCAGGCGGTTGCAGACTTGACTGACACCGCAAAAATCGACACGGCAACGGGCATTTTGTTCAAGTGGGCAAAGAAAATCGGCAAATTTCTCGGTATTGGCAACACCCTTGTAAATTCGTTGGCTGGGTATAATCCCGACACGAACGAATACAAGGTTAAAACGGTACGGAACGGGCAGATTGTCGAGGAAACGAGAATGAAAAGTTCCACGCAATCTATGACGTCCGTGTATCAAGAGATTGCAGAGGGCGAGCGCAAAGCAAATGAGTTCCGCAAAAGCCGACTAACTCCGACAAAGGCGCAACTTGAAGCCGTATTGGGTGGAAAAATTACCCAAGAGGAGTTCGAGAAATTGAGTGCGGTCGCTCCACAATTATACAAAGAGCGACAAATCGCACTCGGTGCTACGGCAATACCCGTTTATGAGGGTAGCCGATTCTCTTATAATACTCCGAATTATGTGCCTAAAAGAAATTGGAATAGTTCGATGTGGAGTACCGCATTGGGCTATTCGTCAGCGCAGGTAGATGCGATTAAAGCGCAACTTGGCGCAGGTACTTTGAGCGGTATAGCCAAAGCCGTCGCCAATTTCTTAACACCGTTTGGCGGAATGTATTATTCGCAGAGAACGGCTACGCAATTCGACTTGGACAAATCTTTGGTCGAGGCACAGGTCAAAGCGTTACGAGACAAAGTAGATTTCCCGTCGGGTGGTAATGCAGGCGCGACAGCCGAACTTGAAAACCTCGCAAAGGGTGCGCGGGCGGTGATTATCAATTTCAACAAGGAAATAGTCTCGATGCCCGTAAACATCGAGCAGGTGAACGACGGCACGGACTTGGCTATGCGCCTTGAAAATGGCGTTCGCAGTCAGATTATCGAGGGTTTGAACATAGCGTTGAACAACGCAACAGGAGCGGTATAGTATGGCAGACAGGTTACAAGAGTTTGGCGGGCGCGCCGTTATCGGTGCAGGAAATCCCGCAGGGCAGGCGATAAAGGACTATTACGGAAACTATGTTGATAGCGTCCGCGATGTCGCGCGCGATGTTGTACGGGACGGGCTATGCCTTATGAAATTCACTCTTTCAGAGGCTGGACTGTACAAGACCGCGTGGAAATCGCAAAAAATAAACGGCGAAATGCTCGACACCAAAAACAACGCGCCCGAAACGGCGCAGATTTTTGCGTGCGGAGACTATTTCCTGCCGTTGAGTTTGCGCTTTTCGTTGAGCGCGGAGAAAAGGGTTGCCGAAAGTCAGTTGGTGGACGGCATTGCCATTTACGAGTGCATAAACAAAGCGTCGAAAGTCGTAACCTGCACGTTCGAGGTCGAGCGCGCAGAGCCAAACACAAGCACCCTGCAAACGGACGCGCAGAATGCAGTTACGCATATTATGCGGGCAAAACCCAATAGCCGAAACTTGTTGCGCACAGATGTAGAGCGCACGGCAATGTTGTCGCTGACAAAGTTTTTGGGTGATTTGTACGAGAATAACGATGTGTTCGAGGTGGTAAATCCCGTACTCAACAACGAACTCGGCATTAACCACGCATTTTTGCGCAGATACTCGATAACGCCGCAGGTCGGCTCGACATTTTTTCAAGTGTCGATGACGCTCCAAGAGGTGAACGTAAATGACAGTATCATTTGGGCGACGGACGAGGATAGCGGGGAAATCCCTGCAATCGACCACCTCGCATAAGGCACGCATTCAAGATGAAAGGCAATTTTCTGACTTGCGAAAACAGGGTTGTCGTCGAGGGCAATGACATCGGGCAGTTCGTGGAATGCTCGGTGGAATGCTCTCGCAATAAACTCGGTGGAACTTGCTCGGTGTCCATTCCGTTCTACTCGGTCGTTGCAAAGTCCGCGTTCGCGTCGGGCGTGCAAAAGGCGGTCGGGGCGAACCTCAACATCTATCGTCGAATAGACACCGACGGGCTGAACATCAAAATGGGTGCGAGAATTGAGGTGTATGCAAAGTACAAGGACAACGAAGCCTTGCACCAAACGTTCGAGGAAATCAAGATTTTCGACGGTTATATCCGCGAGATAGTTGGTGGATTTCCTACTGTACTCAAATGCGAGGATTTGGCATTTCCGCTCCATTTCGGCACGGTTACAAAGTCGTGGCTGAAAGCCGTACCGCTCAAAACAATACTGAATGACATTATTCCCGTTGCCAATCAAGCGTTCCAAGAATGGCGTGCGTCGCAAAATCTCACTTTACCTACACCACAGGTTGAGGTGGACGGTGAAAGCGTGGATTTCAACGCACCGTTCAAGACATCGATACTTACGTCGCCTTACGAAATCATCGAATCGATAGTCGTAAAGACGATGAAACTCTTTGCGAGCGTGCGGGCAAAAGACGATAAGGCTGTTCTCTTTTGCGGAACGGCTCGAACTGAAACGAGCGCGCAGACGGTAAAACTTTCGACGGCGTTAAACGTTATAGGGCGTAAGATTGTGCCACAAAACAATTTCTTTGAGAATTTCCGCGTGGTTGTAACCTACAACGCACAGCAGGATAAGGTCAGCAAGTACGAGGTCGGCTCGCAGAACGGCACGACATACGAATTGCCGTATCAAGGCGACAACTTGCTCGAAAAGGACATCAAGCGCATTGGCGACAATACGCTCGCGTCGCTCAAAGCAAACCGCAACAAAGGCACGATAACAACCTTGTTGTATCCGAAAATGGAGTTGTACGACTACATCGACTTTACCGACACGATATTCAACGAATTGTCGGGCGGCTATTCGGTTATCGGGTACAAACTCACCTGCAATTCGCGTGGTTATCATCAAGAATTGACGGTAACGAACAAAACATTCCTTTACTTGGCAAATTAGTATGGATATACGAGAATTTGAACAATCAGCGTCGGAAGTCGGGCGAATGCTCGGGCAACTCTTACGAGGTGCAGGCGCGCAAGTTGCCGTAACTTGGGGACGAGTTACGAAAGTGCGCCTTGATGACGGTAGCGATGACGAATATACTATGGACATTCGTTTGCCTAACGACAGAGAACTTATGGGCATAGGGTTAGGTGTCGTTGGGGGCGGGAAAATGAGTGTCCTTTGTGTTCCCGCAGTCGGCTCGTTGGTGGCATTCGCGTCGCCAATGGGCAATCAGTCGTCGATGTTCCCTATCGCATACGAACGGCTCGATAAAACAGTTGTTCGCTACAATTTGGACGAGGACACGGATAGTGTAGAGGTCGATGCGGACGGTATCACGGCAAAACGCGGTGATTATACTTGCATTTTAGACAAAAAAAACATATCTTTGGCGTGTGCCGATAAAGGGTCGCTCGTTCTTGAAAATGATACGATAACGATGAATGACGGCGATTTGGGCGGATTGGTGAAAATAAATGACCTGACTAAAAGGTTGAATAACATCGAGTCCGACATAAATAACCTCAAAAATGCTTTTTCGTCGTGGCAACCAGTTGCAAATGACGGTGGTGCGGCATTAAAGACCGGAACAACTGCTTGGGCTGGGCAGATTTTAACGCAGACAAAGAATAGCGATTACGAAAATACAAAGGTAAAACAATGATACGGGAGATTGGTTGGGATTGCAACGCAAACGACATTGCGGTATTTGGTGGAGACTTTCTCGATATTGAGGACGCCTCTATCCAAAATGGCACGCTTATCCTGCTGAAATCCGCAGTAAACATCTTTAATTGCGCCGTCGGTACGGATTTGGAAACGTACTATCCGCATATGTTGCAGTCAGAGATTGATGCTCTTTCTGACGAGGCGGAGAAGCAAATTAAAGATGACGGCGCGATATACGCCGACGTTGAGGTAACGCGCACGGACGAGGGCGCAGATGTACAAGTAAATTGTCAGTACTAATGGCACAATATATGGTCAGAGAGGGTGAAAGCCTATTAGATGTTTGCTACAACGCTTGTGGCTCGTTGAGCGCGCTTTATTTGATTATGACGCTTAACAGCCTCGATACGTTCACGCCTCAACTGAAAGCGGGGCAAATTCTGCAAACACCCGAAACGCGCAACAATGACGGCGTGCTGGTGGCAAACAAACGCCCGTTCAACTCAAACCTCGTTCCGATAGACACGCTCGACGCGATGTTTGAAACGTTAGAGCCTAACTATTTCCAAGTTCTGACGGACGATGGCAGGTATGAAAATCTCGCAGATAAAAATGATGAGTTAATAATAGTACAGTAATGGCATACAAATCAAAATTTACCGGTCAGCAGATTGATGACCGTCTTACTTTGGTAAGCAACAAACCCGACCTTATTGACTTGGGTTTAATATCGAAAGCACAACGAGCCGCGTTCTACCAAGAGTACGAGGATAACGATTACGAGATACCCGATAAGTACGAGAGTACGATATTTATGTGGGGAGGCGTTGTCGGTTATTTCAACACGGAGGACGAATTGCAATTTGACTATACCGTACAAAGCGGAGCAATGTATATAAATCGCGTTGTTACGATTAACTCCGATGGCTCCATATCTAGCGCAACGTATTCGTTCAATTTCCCACAGATAATAAACGGCGGTGAAGTAACGACCACTGCAAAGTCGATAGCAATAAACGACGATGTTGCCAGCGCAGTCGCTAACAACATTGCGGTAATGAAAATTTTAGTGGACGATACATATACCGACGCTTTTGATGTATCGAAAACCGTTACATCTACGATTATGTTGTCGCAAAAGTCTGCGCTGAATCCCGACATCAATGATGGGGACGTCGTTCAAGCCTTTGCGATTTTCGAGGGTTATGGTCGCGACGGCTCGACGTTGATACGGGTGCAACTAACAGCGGGCGACGAAACGTGGGAGAGCGGACAGAGGAAGATTCAAAAATTAGCATAACTATGGCATACTACATAAGCAAACACACAGGTGAGGAAATCGACGCAGTAGTCGATGCGGTATCGGGCAGCGACGCTCCGTTGGTTCGCGTCCTCGAACTCGACAAAATGACGGAAGCACAACTTATCGAGTTGCGCGACTACTTTATCAAAAACGGCATAGGCAAATACGCAAACTATCTGTTCTACTATTACGGACAACTAATGGAGGTAGCCGACATAGCGAAAGCCGAATTTCGGTACGTTGCCTACGATGGCTCGACGATACAGGTAGCATACCTTGCTATCCAACCCGACGGTTCTATCGACGGTACAGTCCCGATGTTGCAGTGCGCCGTTATCGTTACAGTTGATGGCTCGCTGTTTGGTGATGGCGAGGAGAACGCTACGGTTACGCTCGATACGTTGCAGGTTGATGCAATTAAAAAGAACTCGGCGTTGCTCAAAGCCAACGACGAGGGTACATTCACGCAGTCGTCGCTGACGGTTGTGAACAACAAAGCGGTTGCGGAGTTCATAGGTGCGGTGTCGGCAGACCGTGTTCAGCGCGTGAAAATCAATTTCACAGGTAAGTTCCCGTCGGTCGGTACGTTCCCTATCACCGTCGAGCCGCTTACCAATGTACTGTCTATCGACGCACCGATAACGACGGGTAGTTGGACGCAGGAGGAGTATGCCGAGTTGTTCGGTGCAGACTTTCTCACGGGCGTTACTCGTGCAGCAAGCACACCTTTAACTGTTAAGTACGAGCCACAGGACGATACGTCATATTACTACACCCGCACTGCGTTGGTGCAAAACTGCGATAGTACGACCGACGTAACGCTTGCCGACCCGCAAACAGGCTTGTCGTACAAACTCTCGTTCAATTCGGAGGACGAGTGGAGTTTGACGATAACGCAGGTGCAGGCAATGGTGGTTGTTGATATTGAGAAAGAGTTAGAGTTAGGCACTAACCTTGTAGACCCTGCCACTATGTATGGTGCGGGGATACTGCAACTCTACACAAATCTCACGTCGCCAATGATGCTACGCTACATAAACGCAGATGACGGTATCACATATACCTACAATCGTTTATCCGTTTGCTATGAGCCGAATGAGAGCGCGGTAGTGCTGCTTGCAGATGCGTACAATCAGCAGATACTTGTTCTGATATTCGATATTTTCGCCAATCCTATCGAACTGACGATTAAATATGTGAACGCGGTTATTCCCGACAACTACATAAGCAGCGGTATGTTGAAAAATTCGTCGGTAACATCAGGCAAGATAGCGTCGAATGCGATTACCGCTACAAAAATGGCGAACAATTCAGTATATGAACGAGCGATATATGACGGTGTAGTATCGACCGCTAAAATTAGAAACTTGGCTATCACGACGGAGAAAGTAGCAGACGGCGCGATTACCCTTGCCAAATTAGCGGACGATGCGAAACCGAGTGGTGGAAGCGACGAGGTTATCGCGACTGCACCTTACAATGTTTCGTCGATAACCGTACCTGCGGCACAAGTTACCGCAGACTTTATCACCGCGGTAAAGGCTTGCCACGCGATGCTGAAACTGACGGTTAGCAGTACGCAGGTGGTTTACTGCAAACAGGTCTCGGCAAACGTTACGGGCGTCTCGACGCAGGCGGCGGACGTTCCGCAGGACACCTACATCTTTATGATGACGCAGACCGACGGTACGTTCAAGTATATTAAATTTACGTCCGCGCCAGTGGCAGGTACGGCGTGGTCGGGTACGCTACTACCGTTTGCGAGCGGCAGTAGCGATAGTAACGTCGTAGAGATTCTTGCTCCGCTCACTACTGAGGTGTCGATGACACCCACCGAATTTGAGACAAAGTACGGAATCTCGTTCTACAACTTATACCAAAAATGTAAAAACGGTGCAACTGTTCAGTATAGTACGGGGGTAGGCGAAGGGGACGAGTCGTATGCAGCGACTTTTACGTCCGCAAACCAAGCGTTCAGTATTTTACATGTTGTATTACAATCGTGGGATTTGCAACAAAAAATGGACGGTACAATAACAATAGATTAACATTTCATACTATGGCAATAAAAAGATTAAACAGTATGGCGGGAGAATACTTTATTTCCACTTGGAAAGATGTTTTTGAGTGGTATTTTGGTTGGTTATTGTTTTGATATGAGTACATTCACGGACATAAAGGAGCGGGTTCAGACGTTGATACCCGAACTGACGAACACGAGCAATGCGTCCATTTGGACGCGCTTGTGCCAGTGTTTTGCGGGGGTGATTGACACTACCGTATTGAATTGCGCGAACTCGGAGTTGGTGATAGCCAATTCCGCGCGTTCGTTGCGGGTTGCTGGGCGACAGTACTACATTGACACCGCACTTGCCTATCAGTACGGCGACAACCTCGTGTTGCTCGACCCAAAGACTTATCGTTACGGCTACGCGGAGACCGACACCTCGAAACAGATAGTCAAGCAGGTTGCATTACTGTATGATGTAACCAATCGAGTAATCATTATTTCGGTGGCGACAATCGACAACGACGGCGTGGTTACTCCGCTGACATCGGCGCAACTCGCCGACTTTAAGTCGTATATGGAGTACAAAACACCTCTCGGGCTTGCGCCCGAAATAACGAGTACCGCCGCGTGGACAATCGACGCGGAGATACTGACTATCCGCTACGATAGCGCGTATTCTTTGGAGTCGATAAAAAAAAGCGTACAGGCGGTACTGAAAAATCAGCAGGCAAAGGTGCGCGGGTTCGTGCCTATCTATGTAAACGAGATAGAAAGCGCGCTCAACGACATTGACGGCGTTATCGACGCATACTTTACCGCGCCCGTTGCCGTCAGTCCCGACGCGAGCGTATCGCGTGCGGTGGTGAAAGGCGTGCTGAACACCGATTCGGGATATTTCAATTTCTCGGACGGTTTGCGAGACTTGACCAAAGTGGAATTTGTAATAGCGTAACCAATGAATTTCTTTTTGGACATATACCGCTATTTGTACTACCTTGTACGACCGAACTACGCCGTTGAAGCCCATAAAAAGGACGAGATACAGCCGCAGTTCAACAGGTTCTACAAGTTCCTTGCAGGCGTACTGTATCCCGTAAAAGATGCGGTGGACAGTTACAACGAGGTCAGTGCAAAGATGTACGCTTTGGCAAACAACGACGGCACTCTAATATCCGCGCAAGGGTATTTGAATGCTTACTACGGCGACGGTGCAGGTTACAAGCCTATCGTGGTTGGCTCGGCATATCAGACCGTGCCAAACCTCGTTCCGCAGACGGCAAAGGACACACCTAAATTCATTTTGTTCCCAGCACAGACCTCAAAAACGACCGCGACGACCGTGCATTTGCGACCTCGTGGCAGTATCAACGGCTGGGCGACAATCAAGGCGGATACGGCGATACAAAACGATGCTGATGCGTACAGCGACTTTATCGCGGATATAAACGCCCTGCTTATGTTCGGATTAAACTATGAGATAATATGGTACTAAAAGACTTTTTTATGCAAAATTCGGACAAAGTAAAGCACTTTGCCGTATGCGCGCTCGGCTCGGCAGTGTTCGGTATCGGGTTCGGTATCGGCGCAGGGCTTGCAGCCGAATACAAAGATAAGGCTTGGGGTGGTAAATGGGATTGGTACGACATTCTCGCAGACGCTCTCGGCACTATTGTCGGCGGGTTGATTCACGTTTTGACTATCTTAACAATCAAGTAATATGGCAGAAATCACAAAATATGTATCGCGCAACGGCGATAACCCGACCTACTCGACCGACTTGGAGCGGTTGTCGGACGCAACGATAAACGCATTCGCGGGTCTCGGCTTTCTCAACGAGGGTAAAATTGTCGGCGGAGACTGGGACGGCACGTTAGAGAAAATGGCAAACGCGGGCTTCCTCTATTTTAAGGGGAAACTTTGGGGCTTTGATGACACCTTGAAATACAAGGTCAATTATTACCTCTACGCCGTTGCAGAGTGGGACGACGATTCGACAAAGGTCGTAACCGTCGGCTCGACTAAAACCGAGTACAAACAGCGTATCAAGTACACGCAAGCGATAGAGGCTACGCAAATCGCCGACGTGGATAACGGCGACGGTACGGGTAAATGGCTCGTTAGTCAAATTGGCGGTAGTATCCGCAACTTGGATATTCGCTACAACGTAATCAACCCAACGGTGGCATTTCGCGGAACTTTGCCAGCAATCGCATTAGAGGACGATTCTATCAATCAACGTCAAATTAGAGACAAGGGTTTAACGCCGAATTGTATGTCTCAACTGACAAGCAATTTTGCAGACGTTCTCGATTTGTCATTTGTTGTTGGCACTCGCGACATCAACATCACCAAAGATTCGCCGACGACGATTTTCTTGTCGATGAGTGCGTCGGGTGGTAGTGTAGGTATTCCTGATATAATCAACATCGTGCAGGGCGACACGGGTGCAGCACTAATGGAAAGCGGTGTAGATGTTGGACAAGCCATAGTATATACAATCATCGCTCGTCAGCCTGCGGTTGATGGTTCAACGGTGTCTTTGTATTTCAACATTGATGACAACTCTGTAAAGATTGGCGAATTGAGTAACGAGGTTTATGCTCTGCAAATGAAAGTTTACCTCATCAAAGCGGGGGCTGATAACTCGTACACAATAAGAACGGTAGCAACTAAAATACAATAAATATGGGAAAAGTTTATTTAGGCTCGCCCTCGTATTCGGGCGTGCAAAATTCGGACATTGTCCTGCCCGACGGCGACTATACGAACGATGCGGTCGCGTCCCTTGAAAACACCGATTAGAACGCGGTAATCGAGGCACTGCAACGCTCGGAGTTCCCGCGAATGGTGCAGTTCTCGGGACACAACATCGCCGCGTATCCGTGCGGAAGCGTGGAGTTCTCGGCAGACGGCAACTATGAAACCTACTTGCTCTCTTACCCGACGTTGGACGGCGGAGCGACGGTGCATTTAGACCACATCGATATTCCTGCTCCGACGCAGGACACCGCGCCTTGTGGTAACGGCTGGTCGGTGTCTATCATCATCGAGCCGAAATCTGATGACGGCGGTGGTGGCAACAACGACAACACGGGCGGGGGGGGTAGTAACCTCGTAATTGCAGACTACGACCTTTCCCAAACCACTATGGCTCCTGTACTCGGTGGCGGTAGCAAGGTATTCAATTTGCCGGGTGGCGACACCAGCAAAACTGATGCAGACATCGTTATTTTCCGCAATCTCGTCTCGGGAAATTACGGGTCGGATTCCCTACGATACGATGAACTGATATTCACCCCGTCGTCCAGACTCGGCACGTCAGAGGTTCGATATTTCTCCTGCACGGGATTTTTGGAGCAGAAAAACGATGCACCTATCCCCGTAATTTGGTGGTTGCGGTGGATAGAGCCGAGCAAAGGCACTGTTGCATTATCGGTGAAAAAATTAGCACTGGGAACAGTCTAACATCAAAGATAAATGGGGACAAATTGTCCCCATTTATTGTTTCCAAACCGTGAAAATTTTTCACGGTTTCATTTTACCTATTGAACTCGGTAATCTTATCGCCGTTGCCGTTGTCGAAAACATCAACGTGCAACCACTCGACATTCCGCTCCATACGAATCGGGTACGGCAGTCGGTACGAATGGATTTTGATAAGTTCCCGTGCTTGCGCTGCGGTCATTCCCTTGACGGTTGCGTCGAATGCTTCACCGAGAACGTGTGCCGACATATATAGCGACGTTTTGCTTTTGACTATTTCGCAAAGGTTACACCGCAGACCCCGTTGCGTAAGGTCTGACTTGTAATTATTGATTATCATCGGTTGCCCGAGTATTCGCCGTATTGCCAACAGCGTTTCGAGGAACTCGGTCGAGAAATACCGCCACGCCAACTCGCCGTCGCGCCGAAAGACGTGCGGGCAGACCAACTCGTCTATGCGGAAATACTTTTTTACGTCTCTGATGACGCTTTGTCTATTTGTTTCCATAGTTTGAATTTGTTGCAAACATAATCCTTGTAGGTCGGATTGCGGTTGTACTGACTGCATAGCCCGTATCCGCTTCTATCGACATCGAAAAAGTGCCGACAATTCTTGCACCGCTTTTCGTTCTCGGCAATAATCAGTTGCCACTCTGCTTTCGCCATTGCGCAAACGCTTTTCGTTCCCGCAAGTACGACATATCGGTTTGGTGTATGTAAGCCTCCTGCTCGAATGATATTCGGTAGTAGGCAGACGAGAAATCGCGCGTTTTGATGAGGTTAATCACCCACTCAATAGCGTAAAGCAGGTAGAAAAACACATACAGCAATTCTTTCATTTGCGCGGTGTGAATTGCCTCGTGGTTGAGTGTCCAATTATCGAGCGGGTTGTACTCCTTTCGGGCAAAAAGAACGCCGAAAAGATTTATCGCGATAAAGCCCTTAATCGGCAAAAAACGGTTGTAGATTATTTTCATATTGTGCTGTATTAGAAACTCCACAAAATAAAGCCAAAATTAGCCCCGATATAGGGCTGAAATCCTTTCGGGGTATATCCGTATCCAATTCCCGCCGTAACCGCGAAATGCGGGTGTTTCCGCACCGTTCTTGTAATTGTCGTGTTGTATGTCTCGATACTCTCCAAAGTCGGGTGTATTCCGCCCAGCACGACACCGCTTATGACTGCCCGATAGGTGCTATCCTTATACTCTCGCGTTTCGATTGTCGCATTGATTTTTACGCTATCATTGTCGCCGACGGGGACGAACACCTCGCGCATAACCGTGTCGGCAGGAGCAAAAAGAATGCGCGGAACTGATAGCGTCTGCACTCTTTCAGTTACCTTATAAGGTAAGGGACGGTCGCGATAAACGGTATCGACCCGAATAACTTGTTCCACGCTCGTTATGGCTTTGTGCTTGCCTATGATGAAACCTATGGCAAAACCTAAAACTACTGTGGCAAGCACAAATACCACAACCTTTATAACTTTGATTATGTTAAAGATAGTCTGCATAGTTGTTTCTCCTTTCTGCGGAAATCGACCGTGCGCTGGATAATATCGAGGGTTGCGTTCTCTTTGAGTTGCGAGGGTATGAATTTTAATATCACCCAGCCCGATTCCGCTGCGGCGTTAAACTTTTCGTAATCCTTAATCATCGAAATGGCGTGGTTGTGCCTGCCATAGATAAAAAGTCCGCCGTCTATTTCTATCGCTATTTTGAGGTCGGGAATGGCAAAATCGAACCGCCATTTCCGCACGGGGTGGAACTTGAACTCGGGTATTAGCGATACTCCGAGTTCTTGCTCCACAAACCTTTTGAATAGCGAATAGTCCATTAGTGCTTCTTTGAATAAATCTGCCCGTTAAGCCCGCGAGAAACTAATAAGTAACCTTTCTGCACGCCGTCGTTGAGTTGCCGTGTCATTTGTTCGGCGTTGATGTCGTGCGCACCCATTTTGAGGTACACCTCTACCCACGTTACGACAGCGGGTCTAATGCCCATTTTCTCTCGTTCCTCGATAATGCCGAGTGCGACTTTTGTTGCGTTGTTCATCATAATCAATAATTTTAGGTTCGCGGGTATAGAGACGGTCAAATCTCTATACCCGTTGGCAACTCTTACGCGATTGCCTTACGTCCTAACATTTGCTTGACTGTGTGGTAGCCCATTCAAGTGCGGCAATAGGGGTCGCCAAACCCAAAGAGGGGGAAACATTGGAATACACAAACTACAAAGAACCTTGACTAAACCCGAAAACCCTCTCTATTGCCAAAACGCCTACTGTTTCACAACATCGGGCGCAAAACAACCTTAAAAATTTTAACCAATGAAACAAAACTATTGAAATCCAACAATGTCTAAATCGGTGGTTCGTCCTGCGAGGTCGCATTAGTCTGCGGTTGCGCCGAATTATTCTGATTGTTGTATCGGCTTTGGAAACCGCGACCTCTACCGCAATAACCTTTCGACGGTAATTCGCCTGTGTAGTTTTTCGGCGGACGCATCTTTACATAATATGTGTTGCCGTAACTATCGGGCTGTTGCAGTTTTCCAATACACAACTGCACTGATTGTGCAGGGCTACCGTCTCTGCGCTTAAATGTCCTCGCAAATTCTGACGGAATGCGGTCGAGTTCGACCTCTATATAAATTATATCGTCCATATTGCAAATGTATGTAATTATTTCCGAAAATCCAAACTATCAACGGTTTTTGTATCGTCGTTCCACTCTTTGGCAACAACCACACCGCTTGCATCGCTGTATGTTGTGCTACCGTTGTTTTGCTCGCGGATAATGCGGACTATTCGTCCGCTATTATCCTTGACCACGACCGACCCGTCGTTGCGAGTTGTCAAATTATACTTGACAACTCCATTGCGGTCTTTAATCCGCTCCTGCGCTTGCGCGGTGGTGGATATTATCACGCATAGCAGGAATGACAGTATGGCTAATCCCAAACCAATAAAAACGCCGTCCAAAATATCTTTCTTTTTCATAGCCTTATCTATTATCGCCATTGCCAACTATTACACCGCGTTTCTTGCGGTCTGCCAACTTTTTCAAGTTGTTCTTTGCCACACCACCGAGCGAACAACCAAGCGTCGTAAGCAATCCGCTCAATTCCCAAAGACAATCGCCTGCCTCGTCGATAACGCCTGCGATAAGGTCGCGCGCCTCTTGATTGGTCTCCTCGTCGTCGCGGTTGAGCGTTATTTCATTTCCGCGTAAGCGGAACAAACCCTTGCGTATGCCTTTTGCAATCTTGCCCGCAAGTTCGCCGACCTCGCCGACCAAACCGTAAGACATATAGGCAAAGTTGTTGCTGTTAGGCACGCACGTCGTCATCGCCTGCTTCTGATAGGTATCGAAATCAAGGTTACCTGCTATAAAGTGTGCCTGCGTCTGCTCGAATTGCTCTATCCGTGCAAACAGTTCCGCCTTTGTAATTTCCCTGCCGTCAATGCGGATTTTGGAGTAGTTAGACAACGCCATAGGAATTTGCTCAATGTAATGATGATGTTTCAAATTCAGCATAAATTTGAAAAACGCTTGGGCTTTTTCCAAGTCTTGGTCGGTTAGAAAATAATCCTTTTCGTTAATTGTATCCATAGTTACTTTGTATTAAGTTCAATAATTGAATCAATTTTGTAATCCTCAACTTTAACGCAGTCGAGCAGTCGCGGAATGTTGTAGCAAGGTCGTGCAGGAGCAAAGTCATATCGACCCGAAAGAGCCTTATTGTATTTCTCTACCAATCGACAAAGGGCGACCACGATATTGTAGGCTCGCTCCACTCCCTGCAACATTACGCTCGCTTGGATTTTGTTGTAGGTGTCGGCGAAACATCGGTCGTATTGATGTATTGCCCTTTCGCTTACGGAACGCAACGCCACCCACGCTTCATTGTGCGCTTTGCGAGCGAGGTCATAGCATTGCTGTACCCGCCAGCGAACGCCGTGTCGGAATAAACCTGCGCTTTCTAATGCGTCCTGCAAGTCAATCATCGCATAATCCAACGCGCCGAGATACGATAACATCGCAATCGCATCGGGAACATACTTTTCATCGTCCGCTGTCGGCGTGGTGCGTGGTTGCATATTGCGCCACGCTGTTCGCTTTATAAGTTGTGCTTCTTGGAGTGTCATTACGATAAATGTTTTCCTGCCTTTAATTGCGTTGCTTCTTTGATTTTATACTCTGCGGTAGCCCTTACTACGTGAGATACTGCATTGATTAGTCCTTTTGCTGAAAGCCTTTTGACTTTGTCTGTGTCATCAATTATTTCAAGCATAATTCTCGAATCGGCAAGCACCTGCTCGGAATTATTATCAACCACCAACACGGAAAGGGCATTATCCTTGTTCTCTTTTCGCGTAAGCACTATATCAAAATTACTTGATTTTGCGCATTTCAGCATTTCGTAAAATTTATCTACAATTTCATCGTTCTTTGCGAGTTTCTTTGATAACTCCGATACTTTGCCCTCGAATAACCTTGTTTCGAGTGTCTTTTTTCTTAATTCGCGTTGCACCCGTATGAATGCAAACGACATTCCGACTAAAAGTCCTATTAAAATTGCTGTAATCATATTTTTATTTATTTGTTGTACAAACAGTCCGAGCATCAAATGCGTGCGTAAATTCTTTGTGATACTCTCTTTCCGCCCATTCTACTATTTCCAATGCACGGTTGATAACATCAATCGGGCGGTCGTGCATCGGGTCAATCGTCGCTGCATAAACCGTACCGGTTGCTTTCTCTACTACACAAGTGCGATAACCGTCGTCAAACTCTCGAATGGATAATGAAATTTCGCCAATATCGTTATTTTTGTGTTCAATTACCTTCTCGCACAATAAGCGCACTTGGTGCTGCTCTTTACACACGTTATATTCGGATTTTGCCTTATATTCAGCAAAGTCTGCCTTTACAGCCTTGTATTTGTAATACACAATCAAGGCTGTAATCGTCATAAATCCACCGATGTATGACAATAATAAAATTGCTAATTCTTTCATAGTTTTATTCAAATTTTTGCCCGCTTTTTAGAATTTTGCGGGCGTTGTTCTAAATTCCGTTGCCGTTTTTGAATTATTCCTCCCACTCAATAGGCTTTGTTGTAATATATCTATTATTGGGCATTCTATGCTCGGTTGCCTCCTTTTCCGTGTCGAAAATTCGTCCACACCACCGAGACGATAGAACGTCATCGTATATATTTACATAGCCTTTGCGTTTTAATTTTGGGGTGGGCTTTTTATTATCCGCCATAACGAGGTCGCCGGCATATACTGTATCTATAAAACGGCGACCTTTCAAGTTCCAATCGCGAATCAATTCCTGTCCCGTCGAAAACCGCTCCAACCCCACGATACGGCGACAGCCGTTCTTGCCCCGTCCGACTTTCATATCAAAACATAGTATCCGTACAGGACGTCCACTCTTTGTGCAAACGGGTGCGCCTTTCTTGGCGGCTTCTAAATCAAATGGGTTCATAGTGTTTTTGTGTTTTAGTCTATTGTTATTGCGTCAATTCGGCTTTTCACTTCGGCTATCCGTCGCTGAATGTACGATAGCCCGACTTCTATCGGTATCTCGCAAATAGGGGCGTCTTGTGAAAAAGGAGAAAAATTATTTTGTTTGACGCGTTTGACATATTTCAATTTCAACGGCTCGTATTCCTCTCCTAAATTCCCGTTGTTGCGGATTGCGTTTTGCACCTGCTGTAAAGCGGTAAGTCTCCAATACAAATCTTGCAACTCTTGTGCGTTTAATAATTTCTGCTCGATGTCCATAACTTCTTTATTTTCTCAAACTTGCACCACTGAACTGCACTCGTTTGAATAGGTAAATAATTCTATCATAAATTCGGTTGCCGTACCGCGAGAGCAACTGCTTCCCGTCCAAGTTAGTCGAGGCTATCAGCAACTTGCCTGCATCATCGTGCGCCGAGCAAATAATTTCGGGGACGAGTTTGCGCTTCGTGCCGTAGTCATTTTGGATTTCCTCTGCGCCGATGTCGTCCAATGCGACGAATTTGCATTTTGCTACTGCCGATACATCAACCGTCGCCGACCTTACGCAATCGACCACCGTAAAAATGCGATTGCAGTGCTGGCGGATAATCATTGGGATAGCATAACACACCAATAACGATTTTCCGCGTCCGCATACACCGTACAGTAGTAGTCCTTTGCCCTCGTTATCGGCGAGCCATTCCGCTACCTGCTCGTATTCGGGCAACCACTCCATTTTTTCTCCGAGCGATTGGCAAACCGCGATAAGAGCGTGTTTCAGTTCCTCTCTCGCATTCGGTATCCGAATTGCGAATCTTTGTTTCGGCATCTGCAAGCCCTCTGCTTGCAACTGAGCCATTGTTTGTGTGTAATCCATAGTTTTTAGAATTTTGTTCCGTTATTCAGTTCTGCGTGGTAATCCTCTACTCCCGTCGTTACGGGCGTTCCGCGTGGCTTATAGACCTTATTCATCGATATGGCGTTCGTATAAGTCCGTTGCCAATCAATAGTCGCGCTTCGGCTTTGTTTTTTCTTTTTCCAGCCCGCTTCCGTTCCCCAATACTCGGCGTATGCCTTTTCGAGCGACAACTCCACGTTCACGTTCGGGTTGAATTTCTCGCGCTCGGCTATCCATTCGTGGTTTTGTCGCAACTCTGCATAAGCCTTGTATGCCTGTTCTTGGTAGAGACCGAAATCCGTGCGCCAGTCCTTTTCTTTTTTCGCGGAACTTTTTTCTTTTTCAAACGCTTCCGCTTTTTCGTCTTTTACGAAATCGGTCTGACTTTCTATTTTTCGGGCTTCGCCATCACCACCGTTCCCCTGTGGGGGAACATGTTGATGATTTAGATTATTCGTAGAATAAGATAAATCATTAACTATGGGGGTTATTATAGTAGCATTATTGCTACTATCACTATCATAATCATTATCACTCTCGATTTGCTTCCATTTGCTTCCATTTGGTAGCATTTGCTTCCATTTGCTTCCATTTGCTATGCCACCGACGCGACCATTCTTGCGTAGTTTCTCGCACTTGGCTTCGTAGCGTGCATTGTTCTCGTCGATTTTTCCCTTGATAAAAGCAAAAGCCATTTTTGCGCACTCCGACGCGTTACTGGGAATTTCACCCGTGCGGGCATACGCAACTATCATTTCGTAGATTTCAAGCCGTATTGCGTCAGAAAAACCGCTTATCGCGTCCGCCCACTCTAAATCAAATATGAATGTTGTTTTATTCGGCTTTTTCATAGCAATAAAAAAGGCTTCTTTCGCCGTCTCGTGTGCGACCGAGACAGACTACTCAAAGCCTATAAATTATTAATTCCGCCATTCGCACTTGGCAACACCACAAAGATACGGATTATTCGCAATTATCCAAAACATTTTCGCGATTTTCTCGGCGTTTCTTAAAAAAAACACCCAATTTCTCCGCCGTCATATTGAATGTATCAATACCTCTATTCCGTTTATTCGAGAAATGACTTTGTGAAATAACTCCCCGCCCATAAACTGATTTCGAGATTGCGGGGAATTGTGCATTCGGATTATGCCTCGCCATATTATTCAGCCTTTACGAATTTCCCACCCTGCGCCTTATACCAAACATCGGGGAGTAGTTCCTCGCCGTCGATTTGAGCGGATACCACGCCAATGCACGGAAAGCCAGTCTCGTCAAATTCTCCGTATTCGGTCGCGATAATCCACGACCCTATATCGCCTTTTACCTTGCTATCTTTTCCGATAGCCGCCGCAACTGTATTCTTGCCTTTCACACTCGCCTTTGAGTAGTTGCCCGACGATGCCGCCTTTGAGTAGTTGCCCGACGATGCCGCCGTTGAGTAGTTGCCTTTGGCGATTTCGTCCGCGTCTTTCGTCTTTTCGAGTGAGAATTTTACGCTCGCGTCGATAAGGTCGCCGAGTTTTAATTTCGCGCCAATCCTTATACGTTTGCCGCAAACCTTGCTATCGTCGCCACGTTCAGGCGATACATCATCGAGTTCTACCTCGTGATATTCCGCGCCGTCTGCGGGATTGTAGTACGATAGGCAATCTAATGCGTCCTCGCAGGCGTGAAACCCGCTATTGCACAATGATGCCTCTTTCTCCTCGTAGGTCTCGCCCTCCTTGTACTGAGACCCGCGACATTTCATTCCGCTATTGAATCCTTTGTACGCTTTCATACTGTTTAATGTTTTTGTTAAAATGTAAATGTTAAGATTCTTTCGGCGTCCGCCCTATCCAAAACGAAATCGTCGTAACCTATTTCTACATCGACGTGTTCTTCGTCCTCTAAAAACGGCGCGACAATCGACGAGCCGACAATCCGCGTACCCTCGTATTCGTCATAATTGTAATCGACGTACAACTTTGGAATGCCGAGACAAGTAATCGACGATTGCGACGACTGAATATCGACGACGCAGTTTTTGAAAATTTCCTGTCTTATCGGGATTCCGACAAACCCGCAATCGTGGCGTTCGGTCGGCTCGAACTCTTGCAAATAGTTGATAAGCGCGCGGCGGATTTCCTTTTCGTCGGATTCCGTCGGGCGATAAACGGGTAATTCGTTATTCTTGTTCATAATCCACTAATTTTCGTCTCCGTGTAGATAAATATCTATTACCGTAATTGGTATAAAAATAAACACAAGCCATAGGAACGCACCAAATATATTTTCGTGCGGGTTTTCCGGCGCGTATTTCTCGGTAAATGCGTACCTATCCTCGAATAATTTATCAAATTCTTCTTCCTTACGCTTTGCGTAAGGGGTATTTCTCATATCATTTAATAGACCCATTTCTATTCCATTTTCATTGTTGAACAATCGACGAGCGTTATGCCGTCTATTTTGATAATTTCAAATACGCCAGTTCTCGCATAATAATATGCCGTCGAGCGCGGAATGTTTAGTTTTTCCTGCACCCACCGAAGTGAGTGCAGGTTGTTTGTTTCGATAAGTGCCATTTCTATTCGTCTATTTTCGTTTCGATATACTCCTCGTATGTTTGGGCATCGGGATACTCCACCTCCTCCAAATCGAGCGATTTCGGCGTTCCCTCATCAAATTTCAGTGCCAACTCCATTGCGCGGCACGCCGTCATCGACGGGTCAAGTATTGCCGATTCTTTCAAATTCTTTTTCATAACGGTCTTTTCCGCCATCATATCGAACGAGGTTTGCCACAACCCGTTACTATATTTGAAAGTTTTAGAGTATCGCGCGCCGTGCGCTCTGATTTGTTCGAGCGTCCAGTACTCGAATTTTTCAAACCCGCCGACGTGCTTTATGTACGAAATAAAGCCGATAGCGATTTCTCGGGCGTGTGGCTCTGCATTGTATTCGTATTCGCCTTTCAGCGGGTTGCAGACGGCAAAATCGCCCTCATATACTTTCGCTACATTGAACGTCTTAACCATTCCCGACCGCATCGCCAGTTGCTGCAAGCCACGCTTCATAATCTGAAACGTGCAGCGGTCGCCATAAGGAATCAGCGCGGATTGCGAAAGATTCGGGTCGAGCGACAAGCCCGTGCAGGCTGCAACCATTGCCGACTGTACAATCGTTGCAGGTTCGCATCTGTTCAACTGCGCATACTGCGGATTTTTCATTATCGACAAAATCGTCTGCATAAAACGCCGTCCGTACTCATCACCGCAAACCGTCATAAACTGGTCGCAAATAGAGCCTTTGGCAAGCCAACCTTTTATCGTGTCGTAATTCGTCTTTGTCATCGACTGCGACGCATTTTGCATCGTCGCCACCTTACTGGTAGCCGTTAATTCTTTATTGTCCATTGCTTAAAATTTTAGAGTTCTGAAAACTGATTTTTTAATATATTTTTGCGCATCATCGCCCAAGTCGATAATAAGAGCCTTTTTGTCGATTGTTTCGCGTTCCTGCGACTTGTATGTAGCCAAGCGCGCGCCCTCAAATACAAGCGTATCGCGTTCGTCAAATTCGGCTATTATCTTTTGCTTTACGGCGTCGATTTGAGCGTCGATTTCTTTCTTTTTCTCGCCAAGCGCGCGCAACTTTTCGCAAAGTTCAAAAACCGAATTGCCGACCGTCTTTTCGCCCTCCACCGACTGGGGATATAC